>Ga0209777_10000145_pt1 | contig 119929 bp, 86 predicted proteins | sample FrelakmetHBP12HB_FD_187147 | JGI IMG/M metagenome (GOLD analysis project Ga0209777, IMG submission 187147) | Freshwater lake sediment microbial communities from the University of Notre Dame, USA, for methane emissions studies -HBP12 HB (SPAdes)... | ecosystem: Environmental > Aquatic >... | reverse complement strand
CGACAACAGACCCAGGATGTACTTCTCCAAATAGGCGAAGGTCTTATCGCGTTGGAAACAATGGCGAAACTGCTCCAGCAGCTTCGCCAACGCCGGTTGCAGTGAAGCAATCTGCTCTGAGGTCATTGCCTGATTCTCCAGAATGTCTTCTTCTAGGAGAATCATCGGATACCTCCCTCAAATCTCTTGAGCTAAAATAGCGCTGTCGTACTAGTCCTCCATCGGTTACTCCGCATGGGCTAAAGCCCATCCTGACTCCCCGTTCTTCAACGTCACAGCCCTGAGATCCTTGATCCGGCAATCCTTGCCTCCGTCCACGCGTACAAGAACCCCAATGCCCGTTTGTACTGAGCAACAAGCTATCCTGTCTGGCCTGTCAAGTCAACCACTGTCGGACAGTACAACGGTTGGACGGTCGTATCTCAAGCGGTCTGCCCGTGGGCGAGGAAAGGCCTGCGTTCAAGCTCGCTTGAAAAGCAGGACCTGAACGAAGCACACCCTTGTATGCCGCAGGCATGCAAGGCAGGCGGAGCCTGAGGCTGACCGCGCCCAGCGGAGAGACGCCCCGTCCATACTCCATCTGTGTCCATCCTATGTATCTGTGGTTCGAAGAAGTCCCTTCCTCTCCTGTCCGCGAAAATCCGCGAAATCTGCGGCAAGAGTAGTTCCATTCAACCAAGACGAGCGGTTTCTGGTGGCGTTCAACCAGATCCACCAGTACTGCCGCGACCAGACCGGCTCGCCGGAGAGCGTGTCGTTCGTGTACTGGATCGCAACTGCCGGTTCGTTGCCAGGGACGCGGCTGTAGATGAGATCCTCGCCTTGTTCCAGACCCAGCCGGACCTGGAGGCCGTCCTGGTCACGGAACACGGCCGAAGGAACGAGAAGCCCCTGGGCATTGTCACCAAATGGGACGTCATTGAGGCAATCTGACGGGACCAGATCCGCGAGGCACATCGCACGCCGGCCAACGACAGGCTCGGTCTGCCGTGGGATGTAGGTAGAACACACTTCTCGGCAGCCGGCTTCCGGGCTATACTAGCCCGCGTTTCTCACAGGGTTTTGGACGATTGTGGTGGAAACGACGAAACCAATGCGACTTGCGGCAGAGAACGGTGCCACCGTGGCACAACAGTCTGTCTTGAGCGAGGCATGTTGGCTGGCTGCAAGGCCGCAGGTCTCGGTTGCCCGGAGGTGTATTGAAATACTCCGAGGACAAACGGGACCGAGAACGCCGCAGCCGGGCAACAGGACCGCTCAAGACCGAAAGCCTGTGAGAAATGGGGGCTAGGGCCATGGATGCACCGAGCCGGGAGCCCGTTGTCCTTCGCCACGCTGAGCCGGTCACGCAATGCGGCAATTCTATGCGGGGCAATTGGAGACCCGTGCTCACGCTGCTGTTGTTGTCTCCAGCGATCGGAGAGCTTCTGTCCGGTTCGTCTCCCCCTGCACAGTTCTTCAACCCTATTGCCCTCTTGCTGCTGGTGGGTCTGTATGGGTGCGGCGCACTTCTCGTGCGCGAATTGAGGGTCCGCCGCCAGTTGAACGTCTGCGGGCTCCTGCTGCTGGGCGTGGCTTACGGGATTGTCGAGGAAGGGCTCACGTGCAAGAGTTTCTTCAATCCTTTCTGGAAGGATGTGGGCTTTCTGAGCACCTACGGTCGCGCCTTGGGTGTGAACTGGCTCTGGACGCTCGGGCTGACCGCCTACCACACGATCGTCTCCATCGCTGTGCCGATCTTCCTGACAGAGGCATTGTTTGCGGACCGGGCCGCCGGCCCGTGGCTGCGGCGTCGCGGCTGCGTGATCGCGGCCGTGTGCCTGGGCCTCGTCACCCTCTTGGGATTCGCGGCCTTCGACTCGCCGGAGTTCCATATGCTCGAGGTGAAAGATCCGGCCGTGCTGGCGAACAGACTCCTGGAACCGCAAGACCCCGTTTCGCGGTTCATTGCCAGTCAGTTGAGCTCCAAGACTGTCGCCATCCTGGAGAAGAGCAGGGCCTGTGGAACCCCTCCGCCTGAGCTACGCCACGAGCTGGTGAATGCGTTGAACCACCTGTTGCCACGCCCGGATCTATACCAGCAGGAGGGTTTTGCCGGTGTGTCGCTCCCGGACGACGTTCTGCAGCGCCTGACCCGGCTGCCGCATGGTGACCAGCTCGTGCGCCTCAACCGGGCCTTGCTCGAATCGGCCTATGCGCAGGAACTGGCCAAACGCCCAACCTATCCTTACCGCCCACCATGGCCGCTGACGTTGGGTTGTGTGCTCGCCGTGGCAGGGCTGGCTGCAATGGCGATGAGGCAACAGAGACAGGAGCCAGGGACCGTCGCGATGGCGCACGCATGGCGATACGGGCTGGCCTTCACCCTGGTGTTTGCCGTGCTTGGGTTTGCCGTGCCTGGCTTGGTCGAGAATGGCATGCGCCTGCCTGCCGTTGTGACCGCAGGGCTGTGGTTCGTCTTCGCGGCGATAGGGGTCCGAATCCTGCGCAGATTGGATGGACTGCCCGGCAGCCTCTGGCTGCGCGGCCTGTGGGCCTTGGGTGTGCTCACGCCATGGTCATTCTTTGCCATTCTGCTTGGAGTTGTTGTGCAGTTGCAGGGCGCCAAGAGCTTTGCCGGAATGCCGGTGGTGGCCCTGGCCTTTGGCATCGGCATTCTCGTGTTGGCGTTCAAGTGGCGTGGCCGGCTTGCCCCGCCTATCTGAGAACCAGCTTCAATCCCCAATCCTCCGGAGTGGGGAGCTTGGGCACTGCAATTCTGCCCCAGCGATCGGAGTCCAACGTGCCTTTTCCCTCCACGGGGGTCCATTTCCCCTGGCGGGGATCGAACCACTCTGCCCTGTAGGTCATCGAGGGCAGGGCTCCGCGCACGACGCCGTTTGGGCAGTCCCGTTCGTAGAAGATCAGGAAATAGTCTTTTTCTTCCGTGCGCGCAGCATAGGCCCAGCCGGTATAGGCATTGACATCGTAGGTTTCATGCGGTGTAACCAGCTCTGCGTTGGGCACCAGCGACTGATAGCGTTTCCCCTCTGACAGGGCGAAGGTGGCCAGATGGCGCATCATGTTGGCCGAATTCCACTGGAATGCCTCCCACATGGTCGGATCGGACCCCTTTTCGATATCGGCACCCCAAATCCCCTCTGCACCATAGACGTAACCTGCAAGGCCGCCTGAGAGGAGACTGCCATACAGGGTTGAACGCACGTACAGGTCATCCTGAGCAGTGCCACCCGCGGCACCGTGCTGATAGGTGTAGTCGCGTCGATCCTGGTACCCGGAGTAATAGGGCTCTCCATTGAGGGCCGGCCTGGCGGGCTTGGTATGGTAGATCTCGGTCAGATACCAGTAGTGGACGTGCTCGCGCCAATTGCCGATCTGTTGCAGAGTCAACCAGTGGTTATCGGCAAACTGTCCGAAGTTGACCTGGCTGGAGAGGGATGAATTGCAGGTGACCAGCGTTCCGAACGGAGGCGGGCCGTACTTGTCGATCACATAGTTGGCGGCGGCATTGAGATCCTTTTCGGTCATGGCCATACCCACCCAGTCGTAGTGAATCGGGCTGTAGAGGCAGACGTTGGCCTGATAGCGGCTCCACACGTATTCAATGTATCGGGCGTACGACTGGGGCCAGGCATGATACTTCCCCCAGACCGCTGTCGCATCCCTGCGCATCACCTCAATCAAGGGTATTAATCCTTGCTGGTTCAGGTAGTCTACCTTGCGATCCAAGTAGCGGAAGTAGTCCGGATTGATTCGATCGTAATCCGGAATGATGGCCTCGTAGCCAGGCACCTTGCCGGGAAACAGGAAGGCCCTGCCTCCCTCATTGCTCATGTCCTTGGCCCGCCACTTCTCCCGAGGCAGGCCGCCTCGGATATCCGCCTGATTCACCCAGGCGGCCCGTAGACCGTAGTTCTGGTCCTTATCAATCCAGATCTCCCACGGCTGTCCGTCATCGGCCCAATGGGGGAAGGCGGCAATCATGAGCACGCAGTTGAAGCCCTGCTGCTTGCGATACCGGACGTAGTCCTTGAAGCCGGCCTCCGGCCCCATGGGGCGAGGCTGATCGTCGTCATTCCACTGGAATCGGTAGGTGGGAGCCGCATACCAGGTATCCCCCACGAGGAGACACGCCGTACCGTCCGCATAGTTCAAGGCATGTCCATTCTCCGAAGGGATCACCATGCCCCGCCGGATGGGATTCTGCTGCTTCTCTGCATCCGTCCAGCCCGCCGCTCGAAACGAGCCTTTGAGCCCGTTCAAGCCGGGGTCGTCCTGGTTGGAGCGACTCGTCCAGGACCACTCTCCGGGGCAGGGTGCCAGCACCCTCACCTTGAATGCCTTCCCGCCGTCCCAGAACCCATAGCAGCGTTTGCTGAAGCCCGGACCTCGCAGATCAACCCAGACCTCCACGTCGGTGTATGGATTCGCATACGAGTTCCTGGCGGTCAATGTGATTTCCGTCTTCTCCCACACGTGGAGGGTGTCTTGCTGTGCCTGGATCTCGCAGGTCCAGCAACAAAGAAGGCTCACAAGCAAAGTGGACGTCTTTCTTGGCATGGTCAACCTCTCTTTCAATCGGGCGGTCCCACCCCCTTAAGGTCAGCCGAAGAGCTTTCCCTGACGCTGCACCGCGGCTTCGAGCTCTGGCCAACGCTCGACGAACACCGCGGCGGAAATCCTCGCCAACTCAGAAGGCTCAATCTTGTTGAGCCCGCCGCCGTAGACTCGGCCCTCGCCGCGGAGTTCGTGGCCGGTGATCTGGCCGAGGAGCCCAAACACGTCTGCTGCGCGGCCGGGGTGGAGGCGCAATACCTCCGCCAGGCTGTTCCGCGGGTAGAGCATGAGATAGAGATTCGTCCCGATCGCCGCTGAGCGGTTCCAGATGAAGCGGAAAGGCTGCTTCTCGGCTGCCCCACGGCCCATGTACGTGCACAGGAAGGGGGGCGGTTCACGCTGCTCCTGCCTGTACCATGGGCTTCGCTTGTTGACAAGGTACCCATCTTTGATGCCCAACGCCGTAGCGGTCTGAAGGTATTCCCACAGGATTGGATAGCGGCTCTCCAAGACCGCCTCGGGGAGATCACAGTCGATGACACAGAGTTGGTGGTCGATCAGCGGATAGCCGTCCTTGTCGGCGTCGATCACCGTGGTCTTTAGCAGACGGGGGCTGGGCAGGATGGGCCGCAGGTAAAGATTAGGGAAGCCGCGTTGCTCAGCGTCACTGCGGTCGAGCACGAAGAACTTGTTGCTGCCAGTGGCAATGCCTCGCTGGATGCGAAAGAAATCCCCAAGTGTCGGACCATCACCGCTGCTCGACGTGCGCCGATCATTCCCGGCGTGAGTGGGGTACGCCGTCCACTTGCGGGACTCTCGCAGTTGGTCCAGCGGGATCGAATCACTCACATGCGGGTTGAGGGGCGTACCACCGAAGGTGAACTCAACGGCGTGCCTCTGCGGAGGCGGCGTCTTCCGAAACACGAGGACGACCGAAGACACGAGGGCATCTGCGAATTGAACATCGTCGGGGTCGAAGCGGTGCGAGCGGATCAGCGTCACCCGGTCTGTGAGGCACCGCTTGAGCGATGCACCGTAGTTGACATCCATGAACTCGGAGGGGATAAGCCACGCAGCATAGCCGTCGGCCTCCATCCACGCTGTGGCGATGAGAAGGAAGTAGACATATAGGCCCGCAAGACCATTGACCTCGATGCCCGTCATCCGATGCGCAAGGGTCTGCAGACGTTCCTTGTCCTCACGCCCCAGGTGATGGTGCCGAACGTAGGGTGGGTTTGCGAGGATTAGATTGGGCGCGCTCGGGCAGGTCCCGCTCGCAACGATATGAGTGAAGTCGCCGCACAATACTTCAAGACCGGTCGCCGCCCAGAGTTCACGGGCAGCATCGCAGAAACCAGGATCGAGTTCGACGCCAACAGCGCTCTCGATCCGCTCACGACCAAACACGGTAAGTGCTGCAGAATAGAAACTGCCTGTGCCGATCGACGGATCGGCAAAATGGATCTGTCGTAGGTCTGAGTCCGCGACCGACCGAACGTAGCGGGCAATCTCGTTTGCCAGGTCGCTAGGAGTGGCGAACTGACCGAGGCGGTTCCGCTCGGAGGCGGACTTCCCTGCATCCAGAACCGCCTGGACGGTCTGTCGGCGAGTTTCAACCGGATCCTCGTGGCTTACGGTCATGGGTGCTATAGCACTAGCCTCTCAAGGTCGTCGGCGTTTATCCGTTTGACCTTCATAGTATCCAATCGCTCACTGCTACTGATTGCCACACGCCAATATCATACCAGCAATGGTCTAGAACATCAGCGCGGGCCTCAATTCCCCAGCGGTCGTTCTCCTGCGGTACCTGTGCTGGCCGGCATCTGGAACTGGCCCACAGGATCGGGGTGCGCTGGGTCGAATCCCTTGAAGACGTCCACAATGTGCCTGGCCAGGTCCAGTCTGTTGTCCTTGATGCCTTGGACCACGCACTGGGTCAGCTCGTAGGCGCCGTAGTTGTTGTGGTGGGCGCCGTCCTGGAAGGCCTTGTCGAGGTCTGGCCCCAGGGCCTTGTACAGGGCCTTGCTCATGGCATGCAGGTCGATCAGGGCTGCGCCCTCTTCCGTAGCCACCTTACGCACGGCATCGGGATATCCGGCGAGGGTGTCGTTCTCTATGCCGGCCTTTCGCTCCACGCTTGTCACGAGCACCGGGGTAGCTCCCCGCTCGCGGACCTCGGCCACGATCCGCTTGAGACTGGCCTTGTACGTGGCCAGGGCATTGGGGTCGCGGTCCTTCATGTCATTGTGGCCGAACTGAAGGAAGAGGTAGTCCCCCTTCTTGAGCAGGCTGTAGACCTTGTCGAACCGCCCTGCCCCAAGTGACGTGCGGATGGACTCCCCGGACTCGGCGTGGTTGGCCACGGCGACGTCGGGCTTCAAGAACCGCGGCAGCATCTGGCCCCAACTGGCCCAGGGCTCGCTGGGCTGGTCGCAGACGGTCGAGTCACCCAGCAGATAGACCGTGGCCACGTCATCGGCCTTGGTGACCTCGATCGCACACACGCAGGGCCGCTTGTCGCTGAACTCCAGGGTCAGCTTGTCATCCCAGGCAGCCTGCTCCGTGGTCTTCTCGCGGTCCTTCAATCGGACCTCCCCGCCGACAGCGATCCTAGGGGTCCGGATGTTGACCACGAAGGTACAGGTCTTGAACTTGCCGGAGTCCGTGTGGACCTTCTCCAGCATCAGGCGGCGGAGCTCGGCCTTCACGGTGGTGGTCGATTCCCCGGCCGCGTCACCCAGCGTGACAGTCACCCGGCAGTTGCCCTCCGGCACCTTGACCGAGAAGAGAAAGGGCCTGTCACTGGTGACAAAGTCACTGCGGAGCGGATCATCGCCGGCCCGATCCACCCCGGAGACGGCAGACCCCGGCTCAAACCCATACCCGCGTTCCTGGGTGTACACCGCACTCGTCAGGACCCGGGTATATCCAGGTGCCACCCTGCCCGGCCCCAAGTCGAACTTGAATGGGGTCCTGTCCGCCTGGGCCCAGGCCACACCCATGGCCGTTGACAGCATCCACACAGCGGCCTGCACGACGAGGCTACGGACGCACGTCGCAGTCTGAACACGCCCCATGGTCATGTCCGATCCTGCATCCTGTGGTGACCGTCCACTACGGCAGGGCCCCAACCCGAGGCCAGCCATCCTCCCACACCATGGTGGAGATCTGCAATTGAGACCGGCCGGTCTGGCCGTGGTAGGCGTGGAATACCAGGTAGTCTCCGCTGGGGTCCTGGAGCACGGCCTCGTGTCCTGGGCCGCGCCAGTTCGGGGTGGTCGCCTCAATCACGAGCGTCGCCCCGCCCTCCGTCATAGGTGTGCCGCTCCGGTCTACATACGGACCCGTGACCTTGCGAGACCGTCCCACGCGGACGTTGTAGGTGCTGTTGGCCCCACGACAGCAGAAATCGTAGGAGGCAAACAGGTACCAATAACCACCGTGCCGGACGATAAACGGGGCCTCGATCGCCCCTTCCACAGGCGGGGTCTGATGAGGGCCCTTCTGAGGCCGGCTGGCCAGGCAGTATAGGGTCGTGTCCTCTGTGGACAGCTTGCCGGTCTTGGGATCGATCCGCCTCATCATGATCCCGCCCCAGAAGCTGCCCCAGGCCAGCCACACCTTGCGCCGGCTCTCGATCACGAGATTGCCGTCTATGGCGTTCCAGTTGTCCTGGCCCTGGTGCGACCGGAGCACCATGCCCTGGTCAACCCACTTGTAGCCCGGGCTGTTTGGATCCAATGTCACGTTGGTGGCCAGCCCGATGGCGGAGTCGTTCCTGCCAAAGGTGGAGACCGCATAGTAGAGATGGTACGTGCCGTTGAAGTAGGAGATATCAGGGGCCCACGCGCCCCGGGCACCTGGGATCTCCTTGGTCGCCCATTCGGGAAGCTCGTCGAGTACGTGTCCGCACATCATCCAGTGGTGCAGGTCCCTTGAGCATCGAATGGGGATGATGCCCGTTCGCCGCCCGCCGCCGGTCGAGAAGACGTAGTACGTGTCTGCCTGCTTGATGATGGCCGGGTCATGCACCCCCAGGTCCCCCTCGACGGTCAGTACGTGCGGAGGCTCCAGGGGTTTGGGGGCAATCGCGCTGTGACAGGATGCGCAGGCGGCGAGGACAGCCGGCAATGCAAGGGAACGAATGACAGCCTGGTATCTCATTGCTCACGTCCTTTCTTCCAGGACACGCCTCGGATGGCAATCTCAGCACCTTTGAGGCCGTCGGATTGGGCCTTGAGCATGATGGTTCCGAACTGGCCCGCCCTGGCGCGCACGACCACCAGGCAAAGCCCGTTGTAGGCGTTTCGTTCCTTGGACTGGAACGACTCGTGGCTGGTGGCATCGCCGTTGTCCGTGGCCACGATCTCCCCGGGGCCGGCGATCTGGAAGCGAATCCGGTTCTTGGATCGCGGCACCATGAGGCCGCCCTTGTCCGAGACGGTCACGGTGACGAACGACAGGTCCTGGCCGTCTGCCTGGATCGTGGCGCGGTCGGCCTTCAGCGTCACCTGGGCGGCCGGGCCCGTGGTCTTCATCACATCCGTGGCCCACTTCTTGCCCTTCCTGTAGGCCACGACCTTCAGTTCGCCGGTCTGGTACTTCACGTCGTCCCAGCGAAGGCGGTATTCATACTGGCCCATCTTCTTTCGCCCGAGCGACTTGCCGTTGAGAAACAACTCCGCCTCGTCACCTGAGGTGTAGACGTGCACGGGCGTGACCTGGCCCACGCGGTCGGGCCAGTTCCAGTGCGGCAGGATGTGGGCCATAGGCAGGTCAGGCCGCCACCTCGCCTGGTAGATGTAGAAGCGGTCCTTCTTGAAGCCTGCCAGGTCCAGGATACCGAAGTACGAGCTCCGCGACGGTACCTTGATCTTGCCCACATCGTCGAGTTCCTTGGCCAGGCGGGCCTGTTCGGCCGGATCGGTGAAGTTCAAGAGATTGCTCGCGTCACTACTGTAGGGCGTCGGCTCCCCGAGATAGTCGAAGCCCGTCCACACGAATTCGCCGGCCACAAAGGGGGCTTCGTCCTGGCCCGCAAACTCCGTGTCCGGCGTGGTCGCCCAGCGCGGGGCATAGAGGTCGTAGGAGCTCATCTGGAAGTCCGCCTTACCGTCTGCCTTGTTCTCGCTGACCGGGAAGAAGTACTCCCCGCGAGAACTGATGCACGAGGCCGTCTCGGTGCCGACCAGGGCAAGGCCTGGATTCCGCTGGCGGAAGGTCTCATATTCGCCGGGCTTGTAGTTGTAGCCGAAGACATCCACGGTCTTCTGGAAGCCGTTGTAGCCGGACTGGAGGTTGTTGCACGCTGCGATCGCAGGCCGGGTCGGGTCCTCCTCGTGGGCGATCTGGGTCAGGGCAGCGGAGATCTTGTGCCCTTCCGGAGATCCCTGTTCTCCAATCTCATTGCCGGTGCTCCACAGGATGACGCAGGGGTGGTTGCGGTCCCGCCGGATCTCGGCCCGCCAGTCCCTCTCGTGCCAGTCATCGAACAAGAGGTGGTAGTCGTTGCGCTTCTTCTGTCGCTTCCAGGCGTCGAACGCCTCGTCCATCACGACCATGCCCATGCGGTCGCACAGGTCGAGCAGCTCCGGCGCAGGCGGGTTGTGACTGGTGCGGATCGCGTTGCACCCCATCTCCTTGAGCAGCTCGATCTGGCGCTGCAGGGCACGGGTATTGATGGCCGATCCCAGGGCCCCCAGATCGTGGTGGTCGCATACGCCGTTCAACCGCACCCGCTCGCCGTTGAGGAGAAACCCCTTGTCCGCATCGAAGCCGATCGCGCGGACCCCGAACTGCGTCTCATAGCGGTCCACGAGCCTGCCACCCTGCTCGACCGTGGTGACCGCAACGTACAGGTTGGGCCTCTGGATGCTCCAGAGCCTCGGGGACTGGATGTCCGTGCTCAACCCGCAGACCCCACTGGAGCCTGCAGCGATCTTCAGGCTGGCTGGCGACGTTGATGCAACGGGCCTGTCGGCCCTCTTGCCTGCGCCATCCATCGCGTAGATCGCCGTGCCGACCGTCACGTTGGCCTCCGTTGCGGACCGGTTGTCGACCGTGACCTTCACGTTGACCTTGGCGCCCGTCTTGGCCACCTGCGGCGTGGTGACGTACACCCCCCACTGGCCCACGTGGACCGCCGATGTCTTCACCAGCCAGACGTTCCGGTACATACCGCCGCCCGGATACCATCGCGACGAATCGGGCGGGTTGTCCAGCCGGATCGCGAGGACATTCGGCATGCCGCACTTGACGTAAGGCGTCAGGTCGACTCGCCAGGAGGCATAGCCGTACGGCCAGCCGCCCACGAACTGGCCATTCAGCCAGACCGTGGCGTAGGCCATGGCGCCATCCACGTCGAGATACACGCATCGTCCCTGATCGCCAGCCGGGACCGTGAAGTGCTTGCGATACCAGGCCACCCCGGACCACGGAAGCTTGCCTGTCTCACCTGGATACTCCTGTTTGAAGGGTCCCTCGATACCCCAGTCGTGCGGCAGGTTCAGCCGCCGCCAACCGCTGTCGTCGAACCGGCTCTGCACGTAGGAGATCTCCGCCCCCAGATCACCCGCCGGGCGCACCGGCTTGGCAACTACGGCGTCCTTGATGAACTCACTGCCCGTCAGGGTGACCCAGTCCTTGATCTTGGCGTAATCCAACTGGCCCGCTGCGCCATTGGGATCGTCCTTCTGAAAACGCCAGTCCGTGTTGAACGAGAACCGCTCTCGCGGCGATGGCGGATCTGCCGCCTGCGTGGCAGCGGGGTGAAGGGCAAGGACTGCGGCACCCGCCAGCATGGCCACGCTGGTCCGGATAGCGAGTGCCCAGGTCTGGGCGTGTACCGTACGGTGCATGTGTAGGTGATGGGTCCACATAAGGCGTCTCCTTATTCCAGGGTTCATTGGCGGAGAATCCGTCACGGAGAATCAGTCCGAGTATCCCATGCAGTTGCTATACAGGATTCGGCGAAGGCTGTCAATTCCGACGGCATTCAAGATCAGGCCCCTGTCGATCATCCTCACCGCCCGGTCTGTCCCGTTGCCTTCAGCCGGATCGGACCCAACAGGCCCGCAGTAACAGGTTGGATCTGGTCCATGTCCTGCGCCTGGAACCGGCTGCCATATCGCGCATAGAGCGGCCCATAGTCCGGCAGGGCATGGCCGGCCATGAAGTTGACCGCCAGGTTGGCCACCTCGATACGGATCTGGTTCTCTCCGGCCTTGAGCAGGCCGGTGACGTCCAAGACATACGCCGGACACCAGATGGACCCGGCCCGCTTGTCGTTGATATAGAGCACCGCCGCCTCGCGCACGGGGGCCTCGATCCGCGCCTGCATACGGCCTCCGCCCCCGCGCACCGCCCCGCTTCCGCCGCTGTCACCGCCACTGGGCCCGGCCTCACCCAGGCAGAGCTGCACGCAGAGGCCGTCCTTGAGCATCTCGGCAGGTACGGTCACCTTCCTTTCATAGGTGGCCACACCCGAGAAGAACCGCGTGGCCTCGTCATCCGTCCACGATCGCAGGCGCTCCATTACTACCGGCCTGGTGTCCTTGCCGAACGTCACGCTCCAGGCGTCGCTCAGGTCCAGTACGGACGGCACCGAGGCCACCCGCGTGGGCGCAGGACGGGCAGGCAGGGTACGTTGGGTGAACACGAGGATCTGCGAACCATAGGGCTCCAGGTTGACCCTCACCGCCGTACCGGGGCCGGTGCCCGGGTCGCTGACCTCCACTGGGCCGACCTTGCCGGTCATGGGGTCCCACTGCTCCGCCTGCATGCCTGCCACGCGGAAGGTCGCCTTGACCGCCTTGGACGCGTTGCCTGTGTTGGCCAGGAAGTAGACCTCTGCCGAGTCGGTCCTGCGGTGCACGAACCCGATCTCCGGGGCAGCCGGTGAAAGCCGGACGTCAGGCGCCAGGCGTTTGGCCAGGGCCTCGCCAAGGCTGCCTTCTGATTCCAGGAAGATCCCTGGTGCGCCCGGGTCTCTAAAGAGACGCTGCACAATGTCACGAACGATCTTCTGGTCCTCTTCAGTCGCCTTGAAGCCAGGCGCCCTTGACGGGATACTCCGCGTGGCGATCAGGATGCCACCGGCCTTGGCAAACTCCTCCAGCCTGCGAATCGTCGATGGCGGGATACGCTCCACCCCTGCCAGGACCACCACCTTGAACCTCACGTCGCCGAACGCCAGCGTGCCGCCGTCCACCTTGCCCCGCAGGTCGAGCAGGCCGTCGTCGAAGAAATCCAGGTTGTAGCCCGATTCCAGGATCTGCCGGATGATATCCGGACCCAGGCACTGTGAAATGGCGGAGTTCATGGCCACACGTCCGGGCACAAAGCTGGCCCAGGCATCGCTGTTGGGCAGGTAGAGGGCAACGTCGTTGGCAGGCTGGCCCTGACGAAGCAGGAAGCTGACCCTCTGCAGATAGGCAGCCACGTCAGGCATCACGCCCCACCAGGGATTCTTCTCATTGAACACACCGGCCGCATAGAAACGCCAGCCTGGATACCCGATGCCCTCAGCCGTGTACGGCCAGCCGTGCCCGATGAGCTGGTTGATGCCTTGGAGGAAGTGGAGGTCCGCCTCGGCCTTCATGTCCAGCGGGGTTGCACGGAATACAGGCGAGTGGAGCCAGGTCCAGGTCTCTGAGCTGGTGACAGGCCTGCCCAGCAGGTGGCTGGCAGACGCGGCCCAGCGAGACTCGCGGAAACCCTTCCACGCATAGCCCTCTCCCTCGCACAGATCCGCGTACGTGTAGCTGCAGAGCGAGGCTGGCGGCGTGCCATAGCCCTGTATCCGGAACCGGGTGTTATGCGCCTTGGCCCACTTCTGAAAGACCGCGCTGAATCGCTCGGTATAGATCTCCGTGAGGGTCCTGCCCCAGTCGTGGCGGATCTCCTTGGTCTTGTCCCCTACGTCCGTGGTCAGTGCAGGCAAAAGAGGACGCAGGTCGTAACCACGGCGTCGATTGAACTCGTCTAGGAAGGCATAGGTCCAGTCCTCGCCGGCCACCTCCAGGCTGTCGCAGAAGACCGCGTACGGCGGGTTGGCCCCACAGGCCTGGATCTCGGGGTCCGCCACGGTCTTGATGAACTTGTCGATCACGGCAGGGTCGTAGTGGTCGATGACAAGACCCTCGGCACCGAAGGCCGCTCGCTTGACCTGCATGCCCGTGTGACTGGCGATGAAGAAGGTCACCTGTGCCTCGCCAGCCAGATTGGCCGGCAGTTGCGCATCGTTGTCACGAATCTCGACCTCCTTGAAGCCACCCTCTGCAGTGGGGTCGTTTGGCAAGGGACCCACGAAGGCAGCCATGAGGCGCTCACCCTCGCCCAGTGGCGGGGTAGACACGCGCCGCGACTCGCCGGTCGCCTTCACGGTCTGGACCCGCAGCCGGCCCGCAGCCTCTGTGACCGGGAACTGCGGCCCGCCATAGGGCCAGCCGCTGCCGAGGGTCAGCTCAAACCGCAGGCCCAGTTCCTTGGCCTTGGCCGCAGTGAAGGCCAGTGCGTCCAGAAACTCAGGCGACATGAACCTCAGATTGACAAGCCCAGGCACCTCGTTGTCGAGCGCCAGCGGATACGTGGGCTGCACCTCGAAACCGCCGATGCCGCCGGCCTTCATGAGCCGCATCTCCCGTTCGATCTCCGCCTTGGTCACTGCAGGGCCAAACCACCACCACCGCATCATGATCCTCGCGTCATCCGGTGGGTGCGCAAAGCCTTGCTGGAATTGATCGATGTCTGCTGCAACCGTGGACAGCGACGACAGCGTGCAGACCACGACCGCTACACAGAATCTCAGCGTTCCATTGCCCCACGTGCCGAGGGACGGTGATGGCATGATGACTACTCCTTGCGCAGGAACAGGTCTGGAACAGGCGATCATGGGCGCAGATTACCATGAAAACCTGCCCACGCAAGACAGAATTTCATGGTGAAGCCGGCTCTCCTGTGAACCTCCCTTTCGCCGCTTTCGCCCGCATGCTCGCGATCCTCGTCATTCGGTCCAGCGTCTTGTCAGCGAGCAGAGTCCTTCCCTGGCCCTTTCTCCAGCCAGGCCACGGCCTCGAGGACGTCGGTGAACACCCTTCCATTGGCCCCACGGTTCGCTGCGACAGTCTCGGCGAATCTGTTTGGGTCAATGAACGGCTCCTTCCCTACGACCGCGATCCGGACACGCTGAGCCTGTTTCATGAAGAACTGTGCGGCGCGTGCTCCCATCTCGTAACGTTCGATTGTTGTGGGTGGCACTCCTTCGATCCCGGTCGCGTCAATGAGAACACGGTCACGACCTTCGCGAGCAGCTACCTCGAATGCCTTTTTGTACACTTCTAGCCCCTCTGCAAGCGAAAAGGCACCGCGACAATGAAGATGCACGTAGCTGCCTTTCACTTCAATCCGGACGTCTAGGGACATGTCCTTTCACCTCCCTATTTGCGTGCTAACACCCCGCGTCAGCCTCGCGGCCTGTCCGAGTCGGCTGCACGGAGTGGTTGAACTGAGCCGCTGATGCGGCAGGGTCTTGGCCCTTCACTTCTCTGGCCCATTCAAGCATAGTAGACCCTCTGTGTCCTTATGAAAGGTCCATCTCACCACTCTATAGATTCCTGCTGTACTCAATCAATCGGTATCTTGGGTCAGGCCCTCCGATGGTCCTCTTGCTTTCTTCAAAACCGCACGAGAGATACATCTCTTGGGCTGGCAAGAAGAACGGGTGCTCACTGGTTGAAACGACAGCTCTCTTGATTCCCAGCCCTTGCAGTCGGTTCAGTATCTCAAGGATTTGCTGCTTGCCGTAACCGCGCCCGCGAAACTGGGGCACAATACAGTTGTGCCCGATGACTCCAAACTCAGGCTGTCGTCTTGGGTCAAATGAACCCAGCCCGATCGCTTGATCTTCCCAAGAAGTGATAAACACACAGCGGCCTATCGTATCTGGATTCTCAAAGACATCGCGGTCAAACTGTAACCAGTTCACTTCTTCTTGCCGCCAGTATTGTTGTTCACCGGATAAAATCTCGGCGTAGCTTTGGAGTAGAAGTGAAGCGATGATACCGGCCTTATATTGAGTGATGGGCGTGAACGTAAGCATCATTCGCATTGATTGTTGAGGCATCCGTTCCCAGCCACGTTTACCGCCGCCATCGCCATAGCCTTGTCCCCAGACAGGTTACCGAGAGACTTGTGCCCGCCAATCACAGTACTCCTCTCCCCGCAAACCGTCAACCGGATTCTCCCCCTCCCGTGGATGGATCGTGCCAGGGCCTTCCAGCACCGCCGTTGCCTGTGACCAATCTGGTGCGGTCTCCTGCCTGCCCTTTCGAAGGATTATGAAGGGCAGGCTGGAGACCTTAAGGCCCCCGCTACAGGGAAGGGACCAGCAGCGAGCGGAGCGGTTGCATGTCGCATGACGCAGGATCGTTCTGCGGCAGGCGACGTGCTCCGCGGAGCCGATGCGGCCGCGCGGGCGACAGCCAGTGATCCCTGGTGGCTGGGCAGTCGCCTATTGCAGGTTCACCCGCGCACGAGGCCACCGGAGGCGAAGCGGATACGAAAAACCTGCGTCAGACACACGCGAGTTCTTACATCCATCCGACCTTCGTCCTGTGCGGTGGTTCCGTTCGCCTCTGAGGCACGGCACACGGGATTCTATGAATACACCCCAGGGCGGGTGTAATCTTAGCCCGCATTTCTCACAGGCTTTCGGCCTTGAGCGGTCCTGTTGCCCGGCTGGGGCGTTCTCGGCCCCGTTCGTCCTCGACGTATTTCAATACGCCTCCGGGCAAACAGGACCTGCGGCCTTGCAGCCGGCCAACATGCCGCGCTCAAGACAAGGCTGTCGTGACACGTTGGCACAATCGCCAGCTACACGTCGCATGCGGTTCATGGTTCCACCTGTAGAGCCCAAAACCCTGTGAGAAACGCAGGCTGGAATGTGTGCCTGACTCAGGTTTTTCGAGGCTGTTCTTCAATGACCATTTTCCTCAGAAGGAAGATTGCTTCGTCGCCCCTGAATGGGCTCCTCGCAATGACCCTACTCTGTCATCGCGAGACCTGCTGGGCAGGTCGTGGCGATCTTCATCTTCTGGCCTGGCCGGCATGCGTATCCGGCAGGATCTCAGCGGTGCTGCGCCCTTTGGGCAGGCGCTCGGTCGGCCGGGTCTTGCCGGCGTGGATCTGGTACAACCGCTGATGGGTACGAACCACGGCACCGATCATCTCGTCGTAGGGCCGATCCGTGACATCCACAACGCCGATGTTGTAGTTCTCGCCGTCGCTGCGACCGGTCGACGGCTGATCGATCCACTGGAACCAGTGCGTACCGATCATGCTGGGATGGCTTGCAGCGTGTTCTACGTAATGCTGGTAGGCCACCCCGCGTTCGGTCTGGTTGGCGACCTGACGCAGTCCGCCGCCAAGGCCTCGCTCGGGCGCACCGAAATGGAACTCGCCGCCGATGAGCGGGCGAGCGGTGAGGGCTGCGTAGCGGTCAAGGGTCTTTTGCGGGATGGCGAAGTCGTAGACGTTGATGGAGCAGACGTCGAAGACGCGGCAGGCCTTGATGACTTCATCTGGCACCTCGCCGCCAAGACGGATGCCTAGGTTGAGGTGGTTGGGGTCGTACTTCTTTATGGCTGCATTGAGGGTGGCCAGGAAATGACCGAATGCGTCATACACGAATTGCCTGCGGCGCTCGGGGGTGTCACCCGCCTTCAGGAATTCAGCAAGCCGGGACTTGATCACGCTGTCTGGGCCGGCCAGAAGGGCATCGCATAGGAGCGATTCACGGGTAGGCCAGGGCGGCTCGTTGCCGACAAAGTAGCCGAGCAGAAAGGGGTCATCCTTGAGCGATGCGCACCGTTGGGCCATTTGGTCTACGCGCTGCTCGAAATCAGGCGAATACACGTCGGGCATGCCCATGACGTTCGGCCCGGTCTGGCCGCGGAGCATGATCGTGTAGGGCCTTCGTGCGCCATCCCTGGCGATGGAGGTCGGCGGGGTGCTGCCGAACCCGGCTACGGTGTTGAAGCCCCAGGCGTCGAGGCGACGGAAGGTGAGCTCACCCCAGGCTGCGTTGAAATCCTGACCGTACCGCAGTTGGAGGTTCCGTGTGTAGAAGGATGCGAGACCTGCGCCGCCGGGGCCGCGCCCAGGCTGGGCTGGGGGAAGGGAGGCGAAGATTTCCTGGCGATTGGCGACCGGCGTGCCTGAACTGGTGCCAATACCATTGACGCCCGTGGAATAGAACAGATGCCCGTCCGGATCGACAAACCACCATCGGCCGTCGATCTGCTCTACACGAAAGAACCCTGTGGCCGCAGCCTGGGTATGGAGAAATCCGCCGTACTTGTCGTATCCAAAGGCGCCGGGCTTGAGCGAGGCATTCTCTTTGGCCCAGGCCTTCTTGAGATCGTCGAGGCCCTTGGCTTTGCCTGGCCAGTCTGCTGGGATCCACTGGCCGAACTCGTCCACCACTACCTTGGGTTCGAGCACTGCATCGCCGGGATCGTCCTTGGCCAGCTTGACGGAACGAATCTCCAGCGAGGGCCGGCCAATGGGTCCATCCATCTGCACGCCGATCGCTTGGACCTCTCCGATAGGGGCCCACCCTCCGAAGTTGATGTTGATCCAATAGGAATCGCGATGCTTGTTGTACGTGGCTGCCAGGTCGAAGCCCTCCCGGGCGGGCTTGCGAAAGAACTCCAGCGGGATTGCTGCGCGGACCCATGTGTTCTGAAACGGCTGGATGCGTTTGGCGACCATGGTATACTTGGTAAAGATCTCGAGCTGGAAACGCTCGGAGGAAGAGGCACGCATCTCGAGCACGAGGAAGTTGTAGTCCGTCCAGTCCGATGGCAGGTCAGGGGCAAGGTCCTTGATGGACCACCTGTATTCGGTATGGGCGATGTCGAAGACGACACGCCTGGGTCTAGCGTGAGCGAGTATCCACGGATCATGCACCGGCATGTCGGGCAATCGCAGGCCTTGCCTTGGCGCAGGTTGAGGAGTGGGTGCCGTGGCCGGCGCACCTGCGGCGAAAGCCGGGAAGATGAATGCGAACACTGCCAGACCGAGGCACAGTCGCGTCATGGTCATCATGGTCTTATCCTTTCGATGCTCGATGCGTAGTACCATACCCACGCAGCGGGCGATGTGCAATGGATGACCCGTGATTGCGGCTTGGCCCCGCGGCGTGCAGACCCCGCGTTGCGCGGCGGCAATCTGATTTCCGCCGGAAGCCGGCGGAGGGGGGGTGGTGGAAGATGCTGATCGGGGGTATCATGGACCACCATGGATTGCCTTCGACCCGTGACATCGATGCGTACGCGGCTCGCAAGAAGATGGAAGGCCGCCCGGTCTGGTTCATGTTGGGAGGCTTGTGTTATGAACTCGTTCATCAAGATCGTCGCCGTTCTTCTGGGGGTCGTCGGTTTGCCTCAAGGGCGAGCCGCCTTCTCTCAGGATTCGGCGCTCGGCCTGCTCGAGAAGCACGGTGACATCGGCAGCGTCGGCCAGCCCGGCTCGGTCGAATACGATGCCACCGGGAGGCTTGATCTCAAGCTGCCAGCCGGCAGACCCGAGGTCTTCGAGCGAGTGGAGATCTCCGTTGAAGGGGTGCCTGGCGCGGCCAATCCCTTCGATCCCGAATCGATTGCCCTCGACCTGGAAGCCGCGCCACCGGACGGGAAGGTGATCCGCGTGCCCGGCTTCTTCCATCGCGAGTTCGATAGGAAGCTCGACGGCGACCGCGAGGTCCTGGCTGTGCGAGGTGAAGGAGACTGGCGGATTCGATGGCTTCCCCTCCAAGCGGGCCGGCACACGCTGGTCGTGACTGCAACACTCGGCGGCAAACCGATCGCCCGGGGCCAGGCTGTCATCGAGGTCGCTGCCGGCAAGCGACGCGGGCTGGTCCGGGTCGAGCCCGTGGGCAAGCGGTACTTCCGCCTGGACGACGGCACGCCGCTGTTCTTGAATGGCCTCTGCGCATGCTGGCACGGCAGCCGGGGCACGTACGACTACGACGACTGGCTCGAGGCCTACCGGAAGGCGGGGATCAACTACATACGAATCTGGATGTGGCACCAGGCCTTCGGAATCGAATGGGACCAAGGCGACAGGGTCCGGTACCGTCTCGACAACGCATGGAGACTCGATCGCGTCCTGGCCGAGGCGGAGCGGCGAGGCATCTTCGTGATGCTCTGCCTCGACTTTCACGGCATCTTCGAGGTGAAGCCCGACTTCTGGGGCGGCAACAATTTCTGGCCCCGTCATCCCTACAACGCGGCCAACGGCGGGCCCTGCCAGACGCAGAACGACTTCTTCACGAGCGAGGAGGCGAAGACCCTGTATGCCAAGCGGCTCCGTTACATAGTGGCCAGATGGACGGCTTTCCCCAATGTCCTCGCCTGGGAGTTCTTCAACGAGATCGACAACGAGTACGCCTACCTCAAGCACGACGACGTGGTCGCCTGGCATCGCGACATGGGCCGCCGCCTGCGATCGATCGATCCGTACCAGCACCTGGTCACATCGAGCTTCACGGGCGGCAGCGAGCGGCCTGACCTCTTCGCCCTGCCGGAGATGGACTTCGCCCAGTACCACTCCTACAACGAGAAGCACCCGGCCCTGATGACGGCCGAGAAGACCACACGGTTCTTCGAGAAGTACGGCAAGCCCTTCTTCGTCAGCGAGTACGGGACGGATTGGAAGGGATGGAAGCCCGACACCGACCCCCACTTCCGCGCGCTGCACCAGGCGATCTGGAGCGGGGCCTTCACCGGCGCAACTGGCACGGACATGACGTGGTGGTGGGAGAGCATCCACGCCGCCAGCCTCTACCCCCACTGGTCGGCACTGGCCGTCTTCCTTGAAGGGACCGGCATCGGCCGCTCTGACATGCAGCCTGCGCAGTTCGAGAACGCCGACGGCCCCGTGATTCCCTTCGGCGTAGCGGCGCACGACGAAGCGCTGGTCTGGCTGCTCGACCGTGCGTGCGACTGGCCACAAGGGGCGATGGTGGCCACCCCCCCGCCTGTGGCTGGCGCACAGGTGACACTCACGGGTCTGGACAACGGCCCCTGGTCGGTCGAGTGGTGGGACACCCTCACGGGCCGTCGTCTTGGCGCCGGCCAGGCGACCGTGTCCGGAGGCAGCCTCCGGCTCGAACCGCCCGACTTCCAGGTCGACACCGCCGCACGCCTCAAGAAGGTATCGCAGAGTGGGTCAGACAGATCCCACCACTAGCCCACACTTCTGACGAGGTTTTGGATGCCTGTGGTCGGGATGACAGCGTCCGCTGAAGGAGATGGCATCTCGGGTGATATTTGACAGCTTTGAGGGGACTCAGAGAGAACAGGAGCACGTGCGTGTTAATCACTAATCACACTCTGACCCCAGAACCTCTTACAGTTGCAGGTCCTGTTTCAGAAACGGGAACTGACGAAGGCATGACGCCTTGATTCGGTCATGAATCACTTGACCGCCAGTCTTGTGTCCCGCAAGGCTAAGGTAGTAGTTCATTCCGCCATGGTTTGCGTAGACTATCCATTCACCGGTGAGCCTTCCTGTGGCCGCCCTTGCTTCAAACGGTTCGGTGATGACCCGGTGGCACAGCTCGCGGATCTTCTCAGGAGTGCTCGTGGCAGACCTGGCAGGATCACAGACTTCCTCCACCAGGGCTCGAAGACGGCTGTCGGTAAGCTCATTGCGTATATTGTGTGCTACAAATTGAGCAGCGAAGAAATGCTTGTGCCACAGCCCCTTCAAAGGTGGTCTCTTGAATTGAGATGGGGGCCTTGTCTCGGTGCTAGGGCCAAGACCCTCCAACGCCTTGATCTCTTCAACGATCATCGAGAGGTCAACATTGTCCACCCACTTGTGCCAAAGAAGCTCCCCCACGAACAGCCACGAGTATCGATTCGGCGTGATACGGTCGAGGCCCATTTCGGCGGCGCGGTCAGCAAGCTCCTTTTCAGTGAGAATCTTTGTCTGGCCGCCAAAGTCAACGCGGAAGGTATAATGCTCGCTCATGGTCCTAGTCTCCTTCAACATGCCCAACTCAGCCGCCTTATCGCGGAGCGATCTACCCGACTTGCAGAATCACAAATCAAGCCTAGTCAGCCAATGAACACTCTGCAAGGATTAAAGGCGACCCGATGACCCATTCTGGCGTGACGCCGGCTAGGTCAAGGATCTCGTGCCTCGCCCGGGAACCAGCCCTTGACGTACAGGCCAAGCCGCTGTATCATGCTCGTCCGTGAGATGGACCTCCCAAGTAAGCACTCAAGGCCCCTGCGGATTTCTCGCTTTCCTCTCCCTCCGCCCCGTGGGGGTCTTCTCTTGGTTTGCCCGATAGCACGCAGCCGATAGGCGGCCCGGTTTGGCTCACAACACCAGCGGACTTCTTCGGGATTCCCGACAAAAAGGCCTTGACGTATCCTGAAGGCGAGGGGACACTAAAGACACGAGGATCGTGCAGGATGACAGCCACAACGGCGAGGAATAAGGCCCAATATGAAAGGGTTGAGAATGACCGGACAACTTAGGATAGCTCCTGTGTATCGTGTCACTGTCGTTCAACAGTCTGAGTATCCCATGCATCCATTCAAACCTCCTGCAGATCGTACGGCAGCATTATCTCTATCCTACTCCATCACAGCAGATGCACTTGGTCGGACGGATATTCCATTCATAATCACGACAGTAGCTGGTGGTGATGGTGACATCGTGATAGTCGAATGGTTCCTGATGATTCGTGCTCCTGGCTTCAACATTGCCGAGCACTGTGGAAGGGACAACATCAGGCGTTCGACAATTCGGATGCTTCGTGAAGACGCCGGCATTCCAGTCGAGGCATCTGACCTAGATTACTTTGAGAGATCGGCTAAGGGCCAGATGCTGGCCCATCTCAGGGATGTAGAGTTGGCTCGTAGTGCAGACCCACGGCAGGCTATTAGCGACGAGCTGAAACGGGCAGCAGGTCAACCGGCCGGAGAATCCTCTCGGCCTCTGACATTTGCGATTGTGCAGGACGCGGAAGGGTGGGTCCAATCGGCATGGGAGCGCGGCGACTGCACCGAGAACTTGAGATGGATTCGCGACAACACTAGATGCCAGCCGCTTAGAGAACTCCTGCAAGGTTTCCAGATACGTCCTGCTTGAAGGGAGTAGACCCCAGAGGTGTGATTGGCAGCGTAGCCGGGGCTGTGCGCTGGCCCGGCTCGCCCAGCCAACTCGTCGGCTACCCTAGGACGGGCAAGGCGGCTTCCTCCGCGGCAATAGGTCCTTCCCGCAAGAAGGCGTATTCTCCAGAATCGTCGGCCAGCAACGTTGACACGCGAGGTGGGGTCTGGTAGCATGCCGGAGACGAGTGAAGGGGATCTCGATGCGTGTGATGGGTCAACCAAGGCGATGTGGCCGCAAGGGGGAGCAAATGAAACGACCCGTTCTGCCTACCGTCGTGAGCGTCTCATTGACGGTTTTTCTGGCCGGGTGCTCGTACGTTGTAGATAAAGATGAGATCGTGGCTTGGGTGAAGCAGTCGGTGACTGAAAAGTGCAGGACTAACCCGGACTGGATTGGGTTGGAAGTCACAAGCGTAGCCTTGGTTAGGGAGACTTCCAGCAGATTCACTGGTTACGTCGAGTTTCGCTGGGGGAGTGAGACTGAGCGGGCGGACTTGGTAGTTACTGTGGATAGCACCACCCGTATCTACACGTGCGAGCCACCACGTGCTTTGATTGCGAAGCGGCAAGGTACGGTATACACCACCTACTAGCTCAAGTGCGAAGTGTCCACGTGCGGCCAAGCCGCTGCATTGTTGGGCGGCAAAGAAGCCGTAGAGACATGAGCAGTCCAAGCAGAAACCCTTAGTAGTTGTCATGCTCAAAATCGTCCATCTTCAACCCTTTCGGCCACCTGAAGTCGAACCACCCCTCCACCCAGTCAGGACGGATTCGATGAGTAGCCCGAGGATTCAAGAAGAGCCACGCAGGGGAACACTCTGGCGAAACGTCAACGAAGAACAGTGCGGAAAGCAAACGTGAGGCATCACTGAGAGTGATCGCGTCACCAACCTTTCTGTCATGCTCGTTTGCCAGAGTCCGATCGTTGCCGAACTCCATGAACGCGCGACGAGCCAAGGATCGAACGAAGATCTCGGTACTCCCCTGGAAGTTCACATGTAGACGTAGGTTGAACCATGGGTGGATAGCAAAGATGAGGACGAATGGGGCTTTACGCGTGAACTGGCTCGCGTGCCTAAATGGGGAGAGCTTGTGGGCTTCAGCCATAGCGTAGGGTTCCCACGTCCGCGTAGCCGATTCAATGGCTCTTGGCACCCTCGCTTCTATAGTCAAACCCATCGCTTCAACTTCGTAACGACCGGAGGTGTGAAGGGTCTTACAGATACAGTCAAGCTGACGGAATAACCGCTCCATGTCCTTGGTTGACACATCCATGTTCCCTTGTACCAGGATGCGGCGGCCTGGGAGCTTCTCTTCCAGTTTCGACACCAACTCCTTCGCTATCAACTCTTCCAGGCCAAATCCTTTGATGTCAAAGTAGACATTGGAGGACGGGAGGTATCCATCGACGGTGCAACCGTTTCCATTCAGGACCTCAGGGGGCACAAGCCGCACCTGGGCGTTCAATCTCACACCATTTCTCACAAGCCAGTCGTAACCGCTCAACTCACAGAACTGCCCATATGTGTTGCGTTCGATCAGATTCTTGAGTACGTCCTGCAACTGGCCCGATCGAAGTATGTTCTGGTTGTACAGGCGCTCGATAGCCCCGACTATGAGGCTTGCGTGCCTGTCGTTATTCGCAAGGTTCTTGCCATCTCTACTGAGACGACAGCATCCCACGAGCCCGGGAGAACACAAGCTTCTCACAATTGGACTTCGCCTGCCGAGGTCCTCAAGCCATGCACTGCATGTCGCGATCATCTCGAATGCTCCAGCGTCGAGTTTATTGACCGGCGGCGTGGCCCTAGCTCTGGTGCACGTCTGGGGTCAGACCTGAATGGCACTTCCATAAGCCACAACTCATGGACCGATAAGACTATAGAAGAGCAGGCCTCCAAGCCGACGAGATTGTTGATATGGCAATCTATCAGCAAGGAGGTCTGCAATGAACAAGTATACCCAAGGACGGCTGGACAGCCAAGTCCACCGAGTTCGCCAGTGTCGGCGGCAGATGGTGGAGGATCAAGACCTGTGCTTCACGAGACTGCTGCCCAAGGAGCAGGTCGAAGCGGCCCTGGGGGATGCTGGGGTCAGACCTTGAATCAAGCATTTGAGCACCCGCTCCGTAGCCGGGACTCCACCCGGCCTCGAAAGCCCTCTGAACCGATGCACAACCGAGAGGCTCCCTGCTATTGCGGAACGCACATCCTCGATGCTGGTAACGGAAGTGCCTGAACTGGGACGACTCAACCGTCGGCAGATGCGGACGTTGATTGGAACAGCTCCAATCAACCACGATAGCGGGACTCTAAGAGGCAAACGCCTCACCGGTGGAGGACGTCGCCAGGTCAGGACCAGGCTCTTTATGCCTACGTTGGTGGCGATCCGTCATAACCCCGCGATACGGCAGTTCTACCAACGGTTGATCGCCAAGGGCAAGGCCAAGATGGTGGCCGTGATCGCGTGTATGGGCAAACTCATCGCGATCCTCAATACGCTCGTGGCCAAAAACGAACCATGGGACCCCTGCAAGGTAAAGGCCGTCTGACATGGACCTCATGATTCCAGTCAAAAACTGCTTGTTCAAGAACAGCTTGGGCCGGAAGCTCAAGTGGGGCAACCTGGGGGGCACTTGGGCTTCCGGCGGGACCCAAGCTGTTCTTGAACAGTGCCTTATCCTCCCGCCTGGGAGCTTACTCCCGTACACAAAAAAAGTAAAAAAACACTTGATCGCCAAGACAGTCGCTACAGCACCACCGCTACCCACCCGCCCTTCAGTTGCCGCTACGGCTGGCCTCTTCTTCTCTTGTCCTCAAGGTGCCGGGTCATGAACTCATCGAGACTCTTCAGTCTTGCGCCAAAGTCCTCACCCCTGTAGCGATTGAGGAAGGTATTGCCTTGCTCTGAAATTGCCGTGAAGACCTGTGTGAACGTTATTGCCAGGAGGCCGTCGCCGTTCACATGGAGCTCAATCTTGAAGCGAAACATGTATAGACGCGGAGCTGTAATAAGAAAATCGACGACCCTATTGTTTATGTCATATTGAAGAGTGGTCCAGTATAGTTCGGTACCGTAGGGTTTGGTGGTCCGAAAGATGGCACCTTCTTCATTGGAGCCGCTGTTTGACCAGATGGTCTCGCACTCCCAGCCCGGAATCCACTCTTCTTCTCGCTTGGGACAAAGGAGTGGGAATACCTCCTCAACTGCAGCCTTGCAGTGAATGACACCGCTTCTCGTGAATTGTGCTGCCTTAAATTGCATGAAATGCTCCTTTGGTTCTATCAAGTCGAAATCACAGTACCCCTCTAGCCGCAGACCGTCAACCTGGTTCCGGTGAACAACCGTCGTACTGTCCGACAGTCTGACCGTCTGACAGTGGCGGGACTCTCGCTACCAAGACAAGCCGGTCGGGATGACCGCGTTGGGGCCGTATGAGGCAGGGTGAGCCCCCCCTTTCGCCGTAAAGCATCTCTCCTCTGCCGGGAGTAACCACCGGCCGGTCAGGGCAGGGCTGCCGCGCCTGCGTCCAGCTCATCGCCAGTGATCGGCTCCGTTAGTCGCCTTGCCGAGGGGATCAGGTAGTAGGTCCTCCCGTTGAACTCCCAAGGCTGCCAGTCTCTGGGCATAGGTCCGTCAAACCCCCGTTGGCGGATGGCTGGGAGGCTCTGAGAGGGCAGCCAACACGGGAAGCAGAACCTCCGACGCTGGTCAAACGTCCATTCTACCGAATCTCCAGGTCGTCTTTGGCGGGCAAAGGGGGGAATTCCTTGTGAGGTTCTGTCTGGTACCAGAACGCGGTGGAGGCAATGTCGTCCCGCAGCGGCAGGTACCGCCCGTCGTCGCGCCAGCCTAACGCCTGGAGGGTGATTCTCAGGTCCTTCTCGAATCGGACCGGGTCCACAATGTGCCAGCGGTAGAGACCGAAACGCTGCTGGGAGTTGTAGGTGCCGTCCGGACGGATCACCTGGGCCAGGCCGGAATAGGGGGTGCAGAATTCCTGGTACCTGCCGGCTGCCTTGTTCTCGAAGTTGTAGGAGCCGCAGAAGTAGTCCTCGGTACCGGTGCCGCAAATGGTGGGGAACTCCTTGTCTCCATCGAGGAAGAACTTGATTTCGCCCTCGCCCCACCAGCCGTTGTTGTGGGACCCGTAGGCCAGGTACGTACCCACGTATTGCCCCCGGCCCTCCACTCCGTCCAGAACGGTATGGACGCACTTGTTGGCCAGGGGATTCACCCTACGGAACTGGGCGTAGAGATAGGCGGCATCCGCCGGGATCTCCGTCAGGGTGTAGTTGATTTGGTAGTAGAGGACCATGTCCTTTTCGTCGAGGTTCTCGAGGGTGACGCGGGCCTTCTTCCGAAAGGGCATCTGCCAGTAGCAGTTAAAGGCACTGCCGGGATTGACACAGACCGCCAGAGACGTCACCTGGGCGTAGGCCCCCCAGCCGCACGCGAAGAAGTCCCCAACCGGGCACTCGATCGAAGGCTTTGTCTCGTCGTCCCAATAGAACCGGAGGATCTCAAATCGCCACGTTCCGGTAGGGGTCATCCAGATCTGTTGGATGGCGCCGGGCCCCTCGATAGTGGCGAGGGTGAAGGTTGACTTTGCCTTGATGGCCACCGAGGGGGACACCTTCCAGCCTTGGCCCAAGTCCCGGGCTGCGGCCTTATTGGTGCCTTCGGTAGCCATTCCGCCCTTCCCCTTCTCGCCCGTGAAGTTCTCGGGACTGATGGATCGGGACTGGGCCTTGGACACCCGACAGAGATTCCCCAGGTTCAGGTTCAGTCCATCGAAGGTGCCCTCAGCAGCCGGAGCCGTGCCAGGGCCGCACGAGAGAAGGAGGACCATGATGAGCAGGAACCGCATCACCCCAGCAGTCCGTTGTAAGGTGTGTACCCGTGCATGCCTAGTCTGTGAGTTCATCGTGTGTCTCCTGGGAAGCCCTCCGCATGGGCTGAAGCCCATCCTACTGACCGTCCGACTGTCTGACTGTCCGACAGCGGCGGCACTCTGGATTCATTGCGAGCCCCGCCAAGATTCTTCACCTCTGAGGGGCGGGGTTCAATCGGCCCCAGCAGGTAGTCTGGACCAATTGCAGATCTTCATTGTCCGGCGTCTTGATGCCACCTGGGAAAAGGCTCCAGTACCTGTTCTCGTCGTCCATTCTCGCCCATCGGATAGAGGTCTGGTCCTTCCACTTCCAGTACACGACGTGGCTGTCTGCATAGGACACGGCCGTGCCTGCCCCATGTCGGAGCAGGGGGGGATCCAGCCATTCCCGCTGTAGGTAGTAGACGCCGTAGCTGTCGGGCGTTGTCTTACCTTCATCCAAGAACACGACTCTCGATGCCGGGGCTGGGCTCGCTATCTCGCTGATCTTCTTGAGCCAGAGGGTCGTCCTGCCGACCATGACGCCCTTTGATCCGTTGGCCGTGCCCTCCCTTGCCAGTCCATTCATGGAGTCCATAATGCCATACGTCTGCAAGTGACCCCGGCGTCCGGTGGGACACTTGAAGACCCTGAGGTTGTTGGCATACTTCCACAAGGCACCGGTCTTGATGGCGATGACTTGGCTTGCCTCGGGCCGGTACGTCCCCAGTACCTGGACGTCCCAGCACCTGCCTACCCAAGCCCGCTCCACGATCCCGGAGGCCGTTGGATCCTCTGTGTAGTTGCCCAGTGGGCTCGAGTCCCTCCTGTGGAATCCGGACATGCCATTGACGATCCTGCCGTCATTCTCGTCTGCGTACAGGGTCCAGGCCAGAGTCAGTTGCTTGAGATTGCCGAAGCAGACCGCCCTTTTTCCCTCCTCCCTGGCCTTGGCGAGGGTTGGCATCAGGACGCCCATCAGAACGGCAATGATGGCGATGACCACAAGTAGCTCAATCAGGGTGAAAGCAGGTCTCTGTTTCATGCCATATACCTCCTTTGGCGCACAAAGCGCCAGGTTCCTAACATAGGATGCGCAAAACCGGCCAACTGTTCGGTCCAAAGGCCAATTCGGTCATCCGCCCAGGCCTCCCTGTTCCATGGCCTTCCCGGCCACACCCTTCATCTTTTCCAGCCCTGTCCGGGCTACCTCTAGGGCGTCCTGCTCCCAGTACTTCCTATTGAACAGCTCCAACGACAGGACCGTGCGTCCACTCGCAGCCGGGAGACTACCCAGGATCCTCGCAAGGGGGGCGACACCATCCCCTGGAAAGACGCGGAAGCTGTCGTTTATCGTCTCTCGCGGCGGATCACTGGGGTAGTCGTTCATGTGGAAGACCGGGAGGGCATCGCCGTTGAGCAGCCTCAGGCCGTTGAAGTCGGAGCCGCCCTTGTATAAGTGAAAGACATCGGCCAGCACACAGGCCTTGGGATGGCCGCTCTCGATCGCCACATACGCGCACTGGCTGAGGTGGCTGAGATTCTTCGAGAATCCCCACACCTCCAACTGAGGCGTGACACCTGCGCCGTCGCCCAGCTCCAGCAGCGCTCGGTATCGTTCGGCCGCCTTCGCCAGGTCCAGTCCGGGCTTGTCCGTGGCACCGGCGGGCGGTGCCGCGATGCGTTTGCCCCCGATCCGGGCCACCAGGTCCATGTCGTACTTGGCTTGCTCAAGGCCCTTGGCACGCTGCACGTCGTCATCCACGATCCATTGAGCGAAACCGATCGCGCTCTCGACCGTCAGGCCGAGATCGGAGATGCGTCTTTTCAGGTCGGCCAGCGAGCCGCCGCTCTTTGCGTACTCCTCGATGGAGCTGACCCACGGCTCGATTCCTTGATAGCCTGCCTTTGCAGCTATGTCGATTTCCTTCACAAGCCCCAGCTTTTGGCCGCGAATCGTTCCGGTGTTCAGGCAGAAGAGGAACCGACCGGCGCCCCCGGCCGCAGGTGACTCCGCTGACGCCCGGGCCGTCTCCAGCCACCGACCTGTCAGGGCCACAGCCATGAAGGCCCCCGTCTGAGTCATGATTTCGCGACGTGACAGTGTTCGTGTTCGCATAGGTGTTCCTCTCTGCCCAAGAGCCCCGGTCAATCTTAGCTTGTGCTACACCAGAACAAGGAGACAGATGAATGCTAGCCAACGGCTTACTGATCTGCAAGATCTGAATGCTGATCTCAGCAAGCCCGGCCAATTCCACGTGATGGTCGGCCCTTGGGTGCATGACCGCTCCTGCGCAGTCGCGTGTCTGGGTACATGATCATTCAAATGCAGGGATCAATAACGAATGGGCTGCGGCCAGGACAGAGCGGCGAGAACGTGGGAATCGCTCCTTGAACCACGAACCACACGAAACCCACGAACGCTGGCGCGGGGTCGGGACGGTTGGGGCATTCGCGAGTCCGCTGTCTGATCCACGGCTGCGCCGTGCCTTGGGAGCTCCGCCCCCAAGGGTGGCCTTCATCCGAACTGACTCTGCAGGCAAGCCTGCGACGCCGTCTCAGACTCGGCCACGATCCGACAGCTTCGGCGGGGTCGAGAGAGCCTCCCCTTCAAGGCAACGACCTGATGGGACTACCACATGCAGACCAAGCCGTACGCCCGTGAGCAAGCGGGGTTCCGTGGAGCAAGCTCGCTTGCAGAACGGAGACCTGCGCAGCTCACCCGTCAGGCGTACGCCTGACGGATAGACGCGACAGCGTCGGCGTACGGCGGTGCCGAAACGAGAAGAGGACTACTGCGGCGACAGCCCGTTCGTGGGTTTCGTGTGGTTCGTGGTTATAGAACAATCCGTTTGATGTTTGATCTTTTAACTTCTGGTGAGAAAAGGGCATTGTGCATCCGTGGTTTGCCTCTGTCATTTGAGGGCCGAGAACCCGGACGGGCACTGCCGCTGGCCTGCAGCTTCATCCCAAACAGGAAACGCATCGCGTTGTACCTACGGACCACGAATTCGTAGATCGCGACGACGAGTACGAATGCAGTGATACCAATGATCCCGAACTTGGCGAGGTCCGGTATGGCCCAGCGGACCACGAAGTACCCGATGGTCAGGATCACGGTCTGGTGCAGGATGTAGAAGGGAAGTACCGCCTCGTTGGCATACCGAAGGAAGGGCTTGGCCAACAGGGTGCCGATCCTCTGGATGAGCCGCGAACCGGTGTCACCCTTTAGCCAAAGGAACAACGGGAGCAGGACCATGCTGAAGACAAAGAGCATCTCCAGATACCACAGGTGAAGCCCCATCCATGCAAAGTTCCCGCCAGAGCCGTAGAACCCATCGAAGTAATGGGGATAGAAGTCGATGAACGAACCCTTGAATTTGAAAGAGGTGACACGCTCCAGGTAGACCTGCAGCGACACGTGCGTGAAGATGCCGACGACCAGCGGGACAAGAAGACGCAAGGCACGGTCCTTGACGAATCTCCCAGCGGCCTTGGATCTCAGGGCGTAGAAGGTGCTCGCGCCCGAGATCACGAAGATCAAGGGCATCAACCAGAAGGCCAGGAACCCGGTCCATACCTGCACGGCCTCGTGCCGGATCGGGTTCTTGACGTGCCAGCCGTCCGTGTCGAAGAAGCGACCGCAGTGGAACACGAACACGGTGAGGATAGCCAGGACGCGGAGCCAATCGAGATCGTAGCGGCGTGTGCCTGACTCAGGTTTTTCGAAGTTGCTTTCTATGACCATTTGACCGCAAGACCCGACTCCTGGGGGACCACCGGTGGGGTACGCCCACCCTATGCCACTGGCCTGACAGGAGGCATGGGCACCGGGTCTTCATGCGTGGGCATGGGGGCATAGTCCGGGGCACGCAGGCCCGTGACCAGGTCCGCGATCTTCACGGGCTGGCCGGTCTGAAAGCACCGGTTGGCCGCTGCACCGATCAGCATGGAACAGGCCCCGCCCCGCTCATCGGACCCGCGGAGGTACTTGTCCGCAGGCGGTGAGGGCAGGAAGACGTCGTCCAGCATGACCTCGTCCCCGCCGCCGTGGCCTCCGGTGCCGGTCCAGGGCTCGATGGTCTCTGCAGCGCCCCGCAGCGGGATCACCCGTGTAGTGACGCCGCCAGAGGCGATGCCGCCCTGCACGCCGCCCGTGCCGCTGACGTATACCTGCTCCACCAGAGAGTGCTCAAGCCTGCCCTTGGTGCCGTTGAAGGCGATCTGGTACCCCTCCCAGGCGTTGAAGGCATTGACCGAGTAGCAGAGCGTGGTGCCCGTGTCGTACTGGACGATCACGTTCATGGTGTCCTCGATGTCGATCTCGGGCCTGAATACGCACCGGTCGCGGAAGTAGCCGTCGTAGTGCTCCTGGTCCAGGTACAGGGCCTTGAGCGAGGGATTGGCGGCCAGGTCCAGGACGAACCCGCACTGGTCCTTCTCCGGGCAGGTGTGGCATCGCTCGTGCGGGCCCTGCAGGCCCAGGCGTTTGGCCATCTTGGGCGTGTAGAACTCCCGCTTGCCTACGGCCGTCACGGTCTGCGGCACTGCGCCGAGCCACCAGTTGACCAGGTCGAAGTGGTGCGTGGCCTTGTGGATCATCAGGCCACCGGAGTTCTTCTTCTGGCTGTGCCAGCGACGGAAGTAGTCCGTGCCGTGCATCGTGTTGAGCAGCCAGTGGAAGTCCACGGACAGGATGTCCCCGACCGCGCCGGCCATGAGCAGGTCCTTGACCTGGGTGCGAGGCGGGGAGTAGCGGTAGTTGAAGGTCACGCGGATGCGGCGGCCCGTGCGGTGCCTGGCGTCGATGATCCGCTGGCACTTCTCGGGCGTGGTGGTCATGGGTTTCTCGGTGGTCACGTCGCACCCGGCCTCCATGGCCCGGACGATGTAGTCGTCGTGTGTGCCGTCGACCGTGGTCACGATGACGATATCCGGCCTGGTCTCGCGGATCATCCGCTCGAAGTCCGTGGAGGCGTACCCAGGCACCTGGACGCCGGCCTCTGCCGCATGCCGGCGCGAGAGCTCGACGCGACCGGGGTTGAGGTCGCACAGGCCCACCAGCTCGGCGTGGTCCTTGTAGCGGCGTACGATCGCCTCGCGATACATCTCGTGCCTGGAGCCCGTGCCCACGATCGCGTAACGGCGACGCCGGGTACCTGAGGGCGAGCTGGACTGGGCCAGGGCAGGCGAGGCCCCCATGGCCAGGCCAAGGCCCGCGGCAGAGACCGCCTTCATGAAGTCACGACGGCCTATGGACGCAGAGGAGGTCTCGGGTGAGGGAAGGTCAGGGGTCTTCATTCGTTCACGATCCTTTCTCGGATGGATGACTCCTGTATCCTGCACATCCTCCGCCTAGGCCGCTGCCAGGGCCCGGTTGATGCGTTCTATGGCCTCGTCGATCTGCTGGGTGCTGGTGAACCCGATGACCACGGCATCGATGTCCTTGCAGGCCATGGCAAAGCGGATGGCCTTCTCGCGGTCCTCGGGGTTCTTGAACTCGCCGTTGCCGATGAGCTTCATGCCGATCACGCCACGGCCCTTGTCGTGCATGGTCTTGATCTCCTGCATCACCGGGGCGATGTCGTGGGTGCCCTGGCTGTCCCAGGTGATGTCAGGGCCGTCCGTGACCCTGCCCTGGGGATTGACGCGGACCAGATGGACCTCGGGCCAGTCCGACGCAGCGGCGTCGCGCAGGGCGGGCAGGCTGTGACACGAGACGCCCTTGGCCCTGATCCACTTCTTGTCCTTGGCCTGGTTGAAGCCGTCCATCACCCGCTTCATCTCGTCGGTCCATTTGCCCTTGACCATGCAGTGGACCAGCAGGCTGTCGATGTAGTCGGTGTCGAACGTCTTGCGGTGCTCGTCGATCGCGGCCAGCACGTCGTCGGGTTGACCCGGGACCTTGGACTGGATGAACAGCTTCTCGCGGGGCAGGCCCTTGATGGCGTCTCCGATCCAGCCAAAGGTCCTGTACATCTTGGCTGCATCGACGTAGGTGATGCCCTGGTCGTAGCCGTAGTGGATCAGCTTGATGAAGCCCTCCTTGCCCAGTTCGAGCTGCTCACGCCCGCTGTTGCTGCCCGTGCCGAAGCCCAGCCTGCTGAGCTTCAGGCCCGTCTTGCCCAGCGGCACCTGGTCCACGGCCGTGCGCTTGACGGCCTCACCTGCCGCAGCCTGGGTCAAGCCCCATCGCGACAGCATCGCTGCCCCGGCCACGGCAGCGGAGGTCTGGAGGAATTGACGACGATCAAGCTCGTGGCGTTTCATGGATGTCTCCTTTTGCGGTTTGCCATTTCATTTTACTTCCCGGAGCCCTGATCAGGCCCGCCCTGTTTGCCCTTGCACCACCGCAGACCCGGTGATATGGTCGTCACCTGTAGTCGGTTGTCGTGCGGCCCTATTATACCGAAAGGAGGTCCAACATGAAAAACTCATTCAGAGCCTTGTTGGCTATGGCCATGTTGTCTTTGCCGGTGGCCCAGGTGGCAGGCGTTCAGCAACCTCTGGAGCCCGGCCAGCATCCCCAGTCCTTCGAGAAGCAGGTCACCGTCAAGCTCGACTACCTGCTCTACCTGCCTGCGGACTACAACAAGGACCCGAACCAGAAGTGGCCGCTCATCCTCTTTCTCCACGGGATTGGTGAGCGAGGCACAGACCCCAACAAGGTGGCTGCCACGGGCCTGCCCCAGATCCTCAAGGACAAGAAGGACTTACCGTTCGTCGTGGTCTCCCCGCAGTGCCCCACCACCACCTGGTGGCGTTCATTCGATCTCAACGTCCTGCTGGACGATGTCCTGGTCCGATATCGCGTGGACCCGGACCGGGTCTATCTCACGGGCCTGTCCATGGGTGGGTTCGGGGCCTGGGACCTGGCCAGCACCTCCCCCCAGCGATTCGCGGCTGCGGCCCCGATGTGCGGGGGCGGCAACCCCGCTGCTGCCCGGCGTCTGCGAGACCTGCCGTTCTGGGTCTTCCACGGCGATGCTGACCCCGTCGTCCCTGTCAAGCTCAGCGACGACATGGTCGAGGCCCTCAAGCAGGCCGGCGCGGACGTGAAGTACACCCGGTACCCAGGGGTCGGCCACGACTGCTGGACCCAGTCCTACAAGAATCCCGAGCTCTATACCTGGTTCCTCTCGCACGTGCGCGGCCAGCAGAAACCCACGACCACCCAGCCGGCTGCCCCGAACACGGGCACAGGGCGGTGACCGGCCACCAGGCGAGTCTGGCATCACTGCCCAATGGGACAGGACATGATCGTCACCGTTCCATCGGCAAGGCCCTGGGCACGCGCCGTCAGGGTGATGGTGCCAGCAGTCCTGGACGAACGGACAACGGCCAGGGCCCGTCCGTGCCAGGCCTTGCGCTGATGACCCTGATAGGGGTCCTCGTTCTTGAGGTCTCCATTGTCCACGCCCGCGATCTCGGCAGACCCAGTCAGGCTGAACTGGATCAACTGATCGCCGTTGGGCTGCACCCGGCCGGCCTTGTCGATGACCTCGACCGTGACGAATGAGAGGTCCTGGCCGTCTGCCTTGATGGTCGCCCGGTCCGGTGTCAACCGGATCTGGGCCGCGTCACCAACTGTAGTCAGGACACTCTCTGCCACCTCCTTGCCGTCCTGCACGCCTGCCGCCTTGAGCGTACCAGGGGCATAGGGCACTGCAAAGGTCGCCTTGAACTCCTCCTTGCGGGAGGTGGGCCTCTCGCCGATGAGCTTGTCGTTCAGATACAGACGCACCTTGTCACATGAGGAGTAGACCTCGACCTGCAGGTCCTTGCCCTCCCAGCCGGGCCAGGTCCAGGTCGGCCATGCAGGCCACACGCCCCACCCGGTCACGGTGATCTTCCGGTCCTCGGTCTGCGGCTCTCGCACTGCCAGGTAGAGCCTCTCGCCGCGGTTCCAGAGGATGTTGCGGTAGTGGGAGATCGGCTTGCGCCAGCCGGTCAGGTCCAGGTCGCCGCACCATGCACCGTGCCACGGATAGAGCCTGTTCTCTCCATGGCCGGACGAGGGCTCCCCGGGGTAACACCAGCGCCCTATGCCGGACTCGCCAAGGTAGTCCAGGGCCGTCCACACGAAATCGCCGATGATGAAGGGGTTGTCCTGGACCCGCCGCCAGTAGTCGAACGTGGCACTGGGAAAGGACTCGGTGGCCGCCATGACGCGGGCCGGGACACGCCGGTGGTCGGCCTGGTCGTTGTCGAGGGTGTAGTTGTAGCCGCCCACGTCCAGTTGGGCAAAGAGACCGTCGGTGGCAGACCAGGGGCGCCCCTCCTGGGCCCAGCAGATGGCCGATGTCACGGGTCGCGTGGGATCCAGGCGGCGGGCGTAGTCGGCCAGCATCTTGCCGATCCGCACGCCGTCCGGCGTGTCCCGCTCACCCACCTCGTTGCCGATGCTCCACATCACCACGCAGGGATGGTTGCGGTCCCGCAGCACCATGGCGTCCATGTCACGCTGCCACCCCTCCTTGAAGACCTGGCTGTAGTCGAACCGGTTCTTGCCCCGCTCCCAGCAGTCGAACGACTCGTCGATTACCAGCATGCCCAATTGGTCACAGGCATCGAGGAAGGCAGGTGAGGGCGGGTTGTGGGCCGTGCGCAGGGCGGTGAAACCGGCTGCCTTGAGCAACTCGACACGCCGCTGCTCTGCGCGGTCGAAGGCCGCTGCCCCGAGGCAGCCGTTGTCGTGGTGCAGGCACCCGCCGCACAGCTTGACGGTCTTGCCATTGAACTGGAGGCCGTTCTCTGCAGAGACCCGGATGGATCGCACGCCGAATGGCATCCGGACTTCATCGACTGCCTTGTCCCCGATCAGCACACGTGTCACCACACGATAGAGCCTCGGGGCATCCGGCGACCAGAGCTGAGGCGAGGCGACCCGAACTGCCTGCGGCACGCTCGTCTCCGCCTTGGCCGGCACATCGACCTGGGAGGCCTCGGTGCCCACAGCCTTGCCTGCAGGGTCCAGGACCTGGTTCTCCACTCGGCAGGTCTGGACCTGCTCGGAGTCGTTCTGCACAACGGTCCGGATCATCACGTCGGCCTTGTCCACAGAGACCTCCGGCGTGGTGACAAACACACCCCACTGGGCCACGTGCACGGGCTCGGTCACGATCAGCCACACGTGGCGGTAGATCCCAGAGCCGCTGTACCAGCGGCTGTTGAGGTGTCTGGAGTTATCCACGCGCACGGCCAGCACGTTGGGCGAGCCGGGCTTCAGGTGTGGCGTCAGGTCATACACGAACGCGGTATACCCGTAAGGATGCGAGCCCAGGGCCTGGCCGTTGAGCCACACGTCGCAGTTCATATACACCCCCTCGAACTCGATGGTCACCCGCTTGCCGGTCCAGGCCTGGGGTGCATCGAAGTGGAGGCGGTACCAGCCAACACCGGCCGGGAAGAACCCCCCCGGGCCGCCCATAGGATGGTCCTTGCTGATCTTTCCCTCGATGCTCCAGTCGTGCGGCAGGTCCACGGTCCGCCAGGCCTTGTCATCCAGGGCCGGGGCCTGTGCATCGGTCTGGGCCTCGGTCGTGAACCTCCACCCGAAGTCCATCAGCAGCCGCTCTCTGGCAGGCGTGCCCTGACCCCTGGTGACCGGAGCAGGTACCAGCGCAGCCCATGCGGACGCCACAATCAACCAAGACATTGCCTTCTTCATGTCACTGACTCCTTGGATAGATATTCAAGACTATAGAGCGACCTTCAATCATCTCCTTCGATAGATACCCTAGTCAAGCCGAATACTGGAACTTCGTTACCGGCGACCACCGACGCGATACCCTGTCTGTGTGGTTCTTGACCCTTTCATTCCAGGCGGACTCGATAGCCCATGGCCCGGTAGCCGCGCAGACGCCTTTCCCACATCCGTGCGAGCTGCACATGGTCTTGTTCTACATAGTCATATATGCGTACATCCTTTTTGCCGGCGTGTTCCCGGTGCAAGCGACCAGCATATTGCTGAAGCGTTCCCTTCCAGGAAATCGGCATGGCCAGCACCAAGGTATCGAGGGGCGGATAGTCGAAACCTTCGCCTATCAGGCGGCCAGTGGCCAAAAGCACCCGAGGGGCAAACTCGTCCATCGCATAGACTTCCGTAAGAATAGTGGAGCGTTGTTTCTTCGACAGTCTTCCGTGCAGGACAAAGCAAGGCTTGATCTCATCGCCAAGAGTCTCACGCAGGAAAACCAGATGCTCGGTGCGTTCTGTCAGCACGATGACCTTGCGACCCTCACGGTAGGCGGAAAGGATGTCCTGCGCGATACGTTGATTGCGGCCTGCATCATTGGCTAGGATACGGAACACGTCCTGAATCCCAGCTTCCGGTGGCATCTCTGGCGCCTTCAAGGTCTGCGGCCACACCTCCAATTGAGAGGGTGCACTCTCCGGCCTGGCGGCACTATGCCGGATTGGGCCGCACTGCATGAAGATGATCGGGTGATGACCATCGCGTCGAATCGGAGTAGCCGTCAGTCCGATGACGAACTCTGCCTTTGACTGTTTCAGGATCGCCTCGAAAGAGAAGGCCGACAGGTGATGGCATTCATCAACGATGATCTGACCATATCGATCGAGTAACTCCAGGAGGTCCTCACGACGCGATAGTGACTGCATCACTGCGATATCGATCTGGCCGGACAGGTTCTTCTTGCCCCCACCGATCACGCCCAAGGTTCCCTTAGGCAACTCAAGGAAGGTCATCAGCCGCTCCTGCCACTGCCGCAGCAGCTCGGTACGATGGACCAGGATGAGGGTGCTGGTCCTGCGCCGGGCGATCAACGCAGCGGCAACGACCGTCTTGCCGAAAGCGGTCGGCGCGCAGAGCACCCCTGCATTCTGTTTCAGCATCACCTCAACGGCCACCTCTTGATCAGCCCGCAACTCGCCGATGAATCTGACGTCGACCTTGGAGCCCGTCACCCGTTCGTCACGGATTTCGGCCCGGATGTGGTTTCGAGCTAACAGGTCCAGCACCGCATCCAGACATCCCCGGGGCAGGCCGATACACTGCTGGAAATTCTCAGCACAGCCGATAACGCGAGGTTTATTCCAGACCGGCAAACGCATGGCCTGAGCCTTGTAGAACTCCGGGTTCTGGAACGCCGCCAGTCGAATCAACCGGTTGGTCAGTGGCTGGGAAAGCTCAGACTTGGCAAAGAAGACCTGGTTGGCCACCACAAGCGTCAGGGACTCTGGTAACGGACCAGGAATCTGGCTGGACATGGGCTGAGGACGTTTCCACGGCTCCGCCTCGTCATCCTCCATCACAAAGGCTACATCCAGCGGATGTCCGCCTCCGGTCGCCCGCAGGATGGCGCTCTCCAGCTCAAGACTGGACATTGGCTTAAGCGAGGCCAGAAACGCCCACTGGTCCTGGTGTGCCTCGAAGTCTTCGTTCACGAACACGCTGCAACCCTGCTCGCGGGGCTTCTTCTGCAGAGGCAGCGCGATCAGGTTGCCGAAACCGCCCTTGGGCAGGGTGTCTTGGTTTGGGAAGAGTCGGTCGTAGCTGGAGAGGGACAACTGCCGGGTGCGGGCGCAGGTATGGCTGATCAGAGCCGCGCCAAGACGTCTCGCCTCCCGGGCAGGCACCGCCTCGGCAAAGAAGAACCAGACGTGAGCGCCTTTACCCGAACGAGATATTTCCAGGGCAGCAGGAACTTCCAGTTCCCGGCACGACTGCAAGAACGCCCTCGCCTCCTCCCGCCAGTCGGCCTCGTCGAAATCGGCAGCCAGGAAACAGCAGGTGTCATCGGAAAGCAGTGGATAGATGCCAACCGTATGCAGACCGGCCAAGTGGTCGTAGATCACTTGATCCGTAGCGGGCAATAGCAGACGCTGGTCGCAGTCACCACACTTGATGCGAGGTTTGCTGCAGATACCGGCTTTCCACTCGTTCCTACAGGCAGGAGAATAGCCCGACCTGCCTTTGGCCGACTCCCAACGCACGGGGTAGACATCAGTACGCCCCCGGAACAGGCGACGGAAGATCATGACTTTCTCAGAGAGGGTGAAATGCTGCGATTCAGTTTCAGGAACCGTGATTTGACAGGCAGCATCAGTGGAGTCTTGCGGCCCGGAGTCTTCCCATCTGATACCATGGGCCGCCAGGAGGGATTTGAGACAAGCATTCTCTTCCTGTAACCGGAGCAACTCCTCTTGCCAACGATCAGAACGGGCAGAACCTGACGTCACAAGTTCATCCCTCATCGCTTCAGCAACTTGCCTTGGGCTCTGGCAGCAGTGACGACCTGGATACCCGCAGTGGTCACGAAGTCACCGTCGTCGGTGATGAGTTGTATGACACCGCGGTTCCTCGTGGATCACCCCCTTCTTGGTATGCGCGCCGTAAACAGGTTGCGTTCGTGATCCGATTCCAGATCCAGGTCCGGGACTGCCGCTAGTGCCCGTCGGATGCCGGTGCCAATACCCCGATAGGGCAGTTCATTGCCTTTAGTCGCAAAAGAGGCGATCAAGGGGTTGCGGATATTGGATACGCCGTTCCGGATGTTCTCGACGGTGAGATTGTTTGGCAGATCGCCCGGACTGATCAACTCGATACGGTTGTCGAACAGCATGATCCTCCACGGCGCGGAGATGAAGTAGTCCCGATGCAGCAGCATGTTGACGACCAGTTCCTCCAAGGCCGCTGGCGGCACTTCCAGATCGCCTTCCGTGTTGAATCCTTTGTCCCCCTGCGCGCGCCGGAGGTTGCGAGAGAGGAATGCCATCGTTCCCTTGTGAAGATCCCTCAGGCAGCCCTCGATGTCCTGGCTATCCCTGTACCTGTCGCCGGCAGGATCGTTGCCGACGAAAGAAACGGCCTTCACCACGAATGCGGGCCGATAACGCTGCGGATGACGACCGAAGATCATGAGCCCGGCGAGATTGAGCGATGCTTCCCGGGCCAACCCGAGATTGTTCAGCAATCGCCCCAGCGAAAGGCCGTCCCGATCGAGCGCCTTGTCCAGTGGCTCCCCGTACAACTTTTCATAAAACCCGCTGAGGTGTTCCAGGTCTATGTCGCCGGTTGTGGTTCCTTCGACAGGGACCTCGTCCGCGTGAACAAGATCAGCGCTTTGGAACATGCGTTGAATCTCCTCGCGCGAGGCTGCGGGCTGTTTGCTGGCTCCACTCCGCACCCAGAGTACACCACGTGTGTCCATATAGGGCTTTGAGACGCCCTCCCGAATGGTCACAATAATGACAACTTTCCCAGCAACAGAAACGTTTTCGGTTTCCGCGTTCAGCGAGGGACGCACATTATGGGCAGCTGCGTTCGCAATCAGTTGATTGACTCTGCGCACGTCATCCACCGACAGCCCCACCACCTCACCTCGATCGGTGACTCCTATCAGAATTCTTCCGCCCTTCGAGTTGGCAAAGGCTACCATCTCGCCAGCCAAGGAATCCACGTTCGTTACATCCGAAGTCGACTTAAACTCGGTGCGGCTGTCTTCGCCGCGTCCAATCAGTTCGATGAGTTCTATTGCTTCCATAGTTGGTATATCTCCTTTCGCCGTGCGAACGCCTCGTGCCCGCCTTCCATGATAGACACGATCGCTTTCTGGATGCCCGGATCGTCGATGCTGCCCACCTTGACATCACCATGCCCGGCGGCAAAAGAGCATGCGCCCACTTGTTCGGCGTCGCCCAGAACTGGGAAGTTCGCATTGTGTGTGGCGAAGATAAACTGAATGTCCTTCTTCAGGACCCGGACAAGTTTGATCACGTCCTCGAAGATCGTCTGGTTGTCCAGGTCGTCTTCCGGCTGGTCGATGACGATCACGTCGTTGTCTCGCTGGCTCAGAATGAAGAGGATAAGTGCCGATGCACGTTGGCCGAGGGAGTGGTCGCGCAGCGCCATGCCGTGATACTCGATAGTAAAGCGGTTCGGGACCTGCCACGTCAGCAAGGCCGCCTTGGCCTCATTGAAGTACTTCCTGAAGACCTCGCCTGAGTCGCCCATGCCGCCGCACAGGGCGGCGAGTGACGCATGGACGGACGCAAAGTCGGCGTGCTGCTGCACTATGGCCTCCAACGTAGCCTCCCGCAAGCGGCTCCCCCGCACGTTCGCCTTGAGCTGCTCCAGGAATGCGCTCTTGTCGCCCTTGTATTCTGCCGTGATGCGCAGGGCTGTTTGGCCATCGTTGAGCTTCTTGATTTCAGCTTCAATCTGCTTGAACTCCCGGTGCCAAAGGTCCGACAGCCCCTTCAGTTCCTTTATGAGATCGTCCTGCATGGCGGCCTTGCGTGCCTTGCCCTTGGTGATTTCTTCAATCACTAGTTTGGCCTTCTGTAGGTCGGCGTTGAGGCGGACAAAGTCATCGGGGCGGACGGAAACGCTTCCCTGCTGCTGCAACTGGGTGCTCAACTGCCGTTCTATCGCAGCAAACTCCTCCTTCAGTGCATCACGGCGGCGCTCCAACTCGCTAAACTTCGCATGCAACGCCTGGACTTCCTGCCGCAATTCCGCTAGTAACTGCCGGCCCTTTTCCGGCAGTCGGCGGATACGCGCGAAAATGTCGTTGAATTCGTTCATTAAATCGGCGTTGCCCCTCGATTCAATCCGTCCGTGCGAGGACAACTCGGCTTCCTGCACGCTTAGAAAGCCTTCCAGCGCACGAACGAACAATTCGGCCGCATCGACAGCACGACGCGCATGGGTCACATCAGCATTGAAATCGACCTGCCGCCGCAATTGTTCCTCCACCCCGTACTGGCGGAACAAATCCAGTTTGTACTCCGCGTCTTTGCGTTTAGTTTGGTATTCCTGTTCCAGGGCATCAAGATCTCTCAACTTGTCCATGTTTGTGAGGACGTCGAGTACTCGTTGCTTCTGCGTCGCAATTTCTCGACGCGTGGAGTCCAGTCGCGCGCCGAGCAACTTCTCTATTAGTTCCCGCTCGAAGCCTTCACCTTTGGGAACCAGTTCCTTCTGACCAAAGAACAGCGGTTTGTTGATCGCGGATTGCGTGCTTACGCCAGGTCGCAATTGGTCTCCGACATACACACCCGCCCTGTCATTCAGGATGCGACGAACCTCGCAAAGCCTGCCTTGGGCGTCCTCGGCTTCCACGAGCACCTTCCCACCACTCTGCAACGCGAAACGCACCAAGTCTTGCTTGTACTTCCAATCAGCAGCCGTCTCGTCACAAGGCAACTCCAATGCGTAGCGCAGTGCCTCCAAAACAGCGGACTTCCCACTTCCCCGGATGCCGATCAGGCAGTTGAGTTGATCGGAAAAATAGAGGCGCTTCCCGTCCAGTATCCCGCCCTCGAATCGAATGGAACGTACCCATGAATGGGGTTGGCGGCTTGGCTCACTCGAGGCAACCCGATCCGCGCCCGGCTTCAGGGCAAACTGAACCGCCTCGAATGTGAAAGCTCCGATCTTGATGAACGTCTTCTCGCCGCGCCCGATCTCGGCCATGGCTTTCGGGTCGGAACCTTCGACTTCGGCGGGATACGATCCTCCCAGCCAGCCCTGAACCTTTTGGCGCAAATCCTTCGTCCGCACTTTCTGGAAGCCCGCTGTCCTGGCGGCGAATAACTCGCTCCTGCCCAACTCCTGAATCCGCCCACCCTTCAGCCCGCCCCAAAGGCCGTTCTCGGCTTCGACGTGAGCGAAGATCAGCAAGTAGTCCCGGTGGAACTTGTCCAAGTTCCGGATCGTCTCCAGGAGGTCATCGTTCGACCGGGCATTGCTGTTGTCGTAATTTGCCTGTCCGGCGAAAGTAACGCCAAGGAAGCCGTTGACATAGTCCGTCTGCTCCTGATTCGTGATCCAGTCCTCGCTGAAGACAACCAGTGTGTGAATTCCATTGGCCCCGTCCTTGACGGAAAGTTCCACACCAGGCAGGAGATAGATGTCCTCCTTGCCAGCCGCCTTCCGTACGGCCATGAACTCATCCCGGTCGAACTTGTTGTGGTTCGTGATGACGCCGACGCGAATATCCGCCTGCTTTAGGGCGGCTACATACCGAGACACGAAATCACGCTCCTCGCCGGCGTCGGCAAACTCCCGATCGCGGCGGGTGTGCAGGTGAAAATCTGCCCTTATCCAGCGGCTGCCATGAGTGAAAAAACTCCCTTGTTCAGGCATGATGAGATCCTTCCTTCAATTGAGTTCGACAGCACAAAGGCTGGGCATGGTATGCGCACGGCGAAACCTCGTTCTCGAGTTCTTCTCGCCATGCTTCATCGAATGCCTTCGGATTAGCAGGGGCCCTGTTGGAGCGCAACGTATCTGAAGCGAACCAGAGTTCCCGTTCCGAGCCAAGGATGGCGGTGTTATTTCCCTGCCTGGCCACCTTACTCTTCCCCCTGTGCGAAGTACTTCCGTAGAAGATCTCTACCCTGGTCGCCCATCCCGCCGAGCAAGCCCTCAACCTGTTTCAATGCCAGCGGCGATGGCTTGGCCTTCCCGTTCTCCCACCGGTTGATGGTCGGGAGGGTCACGCCGAGCTTAGCTGCAAATTTCTCTTGGGTGAGTCCGGTTCGTTCCCGAAGCTCACGGACCAGTCGGGAAATGTCTGCATGCGCATTCAACGCTGCTGTCCTTTCAGATCCGTCAGGGCCAAACGAGTCAAGGGTCATGACACACAACTATCAGATGATACATCATACGGAAGTATGGGGCCATGTCAACGGCTCGTCAGGGCCAGGGACGCGGGCTCGAGGCCAGGCGATGTGGCCTTCAGGGTGATCTGGCCTGCCACGGTCGTCGATTGCAGGATCACCAGGCCTCTGCCCCGACAGGCCTTGTGCCTGGCGTCCTTGTAGTCCTCGAAGCGGTTCAGGTCACCGTTCTCTATGCCCAGGACCTCGGCAGGGCCCGCCACCTCGAACGTCACCTCGTGCCGGGCGTCCGGGACCCGCACGCCCTTGTCGTCCACGATCCGGAACTCCACGTGGCAGATGTCCTTGCCGTCCGCGTGGAACTGCGCCACGTCGGGCAGCAACTCGATTCGGCTCGCAGGGCCTGCCGTCTTCAGGACATACTCGCAGGGGGTATTGCCGTCTTTGAGGCCCACTGCCCTGAGGACCCCCGGCTCATACGGAACCTGCCAGGTCAAGGCCCCATTGGCGGCCTCTGTGAGGGACTTGGTGCCGACCTCCTTGTCGTTGAGGGCTAGGCGGACTTCCGGGCAGTTGGTGTAGCAGGTGACAGTCACTGTTGCGCCAGCGGGCCAGTTCCAATACTCCTCACCCCGCGGGCCCCGGGGCCTCATTCCGCCCCCGCTGCCAGAGGCGCACAGGTAGACCATGGGTTGGTCGCTCCACAGGCCTTGGCGGAACCAGGCGAGGGGCTTCTTGAACCCGCACAGGTCCAGCAGCCCGGCCGCACTGCCCCGATTGGGCCAGCGGTTGGCCTCACCCAGGTAGTCGATGCCGGTCCACAGGAACTGGCCGGCCACGTAGTCGTTGTCCCGTACCACGGTCCAGTCGTTGTACTGATGGCTGGTCTCGCTTCCGAAGATGAACCGCCTGGGGTACCTCTGGTGGTCAGCCGGGTAACGGGATTCCTGGTAGTTGTACCCGACCACGTCCAACCTCTCGCCCAGCCCCACCGCATCCGACATGGCCACGGTCGCCAGGGCTGCTGTCACGGGCCGCGTGGGGTCTATCTTCTTGACTGCCGCAACCAGGGGCCCGGCGAGCCTGACCATGTCCTCAGCGGGCGGATTCTCAGGTCTGTACTCGCCGCCCAACACCGGGTGCGAGAATGGATCGTTGGCATAGTCGATCTCGTTGCCGATGCTCCATAGGATGACGCACGGGTGGTTCCGGTCGCGGCGGACCATGTCCTGCACGTCAGTGACCGCCCAGCGGTCGAATAGCTCTGCATAGCCGAAGCGACTCGGCTGACCGACGTTGCGCCCAGTGACCCACTTGTTCTTGGCGGGCGTGAACTCGTCGAAGGCCTCGTCCTTGACCAGCAGGCCCAGCCGGTCGCAGAGGTCCAGCAGCTCCGGGGCGGGCGGGTTGTGACTGGTCCGAATGGCATTGACCCCGATCTCCTTCAGGATGCGGAGACGCCGCTCCAGGACCTTGTCCGGCACTGCTGCACCCAGGCATCCGGCGTCATGGTGGATGCAGACCCCCTTGATCTTCATGGCCCTGCCGTTCAGGAAGAACCCCTTGTCAGGATCGAAGCGGATCGTGCGAATCCCGAATGGTGTCACGGTCTGGTCAGCCACGACGGAGTCGGCCTTGAGTGTACTCCTCAGGGTGTAGAGCACGGGTGATTGCGGCGACCACAACTGCGGATTGGATACGGTGACCTGCTGAACCAGGGTCTGGGCCGCCCCGGGATCAGCGGTCCCCTGGGCGTTCACCGTGCCGACCACGCGGCCATCCGGCCCCACGACCTCCAGTTGAAGGGAGAAGGCCTTGGCCTGGCTGGAGCCGTTCTCCACAGTAGTCTCCACGCTCACGACCGCCGAACCCTCCTGCACCTGCGGCGTGGTGATATAGGTGCCCCAGTGTACGATCCGGAGCCTGTCCGTGATCCGCAGGCGGACGTGGCGGTAGATGCCGGAGCCCGTATACCACCGCGAGTCAGCGAACCTGGAGTGATCCACGCGGACAGCGACCACGTTCTCCTGCTCGCCGAACCTCAGCAGCGGCGTCAGCTCGCACTGGAAGCTCGAATACCCGTAGGGCCGGCCACCTGCGAACTGCCCGTTGATCCAGACCTCGGCATAGTCATATACGCCGTCGAACTCGATGGCCACAGCCTTGTCCTTGCAGGCTGCGTCCAACCGGAAGTGCCTGCGATACCAGGCGATCCCGCCTGGCGCGAATCCATTGCCGCTGCCGAACTCAGGACCGAATGGTCCTTCGATGCTCCAATCGTGGGGCAGGTTTACACGCCGCCACCCGGAGTCGTCGAACGCCGGCATTGCGGCGAAGGCAGAGTCGCCCTTGTTGAATCGCCAATCCGCGTCAAGGTCCACGTAGGTCCTGGGCGGCGACGCAGGAACCCCTTCAGCCGCCATCGCGGTCGCGGCCCACATCAGGACTACAACACAGGCTCTCAGTTTCATAGGCAACTCCTTGCATCTCTGCATCTTGATGAAGATCCGCCTACTGCACACGCGGAACAGGATCAGCCGTGGCACGGCCAGGCCGGCAAGCGTCTGGACCAAGCGTTGAGAAGCGATCCCCGGCCAGTGATCCAGAACATGTCGAAGCCTCGCAGCGCGTCGAGCGACATCAGGCGACCCTGCCCCGCTGGGGCCGGTCCCGGTATCCTTCGCACTGCCAGTCGATCCATGTCCAGAACGTACCGAAGCCCTTGTTATCCGTCAATGGTAACGAGAAGGAAACCGACGCTCTACCCTGCCCCCTCCTCTCCCTCCGCATTGAATTCATGACGGTTTCGTAAGCCCGTCAACGAGGTCAACAGATCCTGGAGAAGGACAGCATGCTCGTGCCTTGAAGAACTGGTAGATGAAAGACATGACCCTCTCCCTCTCTGGACAGGCACGGCCCATGACGGCCTCCGGGATGGGGACAAGGCCAGGCAGTCGTGCACTGCGGCGACATGACCGGGTGGCGAGCCCAGAGGCCTGCACGCCGACAGCCCACCAGAAGGCCACAGAGATGTTCCAGCAGATGGTCAAGACTGCGACTGAACGATTGCAGCAGGGCGAAGAAACGGACTTCTCTGCCTCTCTGGACACACAGCAGAGCCAGCGATCCGGAACCGCCAATGCCCACTACCTCCCACATCTGGGCTACCTCCGTCTAGGCGGGAAGGACAAGGCCAAGGAGGAACTGACCCTGGCCCTTCAGGCCGGTCTTGACCACCTTGGGGGCCAAGACGGCTCTGGCCCAAGACTGACTGAATGACGTTGCATCGAAATGATGCCACCAACGAGGCTACTTCACCTAAGACAGGTGGGGACGGCCGACGAGTGGGCGATCTACTGCGAGGACTAGCCTGCAGGTATCGCCGAATCCGATTCTATCCCAAAGCAAAGCGAAGTCCAGATCCCCTGCCCGCATGTTCTGCACTCGCCCGGACAAATATGGTCTTCTCCTGTGGGACTGCAACACAGCCTGCTCTCCAAAAATAGGATTCAAGAGCCTCAAGTCATGCAGGTGCTGGGCATCAAGACCCGGATCTCCCTGGAAGCAGCTACAATACCAGCTCAATCTCCAAGGCTGAGGCAACCTTGCGCAAGTTTGCCACTGATGCACGCCGTGGATTCTTCTCGAGTCGGCTGAGTTGAGGCTGGCTCAGACCCGCCTTCTGGGCGAGCTCTTGCTGGGTAATCCCAGCTCTCTCTCTTGCATCTCGGATTTCCTCGACTGCAACCTGTTTCTTGAAACCCTCCAAGGACGTGAAACCGCCAGCCTTCAAGTTCATCTTCGCTTGCTTCAAGGCAGACATACCAAGCACCTCATTGGCCTTTTGAGATGCGGGCCGGTTCTTGGACGCCAATTGTTCGACTCTCTCAAGGAGATTACTCGCTTCAACACTCTGGATACGCTGCTCCAGATCAGGGACCAAAGCCCTGAAGAGTGCCAGAAGCATCTCGAACGAAGAGAGACGCCGTTCAACAAGCTCATAGTCTCGAGCTTCGAGACCCACGAACTCTCTTTCACCCACCCTCAGGCGAATAGGATCACTTACTAGTATCGGTCTAAGTGCATTGAGTAACATACTCCAAGCCTCCTGACTACAGATAAGTCCGACCAATGCCGTAGAAGGCAGTCTATATGCTGTAGTCGGCATATTGACCATATTCAGATTAACATATTCTCATATCTAAACTACGATTTCATTGGACGCGTGTTTGCACGGCAGCCGAGCTTTCTGAAGATACCCATCGAACCACGAACCTACGCAGCGACAATTCACCCCGCGCGTAGACCTCCACATGGGCTTCAGCGAGCCTAGCTTCTGTCGCTCTCCTAGACGCCCAACTACGGACTGCCTTGCGAGTCGAGAAAGCGAAAGACTGAACCGCTGCCGGGGGGAGGGGGGCGAGTACCTGTTTGGTACGCTTTCTCAGTACCCATCATTGAGCGGAAGTCCTCGAGTGTAGTATAGTACGTTTTTGGATCTGACACCCTTCCCCTGGCCTGGCGAACGACCTCCTCCTGTGCAGTCCTTGCTTGATGGTCGTCCATGGCACGTGCCTCCATTCTAAATAGATTCAACGTCTTCATCATCCCACTCCTCGCACCCAAATAAAGATCACTTACAGTCTAGACTGCGCTGACTTCCGAAACCTGAAGCCAGCCACCTTGACAGTGTCACTACTGACCCGGTATGCTATCACTGCTCGGCCGCCCACCTCACGTATGAAGAACCGCCTGACAAGTCTGTCGGGTTCTTGGCCAGCATACTCCTCAAGGTGGTCAAGAGCAGGCATCAAGCAGTCTTGGAAAAACAAGGGCTCCTCACTACGGACTCGCAAGAAGACATTGACGAGCTTGTTGGATATCAGAACCCGACGGCAAGTCATGACGGGGCGAAGGCCTGTCACGTTGTGCTTTGCAGCTTTCGTCATGTTGAGCCTCCAGCATGCGCCAGAATAACGATCAAAAGCAACCTAACTAGCTGCAATTATATCACAAGAGATATACTACGCAAGCGTAAAACGCAGTTTTTATGCATTATTGTGCATTGGTATGCCAAAACGGTATATTGCAGCAGTAAACTGGTCAGCAACTCGTCCGCCCGTTCTGATTCTGTACGCCGTGGGAAACAGGACCCATACCATCTGGGCGTATTGGGGGGCGATCTTCAGTTACACGATTGTTTCTGGACAAAAGGGCCCCCTACAGCCACGCCCCGGCGGTGATCGCCAGACCGTTTAGGATCAATCGATCAAACACTTCCCGCCATGTGATGGGCCGGAACAATGCAATGATGAAAATGCGACCGTTCTGCCCCCCGCGGGCGATCTGTACGAGAGGCCTATTACCGCCGGAAGTGGTGGATCACCCACAGAATAAACGTCAGGATCAAGGAGATTAGGATGCACGTGCTGACTGGGAAGTAGACCTTCCAGTTTCTGCCGCCAAACTCGATGTCGCCGGGCAGCCTGAACAAGCCGAGACGACCCAAGACCACAAGCACTGCGCCGATGGCCGCAGTCACCAGGCCCGCCGCGATCAGCCATTTGCCAATCTGTTGAGGGGTCATCTCCATCGCCAACCAGGCATTCTACATTGGAGCAGATTCCTGACGCAACGGACTGCCCAACTGGAATCCGTACAATCGATCGGCCTACTGGGCCGAGAACACGCGGTACGAATGCGGCTTGATCTGCGTACGGAACACGACCCTGCCACCCCCGGCCCCCGGCGGTCCGGTCATGGACCGGCCTGAGGATGCCTCGCCGGAGAGCTCGTCGCCGGACAGCAGATCGCGAAGCTTGCTGAAACGCCGGTCCACGGCCAGGCCCACGTCCACGGTCTCGGGCAGGAACGACTCCACGATGAAGGTGTTGTTGTCATACGCGAACAGGCTGACCTGGGCCGGGCCATCCACCCGCACGAACAGGTCGCCAGCCACCACGTTTTTGATCTGGGTCAGGACGCCCGCAGGCAGCTTGTACAGATCGCCAAAGTCGTCCGGTACGGCCAGCACGTACATCACGCCCTTGGCGTAGCTGGCCTGGATCAGCAGGGGATAGCCCGTGTTGTTCGTGAGACAGCCGATCAGCTCCCAGGCGTCGTTGGTGAGGTAGCGGATCTGCGGGATGACGATCGGCGTCTCCATGACCCCGCCGCCTCCGCCGAAGCCTCGCCTGAACTCCTTGGTCGTGATCCGGTTGCCCGTGCACTCCAGCTCGGCGATGGCCTCGATGCCCTTGCCCTGCAGGGCCTTGAGCAGGCCGGAGGTGATGACCACGTTCCTGCCGTCCGTCAATTGCCTCTTGATCTTATCCACGATGGCAGGGTCGAACCTGGCCGACTCGGTCAGAAAGACCGTCTTGACGTCGGTCGGGAATTCCGGCACCATCTCCATGGGAATGCCGACCATGCCCAGGTAGTTGTGCAGGAAGTCCTCGCCCACGGAATGGTAGGGCTTGTAGCTCTTGACTCCGATGGGCCTGCCGAGCTTGCCCAGGAAGCCATCGACCTGCTCGAAGACACACCCCGCGGCCCGGGCGATGGTGGTCGGCGTCACGGTGGTCCCGTCTGCCTGCGGGATCGGCTGCATCATCCGGTCGAAGTCGAAGCTAGGTCCCTGGTCCTGCCAAGGGGAACGACCGGAGGCAGAGAGGGACCTCTGCACCTGGCGCCAGTCGAAGAGCGTGACCTCCGGGGCCTTGGCAAAAAGGGTCAGCCACAACTGCTCGGCGTACCGGTCCAGGTAGCGCATACCACCCGTATCGACCCAGCCGCCCGCGTTGCCGCCCGGCTTGATGTTCTCGAAGTAGCGGACGATCCCATAGCTCTCATACGGCTGCAGGTGCTGATCGGAGTTCACCGGGTCGCGGGTCTCTGTGCCGGTGTAGATCTTGTCGAAGAGCCGGGGCTCTGCCTCCAGGTTGAAGCCGAGGCCCTGGAAGTGCTCGTACCAGTTCGGGTACTTGATGATCACCGTGACCTTGGGGTTGACGGCCTTGGCCGGCTTGATCACCAGTTCCCTGGCTGCCTCTTCCATCAGGTCCAGCCTGAACCGCGTCCAGGTCCTGTCGCCCTTGGCCTTGATGCAGTTCTCGCACTTGCAGTTGGTGAAGAAGAAGTCATCGAGGATGACCTCGTCAAAGAGCCTGGCCGTGAACTCGACGATCTCCCTGACCTTCTGGCGCTGCTCTGGGGTGGTATAACAGAACGTCTGGAACCGGTTCCGCTCGTTGAGGGTGAAGGTAATGCCCCCTGAGGTCCGGATGCCCCGGTCCTGGAAGAACTGGCGGACCTTCACGATCGTGGCCTCGTCCGGCATGATCGTGTCGCGATGGGTCTCCAGATAGACCTTGTCCACCTTCAACTGCTTTCCCAGCACGCCCCAGCGGGATTGGAGCTGGTCCAGGTCCGCCGCCTCCCGTACCTCATAGGCCCGGAAGTACACGGCCACGTTGAAGTTCTTGTAGTTGCCGGCCTGTGCTGGGGCAAGCCAGCCCATCAGAAGGGCCACTGGCAGGCCGTTGGTGATCCATCGTCTCATGGTTCTCTCCTTTCGTGGATTCCAGGCCTTCAGACGACCTCACAGACCTTTGTAGACCCGCAGGGCCTGCTTTGCGGCCTGCTGCGCGCTGCGGCGGTCTTCCTCGTTGGCAAACTCCGGATGGGTCCCGAGCCAGTGCAGCACACCTTCGACGTACTTGCGGAGATAGGCGATGGAGGCCTTGTCTCGGACCTTGTGTCCATCCCGCAGAAAATAGACCGGGCTGGTGTGGGCGAACACCGAGACGCCCCTGGGAAGAATCCGGTTCCTAAGGTCCGGATGGTCCACGACCCGCGCGGCCAGCCATGTGCTCCGCGCCAGGTCCACGGTCGTCTCGACCTCCATCGAATAGAGGCCGTCCACTGGAGGGTTGTTTCCGATCGGGACGGTCTTGTGCGCAACCGGCTCTCCATTGGCCACGATCTCCAGGGTCGTAAAAGGCAGGATGGAGCGAGCCGTCACCCGGGCCTTGACCCGCTGGATCGCGTGGAATTCGACCACATCGCCCGGCTCATGGCTACCGGCGTCGAACTCCAGGATCGGTCCATTGGTGACGAACGTCTTGCCGGCCTTGACGGCCTCCAGCCAGGAGGCATAGTTGGCAGGTCCCTTGACCTTGGCGTACACACGGTTGCTGCCCAGGGGGATCTCCTCACCGAACTTGTCAGTCCCTGCCGCGATCGGCAGGCGGAATCCGGCATTCAGGTATTGGTAGTAGAGATCGATCGCCCGCAAGACCGGAAACTCGGCCTGGGACATCCCTGAGTTCTGCCAGGGCCCCCAATGGTTCGGTAATTGAGTTGGATCATTCCAGGTGATCAGCTCGATCGCGTCAACCAGGCCCAGGGCAATACCGATCGGAGACTCCGCTCCTGGCAAGGAACAGAAATGCGACCAGACGACCATGCCCTTCTGATCACGCGTGGCGCGCATGGCCCGCACCAGGTCCCAGTGCGGATTGCTCCTCCAATACTCGAGCCCTCCGCCCATGTCCGGATACCCGGGGATCAGGCTGGTGAGATTGAGCAGCGTCAGGTGTCCCATCTGCCACTCGCGGATCTCCTGACCCACGTAGATCTCGCACCCGGGGGTCGAATTCGCGTCGAGCCTGCCGGTGAAACAGTCATTCACTGCGATCGGATTCTGGGAGTCCGCCATGTGCAACAGGGTCAGGGCGTTCAGGTCTTCTGCCTTCATCTGAAAATGGGATTCCTTGGGCACCGGCAGATGCGCATGGATGTCGCCGTTGAAGTAGCCCTTTTGCCGCATGTCGATCCAGCGACGCAGGCGAAAGGTCCTCTCGATGGGGCCGCCGGCTCCATCACCGGCCATGGTCTCGGACACAGGTCGGGTCTCCAGGCCCCTGCGGATCTCGATCGAGGCTCCAGAATCCGGGATCGCCACGGCGAAGGAGCCGTCCACGTAGCACCAGCGTTTGTCCAGGTACTGAAGGTGGGGATGCTCGCCTTCGATCTCCACGAACTTGCCGTCCGGGTTGGTGACCGCGACCCGCGCAGCCATCGCCTCACCCGTTGCGTCGTCCACAACCCGCGCCTGCAAACGGGTCGCGGCGCTGGCGAGTTGAACTGAAAGGCCCGGTATCAGGCAAAGGCCGGCCAGTATCCACGTTGTCCTCTTCATAGTGGTCTCCTTGAAGGCATTGCAGGCTCATTGGGTCACGGCCAGAGTCCCGTCCACCCGGCATGACCTGCCGGCAGCGAGCGTCACGTCCACGGTCTTGTCTCCATAGCGGACCTTGCAGGGTTGTCCGCCAAGGCTGTGAATCGCCGCCGATGCGAGTCTCCCCTCCCTCCACTGGATGTCCACCTCGAAGCCGCCGCGCGCCCGAAGCCCCTTCACAGACCCGGTCGGCCAGGCCTTGGGCAGTGCGGGCAGCAGGTGGATCTGGCCGGCGTGACTTTGCAGGAGCATCTCGCACATCCCAGCGGTGAGCCCGAAGTTGCCGTCCATCTGCATGGGCGGGTGGCTGGCAAACAGGTTGGGCAGGAGGTTGTACTGGAACAGGCCGCGGACCATCCGGTAGGCGTCCTCAGGTCTGTCCAGACGGGCCCACAAGGCGCACCGCCAGGGCCAGGTCCAGCTCCGGCGGCTGTCCCCCGTGTCGCCGCGCGCAGCGAGCGAGACCCCCGCAGCCTTGGCCAGGTCCGGCGTCTGAGTTACGCTGATCTGCCGGCCCGGGTAGACCCCAAAGAGGTGTGAGGTATGGCGGTGCTGGTCGTTGGGGTCGTCGAGGTCGTCCATCCACTCCTGGAGCTGTCCCCATCGCCCGATCTTGGGGCCCACGAGCCTCTCCCGCAGGGCCGTGATCCTGTCGCGATACTCCTTGTCGATGCCCAGGACACCGGCCGCCTCGATCGTGTTGGTGAACAGGTCCCACACGATCTCCTGGTCGTAGGTCACGCCGTCCACGCCTGTGGGACCGTGCTCGGGCGACCAGCCGTTGGGGACCGCCAGACGCCCGTCAGGCAAGGCCTTGAGGTGGTCCTCCCAGAACTCACAGATCTCCTTCATGACCGGGTACGCGACGTCTTTGAGGTAGTCGTTGTCCCGGGTGAAGGCATAGTGCTCCCAGAAGTGCTGGGCGTACCAGGCACTTCCACCCATGTTCCAGACGTAGCCCATGGCCCCGAACGGATTGGACTCCGTGCGAACGGTCCAGCCCCGCGCAGGCCTGCCCTCAGGCATCGGGAACTGGGCAGCCGTTGCCTTTCGATACGGGCCACGCAAGGCCCCGACCATCTCAAACAGACGAAGGTGACACTCGCCCAGGTTGGCCGGCTCCGCGGGCCAGTAGTTCATCTGCACGTTGATGTTGGTGTGATAGTCCGCATTCCACGGCGGATTGTTCCGGTCGTTCCACAGGCCCTGGAGGTTGGCAGGCAGGGCGCCCCGCGAACAAGACATCAGGAGGTAGCGGCCGTATTGGAACAGCAGGGCCTCCAGCCCAGGGTCATTGCCTTCCTTGACGTAGGCCTCGATCCGCTTGTCGGTGGTCATCGCCCTCCGCTCGGCCTGGGTCTGGCCCAGGTCGAGATGGACCTTCCCGAAGAAGGAAAGGTAGTCCTGAAGATGCTCGTCTCGCAACTGCCTGAAGGACCGGGCAGAGGCCCCCTTCATCTGGGCGGTCAGCCGGGCGAGCGGATGCTCGCCCCGGAACTGCTTGTCATAGTCCAGGATGTAACTGGTGCCTGCACCCAGCAGGATGGTCAGGCGGTCGCAGCCCTTGAAGGCAATCTTGCTGCCGTTGACGCTGAGGGTGCCGCCCTCGTTCAGCACCACGGCCTGGCTCTCATAATCCATGGTCTTGACCGCCTGCGCATTGGGATCGGACGGCGATGACCCTTGACCTCGACGACCACCCCCACGTCCGCCTTGGGTCATCGCCAGGGTCAGGACGCCGGTGCAGGTCATGTGATTGGCCTCTACCACGGTCCGGGCATCGTGCATGTCGGCCAGCTCCACCTCACCCGTGTAAGACCCCGGCTTGTCTGCATCAAGGCGGATGACCACGACCTGGGCAGGATGGCTGGCGAGGTACTCACGGGTGTAGGTGACACCGTCTTTGCGGTAGGTGACCCGGCCCTGGCCCTGGCTGAGGTCGAGCTCGCGGACATATCCTTGTGCGCCGCTGTCGTGCCCGGGCAGGCTGATGTTCAGGTTGCCGAAGGCCTGGTACGCGCCCATCACCTGCTCGCTGCCTGTCCAGAGGCTGTCCTCATTGAACTGGACGCGGTCCAGGGCCAGGCCGCCGAAGAGCATGGCGCCCATACGCCCATTGCCGATGGGCAGGGCCTCCTTTTCCCAATCCTGGGCAGGCCTGTCGTAGCGGAGCGTCAGGTCTGCTGGGGGCGGCAGGGCCGCGAAGGCACAGGTCGAGGCCACAAACAGGACCGCGCCCAGTGAGCCTGGCAGGCGCATGGGGATACGGGACGTTCTCATGGTTTGCTCCTCAATTCGAACCACGCCTTGACTTCTGCATCCAGGGCCTTCAAGTCTGGCCTCTTCTGGGCGATCGCCAGCGACTCCTCATACTCCCGGTTCAGGTCTCCCAGCTTGACGCTCGATCCGACCCGGACCCAGAGCGGCACCTGGTGCAGCTCGGCCTTCACGGTGATGGTCTGGCCGCCCTGGTAGACCTTGTCCGGGTGCCATGCGTCGCGCCACCTCTGCCCTGCAGGCAGATAGACCTCCTGGTCCCGCCTGCCCTTGTCCCAGATCGGTGAGACCAGCAGGTCAGGCCCATACAGGTAGGTCCACCAGTTCGCCCATGCCTGGGGCGACTTGGGATCGACCAGCCAGAGCGGCCGGACGATCGGCATGCCGGTCCTGCTCGCCGCCTTGGCGCATTCGTGACTGTAGTCGATCAACCGCTGGTGCAGGCGGGCATAGAGGCGCCAGACGGCGATCAGCTCCGTATCGTACTTGGGCTCGCGAGGGAGATTCCAGAACCCGAGGTTCCGCGTCGGGCCGACCTCCATGATCGGCGTAAAGCAACTGAAGGCGAGCCACCGTGCGCACGTGTCCTGGTCCAGGATCTGCTGGTTGTACCCGCAGGTGTCCGATCCCCAATTGGGGTAGCCCATGACCGCAGATCGCTGCACCGCGATGATCGAGGCACGCAGACCTTCCCGGGTCCCGCCAATGTCACCACCCCAGAATACCCCGTAACGCGAGCTGCCCGTGTAGGCCGCGCGGGGCATCAACACCAAGTCGTTGCCACGGACCTTGTGGGTGACGTCATACGCGGCCTTGAGATACATTGGCGGGTAGGCGTTGCGGTTCTCACGGATCGAACGCCCATCGAATACCTTGTAGGGACCCGCCTCCGGGATGTCTTCCTCGGAGCGGTCCAGCTTGAACCCGGCTACCCCCAGGTCGAGGAGCTTGGCCACACCGGCCTGCCAGAAGGCCTTGGCCTGGGGGTTGGTGAAGTCCGCCAATGGATAGTTGTTGCGTTGCGGCTTCTGGCCGGCCAGGGTGTAGCCCTTGGCCAGGGCCTCCTGCTCCATCTTGCCTTGGAAGAACGGCCCGATCCACAGCATCGTCTGTATACCCTGGCCGTTGAGCCAGTTGACCATCTGGGCGAAGTGGGGCAGGCGATTGGGGTCGATCTCGAAGTCGTCGTAGCCCAGGCGACCAGGGCCCCACGGGCGGTCGATCCAATACACGCCACACGGAATCCCATAGGCCTTCATCATCAGGACGTCTTCCATGACCTCGGAGTTGAAGGGACCGGCCACCGGGGTGCCATCATAGTACTCGGTCCGCTGGGTATGCTCGTCCCGCCACCGCCACGGCGCAGACATCCACCTGGGCGGCAGGAAGGGTGGGCCTGCATCCATGGCGTGTTCGCGCACCATCACGGCCGGGTCAGCAGACGTATAGACCTTCATCTCGAACGACGGACCCTCGAACTCAATCCGCACCCGGCTGGGATCTGACACACAGAAGTCATAGACCCCAGGCCAGTTGCCTTTCACGGAGGTCGCGTATCCTGCTGACGACAGATAGAACGGGGCATACACCGAGGTCGTGGGCTTGACGATCATGTCCACCTTCTGGCCTCGCAGGTCCATGGCCTCTTGCCGGCCCGGGGCCCACGACGTCTGCTGCGGACCATCCACGACCCGCTCCATCAGGCCCGTGAAGTACTCGTTCTTGCCCGCATCCACAGCCAGGCCCCACTTGACGACATCCGCGTCGGGCTGGGCTTTGAGGCGGACAACGAAGTCCCGGCCCTGCGGCGTCACGGAGACCGTGACCACGCGACCATCGGCCAAGGTGGCCTTGCCCGCCAATCGCCTGCCCTGCGAAGTCATGGCCAGCTCAGCCGGCAGTGACGTCCTGCCCTTGTCGGTTTCAAGGAACAGCCCGTCGAGTCTCAGTGCCCGGCCCGGCTGCCCCTGCAACGGCAGGACCAGGATCGACTGACCCCCCTTCTTCTCGATCATCGCCTTCGGCGATTCCAGAGAGGCACAGCCGACCAACGAGACCCACACGCACAGAATGGCCAATCGAAAGCACAGCTTCGGCATGATTCCTCCCAACTTGAGACACAGTCCGGTCGTGTGATGGCCACTACCCATTGGCCAGAAGGATAGCCTCAGGAGGCCGGATTTTCCATGAGGAAATCGAGGGGGGCTGTCAGGGGTCAATGGGCCCCGACGACTCCTTGACAGCCTAAACCCCTCCGGATAGGATCTCTGGCTGGAATGGATACGTCGCCTCACACTGCCTCTCGTCGTGAGTTCCTCAAGGAGATGCTGTTCGTCAGCACAGCCGCGGCCGCGGTACGGGCTGCGCATGCCTCGGTCGCCGGTGTCTTGCCGGCAGGCCAGCTTCCCAAGATCAAACTGGGCACGCTTGAGGTGTCACGGCTCATCCTCGGCAGCAATCCCTTCTTCGGCTGGTCTCACGGCAATCCCCAGGCATCGGACGAACAGATGAGGGCCTTCTACACCGACGCCCAGATCATGAAGGTGCTGGACGCTGCTGCCGGACAAGGGATCACCGCCGTGTGGACGCCCTGCTACGACCGTTGGATCCGCCTGTGGAACGAATACCAGCAGCGAGGGGGCAAGCTCAGGATCTGGATAGGACAGCCCGACCCGGGACCCGAGCTCATGAAGGAGCACATCACCGCAGCAGCCAAGAACGGGGCCAGGGCCGTGTGCATCCAGGGCATCCAGGTGGACACGCAGATGAACGCAGGGAGATTCGACGTGCTGCGAGACTGGTTGGAGTTGATCAAGGGCTTCGGCCTGCCCGCGGGCATGGCCACGCACGGGGCCAAGACTCACTTGGTGGCCGAAGAGAAGGGATTGCCGACCGACTTCTATCACCAGACGCTCTACCGGCCAGACAACTACGTTCGCGAGGGGCTTGAGGAATCGCTGGCCACGATCGAGAAGCTCGATAAGCCTGTGGTCGCCTACAAGGTGCTCGGGGCGGGCCGTGTCCTGCCCAAGGACACATTGCCCTACATCTTCAATCGCCTGAGGCCCAAGGATGGCATCTGCGTCGGGGTGTTCCCAAAGACCAGAGACGAGCTTGCCGAGAACGCCACGCTGACACAACGGCTTTCCGAAAGATGAGCCCGTTGTCGACCTTGCGGCAATGCCTCACACCCACGACCCACGCAACAGTCGCCAGCACATCCTCGCCTGCAAGCAGCCTATTGCCAAGGTCGGTCTCGATCATTGAACAGGTCAGTTCCTAGCCTTCCCTTGTAGGGCCTGCTTGAAGAACTCCCCGCCTGGGGTCAGGTCACAGGCCCAATCCAGACCGGCCACCAGGGGAATTGTCTCGGTATCGAACGCAGGAATCGTTGGCAGGGGCTTGTCCCTAGAACGACTTGAGACCATTCACGATCAACCGGGCGAGCACCACGTAGGCGTTGCCCCAGGCGCCCGGACGAAAGAAGCGCACCGGCAGGTTCGGATCCCCAATGAACGGACGCAGCACCCATCCCATCTGGATGCCCACGAAGGCATAGAGGATGAACCAGACGCGCAGGAGCTGCCGGTGCCTGGGGGACCGGTGTATCAGGGGGCGGTAGTAGCGACGGACCACGACCTGGGCACTGATGCTGGCAATGCCAAACACGACCGCATTGAACAGGATGGCCAGGTCGTAGTCGTTGCAGGAGAGGTACCACACCGCCGTGATCGGCGCAAGGGCCGCCAGCACCACGGTGACGCATGCCTGCGCAGCCACCAGGGCCCTCAGGACCAGACCGAAGTCGTCGCGCAGGCCGGCCACGGTGTTGACCACGAAGAAGAAGGGCAGGCACAGCAGGAAGGTGACCAGCAGAAGGAAAGGCACCTTGACCCCCGAATACAGCAACTGGTGGAACCGGCCGGGCACAAGTCCGCTGTAGGTCCCCATCACGGCCCCATAGAACAGGCCGCAGGCCAGTACGAGGAACACGAGCCGTCTGAGGCGGCCCTCGTGAGGCCCATCGACGGCAAAGACCCCCTGTCCCCGCAGGAAGTCATCGGTGACTTGAAGGACCGCGAGCCTCACTTGCCGCTCAACAACTCCACGATCGAATGGGTGATATCCACGAAGATGTTGGACTCCCTTGCCCTGAACCACTGGAACGTCAGATCCGGGGCCCCGATGAACGGCCGAAGGATCCACCCCATCTGGGCGCCTACCAGGGCGTAGATGATCAACCACACCTTGAAGGTCTTGTGGCCTGGAGGTTCACGTCGCCACGGTGGATCTACTGGAATGGGTATAGCGCCCTGCGTCGGAGTGCCTTGGCCGTCAAAGGCCTGATTCCTCGTTCCCTTCGGAGCAGGAATCTCCGGCCCCTCCAGCTTGGACAACATGCCGAACAGGACCTTGAGGCCAATGGCCCCTGACACGGCAAGGAAGAAGACGTTCAACAACTTCATGAAATGGTAGCTGGTGGTACTCAACGTGAAGAAACCGGTGATGGGCCCCAAGGACGCCAGCACAGCGAGGTTTACGGCCAGGCAGATGAGGATCAGCCGCAACGTCTCTCTGAGACTGAGCCGAATACCCAGCAAGGCCCCGAAGACGTAGAGCGATGGGAAGGTGACAAACAAGGTGAGGAAGAACAGGGCAGGGACCTTGATGGCAGAGGCCAGCAGTTGTTCAAGGCAGGCGGGAGTGCGGTTCAGGGCCGCATACAACCCCATGAACAGGCCGTAGACCACCCCGAGCAACAAGGACGCCAGGACCAGCGACCTCGTGCGGACGATGCCCTCCCCTTTCAGCAGGGCCTCCGGGTCTTGCTTGTGCCCCCGCAACACCCCATCCAACTCTCTCAGCCATTGGACCATGGTGCGATTCTCCCTTCCTTAAGCAGTATCCTTGCCGTTGCCGTCAGAATCCGACCTTCCAAGGGTATGGGGGTCCCATCTCTTCGGGGACGACCCCTTCCCCAAGGCCGCCTGTCTGTCACCACTATACCGTTGCCCTGCGCCAACGCAATCCCCGCCGGGTGTGACCAAAACACCTTGACATAGGATGGAGTTAAGGTTAAGCTGGGTAAAATCTTTCGCGGGTTTTGTTTATAGGCCTATAGATTATGAATCCAAGAATCGCGACTCTGGTCAGTGTAGCAACCCTGTTTGTCCCCTTCTTCGGCAATGCCTGCCATGCCGATGTCGACACCCGTCCCATCGACGCGGTCCGCAACAAGACCGTACTGGACCCGGGCGACCTCCAGGCCATCGACGAGTTCGTTGCAGGGGCCGTCAAGGACATCCTGCGGACCAAGGACTTCTCACAGGTGTCCAAGGCCCGCGCGGTATTGATTGGCAAGAAGGGCACGCAGGGCCAGTACGCCCAGCAATTCTCGGACTCCTGCAAGAAGCATATCGCCGCAGGCATGGAGCAGGCCGCAGCCTATCTGCCTGAGGATCGGAGGTTCAAGGTCACTCTGAACCTGCTGATCCTGGCCGATGGACTACAGGATCCGGCCCTGGCAGAGGTGGGCTTGGCGCAGCTTGGAAGCCCGAACAAGGCCCTTCAGTATTGGGCCGTGCGCCTGGTGACCAACGGGGCGGCTATAGAGAAGATCAAGCAGGGCAACTGGCCGATCGGCGGACAGATCGTCAGCCGGTTGCAGCAGTCGATCCGGCAGGGTCCATCCGAGGCCACGCTGGGACTCGTCGCTGAATTCGCCGCCAAGGTCGGCACCCCGGAAGGTCTGGCGATCTTGACCGATGTGGCTGACCTGAGAATCGCCCAGCAGGCCGCCGGGCAGGCCCAGGATGGGCAGGTCGATACCACCATCCTGAAGCTCCTCTGGGGCCAGGCCACGGCCGCCGGGCCAGGCAAGGCGGGGCCATGGGCCAGTCGTTTTGCCCAGTTGTACTCGTATGTCATCCAACGTCTGGCCAAGGCCAACCCGCCCCTCAGTGCCACCCAAAGGGAGCGGTGGGTGTCGGTCATCGTGGAGGTGGAAGAGAAGTGCGTTGCGCCGGCCCTGGATGGGTATCAGATGCCCCTGCGAAAGGCGATCGAGAGGTCTGACATGACGGCCTTGCTGGCCGAACACGACAACCTCCTGGGAGGCAAGAGCACGGCCGGCCAATGGGTGGCCAAGTGGCAGTTTGGCTACGGCACAGCGGACGGCAAGACCCGGACCTGGCCGCAGGAACTGCCCGCTCCACCCGCTGCCAAGTAGGTCGCCCGCCAACCCGCGGCTTCGGTGCCAGCCCCCCTTTCCCCCGACCTGGCTGGGGACGAGTCTCACAGCGAGAGGCTCAGCCCGCATTTCCACGGAACAGTCTCGATGCCGATGCCGGCTGCTACGGCTCCCGTTCAAAGGCCCCGATGTCGATCAGACCGCCCATGATCCTGGGTTTGCCTGCCACGTCCGTTTCACCGGGTTGTGCCACGGTCGACGGGTCACCCTTGTCCACACACGGTGAGTCCGCTGCCAGGTGATAGTCGCCCGTGATCCAGACGGAACCGGAGGCCGCAGCCTGGGCCGCTTGATTGGGGTCGGCCTCCTGTACCCAGCGGCCCGCTGCCATGAAACCGGGGTCTGCGTCGAGGTTGCCCTGACCCGCCGGGCCGCCCTGCACGTCACTGTAGGTCACGGTCGACGGCCACGAGGTACGGGAGGCGTTGTAGTACACGATCGAGTTGGTCAGGACCAAGGCCGTGCTCGAGATCCCTTGCAGGCCGTTCTCGACGATCGTGCAGTTCCTGACCGTGGGCCTCTCGCCGCTGATCCCCTGGAGCCGGTTGCCGGCGATCAGGCACTGGGTGATCACGGGCAAATTGGGGGCCCCAACGCCCCGCCCCGGCAGGATCTGCAAGATCAACTCGATCCCAGCGCCGCCGTTGGCCGTGACGAGGCACCGGTCCAGGGCCAACCCGCTCCGGTTGTGGAGCACGATGCCACTGGCGGCATTGCCCGTAATACAGCACTGCGTGACCAGGGGCGACCCGGAGCAGACCAGTCCGTTCTGTGCCCCGGTCAGGGTCAGGCCTTGAATCACGGTCTTGCCGGTCTCTCCGTTGGCGCAGGTCATCGCAACGGCGAAGCCGTCTATGACCGTGGCCCTGACCGTGGCCCAGTGGCTGGGGTACACGGAGGTGAGCGTCACTGCCTTGCCGTGCATGTCCACGTCCTCATAATACGTGCCTGGCGAGATCCCAATCCGGTCCCCGCTCTGGGCCCCGTTGACCGCGTCCTGGATGCAGGGGTATTGGACGCCCGCGGTAACGTTCTCGACCGGGCCGTTGGCCACGGACATCGCGACCCTCAGGGACATGGCCGAGACCGAGCCATAGGTGGCGGTCTGCCAGATGATCACCTCACCGGAAACGGTCGGGCACATACCCTGCGGCGATCCCTGCAAGGGCACGCCGACCAGGCCGTACCCGGGTACCAGGCGGCGAGCCGCGATCGCGCCGTCGTCCACGTACGCCACGATCTGCCCATAGATCGCGGGCTGCACCTGAGAGCCCGCGGCCTTGACCAGGGCGGTCTCGATGATGGCGTTAGGATCGCGGATGTCTGCGCTGTAGATGTCGCCCGTGTCGTTTCGGGCGTCGGTCCAGACGACCGTGTAGCCGTAGATGGCCGGGTCAGACTGCTTGGCGGGGTCCGTGCAGATGGGGAAGACCCGGATGTGGTTCAGATCCGAGATGTCCGCGCCGAAGATATCGCCGTTGGCCTCCCACACCACCGTATTGCCCCACAGGTCGATCACGTGGTCGGTGTCCGTGGTGTACGCGTAGCACGCATAGGGGTCCCGCGAGCCCACGTCCTGGGCCACGGTGAAGTACACGGGCTTGTCCAGGTTGGTGATGTCGGCCCCGCAGATGCTGAACCGCGTGTTCCACCACCGGTTGACCTGCTGACCATCCTGGCCCAGGTCCAGGTTGACGTGCTCCAGCCACACGACCTTGGTCCCCCGGACCACCGGGTGACTGTATGAACTGGTCAGGCTGTACGGCCGCAGGGTGTATACCCGCGTGGAACCGAACTTGGCCGCCAGGATGCTCTCATTGGACGGCTGATTGGTCCAAGGCTTGCCATACACCGGCCCGCCGCACCAGACGATCGTGTCGCCGGAGATCCGGGGTTGGGTGTCCAGGTCTTGACCGCTGCCGACGCTCCGGAAGGTCTGGACGTCGCCGGTCACGAAGTCCCTGCACACAATATCCCAGGTGTAGTTGGAGCCGGACCCCACGCTGTACACCACCTTGGTGCCGTCCGCGTCAGGGTAGTGGAAGTAGTTTGAGGTCGAGAAGCTGGCGGTCACCAACTTCTGATCCACGGTCATGAGCATAGTCGTGATCTTGACCGTATCCGAGTCGCTTTCCAGGCGGCCGTCACTGACGACCAGCTCGAATGAGTAAACGCCTGCCTGCAGGCAGGCGAACTTCGGGCTCGCCGTGTTGGCGTCGTCGAGCTGAACCGCGGGTCCACCCGTCTGGCTCCAGCGATAGGTCAGCGGGTCATTCTCGGGGTCCGTCGATCCGGAGCCGTCCAGGTGAACCTCGGAGGGGACCTGACAGAGCCTGTCCTCGCCGGCGTTGGCCATGGGGGCACTGTTGCCCACGTACACAGCCACCTCATCGGGCCTGCTCTCGTTGGTCCCGTCACTGACCACCAGCCGGAATCGGTATCGTCCCTCCACAGAGGGCACGAACGTCGGCCGGATGGCACAGGGGTCGCTGAGCACGACCTGGGGACCTGCGACCTGGGTCCAGCGGAACAGCGTGGCAGCACTGCCGTCACAGAATGAACTGGCCGATCCGTCGAGCGTGATCGGTTGAGGGACATACACGCGTTGGTCCGGACCCGCGTTGGCCGTGGGCCTGGCACACGCGGCGTATTCATCGGCCCCGATATCCACAATGGAGCCCCAGATCCGCGGGTCGCCGTCCATGTCCTGCTGGTCCAGCAGTGCGACGAAGTCCGGATCGCCTGCATCGACGCACGGCGACATCCCGGTGAGGTGGAAGTCGCCACTCTGGGAGGCCACGAACAACGGGTCTTCAGAGATATTGCCGTACTGGCCGGTCAGGCTGATGCCCGGCACTACCGACCCTGTTTGAGGGTCTAGCGCCTGGTAGTCAAAGGGGTCGTTGCCCCACACGTCATTGAAGGCAAACCAATCGGCCAAGAGGCCCTCTATAGACACGCCGCCCTCGTACCTGGCGCCGCAAACGACGTTGTTCCTGACCACGCAAGGAAGCCCTGCTTGGTCATAGGCCACAAAGAGACTGGCGTACCGGCTGTCCGCAACCTGGCCACCGAGCACGTCCAGGAGGCCGTTGGAGGCGATCGTGTTGTTGATCAGTTGGCCACCCAGCAGTGCCACCCCGCCAATGATGTACGCCGAGTTGTCGTACACGAGGTTGTTGTACACCAAGGCGTCGCCCGAGTACCATGTGATGATCCCGCCGGCAATAATACTGGAGTTCCAGGCAATCGTATTGTAGGCGATCACGGCTTCGCACTGATAACAGGCAACGCCGCCGCCATACCCTTCCGCTGTGGACTGGCCGTCCGGAATGGGACCGTGGTTGTCCACGATCAGGTTGCGAAGGATCGTGGGCGAGGACTGCATGCAGGCCACCCCACCCCCCCAATACACAGGTACCGTGGAGCCGATGTCGTAGTAGGTTCCATAGCCCCCTCGGATCGTAAACCCCGTTAATACCGAGTCCTGGGACTCGCCTTGATCGAAGGTCACGACGCTGGCCTGGGAGTCCGCCCCAAATCCCTCGATGATCGTATTGGCCACCACGTCAGGGTCGTGTGGATCGGTGCTCGTGACAGTGATGGCCTTGCCCCCGAAGTTGATCTCCTCCTGGTACAGGCCAGGAGAGACGATCACCGTATCCCCGGTATCCGCCTCGTCGATAGCCCCCTGGATGGTGTCGTAATCGGCGGGGACCCTCAGGACCATCGCCTGGGTGACCGCAATGGACGACAACAACACGGCACACACTGTGACTAACCGCTTCATGGACTACCCTTTCCGAATGGAGGCTACGCCTGTATAGATGCCAGGCTCTCTACCCAGATCATACACCCTATAAGACGTACTCGTCAGGGTTTTGTTACAGGACCAGGGGGTTTTTTTGGAGACTCGCTACATGGCGTAGCTGTGCAGGCCTGGGAAGAGTCTGGAGAGATTCACCCAGACCAGGGTAACGAGGATGGCCAGCAGGCCGGCGATCACCCACAGGCTGTTGAGCCGCGCATGGCGGCCGCCAGACACGTACCGGAAATGGAAGTACGCCACATAGAGTAGCCATGAGGCCAGCGACCACAGCTCCTTGGGGTCCCAACCCCAGTAGTCGCCCCAGGCCAACTGTCCCCAGACGCTGCCCAGCAGCAGCCCCCCTGTCAGCAGTGGAAACCCGGCGCAGACCAGACGGTAGGTGGCCTGCTCCGGAGACAACGACCCCTCAGCCGACGGGCGGCCCATCAGTTGAAGAACGGCCCAGTAGGCGGCCTTGGCCAGCAGCATGTAAGAGAGCATATAGACCGCCACGTGCGGCACAAAGAGCGGGCTCTGCAGGGCCGGCGGCAGTTGCTGGGGTTGGGCGTCAAACACAAGCCCGGCCGGACACAGAACGACCGCGGCCATCAGCATGTCCCAGGCCTCGCCGCCCACGCCAAGCCACCTCTTGGAGAGCCGGGACACCGGATACGCCAGCACGCCCAGGCACAGGAAGACCTCGAAGAGATTCTGCAAGGGCACATGGCCCGCATCGATCCAGCGGTACAGATAGGCGGCCACCGCCAAGGCGAACCCTGCAGCGAATAGGCGTGCCCCCACCTTGATCCGGCCAGCCAGGCTCCAGACAAGGGCCGCCATATAGGCCGCCATCGTGGCGTATATCAGGACACCTTGGGTAGTTGGCTTGATGGACATGGTTGCGGGTTGTTGCCTCTTGCCTCTTGCCTCTGTCTGGGCCACAGTTGCCACGACACGCCCAGAAACAGGACGCCGTAGCCCAGGAAGACCCCATTCAGTCCGCAGTCACAGACCACGGTCAGCGAGGTGTAGGACTTGCCGCTGTCGGGGTCTGTGCCATACGAACTCTGATACAAGGAGTAGCCGCCGTAGTGCAACGGGCGGTTGACCTCGATCGCCCCGTGTGTCACGACCTTGCCGTCGGCAACAATCCTGACCTGGCTGATGTAGTCCTTGACCATCCTCCGGTACGACATCGGCAGGTCATCATCCGCGGCGTGGCGCGGCGCGTAGCGCTCGAATACGAACCGTCTGTGCGTCGTGCCCGGGGGCCGTGTGATCTGGACCTCGACCGCCGGGTTGCTCGCGGCGTTCGGGTCATCATAGCCTGTGGGGCCATTGGGGCCCACTGCTATCCGGCAGTTCTCAAAGGTCCTCACGATCTCTATCCGGCCGAGGCCCCCGTCCAGATCACAGACGGCACCCGGCCTGGCCGGGATACTGACCTTCCTGGCATCCGGTGTCTCGACCCACAGACTGCCAGGCCTGTAGTACTCGATCCGGAAGTCATCCAAGGCCACGGCAAAAGGCAGTATCGCCATGCGACCGTCCCGGAGGTCCACGCGGTCCTCCTGCTCACCCTCCAAGACAGCCAGCTCGGCCCTGCGGATCTTTTCGGCTCCAAAGAGCCTCCTCTGCAGGCCGTGGCCCGCCTCTGAACCCCAGATCGCCCCTGCCAGGACAAGGACACAGCCGGCGTGTGTCAAGGCCAGACCGAGGGCACGCCGCAGAGCGGGAAACACCACGATCCCAGCAATCAGGGCGATCCCCAAGGTCACCCAATACAAGGCGAGCGGCACGGCGTTGAAGAACGCCTGCGCCCTCTGCGGCCCGATGAAAGCCCCATACACGGCCAGCCCGATCAACAGGCCAATCAGGACCAACACCGACTGCAAGATGAACCGCCTCAATACAAACATCGCACCTCCAAGACAACGGCCCTGGGTCATAGTTTGCCCGTCTCAGGGCGGATTGGCAAGACCGTTCGGCGTCAATGGCACTGTGGTCTTCCAGTCCACACGCCGCTGGACCGCCATATCACGAGGACCTGTGTGAAAAAATGCTACATCTTAACTCATTGTTTTTAAGTAACTTAGCCATGTCACTCCTCTTGAAATCTGGTTTTTATGTTGTCAGGTCAAATGATTTCCTTATGATATCACTTAGATACCATATGACATGAAGACCAGATGAAAGGAGACCCATGAATACGGGACCGCAAGCAGTCAATCGGGAGTACCAGGCCAAGGCAGTCAACGGCTGGGTCATGTTGCCGGTCGTCATCCTCCTGCTTCTTGGGGGCGTGGCGCTGTTCATCACCTCTATCGTGGCAGACGTGAGAACCGTAGACCATCCCCTGTTGAGCCCGTTCGTGGCGGCAATACTCATGGTATTGACCGGAGTACTCCTGTCACCGGGGTTCTTCACCCTTCAGCCCAATGAGGCCCGGGTGCTGATCCTGTTCGGGGCCTACAAAGGCACGGTCCTGACCAGCGGATTCCACTGGGCCAATCCCTTCTACTCCAATGGGGGGCAACAGCCCAACATGATCCGCCGCATGGCGGAGGCCGAGTCTGTGGCCAGGGGCAAGCCGGTCAGCGGCATGCCGCAACGCCAATCCCTGTCCAGGCACAAGATCTCACTGCGGGCCAGGACCCTGAGCGGGGACAAGCTCAAGGTCAACGACAAGCGAGGCAATCCCATCGAGATCGCCGCCATTGTGATCTGGCGGGTCCAGGACACGGCGCAGGCGAGCTTCGACGTGGATGACTACAGCAAATACGTCGAGACCCAGAGCGAGTCGGCCTTACGCCACCTGGCCAGTTGTTACGCCTACGACCACGGGGAGGAGAACGAGACGACCCTCCGCAGCGGCGTAGAAGAGGTGTCGCAGGCGCTCCGCAGTGAACTCCAGGACCGGCTGGCCAAGGCGGGTGTAGTCGTCGAGGAGGCACGGCTGATGCATCTGGCGTATGCGCCGGAGATCGCGCAGGCCATGCTGCGGCGCCAGCAGGCCGAGGCGGTCATCGCAGCCAGACAGAAGATCGTGCACGGCGCAGTGAGCATGGTGGACATGGCCCTGAAGGAACTGGCTGAGAAACAAGTGGTACAACTCGACGACGAACGCAAGGCGGCGATGGTCAGCAATCTGATGGTCGTGCTTTGCGGCGAGTCCGAGGTGCATCCCGTGGTGAATGCCGGCACGCTCTACAACTGATCGCACCGATGGCCTCACGCAAGACGTTTCTGCTGCGAATCGATCCGGCGCTATGGGCGGAGCTGGAAGCCTGGGCACAGGACGAACTACGCAGTGTCAATGGCCAGATCGAGTACCTCCTCAGACAGGCGGTGGTGAAACACAAGGGCTCGCTGAACCGGCCTGCGACTCCACAGGCAGATCCGCCCCAGACGTCGAACAATGCCTCAGTATGAAGTCAAATGGGGGATTCCGGAACGGCCCCACCGCGGAACGCGCCGGTGAACGGGAGTCCGACTTGACCTATCTCCGAATTCACGGCAGAAAGTCCCGGCAGAGACTCTAGTTGCCTTCTGTCACCACCCCGCCGATCACACCCTGGCTGACGCCACTCAGTCCGCGCCCGTCGGCAGCAGGGGCATTGGGGGCATTCGGCACCTTGGGGGTGTTCGCCTCGGCAGGCTGGTTGGCGTCGGCGTGCATCGTCGGGGGCGCTGGCGCTGGGCGCCGCTCGAAGGGAATGACCTGAGGGGCCTTGTCCGCTGCTACCGGCGAAGGGACCTCGACCATGTTGTTCAGCTTGAACTGGGCCAACACCGGAACCCAGCCGCTCGGCACATAGAACCCAAAGTCGATCCACCGTACAGACTCGTCCTTGCCGAAGTCCTGGGCCTCCAGCGTGATCTGCTCGTCCAGGCCCTTGATCGCCAACTGCCGGGCCTGCTGCATGAAGCCCGCCGGATACACGGCCTGGCCCTTGCCGGCCAAGGGACGTTTGGCGAGATCCCTGGGTCTGCACACCAGCCGGAGCTGCGAGAGCGTGAAGGGGCTGGCGTCGCGCAGGGCCATGCTCTTGAAACCGATCCGGGCCAACATCAGGGTCTGCCCTGGCTTGGCCGGCAGCGACCGGCCCTCCGTATCCGTGATTCCCTCAGGCGCGTCCCAGACCGCAGGCCTGCGCACCTCAATGGCCTCGGTCCCCGTCTCCATACGCAGGGCCACCCGGTTGCCGATCCCAAGGCGATTCAGATACAACTGATCCAAAAACCCGGTGTGGACCGTGGCAAAGCTCTCGTGTCCCTGCATGGCCTGGAGGCTGCCGCGACTGACCAGGCCGAACCAGCCTGTGATCAGCCCGTCGGCGTTCAGCAAGACCCGGCTGGGCTTGTCCGGATCGGGCCGCCGGCCCTCAAACCTCGCATAGGGATAGCCCAAGGGAAGCGGGGCCAGGGCCGCAGCCATCAGGATCACCCCGGCCACCACCCAACCGAGGATGGCCCCGCAGACGGGTCTGCCGATCTGTTCAGGCCAGTGCCCCAGGTCGATCGGTTCGTGCAGAAGCTGTGCTATGGCGGTCTGGAGCACGGCGAAGACCAGGATGAACAGGACGACAAAGGCGATGGCGTCTCCCCACGCCGCCATGCCCCCCGTGTATCGGCCCAGGATCCCGGCCAGCCACTCATAGAATCCCATCGCCGCAAACGCCGCCGACACGGCCGCGATCGCCGTGGTGGCAGCCGTGACCAGCGACCCCTTGAAGTACTGGGCCGCCGCACACCCGAGGACGATCGCCAGAACCGCTATGCTTGCCATCAATCGACTCTCCTACACCTGTGGCCTCGTAACGAATCTTGCCCGCTCACTGTGCCGCGGGTGGCGCTGGCGCCGCGGGCTTGGCCTTGTCGGCAGCCGGCGTCAGGACCCTCACCAGCTCGTTGATCGCCGTGGTCCCCTGGAGGACCTTTCGCAGACCCTGCTCCTGCAGATAGAGCATCTTGGCCGCGCGGAACTGGGTCCCGATGTCCGCCAGCGACTTGGAGCGGCGGATCGCCTCCTTGAGCGGATCATTGAGCATGACCAGCTCGAAGACCGCCGTCCGGCCTATGAAGCCCGTACCCTGGCACTGCGGACAGGTGCTTTCTCTGCCTTTCTTGTCGTACACGACCTTGCCGGCCCGGTAGAGCACCTTGGCCTTGTCCGCCGGCAGGTTGAACTTCTTGAGGATCTCCTGGTTGGGCGTGTAGGCCTGCTTGCAGTGGTCACAGAGCTTCCGGACCAATCGCTGGCACAGGATCCCCACGAGGTCCTCGGTCGCCACCTTCCGATCGCCCGCCAGCTTGAGCCACCGGCCCAAGGCCTGCAGCACGCTGTCGCCCTGCATGACGACGTAGATCATCTTGGCGTCGCTGGCCGCATGGCAGATGACCTTGGCGGTCTCTACATCGTGACAGTCGGCCACACCCACCACATCCGCACCGAGGCGTACGATCTCCTCCAGCTTCTTCGCGTAGGTCGCCGTGGCCGTGTCCGACAGGCTGTAGACGACTTGTGTGACGCTGGGCAGCTTGTTGCTGACTTCTCTCTCCAAGGTGTGGATGCTGTTCATGTACGCATCGTGCTCGCTGAGCAGGGCGTAGAACGTGGTCGTCCGGCCGCTGATCGAGGGGCCTGTTACAATGAAGATCCCCCGTTTGAGTTTGCCGATCCCCTTGAGGGCTTCGGCCTGATCCGGCGCCAGACCCAGCTCGCTCAGGCGAGGGACATTATCCTTGGCCACGCGCCGTACGGCCACCTGCTCGCCGACCGTGGACCCCGCGGTCCTGATCTCCCACTCGATCACGGTCTTGCCCTGCCAGATCTTGAACACTCCCTTCTGGGGCTTGCGCCGTTCCTTGAGGTCCAGGTCGGCCAACTGCTTGATGAATCGCAGCAGGTAGTCCAACTGCTCCTTGGGCACCTCCGGCTGTTTGATCGCCACGCCGTCGATCTCGTAGCTGATGCTCTGCCCCTGCGCGGTCACGGCAAAGGTCAGGGTGGTGACGCGCCGCTTGAGGGCGTCGGCGACCGTGTCATAGGCGATCTTATACCCGTAGAACTCCTGCGTCTTGGCCTCCGGAAGCGGGACCTGGTTGTTGTTCTTGGTGACAAACACGAACTCGCTGAGGGCCTCGGCCCCCTGGGCCTGGCGGCTGACCAGTCGTTTGACGTGATCGACCGTCAGGAGGCGGTCAAACTCCAGCACGCGGGTGTTGCGATCCCGGACGTAAAGGACCGCTGCGATGCCGACGGCCAGCACGTTTAGCAACAGGCCCACGGCGAAGATTGGGATGGCCCACCAGAGCAACACGCCAAAGGCCAGGGACCCCAGCAGGGCTCCGATCCACAGGCTCGCCTGGGAGCCCACTGCCTTGGCGTCGCGGTGCACCCAGGCCAAGAGCGGCAAGGTCCCCACAAAGCATGCCCAGAAGATCGCCAGCTTGATGATGGAGACGTAGTTGCCGTATTCCAGGACGCCCAACACCGGATGATCCATGCTCAACCTCCAAAACCCATCCATCCAACCTGCTCCATCACAGGATTCCTTCGGCCACGGTCCGGATACCCTTGAGGGCCATCTTCAGTTCGTCTTGATTGGGTGCGAACCGGTATGCCTCCTTTGGATCGATCGTCCCGTTCTTGACCAACTCGCAGAGATTATCGGTCAGATCCTGCATGCCCTCCCGTTGACAGGAGCGGATCACACTCGGCAGGTCCGCCTCTCGCCCATCTGCGATCAACTTCCTGACCGTAGGATTGGCCAGCATAATCTCCACGGCCGGCACGCGATCTCCGTCTTCCCTGATAGAGGGGATCAGAAGCTGGCCGATGACGGCCCTGATGCTCAGTGCCAGGGCCTGCCTGACCAACTCCCGCTCGTCGGGTGGAAACAGGTCCAGCATGCGGTGTATGGCCTGCGGGGCATTGGCCGAGTGCAGGGTGCCGAACACCAAGTGCCCGGTCTCTGCCGCGCGCATGCCGGCAGTAACGGTCTGGGCATCCCGCATCTCGCCGACCAGGACCACGTCCGGGTCCTGGCGCATCAGGGTGGTCAGGGCCTCTTCGTAGTTGAGGACATCCAGGCCGATCTCTCGCTGGGAGACGATCCCCTTGCTGTCCTTGTAGAGATACTCGATCGGGTCTTCAATGGTCACGATGTGACAGGCCCGCGTACGGGCGATGTAGTCCAGCATGGCCGCAATGGTGGTGGTCTTGCCGCACCCCGTGGGCCCTACCACCAAGACCAAGCCCTCGGGACTCTCCGCGATCCTGCCCAGGATCGCCGGCAGATGCAGGGCCTCAAACGACGGTACGGTGCTGTTGACCCGTCTGGCCGCCAGGCTGACGTGGCCGCGCTGGCGAAAGACATTGACGCGGAACCGGTTCTCCGGGTCACACTCGTAGGCGAAGTCCAGGGTCCCGTGCAGGAGGAATCGCTTCTTCTGGTCGGGGCTGAGGATCTCAAAGACCATGTCTTCCAGTTGCTGGGCGGTCAGGACCTCGCCCGTGGCACTTTTGAGGCTGCCCAGCAGTCGCAACCTGGCAGGCTGGCCTACCTTCAGGTGCAGGTCATTGGCCTTGGTCTTGACGGCCGCTCGGAAGTACTTGTTGACAAGAGGTTCTCGCCCAGCTTGACTGTGTGTATCACCCGGTTGTCCAGTGGTCATACCAAATCTCCGGCGCAGGACCTCACAAACCCCAGACAGCTACTCACGTGAAGCGGTGCGCCACCTACCTGGCGGCCAACTGAGCCACCCAGTAAGTCATTATAGCTGTTGACCCTAAATTGTCAACGCGCGGACAGCCTCTGTCAAGCTGGGCGGCTTCTCAGCCAAGGCAAAGTCCCTAGGCGCCGACCACGCTGGCTGACTTGGGCTGGCGTGCCAGCAGGGCGTCGGCCTGTTCAGGGCTGGCTGGCGGCCATTGACCAGCGGCCTGAAGTTCCTTGAGGTGATCGAGCTGTTTGATGCTGACGATGGTCCGGCACCTGGGGAATCGGCCACAGCCAAGGAACGGACCTTTCTTGCTCTGCCGGACGACCAACTCCCCTTCCTTGCACTTGTGGCACTTGATGCCGGTCGGCTGCGCCGGAGGTTTGGGCGGCAGGACGTTGCCCTGCTTATCCAGCTTGAGCGTGGTCTTGCACTGCGGATAATCCGAGCACCCGAGAAACTCGCCGAATCGGCCGCGCTTCAGGACCATCGGCTTGTGGCAGACCGGACAGGCGTGCTCGCTGACCACGTTGTCCTCGACCATCTTGCCGTCCCTGTCACAGGGACCTGCAAACTTGCACTCCGGATACACGGAGCAACTCAGGAATCGCCCGTTCTTGCCCAGCCGGTAGACCAAGGGCTTGCCGCACTGGGGACAGGTATAGGGGCTCGGCGTCACCTCGGCCTTGGCGTGCTTCATCTGTTGCTGGGCCGTCTCCAGGCTCTGTTTGAAAGGCCCGTAGAAATCCGTCAGCACGCCCACCCAATCCAGGTGCTGCTCGGCGATCTTGTCGAGCTGCTCTTCCATGAATCGCGTAAACGCCACGTCCATGATCGTGGGGAAGTACTCGTTGAGCTTGTCCGTGACGACCTGACCCAGGTCCGTGGCGTAGAACTTCTTGTCCGTCTGCTCGACGTAGCGACGATCCTGGATCGTGCTGATGATCGTGGCGTACGTGCTGGGCCTGCCGATGCCTTCCTTCTCCAGGGCCTTGATCAGGGAGGCCTCGGTGTATCGGGCAGGGGGCTTGGTGAAGTGCTGCTGCGGCCGAATGTCCACGGTGGCGAGCCTCTGACCGGGCTGGACCGGTGGCAGGGGCTGCTCGTTGGAGACCACGGTCCAGACGCGGGTGTACCCGTCAAAGACCTGGGTGCGTCCGGTGGCCTTATACAGGCAGGTCCCCACCGACGTGGGGGCCTCGATATCCACAGTCGTGACGTTCCCGCGGGCAGGCGGCATCTGCGACGCCACGAATCGCCGCCAGACCAGGTCGTACAGTTTGTACTCATCATCGCTCAGGAAGGACCGGATGTCTGCGGGAGTCATGTCCACGTCCGTGGGCCGGATGGCCTCGTGGGCCTCCTGGGCGTTCTTGTTCGATGAAGCGTACACACGCGCCTCGCTCGGGAGGTAGGCATCGCCGAATCGCGTCCGAATGTGACGGCGGACCTCCTGCAGGGCCTCCGGCGATATCTGGGTGCTGTCGGTACGCATGTAGGTGATCAGGCCAAGGGATCCCATGGACCCCACGTCTTTTCCCTCGTACAGCTTCTGGGCCACGGTCATGGTCCGCTTGGCGCCAAAGCCCAGACGATTGGCCGCAGCCTGCTGCAGCGTGGAGGTGATGAAGGGCGGCGACGGGTTGGAGACAGACTCCTTGGTCTCAACGCCCGCGACCGTGAAGGGGGCCCCGGGCAGCTCGGCAAACACCCTCTGGACCTCTTGTTCGCTGGAGGCCTTGAACTTGGCGTCGCCGACCTTGACCAGCTCCGCCTTGAAGGCCTGGTGTTCGGCCAGCCAGTGATCTATCTGCGCAGACGAAGGCCCCGCGGAACCTTCGGTCGGCCGGATCAGTTCCTGCCACGCCGCGAGCAGGTCGTGCTCCAGATCCGTGGTGAATACCGCAGGGATCAGCCAGTACTCTTCGGGCTTGAACTGACGGATCTCCCGTTCGCGATCCACGATGATCTTGACCGCCACCGACTGGACGCGACCGGCAGAGAGTCCCCGCGTGACCTTCTTCCACAGCAGGGGGCTGATCTGATAGCCCACGATCCGATCGAGTATGCGCCGGGCCTGCTGGGCCATGACCTTGTCCATGTCGAGTCGGCCCGGATGGGCAAAGGCCTGCTGGATCGCGGACTTGGTGATGGCGTTGAAGATCACCCTATAGACCTTGTCTTCGGGCACGCCGAGGATCTGCGTCAGGTGCCAGGCAATGGCCTCCCCTTCGCGATCCAAGTCGGTCGCCAGGTACAAGGTGTCGCACTGCTTGGCCGCCGCCTTGAGGGACGTCACGGTCTTCTTCTTGCCGGGCAGGATCTCATAGGTCGGCTCGAATCGGGCCTCAATGTCCACGGACAGTCCCTTGGAGGGCAGATCGCGGACGTGGCCCATCGAGGCCTTGACGTCGAATCCGGGGCCGAGATACTTGTTGATCGTCTTGGCCTTGGCCGGCGACTCGACGATCACCAACGCCTTGTTCGAGCTGACTGGTGTCATGGCGATACTCTGTCTATACCGGGCCTCTGCCTCAGGCGGCAGGTCTTCATCTGCTGACTTCTTTCGGCGATCCGCCGGACGGAATTAAGAATCGGACAAATACCGCTGTGGCAAAACCATGTCAAGCAAAAAGGTTCTCCATCTTAACCCGGCCAGGCCAGAGCCGGACAACGTAGGTTCTGAACCAGGAGTCTCAGGGGGCACGCCTGGAGTAGTCTGGCGGCATCGCAGTAAGGCCTTCGGCCTGGCCCGTCCCCCCCCAAAAAAAAGATGGGGCCTGTGCCGCGTTGACACAGGCCCCGATGCGTATCCTCACTTCACAGTTGCCGCGTGGCTACGGGCTAGTCACCCGCGTCAGGCGGATGTCATCAATGTACAGCTTACCCATACTGCCGGCCTTCGGAGAACTGCGATCCCCAACGCCGACCATCAGCTTCTTGACGCCGCTGACGCTGACACCCCCAGAGGTGAACTGGCTCAGTGGGATACTCCACTGCTGCCAATCCCCTGTGGCAATCACCGTGGGATCCGAGTTGCTGACCACCTTCATCTTCCCGGCATTGTCCTGCAACGCCACGTAGAACGTCTCCGGTGTGTTGCCGTTGACCTGCCCTACACCGACCTCCGCCACCTGCCAGGACCCCGAGACGCCGCCCGTGGTCGAGACATTGGAGAAATGGGCCGCACACGCCGTGCCGGCCACGTGGCTACACACCGCCAGGCCGATGTACACGTCGTTGGCCATCGTGAAGGTCAGGGCGGGGGTGACCGCGATATCCGCCCAAGTCACTCCATCGGCGGAGGTCTGGGCCGTGAAGGTCGTGCCTGCACGGGTCAGCTTGACCCAATAGGGCACAGACAGGCCCGTTACAGCGGTGTTGGTACTGACATCATCGGTCACCAGACGGCGCTGGTACGTGGCACCGTTGCTCACACTCATGGCCACAAAGCCGTTCACCGATCCAGCCTGGACGGTCTCGCGGATCATCACGCCCGCCTTGGCCCACCCGTCCGTGTTGGCCACGCTATCGACCCTGGCCACGATCGAGCCGTTACCCTTGAGCTGCTTATAGGCAAACCGGAACTGGTCCGCGTTGTTCCAGATGTCCGTGCCCATGCCGTTCATGATGATAGTCCCGGGAGAGGCCTCCACAAAGCCCGCTGCCTCGCCTCGCAGGTACACCACGAGGGTGTTGACCCCGCCGCCGGTCCAGGACTGGGCCGTCTGCCACTCCCGCTGGGCCTCGGAGTAGTACGGACTCTTGGTGTTGTCAAAGGTCATCGGCATCGACTTGCCGCCGGAGTGAATGATCGTCCGCTCGGCAAACGGAGCCGAGGCGTTCCCGACCGTGGAGCCGGTGCCATTGCCCACAATCAACGATCCCCCGCATTCAGAGGCTGTGATGGTACCCGCTCCATCCACCCAGCTATAGTAGATCCGGTTGCAGACGTCGTCATACGACTCAAAGTCATCGACCACGGCGTAGGTGATGGTGGTCAAGCTCCACACGTCCCCTTCCCAGACGCTGGTACTGGCCGCATCATTGACCTCGTTGACCTTCCAGTAGTAGGTCCTGCCGTAATCAAGGGCCAGGGAACCCAGAGCAAAGCTGTGTGCGGTCATGGTATTGACCAGGGACAGGGCATTCGGATCTGTGCCGAAGTACACCTTGTGCTTGACCGCCTCTCGGCCCGGCCTCCAGTTCAGGACCCCGTCCACGGCCACATCCGCACCTCCCGAGGCGGGAGCAGGCCCAAAGGCCTTGACGGGCACGTAGAAGAACCGGACCTCACTGAGACCGGCCTGCTTGGTCCCATCAGCCCAGTTGTCCTTGATGGTCAGCTTGACGTACTTGGCCTGCAGACCGCCGAAATCGACGGTGGTGTTGTGGGTATAGTTGGGGTCACCGGTCGCCTGGGCAAACTCAAAGACATCGCCCAGGGCCGTCCAGGTGGTCCCGTCCAAGGAGGTCTCGATCACCACGTCCTTTGCCCCAAAACCGACGTCCGGCTCAACCGCCTGATTGGAGTTCCACACCCACATCTGGTACAGCTTGTAGGGCTTGTCGAACTCATACTGTATCCAGATCGGCGACGAGTTCTTCTTGCTGAGCCACATCTGCGACGCGGACACCCCGTGGGCGTCGTTGGCATAGAGTCCTGAGCCGTCGATCGTCTTCTCTGGCCCCATCGTGCTGGTCATTGAGCCGGAGGCGGTGGCCTTGGCGGGCTTGACCGCATACCCAAAGGTCTCAGCCGTGAAGCTCCAGATCTTGCCCTTGTAGCTGGTCGAGTCCATGGGCGGGGCATTGACCTCATCGACCCTCCAGTAATAGGTCTGGCCAAACTCCAGCAGACCGGCAGGGTCAAGGGTCGTGGCGGCCTGGCCTTTGCTGGCCAGAACGCCCAGCGGAGCGGTCCTGCTGGCGTTGTTGACGTCATCGAACGAGGTCCCGAAGTACACGTCATGCGTGGCCGCATACTTGCCTGCTGTCCAGTTCAGGACGCCGTCGCGAGGCTCATCGATCGCCGCATCGGCCGGCACAGGGCCCTTGGCAATGGTGGGAATGGGGGCAATGGCACTGACCCAGTCACTGATAAGGGTTATGGTGGTGATCCCGGGTCCCGTCCAGCCAATGGCGCAGTCGTCTCCTCCTGTCTGTTCCTCCATCACCCCGTAGACCGCCAGGATCTGGCCTTTCTTCAGGGTCATGGCCGCAGACTTCTGGTCCGCGTACTTGGTCCACACCTGTGCATCCGTCCACCCGGGGACCTGAGCGATTTGGACCGCGTTGGCCATCACCTCATCCTGACTGAGAAAAAGCGCGCCGTAGTCGTCACAGGCGAAATAGAACGTGTAGTCACCGGCCTCAGGCACGGTGATCCAACCGCTGAGCTTGCAGACGTAGTTGTCGGCAAAGGTGGTCCATGCGGACTGATCGAGGATGATTTCCTCGTCAGGGGGGGTACCACCGTTTGCGACATCCAAGGCGGCCTGGACGGTGTTTGACACGGTCTTGTTCCACCTCTGGCGAAGCATGGTGGCCGAGGACACCGACGACACCCCAATACAGACAATCAACGCTAACAGAACGGACCTCTTCATTGGACTACCTCCTTCTTTAGGGTTCTACCATACTCCAACACACTCATACCATCACCTCCTCCTCTCTGCCCTGTCCGATTGCCACCTCCTTCCTACATGAATCCTATCGGCATGAAAGTAAACGTAGTGAATCTGCCGTGCCACACAGGTAAGGGTGCGCCCCCCTCCCCCGCCCCTGGCATTCGCCCCATAAGACCCATTGCATTACGGCCTCCGATTCGGACCTCTGTACGGTCCCATGCCCGCTTCCACACCGTGCGACATCCCACCCCCATGCCGCCGTCGCGGAGACTAAGTCCGAGAACATGTGCCTTCAACCGCGTTTATTTATACCAGATGATCGCCCCCCCATGCAACAGCTTTTCCAAGAGACACTCCAGATCAAGCCTGGCCTCAATCGCCTTGCAGGATTGCCTCAGCCCCCCTATCATACCGGCTGGAAGGGACAATGTAGATACATACGGCCCAGGGCAAGGCCCAAGTGGCCTCGGCTCGACCCGGTCAGGCCGGAGGCGTGGATCGCCGTGGAGCAGACCGCCAGACATATCGTCTTCTTCGGGCACGTGCAGGGCGTGGGGTTTCGGTACACAGCCCAACGGATCGCCGGGCACCATGGGCTGACCGGCTTCGTCCGCAATCTGCCCGACGGAACGGTGGAGATGCTCGCCCAAGGCCCTGCTGGAGACATAGACCTCTGCCTGGAAGAGATCGACGCCGAGTTTGCAGGCCAGGTTCGTGACCGACAGGTCCAGCAGGTCCCTCCCAGCTCCCGGCACACAGACTTCAGGATAGCCTTCTGACTGCCCTGGCCCGCCAGCCCCGTTTCCCGCTTCAGTTGTCCTGAGTCCTGAGTCTCCCCAGGCTGTGCAGTTTGCCAAGGACAGTATGCGCCGGCATTTGGGATTTGACAACCCGGGGCCTGACTTGTACTCTATGGGCTTATTTCGCCAGGCTAGCGAAAGGATGATGGCTTATGCAAAACGTATGGATTGTGGCTCAGGCAGATGGTAACCAGGCCGTGTCCCGGATCAGCTCCAAGCCGGTCGGCACCGGCACCGAGACTGTCACGACGGTGTCCGACAAGGGTGTGCCCGGCCCGGCCCAGCCCCCGGCCAGGTCACCCGCGATGATTCAACTGGTGATGCTGCTGGCGATGGTCGCCCTGATGTACTTCGTGCTCTTCCGGGGGCCCAAGAAGAAGCAGCAGGAACACAAGAAGATGCTCGATTCCCTGGAGAAAAACGACAGGGTATGCACCATAGGCGGGATCATCGGCACGGTCGTGGAGGTCAAGGGCGAGGAGGTCATCCTCAAGGTGGATGAGTCGAGCAATACGAAGCTCCGGGTGCGGGCCTCGGCCATCGCCGCGAACCTCGCCAAGGAGAATCAGAACCCATAGTGGGCCCCAGCCACGTCCGTTGGCCTGACGAGAGACTGGACTTGAATCGTGGAGTGACTTAAGGAACCGATATGAACAAGACCTTGTGGTGGAAGATCATCCTCGCCATTGTGTTACCGATTACCCTAGCCGCCTGGCTGATCTATCCCCCCGGCAAGACCCTTAAACCGGGTATCGACCTGGCCGGCGGCACCAGTATGATCTATGAGATCGACACCACGGGCATGGATGCCGTGGATCAGCGAGAGCTGTCGATGAGGATGATCACGGTGCTCCGCAGGCGAATCGACCCGGACAATATGCAGAACCTGGTCTGGCGTCCCCAAGGCAACACCCGGTTCGAGATCCAGATGCCGCTGACCAGCAAGGAGACCCGCGAGAAGCGTTCGGCCTACCAGGACAGCCTGGGACAACTGATCGGCAAGAACATCCCGCCAGCCGTGATCCTGCGGTCCTTGAAGAGGCCCGTGCCCGAACGTCAGGCCGATTTCCAGCGCCTGGCCCAGAATGACCCCAACCACGCGGCCATCCTCGAAAACCTGGCCAGGGTCTACGACGAACGCAAAGGCCTGCAGGACAAGGCGGACCAATTGGCAGCGGCGAAGGCCCAGATGGAAGGGCGGATCGCCCAGGCCGGGCTCTCGGCGGACGCCGTCAAGGCCTCTGTTGTCGAATGGTCCAAACAAGACCCCAACAAGCTGACCGAGTCTGTCAAGGCCTTTGCCGGGTCGCAGGGTGACCCCAATGTGCTGATCGCGTATGTGGACACCTTCCGCCAGTGGGCATCGGTCGAGGATCTCCTGACCGATGAGGTCGTGGGCAAGACCACCCAATACAAGCAGGCCAGACGCCAGTTGGACAGGTTCACCCTCACCAAGGAGCAGATCGAGGCGGTCCTGGAGATGCCCAAAGACTCCAAGGAGCGGGCCGCCCAATTGGCCCGGCTTGAGGCGGCCTTCCCGGACCGTGCCGATCTGCTCAAGAAGACCGTGATAGCGTTCGATGCCTATCGCCCGGACCGCGGCAGGCTGGATGACGCCACGGACCTGCAGCGAATGCTCAAGGGTGCGGGCGTTCTGGAGTTCCGCATCCTGCCCGCGACGAGCAGCGCCCAGCTCTCCGCGGATGAGATCAGGGTCTACCAGGAGGCCCTCAGCACCAAGGGCCCCAGGTACGCCTCGGACACCAAGTACGTCTGGTGCCAGATCGAGAACGACGACGAGTTCAGAAAGACGCGTGGCGCGATCCTGGGGGAGTTTGGCAAGAAACACTACGTGCTGGCCAGCAACCTGCCCAACGAATGCATGCTCCATTCCGGCAGCCAGAGGCTATGGAAGTTGGCAAGGGCTAACGCCACTCAGGACAATATGGGCCGTCGGGCGATCGGCTTTAGCCTGGACGAGAGGGGCGCGGTCCTGTTTGCGAACATCACGGGCCGCAACATAGACAGACCTTTGTGCATCCTCCTGGATGGAGTGGCGATCTCCGCGCCCAACATCAATGACCGGATCTATGCACAGGGCATCATCCAGGGCACGTTCACTGAGACCCAGGTCACCGACATGGTCAGCAAGCTCAGCGCCGGCTCCCTGCCGGCCCGGTTGGTGGAGCAACCCGTGTCCATCAAGACCATCGGGCCCTCGGTCGGCGCCGAGAACCTCCGCCGCAACCTCCGGGCCGGGTACATCGGGGTGCTCTTGGTGATCGTGGGCATGATCCTCTATTACCTCAAGGCCGGTGCGATCGCCATTGTGGCCATGCTGATGAACCTGCTGGTGACCTTGGCGATCCTGGCCATGCTCCAGGCGACCTTTACCTTGTCCGGCATTGCCGGCCTGATCTTGACCGTCGGCATGAGCGTGGACGCCAACGTGCTGATCTATGAACGTATCCGCGAGGAGCAGGCCAAGGGGTCTGGCCTGGGGATCGCCATCAAAAACGGGTACACGCGGGCGTTTTCGACGATCTTCGACAGCAACCTGACCACGATGATCCCAGCGGCTATCCTGTACTTGATCGCCTCGGAGGAGATCAAGGGCTTTGCGATCGTGCTGATGCTGGGTCTGGCCCTCAACCTGTTCACCGGCGTGTACGTCACCCGCGTGATCTTCGACTGGCTGCTGGCCAAAGGCCTGATCAAAGACCACCTGACGATGATGCACCTGATCCGGGTCCCCAAGATCGACTGGATGGGGCTGCGACCGGTGTTCTTTGCGATGTCAGGCCTGGCGATCGTGGGGGGGCTGCTCGTGTTCTTCACCCGTGACCAGGTCAAAAACAACAAGTACGACATCGAGTTTACCGGCGGCATGTCCGTCCAACTGAACTTCAAGGAGGACGTGACCCTGACCCGCCAGGACGTCCAGGACCGGCTCCGGAAGGCGGCTGAGGGTGTCAGCCAGGCCCTGGCTGCGGCCAACGTGTACAGCGTCGGGACCACGGGCCATCAGTACGAGATCACCACCACCGAGACCAACAAGACCCGCGTGACGGTGACCTTCCCCGAGGGACAGCCGGCGCCCACGGTCCAGACCGTGAAGCAACAGGTCGAGACGACACAGGCCAAGGCGGGCAACCGGCTTGGCAACCTGGTGGTCAAGGAAGGCAGCACCTCCAATAGCTTCTCGGTGACCACCACGCAGGGCAATACGCTCCTGGTCCAGAGCCTCCTGACCGAGGCCTTTCCAAACGCCACGATCTCCAAGCCCGTGGTCGAGGAAGTCGTCAAGGGGGTCGTCGAGGCCGCGTTTGCCAGGGAGCTGGCCATCCAGCACAACCTGGAGCCGCAGATCCTCTCCGCCACCCAGGTGACCGACGCGCTCTTGGAGACGCATCCGGTCGCGGCTGAATTCATGGGGGGCCTCGTCATCGAGTGCAAGATCAACCAACCCGTTCGCCTCCAGGAGATCGACCAGCGGATCGGCGATCTGCTCTTCAAGCCCGACATGCAACAATTGGGCTGGTGCACCTACAAGCTGCTGGGGCCCGGCCTGACTGAGGCGGACGCCAACCAGCCGGTCACCGGCTTTGCCTATTGCACCGCGCCTCCCGAGGCCGGGCTCCGCCAGTTCAGCGAGGAGGAGTGGACCCAGTACGTGGACAATGAGAAGACCCGCGTGCTGACGGCCGCCAGTCTCGAGACCTCGCTGCCGCGTGTCACGCAGATCGACCCATCCGTCGGGGGCGAGGCAAAGACCAGGGCCTTGATCGCGATCGTCCTGTCGATGGTGGCGATGATGGCCTATATCTGGGTGCGGTTCGGAAACCTTCAGTATGCCTGGGGGGCGGTCATCACCTTGATGCACGACGTCTGTGTCATGCTCGGCGTGGTGGCGGCCTGCACGTACGTGGCCAGGACATCGATCGGCCAGGCCCTGCTGATCGGCGATTTCAAGTTCGACCTGACCATGATCGCGGCGTTCCTGACGTTGGTCGGGTACTCTCTCAACGATACGATCGTCGTGTACGACCGGATCCGTGAGAACCGCCAAAAGGCGCAGATGACACCGCTGACGATCAATGCCAGCATCAACCAGACCATGTCGCGGACCCTGATCACCTCGCTGACCGTGGTCATCGTGGTCTGGATCATGTACATCTTTGGTGGTGAAGGCCTGCGGGGCTTCAACTTCTGCATTGGGGTGGGTGTCATTGTCGGCACGTATTCATCCATCGCCATCTCCGCGCCGGCATTGTTGCTCCGCAAAAAGGCAAATGGCGAATCCAAATCCTGAACCGAATGCCGAGTTCTGAACAACGTCGCTCCTGCACGAGCAGGAAACCTGGGGGCTGAGCCAAGGAAGGACGGTGGCCAATGAAGAAGGACTACAAGGTTGGGATGGTCGCAGGGTTGGTCGTGGTGATGATTCTGGCGGTGGGCTGGGTCGTCGTGCGAGGCCGCCCTGGGCCGCAAGCCGGGTACGCCCAGAGCCCGCACCCCACTGTGCGGCCGTATGAACCGAATCGGCCCAGACCCACCTACCCGGCAGTGGGTTCGCAGCCGTATGCGGCGGCCCCGGCAATGCCCGGGCCCGGCGCAACGACGGTCAGTCCTGGAGTCCGTCAGGAGCCAAACGCCGTCCCAGGCCAACTGCCCGGGGACATTGTCGCTACAGCCGCTCCTGTACCGGGGGCCGCTTTGCCAACCCCCATACCCGCAGCAGCACCGAGCAAACCGGCCCGCACCCACGTCGTGCGCGAAGGCGAGACCCTGTCGGACATCTCGGACCACTACTACGGCTCGCCCAATCGCTGGGAGAAGATCGTGCGGGCCAATCGCTCCACGATCAAGGACGCAGATCGGATCTACCCTGGGATGAAGCTGGTCATCCCGGAGTAGGGTGATGGGGGAATCGTCAAATCGTCAAATGGTTGAACCGGAACTGCGTACGGGCTCCTGTAGTGATTCCGATCAACGCCTTGGGTATTCAACTATTTGACTATTTAACCTTCCAGCCTTTTTAACCGTCCACGGTTACGAGGTTCACGCGGCCCAGACGCACGCCTTTGAGGCTGACCATCTGGTCCCCGACCCGGTGGATCTGGCCTACGGAGCCGCGAAGGACGATGACCTCCAGGCAGTGGTGATGGTCCAGGTGCACGTGCAGCGAGGAGACGGTCTCCAAGAGGTGGGAATGCTGGAGGTCAAGGAGCTTGTCGGCCAGCTTGGTGACGTGGTGATCGTAGACCAAGAGGACCGCGGCCACGGCCTGGCCGTGAGTGTCCTCCAGCCGTTCGTCGCTCAGGGCCCTGCGGATCAGGTCCCGAATCGCCTCTGAGCGATTGGTGTACCCCTTCCTGGCAATCAGACCGTCAAACTCACCCAGCAGGTCCGCTTCCAGAGACACCCCTATTCGTTCCATGCCCTTCATGCCGTCTATTCTCCAGGAGAGACATCGAGACCCTCTGAGCCAGCCCTGGCATACTAACACAGCCCGGCCTTCGACCGCAACGCAAAAGGCGAGGGCTGCCGCAGCCGGCATGTCCCTGACGCAGGCTAGGGGCTGCGGATCGCAGCTCGAATCGCATCCAATGCCTGGTCGATGTCTCCGGCCTCGATGCCATGGTGCGTGACTGCACGCAGCCTGCGAGGGCCAACGGCCAGAACCTTCACGCCTTGGCGGTCCAGGCCCGTAACCAGCTCCTGCGCGGTCATGGACTGGGCGGTCACCTCGAAGAACACCAGGTTCGTCTCCACGGTCCCTGGGTCCACGTACAGACCGGGCACCTGGGCAATGCCTTGTGCGAGCCTGCGGGCGTGGGCATGGTCCTCAGGGAGGCGGTCTACCATCTGCTCCAGGGCCACGATCCCTGCAGCAGCGAGCACCCCGCACTGGCGCATGCCGCCTCCGAGCATCTTGCGAATCCGCCTGGCCTGGGCGACGAAGTCCTTGGGGCCGCAGACCAGCGAGCCTACCGGCGCACACAACCCCTTGGACAGGCAGAAACTCACCGAATCCATGGCTGAGGTCAGGACCCGCACGTCCACGCCCAGGGCCGCAGCCGCGTTGAACACCCTCGCGCCATCCAGATGGACCTTGAGGCCTCGCCTGCGGGCCAGATCAACCACCCCGGCCATGTAGTCGGGCCTCAGGACCCGGCCACCGCACTGGTTGTGCGTGTTCTCCAGGCAGATCAGTCTGGATCTGGGGAAGTGGACGTTGCCAGGCCGGATCGCGTGCTCGATGTCCTCCAGGCGGAGGGTGCCGTCGGGCTGGTTGGCGATGGGGTGCGGATGGACACTGCCGAGTGCCGCGATCCCGCCCGCCTCGTACACGAAGCTGTGGCACTGGTCGCCCAGGATCGCCTCGTCGCCCCGGCCGCAGTGGGTCAGCACGCACACCAGGTTGGCCATGGTGCCGCTGGGCACCAGCATGGCGGCCTCCTGGCCCACGCGATCGGCCGCCATCTGCTCCAGGCGGAGGGTGGTCGGGTCCTCACCGAAGACGTCGTCTCCCACCTCGGCCTCAGCCATGGCCCTGCGCATGGCCGGTGTGGGGAGTGTCACTGTGTCACTTCGCAGGTCGATGGTCGTCACAGGTCGTTCCTTCGCGTTACCGGGCAAGGGCGTAGTGCACCCAGAGGCCGAGCGCCAGGGCAACGCTCCCGGCTGCGTGCAGCAGGATGGTCACTTGATTGGCCCGCCAGCGGCCCGGCGTCTCCAGGTCAGGGGCTTTGGCAGCCCGCCAGGCCAGGACCCCAAGCGGCAGGGTCAGCCCGTAGAACAGCCCTGCCCAGAACGTCACGTCCGTCCACAGCATGACGGCGGCGCACACGAAACTCGCCACCAGCACGGCCCGGTATACCCCGGCGGAGCCTCGTACGCCCAACCACACGACCAAGGTCCGCTTGCCCACGTGGGCGTCGGCATGGCGGTCCGGGAACTCGTTGATCAGGATGACCTCAAAGATCAGGGCAGCGACGGTCAAGGCAGGCAGCAGAGGCACCCCATCGACCCTGCCTGCCTGCAGGCTGTAGCTGCCGTACACGGGCAGAAGGCCGAACAGAAACGCGATGACCAGCTCACCGGCGCCTCGGTACCCGAGCTGGATCGGCCAGGCCGTGTAGAAGAAGCCGCCCAGAAGGCCGGCCAGGCCAAGGGCCAGGATGAAGGCACTGCAGGTCCAGGCCAGGATGACCAGACCCACTGCCGCACCGATCCCTAGGAAGGCCAGGCCGATCAGGAGCGTCTGGCGAGGGGTGAGGACCCCCTGCTGGATGAACCGCCGTCCGCCGGAAAAGGGGGTCAGATTGGTGTTGGCCCAGTCATTGCCGGAGACGTGATCATAGTAGTCGTTGATGACATTGGCACCGGCGTGCAGGGCCATCACGCCCACGAGGGCCAGGATGAACAAGGGCCACTGAAACGTCCCGCCCGCCGCCAGGCCGGCCAGGGAGCCGACCAGCACCGGCGATGCGCTCGCGGTGAGGAACTTGGGCCTGGTGGCCAGAAGGGCGAGGGCCCAATAGGCGTGCTGCGATGGATGCACGCTCCGTGCCATGGCTCTAGAGGCTGTCATACTCCGCTGCAAGGGATTCATCCGGCCTCTGGTAAAGGCTGAAACCAATGGGGATCGTCCAGAGCTTCTCGATGTCCAGGCCCGCCACGCCTGGGTATCGCTCCGGCAGATGGGGGTCCCATTTCTCCCTGAACTGCGCATAGGCGGCCTGCACGATCGCCATGCGGTCTGCATAGGCGGGCTCGAACTCCTGTCTGGGCTGGGGCGTCTCCCACATCAGACTGACGGCCCCTGCGTGACTCAGCCACGCCCCTTTTGCACACGCGAGCTTGAAGCCCGCCCTCTGAGCCCTGAGTCCGAAGTCCAGGTCGCCGAAGTAACCGAAGTAACGGGTGTCCGGTACCCCGATCTGGTCGATGACCGCCCGCTTGACCAGGAAGGCGTCTCCGCAGAGGAACCTGTCTTCGACCCGCGAGTCTCCGAAGTACTGAGCCACGAAGTGAGAGAAGAGGGCGACGTCACGGTAGTCGCGAAGCGGAAGCGGAGGGGCGCATCGGTGCTCGGGGTGGATGTCGACGCGTTGGGCCGTGCCCCGGACGGTCCCAATGCCCGGGTCCTGGTGGGCAACGCGAATGGTGGTGTCCACGTAGTCGCGTGTGACTATCGTGTCGTTGCTGAGAAACAGGACCAGGTCCCCCTGGGTCAGGGACAGGCCAAAGGCCAGTCCCGCTGTGTAGTGCACCTGGCGCCTGGATCGAAAGATCCTCACCTCTGCGCCGACCGAGGCCCTGAAACCCTGGAAGATGGCCTGTATCTCGAATTGGGGGTCCGAGTGATCGTCCAGAAGGATGTACTCCACGGTATCGGGGTAGGCGTGGAACGTGGAGAACACCGACTGTATGCAGCACAAGGTGTGTTCCCTTCCGGCGCGAGCAGGAATAATGACTGACAGCATCCATGTCCCTCGAGGATCCTACGCCGGACCCACACCTGTCTGTCGTGCTTGTATACCACGAGACCCGGATTGTCAAGCGTTCGGCGCGGGCCCGAGATCAGCCTTGACAAATGCCGCCAGCCCCGCGAAAAAGGGCGGCAGTCCTGCGTTCCGGGTCATTGCAGGAGCCTTAACCTAGACAGACAAGGTGCCTGATCTCCATGGCGATCGTGACGTTACGTGGCATCCACAAGTCGTTCGGGTCCGACGTGGTGTTGGACGGGCTGCACCTGCAGCTCCACGGCGGCGAGAAGGTCGGGATGATCGGGGCCAATGGGTCCGGCAAGAGCACGATCCTCAGGCTGATCCTGGGCCAGATCACCCCCGACCTGGGCGAGGTCGTCAAGACCAAAGGCCTGCGGATCGGATACCTTCCGCAAGAGTCGACGTTTGACGGAGATCTGACGGTCTGGCAGGAGATCCATACGGGCCTGGAATCGCTGCTCCGCATGCAGCAGAGGATCGAACAGATCTCCCACGAACTGGCCGACCTCCAGGGCGGCGCCCTCCAGACTCGGATGAAGGAATACGACCGGCTGACCCATGAGTTTGAGCTGGCTGGCGGCTACCAGATCGAGACCCGCGTCAGCACCACGCTGGCTGCCCTGGGCTTTGACCCGGCCCTGTATCACGCCAAGACCTCGGCCTTGAGCGGCGGCCAGTTGTCTCGCCTGGGCCTGGCCAAGGTCCTGATGCTGGAGACGGACCTGCTGCTCCTCGATGAGCCGACCAATCACCTGGACCTCCAGGCCACCGAGTGGCTGGAGCGGTTCCTGGCCGGCTATGCCGGGGCCGCGGTGATCATCAGTCACGACCGGTACCTGCTGGATCGGATCGCCTGCCGGATCATCGAGGTCCAGAACCACCAGGCCTACGTGTGGAGCGGCAACTACAGCACCTACGTGCAGACCAAGGAGACGGTCCGGCTGCAGCAGCAACGGGAGCACACGCGCAGGGCGGAGATGGTCGAGCGGACCCTGGACTTCATCGCCCGCAACAAGGACCAGGAGGGCATGCGGGGCACTGCCAAGGGCCGAAAGACCCGCCTCAAACGACTGCTCAAGGCCAATCCCGATTTCCTCGATAAGCCCGTGGGAGAGAAGACCATCCAATTCTCCTTTGCCGAGGCCCATCGCAAGGGCGATATCGTGCTCCGCTGCCAGGATCTGCGTATGGCCTTCGGCGATCTGGTGCTGTTCGACGGCCTGGGCTTTGACGTGCTGGCCGGCGACCGTCTGGGCATCACCGGGCCCAACGGCACGGGCAAGAGCACGCTGCTCAAGCTGACCCTGGGCCACTTGGCCCCCTCGGCCGGGATGATCCGGCTCGGACCCAACTACACGGTGGGATTCCTGGATCAGCACGGTGACGTCCTGGACCCGGATCGGACGGTCTTGGAGGAGGCCCTGGCTGCCAACCCGGCCCTCTCACCGGAGCAGGCCCGCTCCAGGCTGGGGGCGTTCCTGTTGGCCGGCGACGACGTGTTCAAGAAGACCTGCGACCTGAGCGGCGGCGAGCGGAACCGGCTGATGCTGTGTCGACTGGTCTTGAGCTCACCCGACGTGCTGATCCTGGATGAGCCGACCAACCACCTGGACATCGCCAGCCGCGAGATGCTGGAGCAGGCCCTCGATGAATTCGAGGGCGCGATCCTGGTGGTCAGTCACGATCGGTACTTCCTGGACCGGGTCGCGGACCGCCTGCTGGTGATCGGCACCGACCCCTGGGGCGATCGCGAGATCGGCAAGACCGAGTTCGTGTCCGGAAATCCGGCGTACTCCACCTACGCCTCCCTGGTCAAGAGGCGTCTCCAGCAGCGCCAGGAGTCGGACGAGCCCCAGGTGTCCGCGCCCAAGCCCAAGAAACGCCGGCCTGCCTCGGCACAGGAGAAACCCCGCAAGAGGGCACCGGAGGACCTGAAGCGGTTCAATAAGTACACCGTTGACCAGATCGAGCAGATGATTACGGTTCTGGAACAAGAGATCGCCGAGATGAAGGAACGCTTTGGCGACCCGGCCCTCTACAAGACCCCACCCCTCCTTGCCCAACTGCAACAGGACCTGTCCGCCAAGACAGCGGAGTTGGACCTGCTTTACCGTGCCTACGAGTTCAGGGCGTCGTGACACCCTCTTCCCGACGCTGCCGCTGCAGTCTGCGCCCGGCCTTGCGTCTGCTCTCTCTGGCGATTTCGACCCTGCGGGCACGGTCAATGCGATGGACCACGAATCGCTCCAGCCAGCCCATCAATCCCAGCCATCGGCAGAGCATGGCGACCCTTGCGTCCCTGCCGATCACGTATCGGCCCCTGGGACGCGGGAGGCTCATCAGTCGGACAATACAATCGGCCACCGTCTCGGGCCGGCTGGCCCACGGGAGCATCTCCTCCGTCATGGCTCGCAGATACCCCCGGTTGTATTCAAAGAGGGGATTCTGGCGGTCGTAGAAGTGTTCCGACACGCGGGCATTGGAGCAGAGGATCTTCGTCCAGTGAAACCCCGGCTCCACGGAGATCACCTCGACTCCAAAGGGCGCCAGTTCCACGCGAATGGACTGGGAAAAGCCGATCAGGGCGTGTTTGCTGGCGGCGTACGCCGCGTTGTAAGGATACCCCACGATGCCGGCCAAGGACGCCACGTTGATGATTCGGCCTTGACGCCGTTCCAGCATGGGTCCCGCCACGGCCCGCGTCAAGGCCATGGCCCCGAAGTAGTTGGTCTCGAAGATCTGCCTGACCTCCTGGTCGGACAGATCCAGGAAGGAACCGGTGACAAGGATTCCGGCGTTGTTGACCAGGACGTCGAGGGGGCTGTACTTCTCGGCAATCCGCTTGATCTGACCTGCATCGGTCACGTCCATCTGGTCGATCGTCGCCTTGGTCCCAGCGGCTTCAAGGGCGTGTTCCAGGACCTCGGACCTGCGAAGGTCACGGACCGTGGCCACCACATCGAAGCCCTCCTTGGCTGCCCGCACAGCCGTCAGCAATCCAAAACCGCTGGAACAGCCGGTGATCAAGACCCGTCTACTGGCTGTCTGCCGCATATCGGCCTTCCGTCCCATCATTGGGATCCAGGTAAAATCCCTATCCACGAGGCTCCGTTTCAGGCCTCATCTTCGTCTTGGCCTCGCGCAAGGAGCCTTCGGAGCCGATCCTCCGGCAGGCACGGTCTGTGTGTCGTCTCGACCGGCCGCAACAGCGCCACCGAGGGGACCCAGTATCACGCGGGCCAGTCCCGGCGTCAAGGTCTCAGTCTCAAGCGACCTGGACCTGCCCTCATCCGTGAACGCCTTCCTTGACTTGCCGGACCTGGCCGTGTTATAACCATGGACGATGCCAGTACCCGATACGATTCATGGAGAGGTGTCGGAGCGGCTTATCGAGCAGCCTTGGAAAGGCTGTGTAGGGTTTACCCTACCGTGGGTTCGAATCCCACCCTCTCCGGTCACATGCCATTGATCGTTGAATGGTTAAATCGTTAAATAGTCAAATGGTTGGGCTGCTGAACTGCCAATCCTGCTGGAAAGACGCCCATCCGAGTTTTAACCATTTAACCTTTTAGCTGTTTAACCACCCAATCATCAACAGAAGACAGGACATAGATCGAAGCCGCTCGTGGACATGGAGAACAAGGGAATCGTCTATCTCGTAGGTGCTGGGCCGGGCAGGGCCGACCTGATCACGGTGCGGGGGCAGGATCTCCTCAGACAGGCCGACTGCATCATCTACGACAGGCTTGCCAGCCCGACCCTGCTGGCCTACGCCAGGCAGGACGCGGAGATCATCCCTGTCCCCAAGCGGATCGGGCTGCCCTCTGTGCCCGGCTCGGTCAGCCAGGATCAGATCAACGAGTTGATCGTCGAGCGGGCGCTGGCTGGCAAGGCCGTGGTCCGGCTCAAGGGTGGAGACCCCACGATCTTCGGACGTGCGGCCGAGGAGCTGGCGGTCCTGGCTGAGGCGGGTATTGCCTTTGAGATCGTGCCGGGTGTCACGGCAGCACTGGGCGCCTCCGCCTACACCGGCATCCTGCTGACCGACCGGACCTCCAGCTCGCAGGTGGCGTTTGTCACCGGTCACGAGGCAGAAGGCAAGACAACCTCCTCCATCGATTGGGCGCACCTGGCCAGGTTCCAGGGTGCGATCGTGTTCTACATGGGCGTGACCAACCTCGGCGGCATTGCCCAGGCCCTCCTCCAGAACGGCATGGACAAGGCGACGCCCTGCGCGGTGATTGCCGACGCCACCTTGCCGACGCAGAGAACGGTCCGCGACACGCTCGACCGATTGGCAGACCGGTGCAGACAAGAGGACCTCCAGCCTCCGGCGATCGTCGTGGTCGGACGTGTCGGCGGCGAGGACGATCGGCTTGCCTGGTTCAGTCGCCTGCCGCTCTTCGGCAGGACGATCGTGGTGACACGCGATGCCAGAGGCAACGCCGAGTTCGCCCGGCGGATCATCGCCTGCGGAGGCAATCCCCTGGCCCATGCCACGATCCGCCTAAGACCGCTGACGGAGGGCAGGCCTTTCCTGGAGGTCCTCTCTCGCCTGGGACGATACCAATGGCTGGTCTTCACCAGTGCCAGCGGCGTGGAGTTCTTTTTTGCGGCCTTGGATCACATGGGCAAGGACGCCCGGTCTCTGGGGGCGGCGTCTGTAGCGGCCATTGGGCCGGCAACGTCTGAGAGGCTCCGATCCCTCGGGATCAAGGCCGATCTGGTTCCAGGGGAATTCACGAGCCTGGGCCTGGGCAGGCAGTTGCTGGAAGGGGCATCCGTCAAGGGAAGGGACGTCCTCCTGCTGCGATCGGAGCTGGCCGACGACGAGCTGAAGGACCTGTTGGAGGCGGCTGGGGCCCAGGTAGACCAGGTCGCAGTCTACACCGCTGAACCCGCGCCCGGTGACGCCCGGCCGCTGATCGAAGAGATCCAGCGAGGCAGGGTCCACTGGCTGACCTTTGCCAGCGGGTCGGAGAGTCGTGCCTTTTTTGGACAAGTCCCGGCGGATCTGGTCTGCGCCAGAGGCGTGAAGGTGGCCTCCATCGGGCCCGTCACCTCCGGGCAGCTCCGCCAAATGGGTCTGAAGGTCGACGCAGAGGCCCGCGACCACACGCTCGACGGATTGATCCAGGCCGTGATCGGGTCCAGCCCATGATCAACGTCTCGAAGCTCTACTGTGGTCTGGCCGGACCTTCGGACCACCTCCGCTACGCGGCCTCCGCCGCGGCAGGGCCGGTGGTTGCCTACAACTGTACCCGCCGCTGCAACCTCCGCTGCGAGCATTGCTACAGCCGTTCGGGCTGTGACAAGGCCCCTCATGAGCTGACTACTCCACAGGCCAAACGGTTGCTGGCACAACTGAAGGACGCCCGTTGTCCGGTCGTGCTCTTCAGTGGCGGAGAACCCCTGTTGCGGGACGACCTCTTTGATCTCCTGGCCGAGGCCCGGTGCCTGGGGGTTCGAACGGTCCTGTCCACCAACGGGACGTTGATCGATCGGGACGCCGCGCAGCGACTGGCCGACCTGGCCGTCGCCTACGTGGGTGTCTCCATCGACGGCCCACCCGATCTCCACGATGCCTTCCGCCAGTCCAAGGGCAGCTTCCAGCGGGCCATCGAAGGGATCGGCCTTTGCCAACGAGTGGGGCTTCGGACCGGCCTTCGCTTTACGATCACCCCACAGAACGCCGGGCACGTGCCCTTTGTCTTTGACCTGGCCCGCGACCGGGGGGTGCGCAGGATCTGTTTCTATCACCTGGTCCGCTCGGGCAGGGCCGAGTCCGGGGCCGTACCCTCGTTGGTCCAGACTCGGTCCGCAGTGGACACGATCATTGAGAAGACCGCCCTTTGCACGGACTGGGTCGACGAGGTCTTGACCGTGGACAACCACGCGGATGGGCCATACCTCCTGCTCAGGATGCAGCGAGAGGGGCATCCGGGATTCGAGCGGGCCCGGGCCCTCCTGGAGAAGGTTGGCGGCAACAAGGTCGGGCAGGGGATCGCCTGCGTCGGCTGGGAGGGAAACGTGTACCCCGATCAGTTCTGGCGGGACTACGTCCTGGGCAATGTCAACGATGAATCCTTCGGCGAGATCTGGCGGAATGCCTCGGACCCGGTCCTCTGGCGACTGGGCCACAAAGACCAGTTCGCGGATCCCCGGTGCAGACGATGCCGGTGGTTCACCCTCTGCAGAGGCAACTATCGATTCCTGGGTCCCGACCCGGCCGATGGGAATTGGCTCAATGAGCCGCCCTGTTATCTGACCGACGCGGAGATCCAAGGAGGAGTCCCTGTGCCGCTGGGGGGCCGCCGCCTCAAGTCCCCCCCTACCCCCTGACGATATCTCCGGCATGGGGTCACATCGAAGACCTCGGAAGGAGGACCGGCTTATGAAGGACAGACGGGTCAGGACCCTGTGCGGGGTGGGCGTCGCGTGCTTACTGGCCGTGGGGTTGTTCATTTGCGGTGACCGGCCAGCGCCGCATCGCCTGACCTGCGCCGACCTGTTGGACATGCCGTTGGAGGACTTGATGGAGGTCCGCATCGTTTCCAGGTCCGGCGACTCACAGGCCCCCGGCTCGCCGTGCCCGCCGCGGGTCCTGGAGGTCCCTCTGGAGAGTCCGATGCAGGTCCCGATCGCCTGCGAGACGGCCTCGGCCTAGACCCACCCAAGCCCCCTCTCTGCCCGGCCCTCTGCAACCGGCACGCCCTCCTCGGTCCTGAGAATCCCACGTCCCATGGCTCCAATCCGCCAAGCCCTCTCTTGTGGGAAGTCCAGCAGTGTGGCATGATACCGAGCTTTGAACCTGGGCCTGGGTCGCCCTGGTCCTGAAAGGCAACGGGCACGTGATGAAACTGGAGAAGAACTTCGGTCCTTGGGTGGTTCGGCATCGCTGGTCAATCGTGGCGGCGGCGACTGTCGTTGTGGCCTTCTGCGCCGCAGGACTGCCTCGCCTGCAGATCAACAACAACACCCGTGCGTTCTTCGGCCCGAACAATCCCCAGTATAAGGCCCTGATCGCCTTCGAGAAGACCTATAGCAACGAACAGAACGTCCTGTTCGTGGTCGCGCCCAAGGGCGGCTCCGTCTTCACTCGCCCCGCGCTGACGGCCGTAGCCGGGCTGACCGATGCCTGCTGGCAGATGCCGTACTCTCACCGCGTCCACTCGATCGCGAACTTCCCCCGCGTCGAGTCGAAGGGTGACGACCTGACGGCGTCGAACCTGGTCGGTGACGTCAACTCCCTGTCCGATGCCGAAATCGCCCGCATCCGCAACATCGCCCTGTCGGACTCGAGCATGGTGGGTTTCCTGGTGTCGCCCTCCGGCCACTGCACGGCGGTCCACGTCAACCTCCAACTGCCCGGCCGATCCAGGCAGGAGGTCACGGACGTGGCCCGGTTCGCCCAGCGTCTGGTCGAGAATTTTCGCAAGGCCCACCCCGACATCGATCTGTATCTGACCGGCGGTGTCATCATCGATGACGCCTTTGCCGATGCCTCCCGCAAGGATCTGCTGAGGCTTGCGCCGCTGATGTTGGCGGTCCTGACGATCCTGGTCGGCGTGACCCTCCGCTCGGCCTGGCCCACGGTGGTGATCTTGATCGTGATCGTGTCCTCACTGGTCACAGGCCTGGGCCTGGCCGGCTGGCTGGGGATCCCGATCAATGCGGCCAGCGTCGGCGCTCCAACCCTGATCCTGACCCTCTCCGTGGCGGACAGCGTACACCTGCTGGTGACCATGATGGCCTCGATGCGCAGGGGCTGCGCCCGTCATCAGGCCATCATCGAGGCCATCGAGGCGAATCTGAGGCCCGTGTTTCTGACCAACATCACCACCCTCGTCGGGTTCTCCGGGGTGAATTTCTCCGAGTCACCGCCGTTTGGGGACCTCAGCAACATCATCAATCTGGGGGTCGGTGCGGCGTTCTTCTATGCCGTGGTCCTGCTGCCTGCCCTGATCGCCGTGCTGCCTATCCGCGTGACCCCGGGTCCGGAGACAGGCCCGATCCAGATCACCCGGCGCCTGACGGAATTCGCCATTCGACGATACAAGCCGGTCCTGGGGACTGTCCTGATCGTGGTGGCCGCAGCCGGTGCCGGAATAGCGTGGATCGAGCTGGATGACAACTACCTGACGTATCTGGACCGATCATATGACTTCCGAAAGGCCACGGACTACATGATCCAGAACCTCTCCGGCTGGGACATCATCGAGTATTCGCTCAAGGCGGACCGGCCAGGCGGCGTGACGGACCCCAACTACCTGGAGACCGTCGACCGGTTTGCTCAATGGTACCGCCAGCAGCCCAAGGTCCGGCACGTGATCTGCTTTGCCGACGTCATGAAGGGACTTAACAAGACCCTCCACAGCGACGACCCCAACTTCTATCGGGTCCCCGAGCAAGCCGACCTGGCGGCCCAGTATCTGCTGCTCTATGAGATGTCGCTGCCCTACGGCCACGACCTCAATATCCAGATCGACGTGGACCGCTCGGCTACGCGCATGACGGTCCTGTTCGAGAGCCTAAGGTCCAGCGAGATCCGCAGCATGGATCGGCAGGCCCGACAGTGGCTGGCGGCCAATGCCCCGGCCTCCATGCAGACCTCCGGCACGGGCCTGTCGCTGATCTGGGCGCACATCACCGAGCGGAACGTCCGCAGCATGTTGTGGGGCTCCCTGGTGTCCTTGGTCCTGGTGTCCGCCTGCATGGTCGTGGGGTTGTGGAGCTTCAAGCTGGCCTTCGTGAGCCTGGTGCCCAATGTGATCCCACCCCTGGTGGCATTCGGAATCTGGGGCCTGGTCAGACACCAGGTGGGCCTGGCCCTGTCGGTGGTCGTGGCCATGACGATCGGCATCGTAGTCGACGATACCATCCATTACCTGTCCAAGTACCAAGACGCCCGTCGACGCGGCGAAGACACGACCTCAGCGATCCGCCACGCCTTCTTTGAGGTCGGGACGGCGATGTGGGTGGCGACCCTAGCGCTGGTGGCGGGCTTCCTGGTCCTGACGCTCTCGCACTATCGGATCAGCGTGGAGATGGGCCTGATCTGTGCGATGACCTTCGGAATCGGCTGCTGGATGGATTACCTGATGCTGCCGGGTTTGGTGCTGACATTCGACCGCAAACCGGGTACACTACAGCCGCTCGTGACGCCGTCAACGACAGAAGGATCGAAACATGACACAACAACACACTAGGATCATGGCCGTCTGGGGGATGGTCCTGTCGCTGGCCGCCGCTGGCAGGGCCCAAGACCCGGCCCAGCGGGGTCTGGCCATCGCCCAGGAGGCCGAGCGGCGATATCACGGGTACGGCGACTTTACGGCGAGCCTGACGATGATCCTCCGCAACGGCCAGGGCCAGGAGAGCCGCAGGACCATGCACATCCAGGACCTGGAGGTCCAGGGCGACGGAGACAAGTCGCTGTGCCTCTTCGACAGCCCGGCCGACATCAAGAACACGGCGTTGTTGACCGCTGCCCATAAGACAGGCGATGACGACCAATGGCTGTACCTGCCTGCCCTCAAGCGCGTCAAGCGCATCGCCTCTTCCAACAAGTCCGGATCGTTCGTGGGCAGCGAATTCGCATACGAGGACATCGCCAGCCAGGAACTGGAGCGGTACACCTACCGTCTTCTCCGCGAGGAGGCCGTGGACGGCAACGACAGCTTCGTGGTCGATCGCGTACCCATGAACGGCAGGAATTCCGGCTATACTCGCCAGGAGGTCTGGATCGACAAGGTCGAGTACCGCACGCTGAAGGTGGAGTACTACGACCGAAAGAACGCCCTGCTCAAGACCCTCACGGTCACGGGATACACCCGATACAGGGACCGATTCTGGAGACCGGGTCGCATGACCATGGTCAACCACCAGACGGGAAAGGGCACGGACCTGATCTGGTCGGACTACCGATTTGGCGCCGGTCTTAAGGACAGCGACTTCCTCAAGGACAACCTCGAGAGAATGCGATGAAAGGACTCATCCCCTGCACCCTCGTTGTGTGGGCATGCGGAGCCATCCCCTGCACGGCTGCCGACACCGGCACCACGCAGATCTCCGGGTACGTTTCGGCCGAGGCCCGGGACTTCTTCTATGACCCCTCGTTCACCGATCAGGACAGGAGCAATGCCTCGGTGGCCGCGCAGCCGGAGTACTATCACAGGTGGGAGAACGGTTCGAGCCTGACCTTCGTGCCCTTCGGCCGCGTGGATAGCGCGGACCGGGAGCGGACCCACGCCGACATCCGGGAGCTCAACTATGACTACGTCCATCCCGAGTTTGAGCTTCGCGTCGGGATCGGAAAGGTCTTCTGGGGAGCGACCGAGTTCGTACACCTGGTGGACATCGTCAACCAGACCGACTGGGTCGAGCACATTGACGGGGAGGACAAGCTCGGCCAACCCATGGTCGAGTTCGCCAAGGCCGGCGCCTGGGGGAAGATCGACGTGTTCATCCTGCCGTACTTCCGCGAGCGGACCTTCCCGGGGCTCAAGGGGCGGTTGCGACCGTCCCTCCCGATCGACACGGATCATCCGATCTTTCGAAGCCCGGACAAGAACAACCAGCTCGACTTGGCGGCCCGATACAGCCGGACCCTCGGATCGTGTGACTTCGGCGTCTACTTCTTCAAGGGGACCGACCGCGACCCCCTCTTGTACTCCACGACCAACGACCAAGGCAAACCCGTGCTGCGGCCGTTCTACCAGATGATCGACCAGTTCGGCCTGGACATGCAGTGGCCCAGGGGCAACTGGCTCTGGAAGCTCGAGGCCCTGTACCGCAAGGGCTACTTCGAGGGATACTTCGCCACCACCGGCGGCGTGGAGTACACGCTGGTCAACGTCGCCCGGACCGGCACGGACCTGGGTCTGGTCTTCGAGTACGCCTATGACGAACGCCGCGAGCTGGCAACCACACCGTACAAGAACGACGCCATGTTCGGCCTGCGGATAAGCCCAAAGGACGCGGCCAGCACGCAGATCCTGATGGGGTACATCCAGGATGTGGACGACTCCAGCAAGGTGGCCATCCTCGAGGCCAGCCGCCGCCTGGGAGATCACTGGAAGCTGTCGTTGAACGTCTGGACGTTCATAGACCTGGCCCCGAGCAATCTCTACTACAGCCTTCGCAACGACGACTTCGCCCGGCTGCAACTGGCCTACTACTTCTGACGGAATCCCCTGTTTCCCACGTATTTTGCTTGATTTTTCCGGGCCAAGGCTGCAATACTGCCCCTGGTCTTCTCAGGAATAGATACTCTGGGTTTTAGGAGGATCGCATCATGAGACGCACATCTCGAACACTTCTATCCATGCCGGTCGTAGGAATCTTGGGTCTGCTTCTGCTCGGATCAGCGGCCAGGGGTGAGGGTTTGACCTCCACTGTCCCTATCGACCCGCCGATCGTCATCCACCCGCCGATCGGCCTTTTCGTGCCATACAGTCACCTGACGTGGGAACAGCCGCCCATGGAGTGGGACCCCCTGTCGGAGACACCTGTGTTCTGCGGGTGGGACGAGCCCTCGTATGCCGAGGAGAACATACCCAACGCGACAGAGCTCTCGTCCAGCCGCCCGGCAGCGGACTTTCGGTGTCTGGGCCCGATGCCCATCACGAGTATCCACTGGTGGGGATCGTATGAGAAATGGGAGCCGAATACCCCCCCGGCCATCGGGCCTGATGCCTGGCGGATCACCTTCTCGGCGAACATGCCGGCGGACGCGTACGTCACCTTCAACCGCCCAGGCATGCAACTCCTGCAGTTCGAGGTCTCGCCCGATCGGGTCCGCACCGAGCCGGTGGGGTCTGACCGTTTTCCGGATCAATCCTCGGATAGTTGCTTCAGGTGTTCCCTGGCCCTCAAGACCACGGAGTATTTCTGGCAGGGCTTGTACGAGGGGGATGTCTTCTGGATCAGCATCACGGCCCTGTACAGGACCCAGAAGGCCGACCACTTGTGGGGCTGGAAGACCCGGCCGTGGTGTTGGATGGAGGGAGCGATAGAGGTGCGCACCGTACTGGACATACTCCCGTCTGGACAGAGCATCAGTGCTGCCGTCTTCGTCCCGGTGACTGGACCCGAGCCCTGCGGCCAGACGTCCAAATACGACATGGCCTTTGCCCTCGATACGGATCCGAACTGGATCAAGGCGGAGCAGCCGTTTACGGGGCTCCGCGCCTGGTCCGGCTACGAGGATGAGCAGTCTACGGCCCGGAAGGCCAGCATCTCCAGCATCGCGCTCAAGTGGCAGCAACAACCCAATCTGAGCCGCAACGGCCTGGATGTGGACGCCACCGTAGACATCCCGACGACCCTGACGACCTGGCCCGCCCAGATCCTGGCCGATGACTTCAAGTGCACGATCCCCGGCCCTGTGACCCAGATTCAGATCTGGGGCTCCTGGTATCAGGACGCGCCTCCCGGAAAGGATGCCAACAACGTCACGTTCATACTCAGCATCCGCAAGGACATCCCAGCCTCAAGTGCTCTTCATAGCTACAGCACGCCGGGCAAGGTCCTGTGGACCGAGACCTTCAAGAAGGGCGAGTTCGCCGTGCAGCAAGGCAGTTCGGAGGGGCAGGACTTCTACTGTCCGTGCAAAGACCAATCGTTCACGAGCAACGCCGCACGGGTCTTCAGGTACACCTTCACGATCGACCCGATCCAGGCCTTCGTTCAGACCGGGACCTATGAGAAACCCGTGGTGTACTGGCTCAGCGTCCAGGCCCTGGTGGCCCACTCCACGGCCCGGCTCGGGTGGAAGACCTCCGCAAGTGCCTGGAACGATGACGCCGTGTGGATCCAGGCCCGGGAGCCCTACTCAGGGATCTGGAACAAGCTCAACTATCCGGGTGCGGCCCTGCGCCGCCGGCAGACGGCCCTGGCCTTCACGATCATCACGTCCAGCCAGTCCACCTCCGAGATGATCGACCGCCAGGTGGCGGATGACTGGAGATGCGAGCAACCCACGCCGGTCGTGGCAGCCACGTGGTGGGGCTCGTACGTCGGGTACAACGACCAGGCGTGCGCCTGCGACGAGCAGGCCGAGCCGGTCAGGCCGGATTACTTCCTGCTCTCGATCTGGTCGGATACACCGGACCCCGATCCGAACAACCCGCAGGACTTCGGCCATCCCGGCAACAAGCTCTGGGAGTACAGGGCCACCCAGTACGATGAGGTGCAGGTCGGATTTGACAGATATCCGGACCTGGCCGGGGGCGACAAGCCACGGGAGGCCGTGTTCCGATACTCCGTGAAACTGCCCACGGACCAGCGGTTCACCCAGACGCAAGGCGTCAACGTATACTGGTTCAGCGTGGTGGCGGTATACGAGTATCCAAAGACGGCCAATTACCCGTGGGGCTGGACCAACCACCGGCACGCCTTCAACGCTGCCGCAGTGGCCGGCTCCTATGTGACCAGCGACTTGGGCAAACGGGTCTGGACCTGGCAACCGCTCGAGGATCAGACGGGCGAAGGCGAGGACATGTCGTTCGTCCTGTTCCAGCAGGCCCAGGTATTGGGATCACCACCGATCCAAGACGTCGTGATCGAACAGTAGCGGTAGATCGGTCCAAGGACCCGCCCAGAAATAACATGTGCATTTGCCGCTCAGATTTGGGTCAGATTGGGACGCGATCGATTGAGCGAAACCGGAGGCGTAGTCCTGCTACGGTGAGGATTTCGCGATTGAGGAGCGGCCCAAGATGGCCTGAAGATGAGATAGAAAATGTGCAGGTTATTTCTGGGCGGGTCCTAAGGAGGGCTCAGGTCCGGCGGGCAACCGCCTCGCCTGAGCGGGGCCCGTTCGTCCTGCACAGAATCGCTGCCCCCAATCCCATCAAGGCCAGGGTCGCCGGTTCCGGCACCGGCGCAGACGGCGATTCCCTCACGATCGTCTGCCCGCTGGAGGGTGTGCCTCCTGACACAGAGATCGAGCCGCCAACCCAGAAGTTGGCCGCCGTATGGACAAGGCCGCCTCCACCACCGCCTCCGCCCCCTCCATGCGACTCAACGATCACGTCTTGCCTTGGCTCGGTCGAGGTCTCGGCCTGATCGGCCTCGAATACCGCCACTACGGCCTTGGAGATCCCCATGCGGATGCAAGTCGTACTGGATGTCGGGTCCACCACGTCGCCCAGCCAATAGGCGAACCTGTACCCTGGCTGGGGTAGGGCCGTGATCGTGACATCGGCACGCGGGGCGAACCGGTGAACGCCCGCTCCGGGTGTGACCAGGCCGCCTTCGGAAGGGCTTCGGTCCAGGACCAGCTCCACCTCGTCGGACCGGGCGACTGCCGGACAGATCGCCAGAATCGCCGGCACCAGGTGCACCGCGATCCAGATGTTCTTCTTGATCCCAGTTGATTGGTCACGCCTCATCGGGCGCTGCCCCCCGTTCACCCCTGAAGGTCCTCCGTGCGCAATCCACGACCGGTCCCCTGAAACCCATCGCGTGTGTCCATGCCTTGGTGAAGACTCGAAACCCCCATTTCGATCAGGCATCAGGATATCCGCAGGGGCTCGCCAAGTCAAGGCCGCCGCCCACTGGCCGGACGGCGTGATCGCCTGGGCCTCGATCCGTTGCAGGCCCCGAGGGTATTCTCGGAACCTGCCCGACGCAGAAATCCAGAGCCCTCAAGATTTTTCCCCCGCAGAAGAGGCCGGTTCGACACGCCCGGCCCATGGGTTTGTGGCGTATCCGGCCACCTGCTACCTGGGCGGTGCCTGTTCGAGCCGGGTCGGGACATCGGCGACGGCCTCGCAGCGGCCCGCCTCAAGAGGCGCGAAGTAGTAGATTGGTGGATTCTTGCCCTCGCTGACCGTATAGTATCCCTGCCCGCTGCCGTCAAATCCGATGGCCTCGCCCTGGGGCTCCGCAGCCAGAGGGATGCTCCAGGTCTTGCCTTGAAAGGCCTGCCACAAGGCCTGGTCCGGGTCGCGATGCCAGAGGCTGGCCCAGTACATCGATCGTACGACAACCTTCTTCCCATCGGGCGACACGTCGCCGCCCGTGGCCAGGCCCCACGGCAGCAGACACACCAGCTCCAGCCGGGTTGTCTGTGACGTCGATTGCGGATACGCCGCGCGATAGACCCGGGAGAACAGCTCTCGCTTGGAGATGACATACAGATCCCGGGTCAGGGGATCGACCAGCAGGGTCTCTGCGTCACGAGGCCGGTCCGGATAGACCATCCGGATCGCCTCTGCCGGATCGGTCTTGGCCTCGAGACCTCTGGCGTTGGGATCGACGACGGGTTCCTGGACTCGGTACACGGCGATGGATGGATACTGGCCCGCGTTGTCGCCGATATCGCCGATGTACAGGTACTCCACGCCGGACTGCGGACCTGGGCCCAGGGCAATGTCCTCCCAGTCCCTGGCCTGGGCGCCGGTCACGGTGTACACGGCGAGCAGATCGCCCGTGGGATTGATCGCATAAACGAACGGCCCATCCCCAGAGTCGTTGTGCACCCAGAGCACGCCTGGATTGCTGCGGCTGACTACCAGGCCGGACGCCTCCGTGATCAGCAGCGACCGGATCTGACCGACCTTCTGGCCGTCCTGAAACGCCGCCTGCTCTGCGAGTACGCTGCACGAGGAGCCCGTGACGGCCAGGGCCAGGACGACGATCTCCATCAGAAGGCTAGGCGAGGTCATAGCGCGTGACGGCCTCCTTGAGCTGGCGGCAGACCGCCCCCGGATCGGACGCAGCAGTGACGGCAGAACAGACCGCAATCCTCCGGGCGCCCGCCCGCAGGACCTCATCGACGTTCGCCAAGGTGATCCCGCCGATGGCCACGTGGCCGATCCCCGTGCCACTGAGCCGTTCAACGGCCTGACCGATGTAGCCCAGGCCGGCGGGGGCCAAGGCCGGCTTGGTCGCAGTGGCAAACGCGGGACCGATCGCTGCATAGGTCGGGTTCTCCTGGCAGGCACGCTCCAGCTCATCGCCGTTGTGGGTGGTGGCTCCCACGATCAACGGCCTGTGCTGGAGCCCGCGGGCCACCTCTACAGACACGTCCTCCAGGCCCAGGTGCACGCCGTCCGCCTCACACGCCACGGCCAGGTCCGCCCGGTCATTAATGACACTCAGGACCCCGCCAGCCCTGCACATCCGGACGAACTCCCGTCCCAGGGCCAGACGCGGCCTGTCCTGGAGGTGCTTGCATCGAAGCTGGAGACAGTCCACGCCGCCGGCCACGCACCTGGCCGCCAGTGAGATCACCTCTGCAGGCAGGTCACTGCTGATCACGACGTAGAGGCGGACCCGGCCAAACAGCCGGCCTGGCCCAGCAGCCATCGCAACGTCCTTCTCCAGGGTGTAGGCCTCGTACCGGAGTCCTTCGAGGCCCTTCGCCAGGCCCGGGTCCTGTGTGTGCACGACCTCGGCAAGGACCCGCAGGGCCTCGGACAGGCGCTTGCAGGCAGCGGCCAGGCAGTCCTCCAGATCACCGCGTCCCAATTGGCCATCCACGGACATGCCCACGCCCACGTCGCCGGGCGTGTCCCTGCTGGCCAGGAGCCTGTCGCCGTTGATCTGGCCCATCGCCGCACAGAGCCGGTGGCGAAGGGCCTTGGCCCGGCTGGACAGGCCCGCGTGGTCCAGTACGAACCGGCAGTACTCCTCCACCACGCGGAGGGCCTCGCGAGCCCGGTTGAAGTTGGCGTCGATGATCCGATAGGCAGCCCGTTCGATCATGCAGGAGATTATACGGCCCGGCAGGCGATCGCGGTAGGGATCACCATCGCCTGGCACCTAGCACGCAAGCGGGGGATTTTCCGATGGCCCTGTCCCGGGGCATCTGCTATCCTGATGCGCTCCTGCCTGGATAGGCAAGGACTACGCCTCTCAACGAACCTGAGGTGATCACGGATGGCGTGTCAAGGACTCAAGGCTAGACTCGAGGCAAGGGGTGGATTCCTGATCCTGGCCGAGCTGGTGGGTGGACCCGGCTTCAACGCAGGGCCCGCGCGGCGGTTCGTGCGCGACCTGCAACAGGGCTCCCAGGGGACCTTTCCAGAGGGCTTCGTTGCGGCCGGCGTGACCCTGCCCCAGAACCCCGGTGGGGTGCCCAACCTTGAACCCGCGGACATCGTCCATCAACTGGCGGCCGAGGGTCTGACCTGCGAGCTTGACCTGATCCCCCACGTCACCTGCAAGGACCACAACGTCGCAGGCATGGTCAGCGGTCTGACGGCCTTGCGCAACGCTGGCATCGAGAGCCTCCTGGTCCTGACCGGGGATAAGCCCATCGGGGCCAAGGGTGTCTTCGAGGTCGAGTCCGTTGGCGCCCTGCGACGGATCAAGCGGCTGAACCACGAGACGCTGCTCAAGGCGGACCCGGGGAAGGGGGCCCCTGTGCACCAGTTCTTTCCGGGCGCAGCGGTCTCTCCCTTCAAGTACACCGAGCCCTCACTGGTGCAGCAGTACTACAAGATGGAGAAGAAGATCGCCTGCGGGGCCCGCTTTCTGATCACCCAGGTCGGCTGGGACTGGCGGAAGTCCGAGGAACTCTTCCGGTACCTCCGGGACAGGGACCTCCAGGTGCCGGTCTTCGGGAACGTATACCTGCTCAGCACCCTGAACGCGGCACCGCGTCTGATGCACGACGGCAAGCTGACCGGATGCTTCGTCAGCGACGATCTGTTGGCCAAGGTCTACGGGGAGACCGTTGACGCCCACGTCGACCGGGCCGCCCAACAGGTGGCCCTATACCGGTCCCTGGGCGCGGCCGGCGTGGACATGGCGGGTGTCCCTGACTTCAAGACCCTCGCCCGCATCCTGCAGCGGGCCGCCGAGATCGGCACGGACTGGCAGCGATACCGTGACAACCTGTGTTGGCCGGCCAAGGACGGCTTCTATCTGTACGACGAGGCCGGCAGGCCGACGGCCCAGTGTGACCCGGACAAGACCTTCAGGCAGCGGTTCTTCAACTTCTCGCATCGGGCCTTCCTGGACCCCAGGTACCGGGGCTTCCGTGCCTTCAAGAAAACCCTGGCCTTCCTGGGCGCGGACAAGACCGAGGGCGGCCTGTACAAACCCTTCAACGCCCTGGAGAAGTCCTTCAAGTACCTGGCCTTCGAGTGTCACGAGTGCGGCGACTGCTTCCTGCCCGAGAACTTCAGCCTGTGCACCATCGGGGGCTGCGAGAAGGGCCTGGACAATGCCCCTTGCGGCGACGCCACGGTGGAAGGCCGGTGTGGCAACAACACCGACAGGGTCTGCATCGGCGAGCGGATCTACCTGGCTGCGGCCGCGGAGAAGGACGGTCGCCAGAGGCTGCGGGCCCAGATCAACATGCCCCGCAACCCCGCCCTGGAGCACACGTCCTCGATCGTGAACTACCTGTTCGGGAGAGACCACACCATGAAGAACGCCCTGATCTCGATCGGCGAATCGATCCACGCCTCCATCCCCAGGGTCGGGGCCGTCATGAGGCAACTGGAGGATATCGGGGATTCGGCCTATACCCAGCCCAGCGAGGCCCTCGGCACCATCCAGGCCTTGGTCGAATCCCAGGCCGACGACGGAGCGGACTACATCGCCGTCAACGTGGATGCCTTTGGCGAAGACGACCCGGCCAAGGCCGTGCGGATGATGCGCCGGTACGTCCGGTTGGTCCGCCAATGGGGCTGCGGCGTGCCCGTGTGTATAGACAGTGGCCGCGACGAGACCCTGATCGCAGGGCTCAGGGAGTGGTACGACGCGGACGGCCCGGTCAGGCCGCCGCTGATCAACTCGATCAAAACCTACTCGATGCACAACATCCTCCCGCTCAAGAGAGACCATGACTTCTCGGTGATCGCCCTGCTGGTCAGCGAAGAGGCCCCCACCGGGCCCGGCAGCTCGTATTCGATCGATCAGTTGATGGGCCTGGCCCACACCATGTTCGACGCCGCAGTGGGCCGGCACGGCCTTAGACCGGACCAGATCTTCTTTGACTCCACGGTCTTTCCGCTGGCGATCGACATGCCCATGGAGCCCAACGTCCCAGGCTATACGTACCGGGCCTTTGAGACCATCAAGCGGATCAGGGCCACGCCCAAGTTCAAGGGGGTGCATTGCTCCCTGGGCATCAGCAACAGCGTACGGGACCTTCCGGGCCGCAAGATCGGCGTGTGCAGGGCCTACGTGGCCAAGGCCATGGAGTACGGCCTCGATGCAGGGATCGTCAACGTCAGCCACCACTACGGCACAGTGGCGCCTCCCCCGGAACTGATGGACCTTGTGGACGCCTACGCCAGGATGGACGGCTCCCCTGAGAAGATGGGTCCGGCGATGGAGCGCATGGCCCAGTTCTGCCAGCAGACGCGAAAGGGCAGCTAGCCCGGACCAGTGCACCCTATGCAGTGATCCGAACTGCGTCGTCAGTACGGATTGACTCGGCGGTTCTGGAAGCGGATAGAAGCAGGGGCGTTCGGCATCGGCCACGAACGCCCCTTGGGTTGTTATGGCTCTGTGTTCTCTATCTATTTCGGAAGGCGGTCCAGGTCCACGTCCTCCACGTGCAGGTCGCCGTAGATGACCCGATAGGTCTTGGCGTCACCCCTGCGGTACCAGAAGACCGCGGCCTTGGCGTCGCCGAGGGTCACGCCCTTGCCGCCGTAGTGCCACTCGCCCTGGTGGCCCAGCACTTCCAGGAAACCGAACCCCTTGCCGAAGTTCACGCCCAGCTTCACCCCTTCCTCGGCCGGGAGATTCAATCCGCGGAGCTTGTCGGCGAACTGCGGAACCTCCTTCATCATCGCCTCGCCACTGAGGGTGTCCGGGAAGGCGCCGTTGTTCAGCAACTGGGCCCAGATCCGAAGGCTCTCGACGAAATCCCGTTCCGTGAAGTCGCCCATGCTCAGGTCGGTCTTCTGGAGGGTGTACCCAGCCGGTACATCCGTGCTGATCAGGGAGTCATCTACCGGCACGTCGAATTCGATATTCTTGAGGACCGTGACGGACTGCCGCTCATACAACTCGATCCGGACCGGCGTGGCCTTTGCCGCGTCGGCCCAGATGCTGAGTTTGACGTTGGGGTTGTTGACCAGAAAGCCGACCGTGCTAACGCCGTCGATCTCGCGACGTCCCAGATCCTGGACCTGGTCAGGATGGTCCGCAATCTGCGTGACGATATCCTGGACCAGTTTCATAAGGCTCCGCGTCCCTTCCACGAGCGGCCCCTGGATGCCCATGGTCACAGCGGTCTTGCTGCCAGGATCGAGGGTGAGCATCTTCCCACTATCCAGGTCAAGGACCAGGACCGTGGGCATGTTGGAGAAGGTCCGCCGGATACGGGGACCGGCCACAACGTCGTGAATCACAGTGCCCTTGGCCTCATCGCCTATGACGAAGTCAAATACAAAGGTGCGGGCCTGAAGGATGGGCTTGATCACCTTGGCAAAGGCGGGCTTTCCGCCCAGCATCAGCGTGCCTGCCGTGACGGCTATCGCAATCACCGCCGCCACCGCCGCTATTCTTGTGATGGGACTCTTCATAAGGATTCTCCTTCGATTCGGTTCCATATGAACCTTGAGGGTCTGTTGGGATCCAGCCAGGGCCCGGTCGATCCCGCTGTGAACGCGGTTGTCCAGCTTGGCACTGGCCTTGAGTTTCACGGACTTCATATAGTCGGTCACGTTCTTATCAGGTCTCATGGTGTCACCTCCCGGGATTCTAGGCGGAAACCTCAGGGAACAGCCTCACTGTTCTGGGTTCTGTCTGCATCATTAAGGACCGTATCTTGTCCAGGGCGTACCGGTAACGCCCCTGTACAGTATAGAGGGATACGTCCTGCTGGGCTGCGATCGCAGCAAACGTCATGCCGGCGTACACCCGCAGGACCAGGACCTCTCGCTGCTCATACGGCAGTTGATCCAGGGCCCGCGAAAGGCGCCTGAAGTCCTCATCCAATACAACCTGCGATACTGGATTGTTGGCTCCAGGGCCAGGCGGATCGACGTCGTCCAAGGTCACGTGCCGACGCCGACGCTCTGCCTTGTTGCAGTTGCGGGCGGCATTGGCCACGCACGTGGCCAGGTAGCCCTTGAGACTGCCGGTCAACTGGAACTTGCCCGAGGACTGGACGAATCCGATGAACACGTCATGGACGATGTCCTCAGCCAGGGCCAGGTCCGTCAGCAGGGACGCGGCCAGGGTGACCAGATCATGCTTGTACTTCTCATAGATCCGGTGCAGGGCCTCCACCCGGCCCCTATTGAACTGCCATATCAAGAGTTTGTCATCCAGCATGGTCCAGCTCCTTATTCCAGGACAACCGATTGTCGCCCATACAACAACCGAGAAGCCCGGTTTGGTATATTCTTTCCGCAAGTTTTCAGTCGTCGCAGAGAAAAACGCCCGAAATCGACCCCTCTGGATCGAGCAAGGTGCTCATGGCACGGGTCAAGGTAGATCAGCGTAGCCTGGCATCTGGCCTGGTTGCTTCCCCTATTCAGGAAGAGTCTGTGACATACGCCCGCAGCCTTGGCGAAAGACGATATCACGAGGCTTATCGCGGCAGGCCGGTAGCCCTTGCCAGGTCCTTGGCAAAGTAGGTGATGAGGATGTCCGCGCCCGCCCGCTTGATGCTGGTACACATCTCCCACATGGCCGCCTGACGGTCGAGCAGACCGGCCGCCGCCGCGGCGTGGACCATCATGTACTCGCCGCTGACGTTGTAGGCGGCAATGGGACAATCGAACCGCTGCCTGGCTCGATAGATGACGTCCAGGAAACACAGGGCCGGCTTGACCATCACGATGTCCGCCCCTTCCTCGATATCCAGCGCAATCTCGGCCAGGGCCTGGTCGGAATTGGCCGGGTCCATCTGGTAGGTCTTGCGATCTCCGAACGCCGGAGCCGACTCGGCCGCGTCACGAAACGGCCCGTAGAAGGCCGATGCGAACTTGGCCGCATAGGCCATGATGCACACGTCCTGGAACCCGTTGTGATCCAGGGCCTGCCGGATGAACGATACGCGACCATCCATCATGTCCGAGGGCGCGACCATGTCCGCTCCGGCCTGGGCGTGGGACAGGGCGACCTTGGCGAGCAGCTCACAGGTGGCGTCGTTGTCGACCTTGCCGTCCCTGACCAGGCCGCAGTGACCGTGGTCCGTGTAGGCGCACAGGCAGACGTCCGTGATGACCACCAGGTCAGGGGCCGCCTTCTTGATCTGGCCGATCGCCTGCTGAAGGGGACCCTGTTCAGCCCAAGCCTGCGAGCCGCTGGGGTCCTTCTGATCCGGCAGGCCGAACAACAGCACCGCCGGGATCCCCAGGCCGGCGATCTCGGCCGCCTCCTCGGCCACCTTGTCCGCCGACAGGTGAAAGCAGTTGGCCATCGACGGGATAGGGGTCTTCATCCTGCGACCGGGTCGGATGAACAGGGGATACACCAGGTTGTCGACGGATAGCGCCGTCTCCCTCACCAGCCTGCGGAGGCCGGGGCTGCGGCGTAGTCGCCTGAGCCGGGTCTGCGGGAAGCCCATGGGTTCACTCCTTCTTCGGGAACGAAGTGCGTCTTCACGACGACAAGGGTAACCCGCCTCGTCCGTCAGTGTCAAGCGCCTTGGCCAGCCTTACACCTCAGACGGTTGCCCGGGACGCCGCGTCATTTGGGGTTGTCGCCCCCCTACCCCTCAGGTATCATTGCTCCGGGGCTCGCCAGTGGCCCTTCGAGGAGTCCAGTATGAAGATGAAGTTGGTCGTCGTGGGCGCAGCAGGACGCATGGGCAGGCGGATCGTGGCCCTTGCCGCTGAGGCCGGCGACTTCGAGATCGTGGGGGCCGTGGAAGGCACGGGCCATCCGGACCTGGGCAAGGATGCCGGCGTCGCTGCCGGCGTGGGACCTCTGGGCGTGACCGTGCAGGAGGGCCTGCCCAGCCACAAGGCCGACGTGGTGATCGACTTCTCCATTGCGCAGGCCGCCCACAAGACCCTCTCCTACTGTTCGACCAGCGGCGCGGCCCTGGTGCTGGGGACCACGGGGCTCGGGCCCGAGCACAAGGCCCAGGTCCAGACCGCGGCCGCGAAGGTCCCAATCGTGTGCGCGACCAACATGAGCGTGGGCATGAACGCCCTGTTCGCCTTGGTGGGCAAGGTGGCCGCCATGCTGGGACCGGACTACGACATCGAGATCGTGGAGGAGCACCACCGATTCAAGAAAGACGCGCCCAGCGGCAGCGCCCTGACGTTGGCCGAGCAGATCTGCAAGGAGACCGGGCGCCCGTTCCCGGACTGCCTCGTCCACGGCCGGGAAGGCAAGGAGGCCCTGCGGGCCCCAGGGACGATCGGCATGCACGCCCTCCGCGCAGGGGACATCACCGGCGTCCATTCGGTGGTCTTTGGGACCCTGGGCGAGACGGTCACGCTGAAGCACACGGCCCACACCCGCGACACCCTTGTGCGAGGCGCCCTGAGGGCCGCCCGGTGGGTGGCGACCCAGAGGCCGGGCGTGTACTCCATGCGAGACGTGCTGGGCATCGCCTAGCCCCGGGGCCTCGGACGTGCGCCGTAGAGAGTCCCAGTCGCTGGCCTTGAGAATCATCCCCTGTGGAGTGACATCATGGGTCACGATTTCGACCTTCAGAGTATCACCGGCCTGACGGAGGGCCAGGTCCGGCAACAGTTGGAGCAAGAGGGCTACAACGAGTTGCCCACCAGCCAGCAGAGGGGTGTGGTGAGGATCGCCCTGGAGGTCATCCGCGAGCCGATGTTCCTGCTGTTGGTGGCCTGCGGCGCGGTCTACCTGCTCATGGGCCGCCAGCACATCGGCGATGCCCTGATGCTCCTGGGATTCGTCTTTGTGGTCATGGGCATCACCATCGTGCAGGAGCGGCGGACCGAACGCGCCGTCGAGGCCCTGCGGGACCTGTCCAGTCCGCGGGCCCTGGTCATCCGCGACGGCCAGCGCCGGCGGATCGCCGGACGAGAGGTCGTGCGCGGTGACGTCATCATCCTGGCCGAGGGCGACCGCGTGCCTGCGGACGCCGTGCTCCGCTACGCCCTGAGCCTTTGCGCCAATGAATCCCTGCTGACCGGCGAGTCCGTGCCAGTCCGCAAATCGGTCTCGACCGAGGTCACGGCGATGGCCCGTCCGGGCGGAGAGGACCTGCCGTTCGTGTACTCCGGCACGCTGGTCAGCTCCGGACAGGGCGTGGCCGAGGTCCTGGCCACCGGGCCTCGAACCGAACTGGGCAAGATCGGCAGGTCACTGCAGAGCGTCGAGCAGGAACAGACCCTGCTGCAGCGGGAGACCGGCCGATTGGTGCGGAACCTGGCGATCGTGGGGCTGGCCATCTGCGCCCTGGTGGTGGTGATCTACGCGGTGACGCGGGGCAACACAGACCGGACCTGGAAGGAAGGACTGCTGGTGGGCCTGACCATGGCCATGGCCACCTTGCCGGAGGAGCTGCCCGTGGTCCTGACGATCTTCCTGGCCCTGGGGGCCTGGCGGATCTCTCAAAAGCACGTCCTGACCCGCCGCATGCCGGCCATCGAGACCCTGGGGGCGGCGACCGTCCTGTGCGTGGACAAGACCGGCACCCTGACCCTCAATCAGATGTCCGTGCGGAGGCTGTTCACCGATGGCGGGGCCTTTGACGTGGCGGACACGAGCCAGACGCACCTGCCCGAGGAGTTCCATGAGCTGCTGGAGTTCGGCGTCCTGGCCAGCAAGCGGGAGCCGTTCGATCCCATGGAGAAGGCCCTTCGCCAGTTGGGGGATACCTATCTGGCCAAGACCGAGCACCTGCACGACACCTGGACCCTGGAACATGAGTATCCCCTGTCTCCGGAGCAATTGGCCCTGTCGCACGTGTGGCGGTCCACGGAGAGCAACGAGCGGGTCGTCGCATCCAAGGGCGCGCCCGAGGCGATTGCGGACCTGTGTCACCTCGATGAGGACCGAACCCGACGCGTCCTCGACAAGGCCATGGCCATGGCTGGTGACGGATTGCGGGTCCTGGGGGTGGCCAAGGGGGTGCTTGGGGCATCGGGGCTGCCGAAGACCCAGCATGACGTCCACTTTGACTTTGTAGGTCTGGTCGGCCTGGCAGACCCCATCCGTCCGACCGTTCCGGCGACCGTTCGGGAGTGCTACGGGGCCGGCATCCGCGTGGTGATGATCACCGGCGACTACCGAGGCACGGCCGAGAACATCGCCAGGCAGATCGGCCTGACCAATCCGGGGGAGGTGATCACCGGTCCCGAGCTCGACCGGATGAGCGACGGGCAACTGCAGGAACGAATCGACCGGGTCAACCTCTTCGCACGGGTGGTGCCGGAGCAGAAGCTGCGGATCGTCCAGGCCCTGAAGGCCCGTCACGAGGTGGTGGCCATGACCGGTGACGGCGTCAACGATGCGCCGGCCCTCAAAGCCGCGCACATCGGCGTGGCCATGGGCGGGCGTGGCACGGACGTGGCCCGCGAGGCCTCGGCCCTGGTCTTGCTGGACGACGACTTCTCGTCCATTGTCGAGGCCGTCAAGCTGGGCCGCCGCATCTTCGACAACATCAAGAAGGCCGTCTCCTACATCTTCGCCATCCACGTGCCGATCCTGGGGCTGTCGGTCATTCCCGTGATCATGGGCGACTGGCCGGTGATCCTCATGGCGGTCCACGTCGTGTTCCTGGAGCTGATCATCGACCCGGCCTGTTCGGTGATCTTCGAGGCCGAGAGGGAGGAACCCGACGTCATGAACCGTCCGCCCCGCGATCCCAGGGAGGGCCTGTTTACCATGCGGTCGTTGGGACTGAGCGTGATCCAGGGACTGAGCGTGCTGGCGGCGGTCCTGGCCGTGTTCGTCGGCTCGCGCCTGCTGGGTCACACGGAAGCGGACTGCCGGGCCCTGGCGTTCGTCACCCTCGTGGTGTCGAATCTGTGTCTGATCCTGACCAACCGCTCGTGGTCCAGGACCATCCTTACCATGTTCAGGGAACCCAATGCCGCCCTGTGGTGGGTCACGGGCGGTGCCGTCGTCTTCATCGGGATGGTCTTGAGCGTCCCCTTCCTGCGAGGCCTGTTCCACTTCTCGCGCCTGCACCCGGGCGATCTGCTGATCTGCCTGGGGGCGGGGGTGGCGAGCATCCTCTGGTTTGAGATCCTGAAGGTCATTGTGGCCAGACGCCGGGGGCTGCTGGCCTGAGACCCGGGGCTCAGCGTGTGAGGTTCCCCTCCTGAAAGGACACACGTCCCGACTGAAAAAGTCACTCTATATCGTTTCTTTTGAAAAAGGGCAGGATCTGGGTTGACAGCGTAGCACCATTGATGTATTTTTATGCGCACTGTCAGGTGTTGTGCCAAGGCAGCATCGGGACCCTTTATGGAGGATCGTATCATGAAGAGGCTTGTTTGGCTGGTCGTTGTCAGCGTGTCTTTGGCCGGAGGGCTCTGGGCAAGCGAAGCTGTCCCTGTCTCCCATTCCCAGTTCCAGGCCGTGGATGCCACGGGCAGCCAGATCTACACGCAGGACGATAGGGTGGTCCTGGAGGGGATCGTCCTGAACAACCCCGCGGACCTGCTCGACCCCACGCCGGACGATACCATCACCGCCACCGGGAACTTGGGCGGCCTGTGGCAGGTCTTCATCCAGGGCGAGGGCAACGACCACGCCGGCACGACCATGTGGATGGCCCAACTGTATAACAACCTTCCGTGGATTCAGCCCGACGGTGGGTACACCAATCAACAGTTCATCGCAGAGCTGACCCGGCTCAACGCCGCCCAGTTTGCCCCCGGTGACAGGGTCAGGATCACGGGCCTTCACCTGCCTTACCTCGGTAAGAACAACATCAACGAACAGCACCATAACGACCCCGACCACGACTTCACCATCGAGCTCCTGGCCAGGGGCGTGGGTCTGCCCAGGCCTGAGGTCGTCCGCCTGGACCAGCTCAAGGACGCAGCAGACAGCTTCATCTTCGATCCCAACCGTTCCTCGGGCTGCGAGTACTATCAGGGCCGGCTGGTCAAGATCCCAGCCGTGCACTTCGCGGACCCCAACTGGGGACCGAATGCCAGCCTCCTGGTCACGGACGGCAGTCGGACCTTCCCGGTCTTACTCGGACGTGGCAACGGGATCTATGCCGGCTCCCGTAACCTGACCGAGCCCTTTGACGTGATTGGGATCATGGACCAGGAGGACAAGAAGCATCCCGATGCCCCTAGGGAAGGCTACCGTCTCTGGGTACCCAACTACGATGGCAATGGTCAGGTCCTGGCCAGTTTTGAGCACCGAATGGCAGATGCGTCGGGCGTCAGGGACCAGTAGAGTACGATGACAATGCGAGGCCAGCCCCGCGCCGACCAGGAGACTCGCAATGAATGAATGTACCCATCAGACAGGGCGACCAGCCTTCACGTTGACCGAGATCCTGGTCGTGATTGCCATAACTGCCCTGCTGATGGGGATCCTGCTGCCGGTCACGGGCAAGGCCCGGCTGCAGGCCAAGGTCCTGGCCGTCAACGCGGAGCTCAGGGATATTGGCCTGGCCCTGGAGGCCTATTCCATGGACAACAACGGCCTGTTTCCGCCAACGCGGGTCGACTGCCAGTTGGGCGGCCACTTCTACCAGTTGCCCTTGGAGTTGGTGGCCAGCAGGTACCTCCCAGCCCCGGACCCCAGCACCTTCATGGCCGCGGGGATCGAGGACCGGTTCAGCCGGGGCTACACCTACAAGTACCGATCCATGGGGACCATGATCTACAACAGGACGACCGTGATGAAGGAGGGCGCGACCCTGTGGGTGCCGGACGGCTTTCCCGACACCGACGCCAACGACGGCCAGTGGTACACCAGCCCCAGGCAGTGTCCTGTCAGTTGGGTCCTGTACAGTGTGGGTCCCGGCTTCAACGACAAGGAGGAACTTCGCCTCAAGCAACTGAAGTACCCGGTGCCCAAGACCACCTGGTATGACCCCAGGACCAAGAGGGGCGTGATCGTGCGTATGCGCCTGGCCAATGGAACACAGATCGGCTCGTTCTAAAGGACCCGTGACATGAGAGGCACCCTCTCCCCCCGTGACCTGGCATACTGCGGTCTGTTCGGGGCTGCGGCCCTGCTCCTGCCGCTGCTGTTCCATCTGGTTCGCCTCGGGCACGTCTTCATGCCCATGTACCTGCCGCTGGTGGCCCTGGCGTTCTTCGTCCGTCCCTTGCCTGCAGCCGTGACTGCCTTCACCGTACCGCTCCTCTCCGGCGAAGTGACCGGGATGCCGCCGTTCTATCCGCCCGTGGCGGTCTTCATGTCCATCGAGCTGGCGGTCATGGCCGCCCTGATTGCCGCCCTCGTGACGTGGCGGCCCCGGATCAACGAGTGGCTCGTCCTGGTCCCAGTGCTCCTCCTGGGCCGTATACTCTACGTGGGGCTGGTCTACGCCTTCTCGCTGGTCATCCAACTCCCGGCCGGATTCATGGCCGGTCTGTCGGTGCTGGCCGGCTGGCCGGGGATCATCCTGATGGTGTTGACGGTTCCGCCTGTAGCCAGAATCCGCAAAGAGGCGAGACGGCCTGCACGCGGACCCCAAGGAGTATCGCATGTCTCCTGAACCGAAGGCTGCATTCTTCGATACCCCGCTTCTGGCCTTCTGGGGAAATGTGAAGAGAAAGGGGACCAGCGATGCGGACATCCCTGCATGACGTCCTGGGCTGCGCCAGCGGGCCGGTCGCCCGGCTCGCCCCCCAGTCCAGGATCACGACAGGTTCCCTCCTCTTTGCAGCGTGCATGGTTGCGCCGGCCACGACCGGACCGGGGATCCTCGTCGTCGCTGTCACTGTCATCTCCTGGGTTATCGCCTGCGGCCCGCCGTGGCGAGTGGCCAGGTCCTTCGCGTTGCTTGGACTGGCCGTCTTTCTACCGTACTTCCTGCTGGCCCCCCTGATTCGAGCCGCAAGTCCAGGCCAGACAGCGGGGTGGGCGATTTCGTTCGCGGTGCCGTGGCGGGTCTTCCTGCACGGGATAGCCGGGATGCTCATCTCAACGTCGACGGCCACCACCCTGAGCCCCAGTGACCTCCGCCGCGGGATGCTCGCCCTGCCCGTTCCGGGCATCGTGTCGGCCATCCTGCTGCAGATCGTACACCAGACCTCTGAGCTGGCGTACGAGACCCGGCGCGTAGCAGCGGCCATCGCCGTGCGCGGGGCCTCGACCGGGTGGCGAACCTCGATCCGGCTGTTGTCGTCCCTGCCCAGGGTCTGGCTGCCGCGGGTCCTTGTCCGGGCCGACCGGGTGGCAGCGGCCATGGAACTGCGGGGCTACTGCGAGGTCGATCCCAGGGCCTTCGGCCGTTCCTCCATGACGGCGGCCGACGCCGCTGCCCTCGCGATCGCCGTCGGGGTCCTGTTGCTGGCCGTAGCACTCCGCCTGGTCCGTTTGTGAATGAGGTACTGCCGTGGAGACAAAAAAATTCAGTTGGGCACACCGGATATGAGTCCTCCCGCCTTCTGTAGGACTCGTATCCGCACAGGTCTTACTACGCTGCGTGGCACTTTGAATAGTCCAATCCAAACGACAGGATTAGACTATTCAAAGTGTGCCCAACTGAGTTTTTTTGTTGGAGCAAGGCCCGTATGAAGGAACCAGCACTTATCTTCGAAGGTGTGACCGTCCGGTACGAGACGGGCGGAGAACCTGCCCTCTCGGACGTCTCGTTCTCAGTGGCAGCCGGGGAACGCGCGGCCTTGCTCGGGCTCAACGGCTCGGGCAAGACCACCCTGCTCATGGCTGCGGTGGGCCTGGTCGCGCACGAGGGCGTGATCCGGATCTGCGGCACGCCCGTTGCTCGCCATACGGTGGCCAAGGCGAGGGAGAAGACGGGCTTTCTATTCAACGTCCCTGAGGATCAACTCCTGCTGCCCAAGGTGATCGAGGACGTGGCCTTCGGCCTGCTCCGCCAAGGCGTGGGGGCGGGTGAGGCGTTCGCCAGGGCGAGGCAGAGCCTCGACTCGCTCGGTATCGTGCACCTTGCCGAATCGCCGCTCCACCACCTGTCTCACGGCCAGAAGCAGCGCGTGGCGCTCGCAGGCGCCCTCGTCACTCGCCCGCCGCTGCTGCTTCTCGACGAGCCGTCTGCGGGCCTCGATCCGCCCGGCAAGCGGGTCCTCATCCGGTTGCTCTCCGCGCTCGACGCAGCCGTGCTCGTGGCCACGCACGACCTCGACTTCGCTTCCTGCCTCTGCGGCCGCTTCATCATGCTGGACCAGGGGAGGATCGTCCTCGACGGCACCGATGCAGAGGCCGTACGGAGCCGCTGGGGGCACTCGGCATTTTGATGTTGACCTGACGATCGAGGCCGCTAAACTGGTGGCTCACTTACGGTGGCTCAGATACTAAAAAAGGAGACAACGGGTGGGCTACGATTGTGTCGTCTTGGTCAAACAGGTTCCCGACACCAAGCGGATCACCGGCAAGGTGATGAACGACGATGGTACGGTCAACAGGGCGGCCCTGCCTGCCATCTTCAATCCGGAGGACCTCAACGCCCTGGAGTTGGCGTTGCAGATCAAGGACCGGTTCGGCGGGACCGTAACGGCCGTGACCATGGGGCTGCCGGCAGCGGCCAATACCCTTCGCGAGGCCCTGTTCCGCGGCGCAGACCGGGCCATCTTGATCACAGATCCCAAGGCCGCAGCCAGCGACACCTTGGCCACCAGCTACATCCTCAGTTGCGCGGTCCGCAAGCTCCACTATGATATCGTGCTGTGCGGCCGTCAGGCCATCGATGGGGACACAGCCCAGGTCGGTCCCCAGCTCGCCGAGAAGCTCGGCATCCCCCAGGTGACGTACGTGGAGGGGCTCGTGGACCTGGACGGCCGGACCATCACCCTGCGCAGGAGCATCGGCAACGGCTGGCAGGTGGTGCGGGTCCAGGTGCCCGTGCTGCTGACCGTGCTTGAGTCGGCCAATGACCCCAGGGTCCCGGCTGCCAAGCGGATGATGAGGCACAAGAATGCCAAGGCCCCATCGGAGATCGAGAAACAACTCAAGGCCGATCTGCCGACCCTCGATGAGGCCCAGGTCAGGAAACGCGTGGGCCAGGAGGTCCGCAATCTGGAGCAGCGGGGGTCCCTGATAGAGCAGTGGGACCTGGCGGCCGTAGGGGCGGACCTGGCCTGGTGCGGTCGTAGCGGCTCTCCGACCAAGGTCCATCGCATCCAGAGCGTGGTCCTGGCTGCCAAGGAGAGCAAGGCCATAGAGCCCACCGATGAGGGGCTGGCCCAGATGATCGGCGAACTGATCGAGGACAAGATCATCGCATGATGGGGACTTAGTCCATTGGGATTGTCAATGATCAAGGTCAATCGAAAAGGTGACGTGTGGGTCTTTGCCGAGCAGCATAACGGCCGCCTCGAGGACACGCCCCTGGAGTTGATAGGCAGGGCCCGAGGCCTGGCCGATACCCTGAAGGTCAAGGTGGGGGCCGTGCTGCTGGGCGACAAGGTGGACAAGCTGGCCAAGAAGCTCATTG
>Ga0209777_10000144_pt1 | contig 120146 bp, 140 predicted proteins | sample FrelakmetHBP12HB_FD_187147 | JGI IMG/M metagenome (GOLD analysis project Ga0209777, IMG submission 187147) | Freshwater lake sediment microbial communities from the University of Notre Dame, USA, for methane emissions studies -HBP12 HB (SPAdes)... | ecosystem: Environmental > Aquatic >... | reverse complement strand
CGTTGAGGACACGAGTAAAAGACTCGTTTGATAGGCTTGGGATGTACGCACGAAGGCAACGACGTGTTCAGTCCGCAAGTACTAACGTCCAAACGCTAGTGCTCACCACGTTAAACCCAGACGAAATTCTGTGTGCAAACCTTATATCTTATCCAGACAGAGAGGATAGGGTATCATAGTACACGGTTGCCAAGGTGGCGGAGCGGCCACGCGGTTGACTGCAGATCAACTACACTCCAGTTCAAATCTGGACCTTGGCTTTGGGGTTTTTACCCCGTATTTGTGGTGATAGCGGCCATAGCAGCTGGGACACACCTGGTCTCATTCCGAACCCAGAAGTTAAGCCAGCTCACGTAGTCTACGGTACTGAGGTACGCGAGTCCTCGGGAACTTTACTAAGCTGCTATCACCTTCCTTACTTTACACGGTAATTGTTTTTCTGAAATTTCTCCGTTTGAGCGAGAGCTCTGATGATTTTATGTTAGTTCTATCAGCAGAGCGAAAGCATGAGGTTGATTATCTGAATAGCATATTCCAGGTAATACATACCTCAAAAAGTGATCGAGCCTTTCCAAAAATAATTCGCGTCATTTTTATAATTTTTAACAAATGGTTAAATATACCGGAACAATTATTCTTGACTAGGTTTGGATGAAATGATCCCACTCCTCTTGGCGTCAGGCTTTATGCTGTATGGACTTATTCAGCTTATTATAGCGTTCGTTGCGGTATTCTTGGCAGTCAAATGGAACCGATACGAATTTCTGCCGGGTCTTGCCTTCCTCCTCCTGTATGCTCTCATTGAAGTGATCGATCTCTCATTCTTTGCGATTGCAAACACCGCGTTCATCGATGTTGCCCAGTTCGGGTTTATTCTCCTTGCCATTATTTTTTTTATCATCGGAATGCACCCGACCTATGCTCCAAAACTGGTATCAGTCATGCGCGAGGGAAAGAACGGGCCAGAAAAGGCCCGCAATGAATCGGCAATCTCTATTCTAAAAAAATTCTGATCATTTCTTTTCGAAAGGTACGAGTTGTGTTGCAAAACCATGGGTCAGGACAGCACGGTCATAGAGGGGTATCTTCAGAATACGCAAAAGTTGGATCGGGGAACGAAAAAGTTTCTTCGTTAATTGAATATCTATCGGGAAATGAGCTGATGATAAATTACGGGATTTCCCGATGAAAGGTTATCGAGAGTTACCCCCGGTCCGGCCCGGATAAGAAAAATTTATATGTCCGTTCTGGTATCAACGCTGTATGAATCAACCAATCATCCTGATCACGGGCTCTATTGACGGAATCGGAAAAGCAACGGCGCGGGACCTGATAACCCGTGAGGCTGAAGTGATAATCCACGGAAAGAATAAACAGAAAGGGAACCGGGTGCGAAAGGAACTGGCAGAACTAACCGGCAATACCAAGCCGGACCTTTTGGTCGCCGATCTCTCCAGCCGGGATCAGGTACGGCAGATGGCGGAGGACAGTATTTCGCGTTATACACGCCTTGATGTCCTGATCAATAACGCGGGAACTTATGAAAAAGAGAGGCACCTTACCCCAGACGGTGTGGAAAAGACCTTTGCCGTCAACTATCTCGCCCCGTTTCTTCTCACCCGACTGCTCCTTCCCCCTCTTAAAAAAAATGCTCCCTCCCGCATTGTTACGGTAGCATCCAGTGCTCATGAAGATGTGGATCGCATCGACTGGGACAACCTTCTGGCACAAGATCACTATGACGCTTGGGGTGCATATGCCCTGTCAAAATTTGCAGATATTACCTTTACCTATACTCTTGCCCGTGCGATTGAAGGGACGGGAGTTACCGCTAACTGCCTTCATCCGGGGGTGACGGAGACAAAACTTCTCAGGTCAGCATTTCCCGGTTATCCTGCAATTTCCCCGGAGGAAGGAGCACATACTTCGGTTTACTTGGCAACCTCCCCGGACATAACCGGTAAATCGGGACGATATTTTGACAGCCGGAAACAGGTCTGTTCATCAGCTCTGACATACGATCGTCGAGTCCAGGAAAGGCTCTGGAAGATTGCTGAGGATCTCACGAATTAACCCGGCTTCCGGGAGCCATCCCTCACATCTTTTTGAGTGTTGCGCGCAATGATGGGAATAGAGCATTCCGGAACGGATTTTGTTTAAAAATAAAGAAGTTACTGGACCTTGATCTCTTTTTTCCCGGCCCAGAGTCCATGGAGGTTGCAGTACTGAATGACGTGGATGACCCCGCCTTTGAGCAATTTCATCTTAAGGACGACTTCCGGCTGGGCCGTAACGGGGGTTAACGAGACCTTTGCCAGAACAACCGGGTTAAATGCCCGCCCCTCCTCTTCAAGCGTTACCATGATCCACCGTATCGAGTGTTCGACCGTGTTCGGGTGCGGTCCTACCATCACCTTCAGGTCGAAGGCTTCATCGGGTTTAACTTTTGCCGGTGCATCGATCTTTGGTGTATGACTTTCCCGTTTGCCGAGAGCTTCCCCGGCAGCGGAATCATAGGTATAAATCATGTTTCCGAATACATGTTCAGCCATAGTATATCATCTCCTAAAAAATTTCATCCGGATCCTTTGATCGTGGTTATTATATTCTCCCGGATTGCCTGTCCAGGCTTCGGGAAGAATATCACGCATAGTTGTGCGCATTGTTAGGATCATTCAACTCATATATAATATTTCGGACAGAGGCAAAAGGGACAAAGGACCAACGACCCTGACTCCATAAATATGGCTCATTTCATTGACTGAATATATCCAAGGGGTTTTATTTTCTCAGCAATCCGGCGGAAGAAAAGGTGCCCGCAGTATCTCATGGAGCATCATGCAGCCAGCTCATGGGCAACTCAAATCACCCGTGACCAGTGTATCCAGTTATGGTGAGGATCAGGAAGGCAGGTCTGAAAAAAAGTAAAAAATGTCAGAGGAGGTTCCTTTTATCCCCAGCCATTGAGTTCTGTAGTAACAAGCCCATCTGATGTGCTCATCTGGTACTTTACAAAACCCGGGACACCGGGCGCAGTCCAGTAATACATAGTCTGTCCACTGGAAGTGAGCGAATATTTTGATGCTGTGGGGTATGTTCCTGCCGGAACTGATACCGGTTCGATACCGACAAAGGTATACTTGACATCGGACGCGACCGTATTGGGATTGTTCTGGGTCTGGCCGCCGGTTGATCCGCATGACATCTCACTTGGCATTCCCTGAGGCTGTGTTCCTTCAAATCTCATCGTGCAGGTGCCCTTGACACGGTCGAATTTCATATATACGGTCATACCGGATACAGTTGACTTGTACTCAATCCAGTTGTACGAAGCTGCGCTCCCAAAGAGACTTGCTCCGTTTACAACTGACCCCGCTGCCGGGGCTGTTGTCATGGAGACTCCACCTGCAGGTGACGGGCTTGCAGGTGCGGGCGATGCACTTGTTGTTGGCATTCCGGTCGCGGGTGCTGCTGGACTTGTACTAGAGCATCCTGCAACAGCCACGGCTACTACAACAAATATAATTGCGGTGATACTGGTAGGTGAAATTTTCATTTTTTCCCTCTAGGTATAGTGGAATTCCCGGCAACTTCCTTTTGAGAGGAAATTATTGTCGGGATTAAAAGGGTAATCTATACAAGATTGTATTAAAGAATTCCGAAAAATATCTCAGGAAGAAAATTTTTTCCCCGAATCAAATCAGCATGATTCTGTATATTTAAGCAAAAGGAATCTGATACAATCCGATGAAAAACCCGGAACTGCAGCGTTTGAATTGGCTATCATGAAATTAACCTGAGATCCGTAAAAATCTGCCTTCCCATGATACCCTCATTTTATCTTCCCCTATCGCCATAACCAAAGAATAATGATCCCGGACCAGCCCCCAGATCTTCTCACCATCCTCAAATCAAACGCACCTGACCCCGGAAAGCCAATTTCGGTGGTGCGGCAGAATTTCTCCGCGTTTATTGATGAGATGAGGGAGGAGGAATATGAACCTCCGGCGTTTGAATCTGTGGAAATCAGCAAGGGTCTGAGGGGCTACTGGATTGGCGGACCGGAGGTGGAACCAGATAAGATTGTCCTTTTTTTCCATGGCGGGAGTTTTAATCTCGGATCGACGCGGGATCACCTTGAACTGTGTTCCCGGATCGCACTGACTGCGCAGACACGGGTCTTCTCGGTCGATTACCGGCTGGCTCCTGAACATGTCTTTCCGGCACCTGTCGAGGATGCTGTTACCGCGTATAAGTATCTCCTCTCCTGTGGCTATCAGTCTCACCGGATAATCCCCGCAGGAATATCGGCCGGGGGAACGCTCGTGCTTGATCTCCTCTTATCCGTCCGTGACCAGGGTCTGCCTCTTCCACCTGCCGGGGTCTGCATGTCGCCTTTCGTAGACCTGCTTTTTGGAGGAGAGTCGGTGAAAAAGAATATTGATAACGACTGGCTTACCCCGGCAATCCTCGATGCAATCAGGACGGTCTACCTTGCAGGGCATGACCCTGCGGACCCTCTGGCGTCTCCCGTTTACGCACGCCTTCACGGGCTCCCCCGGCTTTATATCCAGGCGGGGACACACGAACTGTTGCTGTCAGATATTGCCTCTTTTGTTGACAAGGCACGCTGGGCAGGAGTCCCTGTCCAGTTTGAGATCTGGGAGGGAATGTTCCACTGCTGGCAGGCATTTTACCGGCAGGTACCCGAAGGAGTACGGGCGATAGATCTTGCCGGGACATTCATCCATGACGCGATCGCCCGCTGAACGAGGCGTTTATCCTTTTTCTGGTTCCTGATAAATTCTCTCCCTACCTGTATATCCCCGCCGTTACGACTGGCCGGGGGATCTCGCTTGGGGATTAAAAACCTTCATCACATCCGGCATCCCATTTCGATCCTATGTTTGAAAGTATTGGCAGGAGTATCGAGCTGGTGAAGACGAGCTGGAATATTCTGATGGAAGATAAAAAACTTCTCGTATTCCCGGTACTATCCGGTCTGGTTACGATGATTGTCATACTGACCTTTGCCCTCCCCCTTATTTTTGCCGGGATCGTCATGGGTCTGGCAACTCCCGACTCCGGCCTCTTCTTTCTGATCCTGTTTGCATTTTATGCGGCCAGTTATTTTGTCGTCATCTTTTTCAATACAGCGCTGATAAGCTGCGTGAATGCACGCCTGAATGGCGTGGATATGTCGATCAGAGAAGGCATCGCCAATGCTTCGCGGCATCTTCCCTCAATTCTTGCATGGGCGCTCATCTCCGCGACCGTGGGGATCATCCTGCACCTCATAGAAAGGCGGGCCGGGACCCTTGGCCGGATAGCTACAGCCATTGTTGGGGGCGTCTGGAGCCTGGTAACCTTCTTCGTTGTTCCGGTCCTCGTCATCGAGGATAAGGGAGTGCTGGACTCGGTGAAAGAGTCCGTATCGCTTATAAAAAGGACCTGGGGTGAGAGTATCGTGGGCTCGGGGTCGATCATGCTCATATTCCTCGCGATCGGGTTCGTTGCATTCCTTGGCATGCTTGGAACACTGGCTCTCGGAAATATGATTGTCTTTGATATCGCCTTAGGCCTTTTCCTTATCCTGGTTATCGTTCTTGCTGTCGTTGCTGCGGCAATGCAGGGTATCTTCGTTACAGCTCTCTATACCTATGCACGGACGGGGACGGTTCCGTCAGCGTTCAGCCGGGATCTTATCGAACATGCATTTGTCCCAAAACAGGCTGGGCCGGGAAATATCTGAATCTGCCCATATTTTTGTCCGAAGTAATGCACGAGCTCCCGGTTGACCCCCAAACAAATTTCACCAGGTGTTCCCTGGCTGATATCTGGTAAAAAAGGTGAATCGGGCCGGGGATCCAAAAAAGAATGAGCCTCGATGAGATACCGGTCAGGGCATTTATTAAGAGATTATCCAAACATTTACTGTTCCTGAATTCCAACTCATCTGTATGGAGAAAAATCCGGGTTGGGAAGCGCTTCCGGGGAAAACAACCGAGGAAAGGTTGCGATCTCTTGGTGCAATGAAAGGAAGCAAACTCGATATCCGCATGCTGGATGAGATCAGCCGGAGGTATGATGTCGAGGTCTACTTATTTTTCGAAGAAGACCTTGCACGTACCCGGACACTGGAATCCGTGCTGGAAGAATATGACCCTGTACCGGAGTATGGACGCCCCTATGTCACTGTCGGAAGTTTCCTCAGTTTCACCCGGGAGAACGACCCGACGTTCGAACAAACCCTGCGGGAATTTCCGCTCATAATCGAGATTGTTAATACCGGCGAGATGGAATCGCCCGCGTACGGAACAACCGTTCATTTCATCACCGGGATGATGCCGTTCCTCGACGAGCTGGATGTCGATGCTGAGCCGACCTGCTGACCCGGACATATCTCACCGTCCATTGATCCCCATTCTTTTAGTCCAACAAACGAGTGGAAGCGACCCTGCCCGGTTTGAAGGAGAAGGATCGGGAGTGGACACACATCCCGGAAGCAGGCTCCCCGGTAGGTGTTGCCGACTTTTGAGTCTGGCAGGGTGCCCCTGGGGGACGAGAGTACTATCCATGACCGCATCTGGATTTCTGGTATAAGGAAATCTTAACAGAGCTTTCCGGACTCCTTAAGAGAAAAACGATCATACCCGATACATCAACAATTCCTGTGCAGAAATACCGGACTAACCATGGCAAAAAGATCCAGAACCTACATCTGGCAGTTCGTTATCGGGCTTGGTTTACTTTCGGGGATCTGGACCGCGATCGGCATCGATCCCGAATCGGTGATCCTGAACGTCCTTGGAGATATGGTTGGAAGGATGTACTCTGATCCCGGGGTGCGATCTCTTCTCCTTATCATCCCTACGATCCTGCTTGTCATTTCCATCATCGGCGCCTACCGGCAGGGAAAAGTACTAGGGCTGATCTCGGTCGTCGTAGCCTATATAGCTGGATTGTTCATTCTCGTCTCAACCATGACGTTACTGGTCCTTCTGGGTGTCGCCATTATCATGGGGTATCTTGCTACCAACCGGCGTTTAAGAAAAAAACTGACGGGAACCTGACCTTCACCTTATAAATTCAAGAAAGACCAACAGATAAGAGCATGAGCATGTTTCCTAAAAAGAATCTATTTTTGGTCTTTGATTCTTTCCTCCCCAGTAAGTATCTCCTCAAATTCAGGAAGTTTATTTTTTTTGAGCCGTTTCTGGGAAACGACATCGCAAACCGGGGCAGACTTTCCCACTACGGAAATACGGAACGCAAGGAATTTGCAAAATCGTTGAAAAAAATCCGTTCTGAAACGGAACTTCTCCTGGAAGACATCGAGGCCTATAATATATACATGGCTGTACGGCAGACACAGAAAGTGCCGGGGGACATCGCGGAAGTGGGTGTGTATAAGGGTGGGTCTGCAAAGATCATCTGCTCGGCAAAGGGAGAAAAAAACCTCCATCTTTTCGACACGTTCGAGGGCCTGCCAAAAGTGGAAGATATTGATATGGTCTGGCCTTTTTACGAAGGTAAGTTTGCCGCCTCGTGTGACGGAGTGAAGGAGTACCTGAAGAACGATAATAACGTGTTCTTCTACAAGGGGATCTTTCCGGTTACCTCAGGTCCAGTGAAGGAAAAAACATTTTCCATGGTAAATCTTGACGTCGATACCTACGAGAGCACTAAACAGTGCCTCGAGTTCTTCTACTCCCGCATGAGCCCGGGAGGCATTCTCCTCTCCCATGACTATATCACCGCACCCGGTGTGAAAAAAGCCTTTGATAATTTTTTTGATGGTAAAGCAGAACCGGTTCTTGAAACAGCCGGTTCACAGTGCCTTGTTGTCAAGGTATAAAAAAACATTTTTCTGATTTGGTTTTCTCCGGGATTTCTTTTTTACTTACGCGTTTAATCATTCACGATCAGCAGGCCGAAGATAAGAAAAAGAAGGCCCGCAAGCACCACTACGATCCCGATCAGCCCCTGTACGGCAATGATTACTTCCGGAAGGAAGATCCAAATTGCAAGGCCGCCGACTGCCAGCAAGACAAGTCCTATAATTACCGAGATAATTCCCATCTTATCCATAGTTTTCCTCAAACTCTCTTTTTTTGTGAACTGTCCATATAAGGGTATTGTATTGTTCAGATCCCCTCCCTGCGCATGGCACGGGATGATAAGGACTTCCACGGATAGGGAAGAATGAACATAAGCAGCATCGCGGCCACGATTGGGATGGGAATTGTCCCCAGGGCAGCTGCAAGCGAATAATGGTCGGCAATCACGCCATTGACCGCGACACCCAGCCCGTCGAATCCGATGGCAAGTCCAAGCATCATACCGGATGCGAGCCCCACGTTCTGCGGAAGGAGTTCATGCGACATGGCGACAGCAACCGCAAATGTCGACCAGAGGAAGAATCCGAACAGAAGGATGGCGATGATCGCAACGACACCGGTGCTCGTAAAGAAGAGGTAAAAAAAGGAATTGCACCCGAAAGCCCGAAGATCATAAACTCTTTTCTTCCGATCCTGTCGGATATCTGCCCTCCAATCAACTGGCCGGCAACTCCGGCAAGGAGCATCAGAGTCATAATGATCCCTGCCGTCATGAGATCATACCCCTGGGTAACCAGGAACACCGGCAGGAACGTGATCGCGGCAAAGACTGCCCCACGCCCGGAGGACAGAAACGATCATGAGAATCACGAATGGTTTTTTGGACTGCTCCGGTCCGTTTCCGGGTTCCGGTCTGCTGTAGGACTGGCATGCCCCCGCAATCCCGCCCGGGAGAAGGTACCTGAGGGCAAGCACCATGAACAATGCCGGGAAGATAAGGAAGAGGAGCCCGGGAGGCCTCATCCAGATGACAAGAAGCCCGGTGAGAACCGGTCCGATCGCATAGCCAAAATTACCCCCCACTACAAAAAACGAGGTGATCCGTCCGCGGTTTTCGCCGGCGCAGAGCCGGTTGACCAGGCTCAATGCAGTCGGGTGGAAACAGGCATGCCCCAGCGCAGCGATGATGGCGAAGAGCATCATCAGGTAATAGTTTTGCGCGATACCCATAAGAGCAATAAAGACTGCACTCACCAGGATGCTGATGCTGACGGAGAAGCCCCGGGTGTCCGACAGCCCCCCGACAAGAGGTTGGGTGAATGACGAGGTGGCATTGTACGCGGTGACCAGCAGGCCGGCCGCGAGGTAGGAATAGCCGTAGTTTATGATAAGCAGGAGGAGAATTGCCGGAAGCACCGGCATGTAAATATCGGTGACAAGGTGGGCAGCAGCAAGTCCCGTTATGGTGTTCTTTATGTCGCGTGGTTGGACGAGTGTTTCCGTTTCAGCCGTAAGATCTCAACCCCAATCTCCTGCACATCCCGGGTATGGAAAGAAAAGGTCCGTTTTATGGGAAATATCCCGCCGACACGTTCGTCGATTTCTGCCCGTTCCCCTATATAGGTTTCTATAAATTGGGAGGAACCCGCATTAAAGATGCTGTAGGTAACCGGGGCTAGAAAAAGGGCAATGTCGATGAACGGGCGATCAGCGTGGACCTTCTGGGCACCAAAGGGTGGATTCATGATCACCGTATCAGAACAGCCGAGACGTGCCGGAAGTGCTGCGTCCCGTACATCAGCAACGATGAATTCAACCTCAACGTCGAGCAGTGCCGCATTTGCTTTTGCCACTTCAATCGCGTTTCTGTCGATATCAACACCCTGGACCTGACCCGCGCCGAGCAGGGCGGCTCCTATGGCGAGCACCCCGGTGCCGCTGCCGAGATCACATACTTTCTTCCCCCCAATATCCCTCTTCAAGAGTGCATGGAACAACAACCGTGCAGCCAGAGGAGCCGGGGTCTGGTATTGTTCGCGTGTGGCACGGGGATGAGAAAATCCTGAAAGCTGCTGGAGTGCCATTTCAAGATGTTTGAGTTTCATAGGATCTCGTCAATGGTGTAATCTTCCCATGTCCGGGTACCGCACAGGATCTCAAACTCCTGCGGTGAGAGGACCGGCACCGGAAAGCGGACCTGGTCATCGTACGCGAGACGAGGACATGCGGTATTAACATAACAGGCAAACCCGAGGTTCAGCAGTTCGTCCGGGTTGACCTCTCTCATGGTAACGATGACGGCATCTTTTGTCAGCCGGGCAAGACGCTTTGCGAGTTCAATGCGCCGCTGCCCGCTTTTGGTGCTGACAATTATACCCACGGTTCGTGCCCCCCGTGCCTTCTCAATAACCGCAAAACGTCGGCGCATAAGCAAATCCCCCCGAACTTCCTGCGCAGTTCCGGTGAGCGGATCCAGTGCAATCACCCGTGCATGGGTAGCGATTGCAATACCCGTGGGGTGAAAGAGCCCGGTACCTACAAAAAGGATAGATTCTGCACCGTTCACTCGTGCGGCTGCAAAACTGCACCCGAGCACCTGCCCGCGGATAGGGGTGCGTCCGCTGCCTTCTGCAACGATGGCGGTAATATTTTTCGATCGCAGGAATGCCTGCATTGCCGGGATGAGGCTGGTGTGCTGGACCGTTGTGACAAGGCCGACGGTCATTCCTTTGAGAAAGGGAAGCGCATTTTCCAGCACTGCAACATTGAACGATATATCCCATGGTTCAAAGATTACCTGTGGTTGTTCATCGACCGGTGCATGGCCGAAATGGACGAGCACATCGGCAGATCCGAGGGTTTCGAGCGCAAGATCACAGGCACCATAACAGGGATCACCACTTACCGTGACCTCAAAACCGGCATCTTTCAATGCCGTGACTATCTTGGCAGATCGCCGCTTCAGACCTTCCGGGAACTGGAGGGCAACCCTCCGGGCCCCCCGCTTCTTCAAACGTTCAATAAGGTCAGAGGTGTCTTTCAATAACATACACCTTATCTGTCACTTCGATCTTTACGAGTGATTTGTAAGGGCGGCCGATATCCGGGTCACCACGCTGTACCGCAATGCAGACATCCACGACATCGGCACCGGCAATTTCAAGGGCTTTGAGAAGGGCTCTCATAGTACCGCCCGTACTCACCACATCATCAATGATTACGACATGGTCTCCGTGGTAAACTCCGTTAAGGTAAAGTTCACCTTTTGAATAGCCGGTCGTCTGATGAACGGCTATCTCGCCGGGTAATTTGTACTCCCGTTTACGCATAATAGTCATCGGGATATCGGTCATGATCGAAAGGATCGAACCAATGTGAATGCCCATCGCTTCAACTACTACGATCTTATCTACACCTGCCAGATCAAGCATTTTGACCATCGCCGAGCACACTTCACGGAGGAGTGCGGGGTCCACGATCGGAACGCCATCGGTGATCGGGTGGATGAAATAGTTATATTCTCCCCGCTTTACCATCGGGCAGGATTCAAGGGATGCTACCAGTCTTTCAAGCATACATTTCACCAATATCTATTAAAAATGCCTCAATCCGGTCGCGGTGGACATGGGGCATGCAGATGATTCGCATATGTCCCTGCCGTGTCCACGAGACCTTCCAGGGTTCAGGCACCTTCCTGCACGTAAAGGTCGCCACATTCACGTCAGGCGTAACAACACGGGGAATGCCTGATGCCTCCATACCGGCTATAAGGCGCTCCGTGTTCTTCATGCAGCCGGAAACAACTGCCGTCATCCCTTCAACACCCAGGTAGTCCAGTACCGCAAGCGCCCCGACAACGGGAGCACCCGGACGGGTACCGGCAAGCGTATACTCCTGTTTTACCGAGAGATAGGGGGTCTCAATATTGAGAGCCTGGAGCATATCCGGCTCCCGGGTGAGCAGACAGCCGGCCGGGATCGTACTCAAGCCCATCTTGTGAGGGTCAACGGCAATGCTGGTAACTCCGGGGAGCGCGAAATCAAACGGAACGGGGTTCTTCAGGAAGGGTATAACCATCCCGCCGAAAGCCGCATCCACATGGAAGAAGAGATCATGTGCCCTCGCGATCTGTGCGAGATCGGCAATCGGGTCAACCATGCCGTACTCGGTGGTACCGGCGATACCAACGAGGCAGACCGTGTTCCTGTCGATCTGTTCCGCCGCTTTTTCTGCGTCCATACGGAAATGGCCGTCAGGCGGTACGGTCCGCAACTCTAGGCAGAGCAGGTCACACGCTTTTTTGAACGAGAAATGCGCAGATTCGGGAATTACAATGTTGGGGTATGCAATCTCGTTCTTTAAAACTTTTGCGAGACGAAGCGCCTGGATATTGGACTCGGTCCCTCCTGAGGTTGCATATCCTCCGGCCCCTTCGTCATGGAACAGGGTCCCGAGTCGCTGAATAAGCAGTCGTTCGAGCGATGCAGTCCCGGGAAAAAGTCCCGGGTCGCCAAGGTTGGTCTCCATGAACATCATGTGTGCCCGCACGGCTATCGGGTGGGGGATGGTGCACATAGAACTCAGAATATACTTGTGGTCAATATCCTCTCCCTTTTTTTGGGAGAAAAAAGAGAAGAGTTCTTCTTTTGAACAACCCTTATTCAGCATCGCGGGTTCTCGCAGCCTCGAGAATGATACGCTTTTCCGTGCGGGCGACTGCCTCGCGGATCTTGGCAATTGCGTCGATGTTTGCCGAGATACTTGAAATTCCGTGCTCAACAAGCCATATGGCCATCTTCGGATCAGATCCGGCCTGCCCGCAGATCGAACACTCGACATCGTATTCCCGGCACAGCTGGATCGCGTTGTGGATCAGACGAAGCACCGCCGGGTGCTGGGGCTGGTACATATCGGCAACATTCTCATTGTTCCGGTCGATCGCCAGCGTGTACTGGATGAGATCGTTGGTCCCGAAGGATGCGAACTTAATGCCGCACCTGATGAACTCCTCGATCATGATTGCACTTGACGGTATCTCGATCATGATGCCGAGCGTGACGTTTTCGACATCGACTCCCCATTCTTTCATCATTGCTTTTGCGGCAACGAACTGGTCAGGGTGGGAGACCATGGGGAACATGATGCCGAGATTTTCATACCCTTCCTTCCAGAGACGTTTGAAGGCCTCGACTTGGAGGCGGAACTGTTCCGGGCTCTGGAGGTCGCGCCGGATCCCCCGCCAGCCGAGCATGGGGTTGTGCTCGTGGGGTTCGTTCTCCCCGCCCATCATGTTCCGGAATTCATCGGTCGGGGCATCGAGGGTCCTCACCCAGACCGGTTTACCGGGAAATGCATCGAGTACAATCTTGATACCGTCGTGGAGTTCCCTTACAAAATCCTCTTCCCTGTTGTTGGTGATGAACCAGCCCGGAGTCTTGTTGAGCCCGAGGATCAGATGCTCGATCCGGAGCAGTCCCACACCATCGGCACCGGTCGCTGCAGCCCTGCCGGCCGCCTCCGGAATGGAGACATTCACCTTCACCGACGTTGCTGTAATGACCGCCGCCGGCCCTGCATTTCCCTGCCGGGGAGAGGCAGCCGGGGCAGGAGCTGCATGGGGGATCTCTCCTTCGTAGATGAGTCCCATCTCCCCGTCGACGGTAACCATCTGCCCGGTCTTCAGTATATGAGTGGCAGTTTTTGTTCCAACGACAGCCGGCGTACCCAGTTCACGGCTTACGATCGCTGCATGGCACGTCATCCCGCCTTCATCGGTGACGATGGCCGCGACCTTCCGCATTGCCGGTACCATGTCAGGGTTTGTCATTTTGGTAACGAGAATATCGCCCTCTTTTACGCTGCCGGTGTCTTTTACGTCCCGAATGATGACAACTCTCCCCGAAGCGATGCCCGGTGCAGCTCCCTGACCTTTCAGGATTATTGTTGCGCTCTGTCTCTCTCCAGACATGCCTCTGGCCTCTTTCTTATTCCCTATGGTTGTGATCGGGCGGGACTGGAGAATGTACATTGTCCCCCCAACGATCGACCATTCCACATCCTGGGGTATATTATAATGGTTCTCGGCGATCTTGCCATACATGGCCAGCTTTTTAATTTCTGCATCGGTGAGAACCCGTGCGTCCTGCCGGTCACCCGTTATATCGACGACTTTTGTGCCGTGATCCCCATCCGCGATGATCTCAACTTTCTTGTTCGAAACAAGTACATCGACCACCCTCTCCGACCGCTGGTCAAGGATATATTTATCCGGTGAAACCGTGCCGGAGACAACCGCTTCACCAAGTCCCCACGATCCTTCGATGATCGTGAGTGGCTCCCCGGTTATAGGGTGGGAGGTGAACATGACTCCCGCTTTTTCCGAGGGGACTAGTTGCTGGACGACAACTGCGATGTTCACGGTGTGGTCGTCGAATCCCTGCTTGGCGCGGTAGTAGATCGCCCGCGCCCCATACAGGGATGCCCAGCACATCTGCACCGCGGTTAAAAGAGCCGACTCGCCTTTGATATTGAGGTAGGTTTCCTGCTGTCCCGCAAAACTTGCGTCAGGCAGGTCTTCGGCCGTGGCGCTCGAGCGGACCGCCACGATAAGATCTTCAGCAGACATCTTTTTGTAAGCTTTCCGGATTTCATCTTTCAGGGTCGCCGGCATTTTAGCCTTAAGCACCATCGCCTTTGCGCCGCTGGCTGCACGTTCAAGAGCCTCGTTATTTTCTACATCAAGTTGTTCGTAGGATGCAAAGATCTTCTTTTCAATACCGGTTTCGACCAGGAACCTTCGGAAAGCCTGGGCAGTAACTACGAATGCTTTTGGGACGGGGAGACCGATCGATGCCATTTCACCCAAGGAAGCTCCTTTACCACCTACAGAAGGTATGTCTTCCTTTCGGATCTCTTCGAGCCATAGTATATTGGGGACCTCTTTCATGCTCGCACCACTTATGATGTCGACCTCTTTTGTATAATAATTATCATCACGGGTTGTCTTTCCTGCAGGAAACGAATTTTTTCCCTTTCACAGAGTCTCTGCCCTCGTATAAAGAATAACCCTCTTTAAGTACGGTGCAGATATAATATGGGTTTTTTATGGCAAACTTTAGGGTGCTCGTCAGCGATCCGCTGGCTGAAGAGGGGCTCGAGATCCTTAAAAAGGCGTGCGATGTTGACGTCAAAACCGAGCTCAAAGAAGATGAGCTTTGCAGGATCATCGGAGACTATGATGCCTTGCTCGTGAGGAGTGGTACTGAAGTGACCGCAAAGGTGATAGATGCCGGCACAAGGCTCAGGTTTATCGGGCGGGCCGGTGCCGGAGTAGACAATATCGATACAGACGCTGCAACCCGCAAAGGGATTATTGTTGCAAACGCGCCCGAAGGCAATACCCTCGCAGCAACCGAGCACACGATGGCAATGATGCTCTCGCTTGCCAGAAATATCCCCCAGGCAACAGCCAGCCTCAAAAAAAAGGAATGGAAACGCTCGAAGTTCATGGGTATCGAACTGAATGACAAGGTGCTGGGTATCGTCGGGTTCGGGCGAATCGGACGCGAGCTGGCAAAGCGGGCAAACGCACTGGATATGCGGTGTGTTGCCTACGACCCTTTCATCTCCAAGGAAAGAGCTGCTCAGCTCGGCGTGGAGATGATGTCGGTAGAGGAGCTGTTCAGGATAGCGGATGTCATTACGGTGCATACACCGCTGATCAAAGAGACAAAGCACCTCGTCAATGCAAAGTCTATCTCAACCATGAAAGACGGTGTGAGGATCATCAACTGTGCCCGTGGCGGAATCATTGATGAGAAGGCGCTTTGTGAGGCGATCAAGTGCGGAAAGGTGGCGGGTGCAGCGCTGGATGTCTTCGAGTCAGAGCCTCCTTTTGAATCCCCGCTTCTCACTCTGGACCAGGTTATCGTTACTCCTCATCTTGGCGCAAGCACGGTCGAAGCCCAGCAGAACGTTGCGATTTCTGTTGCGCGGCAGTGCATTGAAGTCCTGAACGGCGGGGCGGCAAAGTACGTAGTAAATGCGCCTATGGTCCCTCCGGAACAGGCAGAGGTGCTTGAACCTTATGCCCAGTTGGCCGAGAAGATGGGCAGGTTCGCGATCCAGATCGCGCCAGGACGACTTTCTTCTGTCGAATGTATTTACGGTGGCGATCTCTCAGCCTATGCAGGCAGCATGAAGTTTGTCACCCGGCTTGCCCTCAAGGGACTACTGGATCCTATTCTCCAGCAACCGGTGAATATCGTAAATGCGGAGTTCATTGCAAAGGAGCGGGGCATAACGGTGAGCGAGACCGTAACGCAGGAGTCCCACGGGTTTAAGAACCTGATCACGATCCGGATTAAGACGGACAGGACTGAAGAGACCGTAAGCGGCACAGTGTTTTTCAGAGGCAGGAGCAGGATTGTGGCAGTCGGCGGATATACCATGGATATGATCCCCGAAGGCTATGTAATCGTCTCCCGGCATCTCGATAAGCCCGGGGTCATTGGCCGGGCCTCCACCATCCTGGGAAAATGCAATATCAACATCGCCGGGATGCAGGTCGGGCGGATCAATCCCGGTGAAGAAGCGATCATGGTACTGAACGTGGATAGCGAAGTACCGGAAGAAGTAATGGAGGAGATCCGGTCCATGCCGGGGATATTTACCGCAACCTTTGCCAAAATCACTTCCGGGAAGATCTGAAATTTTTTTAACCCATCCCGGATATTTGCGTCAATACGAAAAACAACAAGGATTTACCTCCAGACTATTCTTACGTTTCATCGGGTATACCCGGCAACTTATCATTGATAAATACCCCCAGAAATGCCTCGGACACTTTAAAAAAGGATTTACAATTTAAAAAAAAAGAGCTGCCCGTTGCCCGGTCGACCGTCATGGATTACTCTTCGAAAATCTTCACTGATACCGGCAGGATATCGGGACGCTTGTCGGTCATGATATAGGTATAGCTCATTACGTGTACCATGTATTCCATGTAACCTTTTGCGAAGTTGGACAACGCCTCATTCCGCCGCCCGAATAACAGGATATGGAACCACTGGATAAAGAAGACAATGAATGTGATGAGCCCATAAATCCAGAGAACTATTCCGATGAGGATCCAGTAGACTATTCGTATGAGCAGTTCAAGACGGCTGGCGTTTTGCTCGAAGGTGAAGAGTTGTTTTGTTGGACCTGATGTTTCTGTCATTTTTTATCAGTTTTCCAGTAGTTCATGACTGGCAATAAACGTTCTGTGTGGTGTCTCAGTTCCACCCTGTAGACAAGAATGGGTAACCCTGAAAACCGCTACACTATTTTTTAATAATAAGATGACAGATGCTATAGAGCATCAGACAGAGCGGGCTCGTGGTCTAGTTGGCTATGACGTCGCCTTGACATGGCGGAGGTCCTGAGTTCGAATCTCAGCGGGCCCATTCAATGCGTTTTTTATAATAATCTCCAGAATGGGGAGTCGCTGTTTGTGTTTCTGTTCACCCTTCGTTAGAAACTACCAACCATAAAAATGATTAACTTTAAAAATATAATTGAGGTCTGCAGGAGCAGGGAATTGTTGAAAGAAAGTCCAGACCACTGGATGAAAGAGGGGAATCTTTTTTACCAGCAAAAAAAATTTGCTCAGGCACTCATCGCGTATACGAAGGCGATTGAACAGGATACGGATAATGCACAGGCATGGAATTTTAAAGGGCTTACCTTATGGGAACTCAAGCGGTTTGACGTCGCAGTTGGTGCGTATAGAATGGCTGTCCAACGGGATCCAACCTATGCCATCGCGTGGATTAACCAGGGAAATGCCTTATTCTTCCTTGACCGCTACTGGGAAGCAAGTAATGCATTTAAAAAAGCACTGGAAATTGATCCAAAAGATGCTGATGGGTGGAATGACCGGGGGAATGTTCTCAGAAAAATCAGCCGGTTCGAAGAAGCCCTTCAGTCATATGAGGAGGCCATCAAGCTGAAACCGGACTATGCCCTCGTCTGGTATAACAAAGGCCTCGCATTAAGCCAGCTTAACCGGTTTGAAGAAGCTCTCGGCGCGTTTGAAGAGGCCATCAGGCTGGAATCTGACTTTTCCCTTGCATGGTATAACAAAGGGCTCGCATTAAGCCAGCTTAACCGGTTTGAAGAAGCACTTCATGCATTTAATGAAGCAATTATACTGGACCCGGACTACGCTCCTGCATGGAGCAACAAAGGTTTCACCTTACGACAACTCAACCGGTTTGAAGAAGCACTTATTGCGTATGATGCTGCGACGAAACGCTATCGGATCCAGACTTCATGAAATCCTCCCAGGCGCGGATGTTTTTCAGGTAATACGTTTTTGCTCTCTATTATTTTCACCTGATACACAGGGACAAAAATCCGGATGCTGACCACTTCCTATGAAAATTCTCTATCAATAAAGATAGTAAAAATAGACTTTTAAGGGTAAAAAAAAGACAGACGCAGAATTTAATTTTTTATGATATCCGGGTTTTCATCTTTGAATCCCCACACAAATTGAAGCAAAAATTGCGGGAACCGCCGGGAATTACAAAATTTTTGCATGTGTTTTTTTCTGGAAAGGTACATATGTTCAGGTTGACCAGTTTGGTTCGATTAATAGCCCAGACGGAGATTGGATGGTTGTAGAACAGCGCGGAGGACACGGGTATCGCTGGGTGATCCTCTTTGCAGCATTTGTCGCAAGCATGGCCGGCCCCCTTGTCCTTTTCTCCATGCCCCCGCTCTTTGGTGTGCTGACCGGTGTTCTTCATGCATCCCTGTCAGAGATCAATGCTGCCGCAATGACCAGTTTCGGGTTAGGGATGATCCTTATGGCCGTCCCGTTTGCCATCATCTCACCGCAATTCGGGTGGAAACGAGCCGGGATCATCTGCACCGCAACTGTATCTGCCGGTGCTCTCATCACCGTGCTCTCAACATCGGTCCAGGTCCTTACTTTCGGCAGGTTTCTCGGCGGCATCGGACTGGGTATGGCCTTCACGTGGCCGACGGGGGCAATGAGTGCGTGGTTCTCCCGGGAAGAGATGGGACTTGCGATGGGAATCTGGTCCACCACCCTGCCTCTTTCAGGGCTCTGCATTTTTGTCCTTGGTTCCCTGATGATCGCCGCTCTGGGCTGGACGTCGGTGCTCTGGTTCACTTTCCTCTGGGCTGTCGGAACGCTTCTTATCTGGATAGGGCTGGCCAAATCCCCGCCACATGCTGAGGGGGGTTCCGTGGAACGAGATACACTCGTGTGCAGTTCGTCAAGTTGTATCCGGTCAGCATTTCTCAATAGCGACATGTGGCTTGTCGGTTTTGCATGGTTTGCCGTGAACTATTACCTGCTGGGATTTACTTCGCTCGCGCCGACATTTTTTACATCGATCGCCAGTTTTTCCCTCTTTGAAGCTTCGGTACTTGCGATCCTGCCGGTCTCCATGATTATCTGGGTATCACCGATCACCGGTCTTCTCTCCGACTGCTTTCGCAGCAGGAAGAAGTTTATTCTCGCCTCCATGGTTCTGGGGCTTCTTCTCGGCCCGGTTATTCTTCTTCTGGGTGTCAGCATCTTCAGTTGGTCAGTTTTCCTCGCAATTCTCGGGATTGTCTGGGGGCTCGCGCCTTCGGCTGTCTTTGCTTCGCCACGGGATATTGTTGGCCCGGAATTTGCCGGGCCGGCGTCCGGGATTCTCATCCTGATGGTAGGCTTTGCATCCCTGCTGGCGCCTTTTATCACCGGCAGTCTGGTTACGTACATCGGGTGGCAGGGAGCCCTGGCCTCAACCGCGATTCCATCGATCGGCGGTTGTGCAGCTATTCTGATGGTTCGGACATTATCCTGAGATTTTCATGAAAAGCCGGATTTTTGAGAAACGGGGCATTGGTATTTCAGGATTTTTCCTGCAGGTGTATCGGGTAAAAAATTTTTCAAAGGTAGGATTTTTCACTCCTGTTGTTATCATAAGGAGTACTTCTGTTCCTGTCGGCATGATGCACAGGGAGAATATTCTTCACTGGTGCGGAACATCCTGCGGATAAGCAATAACTGATTTTTTTGTGGATATCAGGAACCAAATTCTCTCCTACCCAGGTGGATATTTCCTCAACCGGTGTGGTCGTTATCGGATTTTCGTGTTTGTCTGGCAATTATTATCCTTACTTTATTAAGACACGAATTTCCGGCCCCCCCCCGCGAATTAAGAATGAAATTTCTCTTCAGGGAATTCCTGGCCTATAGAAACCTACTGAGTGGTTGAGGAGAAAACAAAAACTGAGTGATGCAGGTCATCGCGAATTGACGGCATTTCTTTTCCCTTGAAATTTTCACAACGATCCAATACTGAAAAGCTTTTTGCAATTTCACAATCGGGATGTGACAGGCATCCATTACAGACAGATTCAATATAAAGGATCACCTCCTCACTATACATTACCGCTGGCACGCGATACGATTCCTTTCCGTCACCACACATGAAAAGTTCCTCCTTTTTATCCTGAGATAAATGCAGGGAGTATGGGCGTGCGAAACCACATAACCCGTCTTCATTTTTCCCGTAAATTGATATAATTACTTACTATATGATAAATATATTTATTTTAATCAGAGTTTATTTTATTGATATTTTACGAAAAAAATCACTATACTCCTTATATTGGTATTTCCTCACGACGCTTTCTTGGAAAATGAATTCACTCCTGCCCGGTGATAAGCAGCTTCTGACAACCGGCACAACCACAGATTGTGAAAAGAAGCTGCTGGACAGAAACTCAATCGCACTCACGATCCTTGAAGGCCCAGGTTTATTTTCAGGTCTTTAAGTACTTGCCGGCCCGGTCAGGTATTGCATGACCCGCTCAATCACGAGCGGGTTTTTGGGCAGGTTAATATGACAGTACTGGTCCGGAGCTGGAAGATGCCCAATCTGTTCACGCGGTGCCGGAATAATGTCAAGGGAAATACCTGGAAGCACGGATTCACGGTGTGGTACAATCCCATCTCCATTTAAGGTCGCCCGGTATCGCCCGTCATCGGCAATCTCCCACGTCTTTCCATCAAACCAGGGAAAAAATCCGAAACTCTCTTCGGGATTTGTGGTCACAATTATCCGGTAGATAATGTCTGATCGCAAGCCAGCCGTACGAAGACGTTGCATAATCGCACTTCCCGGTCGTACATCCTGCACAATCCGGTCGGACGCGGGATCAAACCCCCGCGGGACAAAGACGCCGGTGAGTTTGTTGATGATCTCTTCGCCGCGTTTCGGATCATGAAAGAGTTCCGCAAGTGCTGAGCCATTGTTAGGTGGTCCAATACCAATCAGCTGCCTGACTTTCTGACTGCGCTCTGCCCCGTCTGTTACCTCGAGAAGGTACCTCACGATGCATGTCCCCATTGAATGGCTCACGATGTCGACAGGTCCGGACCAGTCGCTCTCGTTCCGTACATTCCGGATATAATTCAAAAGAGCCGTTGAGATCTCCGGCAATGTCGAATTCCTCAACCCCGAATGATCAAATTTCCAATGCGGGATTCCCGCTGCTTCAAGATGAACGACCAGTTTTTTCCAGATCCCGGGATGGCTGTTCCATCCGTGTACGAGGATCACCGGGTACTGGTTGCCACTCATGACAGGAATATTTGACCCTGGTTAACGAAAAGTTATACGATCCGGTCACCGATCCGAAGAACCCTGCAGTGCCAAAGATGCATGGCAATACGGTGTCATAAGATGAGAAGGGGTAATTTTCTTCCTGAATTGTTTTTTTTATACAAGGTTATAGAGAATTTGTAAACCGGAATGCTCCTGCCTTGACGGTAATCTCAAACCGGGCACCTTTTCCCGGTTCACCGGTTTCCCGGATAGTTATCCCGGTAATACCAAGAATTGTCCGGGAAAGGAATAATCCAAAGCCTGTATGTTTAAAAAACCTGCGCTTGAATATAGCCTCTTTATATTCTGCCGGTATTCCCACTCCATTATCCTGGCAGATTACCACCAGACAGTCATTCAGCGTTTTGCAGGAGAGTTCGATAGTTGTGACCGTCTTCCCGTGGCGAAGTGCATTTTCCATGAGGTTATAAAAAACCTTCTCAAGCAAGGGATCTGCGTACAGCTCGAGCTGGTCAAAATGCACTAAAGGCGAAACCGGCGAAAGAGGGAGTCTTGCTGTACCTGATGCGATAACCTTCCTGAGATCGAACCATTGCGGGGACTGGACTCCGATATCCTGGTAATCTTTCGTGAACATGATCTGGGTCTGGATGTTGTGAGCAGCAAGAATCTCCCTTTCGACAGCTTCCTGCAAAGCAGGGTCAGGAAATTTTATTTTCATGATTTCGAGGTATCCGATGAGAACGGTAAGCTGGTTGAGGATATCATCCGTGTTATGCTGTTTAACAGGTTGAGCTTGTCGTTCATCTCTGTAAGGACAACTGCGTGTTGCTGTAATTCCAGGGTGTAGCGGTGCGTCTTTTCTTCGGCCGCTTTTTGTATGGTTACATCCTGCAGTACCGTGAGACAATAGGGTTTTGCCTTCAGGGCCACCATCCGCATGGAGACGAGATCGATAACCGGGGTGCCTCCTTTTTTAAGAATCTGACTTCCATATCATCAACACGATTGCTTGCCATAACAGCAGCAACGAGCCGATCCTGATCCTCAGGATCACGCAGAATTCCCAGATCCACACATCGCTTTCCGATGACCTGATCCCGCGACAGACCAACGTGGTCGAGAAACTTTTTATTGATAAAAGCTATTGAGCCAGACGGGACTTCTGCAAGAAATATCGGAACAGGACTCTCTTCAAAGAGCATCCGGAACCGTTCCTCGCTTTCCCGTATAACTGATTCAGATGCTGCAAGTATCTGTTTCTCCCGATTATTGCGCTCCAGCATATAAGAAAAAATCAAGACAAGAAACAGGAGCAGAAGCGTCCCAATGATCGCAGGCCCACAGGCAATAATAATCTGCAGGTTCCAGTCTCTGGCATCAATGTCCGTGCCAAGGAGTGCAATAACCTTGCCGGTTCCGGTATCCATGATCGGAACAAACCCGCTTACCCACGTGCCCCAGCGATCAGTCCGGGGTCCCTCGGTCGTTTCTTTTCCTGAAACAAAAGCATTCAGCAGGATTGGAGATGCCTCAGGATACGACTGACCTGGTGGCGAATAATCCCCGGACTCCGGGGGTTCGGAGTCTACAAAAAAGAATCCGGTCCCATCCGGCCGCTGTCCCATGAGATAGATGAACCGGATCATTGGATCGGCGGATCGTATCTTTATCAGCGTGTCCTTTAATGCTCTATAATCCGGTGATACAAGGTCAGTTTCAGAGCCGGTCAGCGCCTGAACGTTTGCGGCATTGATACTGCTTTGCACAAGGCGGGTTTTGATGAGCAGGTCCTCGCGCAGCTTGCTGTCCTCACGTTGAGCGGTCCACAGGGTTAATGCGATGCCGCTGGCGAGGATAAGGATTATTGCGATGATCAGCCATCTGGTGACCTTGCGATTCATTTTGTGGACCCTCTGACCGACTAATCATCGTATCGATTCAAACCAGTATTCAGCTTTCTTATAATTTCGGTAAAGACTATTTTCAACGGGCTCTTACTTAGGGTATTTGTCGTTCTGGAAGATTTATCTATTACTAACTGGATGTTGGTCAACATTGGTATCTCGTCTTTTTTTTTCGAAATCATTATCGTATATAAGATTCATCGCTCTATATAATCAGAAGCGAATTATTCGTTCTCTTGTCGGAGGTATTTACGCATGGCTGAAGAAAAGAAAGTTGCAGAAAAGAAAGGAATGGTAGGGGAATTTATGGATTTCCTCATGAAATACCAGGTCATCGGACTTGCCGTCGCGTTTATCATAGGTGCAGCAGCGACAAAAATGGTGACAGCCTGTGTTACCGATATCATCATGCCGGTTATTGCCGTGCTCATTCCTGGCGGGGACTGGAGAACCCAGGTAGTTCAGGCTGGCCCAATAAAATTCCTTGTTGGTGATTTTGTCGGGGCCATCATCGATTTTATTATCATTGCATTGGTTGTGTTCCTGATTGTCAAGTTTATGATGAAAGAGGATTCAACAACCAAGAGGTGACACTCTTTTTTTCGTATTTAAAGAGCATTTTTACTTGCATCTGGTTTAATTTCAATTGCTATTTTGCCAATATTCGCCTATTATCTATCTTAATAACCTTGCGAAAGACAGCTTGCTCCGGTCATTCCGCTGGGATTTATAGCGGAACGACCCTTGTACAACAATCCAGCGCAGCGAACGCGAAATCTTTGAGCAAAGTAGATCGGGGAATAATTCAGGTATGACTATTGAGCTTTCAATCAGATTCTCCATTACGTTTTAAGATTACCTTAATATCAGACAATGCCCTTACAGCAAGACAATGGAAGGTGAAAGAAATGAAGAAAGGTTTTGCAGCAAATCTCGAAGAAGAAACGAGGAAGAACACTGAATTCCGCAGGGTATTGTACACGGGAAAATACAGTCAGCTTGTATTGATGTGCCTCAAGCCAAAGGAGGATATCGGTGAGGAAACCCATGAAGACGTTGACCAGTTCTTCCGTTTCGAAGAGGGGGAAGGGGTTGTCGTGATCGATGGCGTTAAGAACGCAGTAAAGGATGGCAGCGGTGTGATAGTACCGTCTGGTGCGAAACATAATGTCGTGAACACATCAAAGACAAAAGATCTTAAACTGTACACGATATACTCCCCGCCTGAGCACCAGGATAAGGTTATACGGAGGACAAAACAGGAGGCGCTTGCCCGGGAAGAGCATTACGACGGAAAACCGACAGAAAAATAATTATAAAAAAAATCTATCCTCTATGGTATCTTGTGTGCCATGACACGAGGATTAGGCAGGGAGGAAGGGAAATTATCCCAACCTCATTTCAATTATTTCATTCCTTTTTTACCATAGTGCAAAGAGATCCGGTATCCGTACATTTTTGAATCAGTTTATTTTTTAATCATTATCAGGGTAGCAACCATCAATTCATTGTTATAAAAAAATGGAATCATCAAGGAATTGAACCATTCAGGATCTGATAAAAAACCAACATGATCATTTAAGGTCCTGGCGCCTCAGATAAGTAAGAATAATTAAGGTTCACCATGAACAGGCAGACATCTATCGATGCAGATCGGCATCCGGCACCAGGCCATCATTTCACCTTTTCATCGCGAATGGCAAAAACCCCCAAATCGTTCATCCGCGAGATCCTCAAAGTCACCACAAACCCGGAGATCATCTCCTTTGCCGGGGGGTTACCGAACCCTGCACTCATCGATGTCGATGGGATCAGGAAAGCTGCGGCAGCGGTGCTGGAGCGTGACGGAAGAAACGTACTCCAGTATTCGACGACCGAGGGATACCTTCCTCTTCGGCAGTTTATAGCCGACCGGTATAAAAAACGGCTCGGATTGTCCATCTCCCCCGAGGAAATCCTTATCACCAACGGTTCACAGCAGTGTCTTGACCTGATTGGCAAGATTCTCATTGATCCCGGTGACCATATTGCAATCGAGCGGCCCGGATATCTCGGGGCAATCCAGGCGTTTTCACTGTACGAGCCGGTCTTCCACCCGATTCTGCTTCATGAGGACGGCCCGGATCCAGCCGTAATCGCCCACGTGCTGGATACCTGCCCGTTACGCCTGTTCTATGGTGTTCCCAATTCCCAGAATCCCTCGGGAATCACCTATACAGGTACACGGCGCCGTGAAATAGGGTCTGTTATGAAGACGACAACCGCGCTCTTTATCGAAGATGATGCCTATGGAGAACTCAATTTTGCCGGAGAAACGTTGCCTTCCATGCGGGAATTTTTACCGGATCAGACCATTATGATTGGATCCTTTTCCAAGATCCTTGCCCCGGGCATGCGGTTAGGGTGGGTGGTGGCTCCCCCCGAAATTATGGATTCTCTCGTTATTGCAAAGCAGGCTTCCGATCTTCACTCCAATTATCTGTCACAGCGTATCGTATCTGAGTACCTGGACCATGAGGATATCGACGTTCATATAACAAAGATCCGTACCGCCTACAAGAAACAGTGTGACCGCATGATCGGACTGATAGCAGCGACCTTCCCCGAATCGGTGACCTGTACCCGGCCCCACGGGGGAATGTTTGTCTGGATCACTCTGCCTGAGGGGTGTTCTTCCATGGACGTATTTGAAAACGCCCTGAAGGAGAATGTTGCCGTGCTGCCGGGTTCCCCATTTTATCTTGACGGAGGTGGAACGAATACCCTGCGGCTTAACTTCTCTAATTCTACCGATGAGAAGATCGTTAGCGGTATAGGGCGACTGGCAAAAGTTATCCGTGATTTATGCAGGACCTCAGGGAACAAAGCGTAATGATGTCTGAAATATTTAAGAGAGTTCGTGTTTTTTATCGTTATACCCTCGCGAGTAAACAGCCCCCCGGAGATTTACCCGCGCAATGCTCTCCCGACGTGTTCCAGGAGATCTTTATCCATAACCGGCTTGATGATATACCCGCACGGTGAAACTTCGTGTGCTCTGGCAATGATATGACCGTTTGAATGCGCAGTGAGGAAAATGACCGGAACTGTACACTTTTTCCGTATCTGCCGGGCAGTCTCTATACCCTCCAGGGAACCGTCAAGCGTAATATCCATCAGGACGAGGTCCGGTAGGGGATTCTTCTCCAGGTGCCTCAAAGCCTCTTCTCCGGAAGCTACCGGATCCAGTACTCTGTAGCCGGCGTTTGCCAGAATCTCCATGAGATGGAGGGCTATAAGTCCTTCATCCTCAACAATGAGAATTGATTGTGCAGTCATGATGTTTCCCTGATAGTATGTGTTTTGCAGAACCGGAAGCCGCATCCTCTTCGCCGGCGATAGTTTTCGACGCAGCCTTGGCTGGAGCAGGTATCCGGCTGAAAAGTACAGGTAACCCGGCCAGGACTGAACACTGTTTTTGAAAATCGGATCCTCTGCAGACTGAGGAGTGCGCGACAGTCTATGATCATCATTGCGTGTCTTCCATGGGTCGTCGGATGATTATGATATATTATAAAGCATTATGTGGGGATAGTCATATAGTATTGGTTTTCTTCACCGTCAGTAACCTAACCCCCCTCCAGTCATGAACCTGAACACTTGAAGGCGGGGTGTCACTCGCGGTTTCATGAACTCCTCCATCTCAGTCTCTGCTTCACCTTTTGATATCCGCGGTAGAGCATCAGCATGAAATTTCCTAAAAAACGTTCTCTCCTGTCCATCGCCCGGAAAAAGATTGCCTCTTCGGAGACGAACAGATTCTTTAAATGGTGTATATCCTGTTTTGGCGAGAAAAATATGTATATGGCGACCCCGGCGAGAATGATAAATCCGCCGACCATTTTGTCGAACAAGGAAGTCGAATACAGAAGGTAAAGGCAGATCATAATGCCGATCCAGGGGAACACCTTCTGGCCGATTAACTGTTTTTCCGTATCACGGGTAAGGATGATCAGGGAAAGACAGGTGAGAAGAAATGCAAATGCGAGGTTGAAGACAGCAAACGAGATCAGGCCACCAATCGGCGAGTAGAGTGAGATGAGGAAGGCGATGACCCCCTGGACGGTAAGGCCGATATAGGGAGTCCTGTATTTTGGGTGAAGCGAGGAGAATATTCGTGGAAAGAGCCCGTCAATCGACATCGCGTAGGACAACCTCCCGGTTCCAAGCATACCCGTTTCATTCGACCCGGATACGGAGACCAGAGCCCCGAGGGTCATGACCAGATCCCCGAACGTCCCAAGAAGTACCCCCCCAACCAGTATCAGCGGTGTGGAAGTCTTAGTCAGGTCCGCCCAGTTGACCGCGCCATAGACGATAAAATTTGTTGACAGGTAGAACAATCCCACGATTGACATCCCGATAATAATTGCCTTGGGAATCGTGGTCCGCGGGTCTTTGATCTCCGCTGCAGGCAGCGTCCCGAGTTCGAATCCTGCATATGCCCAGAAGACAAGGACCAGGGCAGTCCCGGTTGCAGATATCCCCAACGGTATGAACGGGTGATAATTTCCCAGAAATATCGAAGGTTTGATAATAAAAAATATGATGCCGCCACCAATAAGGAGCAGGAGTGGCAGGAGTTTCACCAGCGTCAGGATATCGTTCACCCTCCCGGCCATCTTTACTCCGAGGATATTGACCGATGTGAGGCCAAAGAGAAAAATGCCTTTGACCAGGATCTCCTCCGGGGTGTTCAGCGGGAGCAGATACTCCAGGTACCGGACAAATGCAATCGCAAATACCGGCAGGGAGATCAGTTCGGCGATCCACAGGCTCCAGCCGGTGAGGAATCCATAAAAATCGTCAAACGCCGCTGATACATAGGCAAACGGTCCGCCAACTTTTGGGACATAATAACTGCAGTAAGCAAAAACAAGCGCGATGACCGTTGCAAATACACCTGCAATAATCCAGATAACCAGGGAAAACGGCCCGAGCAATCCGGCAGTTATTGCGGAAGCGATGTATATGTCCGCCCCAATAACCGATCCGACAACAATATTGGTGAGATCGAAGAGCGAAAGCTCTTTTTTGAAATCCATGGTGGTGTTACCGTGAGTTTTTGATATCTGGAGAAGACCTTTCAGATTTCATGTTCCCTGTTCCGAATCTACCGGGCACTGAGCCACAGGCATTTGTCATATATCCCAATTCTCCACCAAGTTCCCCCATTACCTCTTCCCATGTTGCCGGAACAGGGCTATAAATGCTATTGCGAGGATACCGATCCAGGAAGTCAGAGGTACAGTCGGAGTGGTGGTGGCTGCTGAAACCGGGGACAGGGTGGTGATCGGGACGTGAGTTGTCGGAGAAACCGTCGTGGCGGTGGTTATCAAAGTAACCGGTACCAGGATCCTTTCAATGGTGATCGCGCCCCCACCATTCACCGGCAGGGACTCAACGAGGGTCTGATAGCCGGGACGCTCAATTCTGAGAGTATGGTTGCCGACAGCCGCCGTAAAACTCTTCGGGGCATTCTCAACGAACTGGCTGTCAACATAAATAGCCGCTCCCGGTGGGGACGTGGTTATACTGATCGTCCCGGACGCCGGTAATGATACCCCGCCCTGCGTAAGACTGATCTCGATAGAACCATACACTGCCGGGAGTGCGTTTTTGGCAACCGGCTGGCTTACTGCGTAGATCGTATAGGTGCCTTCTTTGAGGCTGAATTCCTGATGTGCCGTGTTCCAGATGTAAGACCAGTTGTCATTCTCAACATCCACCTGGACAAAGGTCGACGGATCTCCGCTCATCACAGGACTCTTCATCTGGCTGGGATTTACCCCATTGGGATCCAGGCCGGGGCCGGTCACGAACAGGTACATGGTATTTGTAGCGAACGCGGTTCCCCTCAGGTCCACTTTGTCCCCGATTACGTACGTGAGCGTTCCTGTGGTCACCGCACTGCAGAACAGGGTAGTCCCGATGATGATCGCTGCGGTTAAACACCGGATAGGAAAGGTACTGAGCATACGTTCTCCTGATATCCAACAGGACAACATAATAATATCTGTCGGGGAACGTTGTCAGGACATTCAAGGTTAAAAGGAGAATACCGGAGAGTTATCCCTGCACTCAACCGGGCTCGGGAAAGAGGGTAAATACTGCCTTCGAGCCGGAAAAGGGATAAAGCCCCGATTCGCAATGCAGGATAATGAACAATTATTTATTCAAGTTGAAAAAAATAGAACCATTAATTGATATATCCTCTCGTCCAAAAGCAGATAGGCAGAGTTATGAATCGTGCAAAAATATTAATTGTCGAAGACGAACAAGAAGTAGCCAAATCTCTGGAAATGCGGCTGAAAAAAATGGGCTTCTCAGTGGTGGGGCGTGAGGACACTGCAGAGACTGCTATAAAAAAGGCAGACGAACTGCGTCCGGATATTGTCCTGATGGATATTGAACTTGCCGGAAAGATGGATGGCATCCAGGCTGCGGATCATATCAGGAAAAAACATCACATTCCCGTAATTTATCTCACCGCCTTATGCGATACCAAAACACTCGAGCGTGTCGGTGCCACCGCTCCGTATGGATATATCCTGAAACCATTCAAGGATGACGAACTCCGCACCGCCATCGAGATTGCCCTCCATATACAAGCAAATAAACCAGCATCCAAATAGGAATTTGCGCTGATTTTCTCTCTATATTTTATCGATATCTTTCAGATGGTTTTGAATATTTATATCATCAATGATTCCTGTCCATTTCGTTGTTTTTTCCGGCTGTCTCACGAAGCCTCCTGAGATCCAGAAGAAAAGTATCCCGGACAGAATTTTTTTATCGAAAAAAGGGGAGAAACGGTATTTTTAATAGTCTCCCATACCGGGGGGCATTCCACCCATGCCGGGCTGCATGCCGCCGCCTTCAGGGGCCGCGGTTTTTGAAGATGCAATAATATCGTCGATGCGAAGGATCATAACCGCAGCCTCTGCCGCGCTCGAGATTGCCTGCGACTTCACCCGCAGCGGTTCGACAACACCCGCTTTCAGCATGTCCGCCGGCTTGCCGGTTTCCACATCCAGTCCGAATGTCTTCTTTCCTGCTTCATGTGCAGCCCGGATATCGACAAGGATATCGATGGGGTCCAGTCCCGCATTCTCGGCAAGAGTGCGGGGGATGATCTCCAGAGCTGCCGCGAATGCTTCTATCGCAAGCTGGACACGACCGCCCTGCTGCGAAGCATATCTCCGCAGCTGGAGCGAGAGCTCAGTCTCCGGTGCACCGCCCCCGGCTACTATTTTTTTACCCTGTACCACGACGCTGACAACCATAAGTGCATCATGGACAGCCCGTTCAAGTTCGTCGACAACGTGCTCCGTCCCCCCACGGACGATGATGGAGACGGCCTTTGGGTTTTTGCACTTCGAGACATTGATCATCTCATCTCCGGAGATCTTGCGCTCCTCGACAAGACCGGCATTGCCGAGATCCTTTTTCGAGATTGCATCGATGCTGTTAACGATATTCCCGCCCGTTGCACGGGCAAGATTCTCTATATCGCTCTTCTTCACCCTGCGGATAGCGAGGATCCCGGCTTTTGTGAGATAGTGCTGTGCAACGTCATCTATCCCCTTCTGGCAGAAGATAACCGTCGCACCACTTCTGGCGACTTTGTCCACCATCACGTGGACCATGTGCTCTTCCTCGTCAAGGAATGCCTGTGCCTGTCCCGGCGTGGAGATATTGATCTTTGCGTTTACTTCGGTCTTTTTAAATTCGAGCGCTGCGTTGAGGAGCAGGATCTTTGCATCCTTTACGGATTTCGGCATGTTCGGGTGCGCACGTTCTTTGTCGATGACCATGCCTTCGATGAGGTTTGAGTCATCCGTCGAGCCGCCGACCTTCTTCTCCACGTTGACGTGTGCGATATCCACACTGCCATCAGAATCGGTGATAAACGTGATCGCCTTTACGATAATGTTGGAGAGAAGATCCTTTGAAACCTCTGCGTTCTTGCCCGAAAGCGCCGTTTTGGCGATCCCTTTGAGCATCGCGGTGTCGGTCGGCTTTACCGTAATGGCAAACCCATCGAGCATCACGAGCGCCTTTTCTGCCGCCATCCGGTATCCTTCAGCAATGACGGTCGGGTGGACGCTCTGGGAAAGGAGCTCCTCGGCGTTCTTCAACAGCTCACCGGCGATGACAACGGCGGTGGTTGTTCCGTCGCCGACCTCTGCATCCTGAGTTTTGGCGATCTCGACCATCATCTTTCCTGCGGGGTGTTCTATGTCCATCTCCTTGAGGATGGTGACACCGTCATTGGTGATGGTGATATCCCCCATGCTGTCGATAAGCATCTTGTCCATGCCTTTGGGACCAAGGGTCGAGCGGACAGCGCTTGCCACGGCCTTTGCGGCAGCAAAATTATTGTTCTGGGCTTCCTGGCCGCGGTTCCTCGTAGCTCCTTCCCTGAGAATTAATATGGGTTGTCCTCCAAGTTGTTGTGACATCGTTCGCCTCATTACCTTCTCATCTGCATTGATAATCCGCGATTACGGGTCAAAACTTCCTGCGTTTCCTGCACACCTGTTCACCATTGGTTGTGGTTTCCCCGGTGTTCAGGAATAGCAAAAAGCAAAGCGCCCGGACTTCTCATCGGATGGTTGCGGATAGTATTACTGATAAAACAGAGGTCATCAGCCCTTATGGGCAGTGAATGGCGGACCTCATCACCAGATGATAGAAAAGATAGTCCTGCATCCGTTTTATGTGTATCCATTGCTGTCTGGGTCACCGGTGGGTGCTTCGTTTTTTGCGCCGGGTGAATACGACTCCTGCAGGTGATCGAATTTCAACATTTATATGTGTGCCGGTTTATCGCGAAAAAAATAATCGTGTCCTTTTCTGGATGGCACAAACACAAATAGTTTTAATATCACGTGGTTTAATCCGCTACTGTCCAACATACCGGGGATACGATGATTACCGAACCAGCCAGTCAGGGAACTATCCGCCGATATGTGACAATACTGTATCTGCTGATAGTGCTCGCGGGAATCATCGCAACGGAAAGCGTCGTTGCCACATTTAGTACCTCGTCACAATGGATCGGCCATGCCGTCACTGCTATCTTCGGCCTTCTCTTGCTTGTTACAGTCATACTGACCGGCGCCATCCAGGGAGGCCGCATCTTCCGGGAAAATACGTTTCAGGTCTATCCTCTCCATCGTGCAGCGAGTATCTGGTTCAGCACCGTGGTTGTGGTAACCTTCATCCTCGGGTTACGGGTAATGGTCAGTCATGGTGAGCCGATCCTTCGATCCGGTCACGGTATCCTTGGATTAACCGTTACGGTGCTCGCACTCATTCAGCTCGTGCCAAGTCTCATTATCGCGAAAAGATCATCAATACGGACAATTCACCGGATCGTCGGTTATGTGATCGTCGTAGTGTTCAGTATCCAGATATATGTCGGACTGAGTGAGGCAGGATTTTTTTTATAACTTCCCGTTATTCAGGCAGTTATGACTCGTTTGTGGATTTTAATAAGATCCCGTGACGGAAAAATTATGCTAAATCCTGCACGAACCGCCATGCTTTTCGTAGTAGCGCTGGTGGTACTCTTCTGCCCGGTAAAACTCCGATGCCGGCGTGATCGTGGTCATAATTTTACTAAACCCGAACACACCTGATACTTCGATCTTTTCCTTCGATCTTCTCGCAAGCCGGCCCTGCTCTGCGTCGTGATAAAAGATCACGGATCGGTAATTGGAACCGATGTCCGGACCCTGGCGGTTCAGCTGCGTCGGATCATGGACCGACCAGAAAACGTCGAGAAGTTGTTCGTAGCTGACCTTCGATGGATCGTAGGTAATCTGCACGACCTCGGCATGGCCGGTCTGCCCTGAACATATGTCGTGATAGGTGGGATTTTTAAGTGAGCCTCCCATGTACCCGACCGCAGTAGTTACAACACCGTTCACGTTCCGGAATGTCGCTTCAACTCCCCAGAAACAGCCGGCTCCGAAGGTTGCTGTTTTGTAAGAGTTTTCATTTCCTGCCATGTTCATTTCTTCCCACTATGCCTTAAAACCACAGTTATTATTAGATTCTTTGTTACGGGTAAACCTTTATCCAATTATCTTTATGAAGAGAAGAACAGAATTTTTAGCATGAAGCGTCTCTACCGCTCAAAAAAAGACCGGATACTGGGTGGAGTCTGTGCCGGTCTGGGTGAACATCTGGATGTTTATCCCACCGTCATCCGGCTCATCTGGGCCGTAGTGACGGTTCTCTCTTTCGGGACGGGAATTATTGTCCATATCTTTGCATGGATCATCATTCCCGAATCGGGTACGGATCCCGTCTCGCCGCCTTCTTCGGAATCGGGTGGAGTCAGGTAAGAGTTCATCATTTACCAGAGACATATGTTGTGAGAAGAGACTCCATGAAGATCCTTTTTGTCGTGTGCGGAGAGGGGCTGGGTCACGCTTCCCGGAGTCTGCATCTCGGCCATTACCTGCAGCAGCTGGGGAATGACGTTCATTTCGCCGGATATGGCAAATCGTATGATTTCATGGACCAGCACAAATGCAGCCACCTCCATCATACACCCCGTGAAGTCTGTCTTGAAGGAGAGGACGGGTTCTTCAGCCTGAAAAAGACTCTCCTGTGCTCGAAATGGATTGCGCTCAACATGGCACTATCCGCCGTGAGCATCGGAAGGCTCATCTCCCGGTACCGGTTCGACTGCATCGTGTGCGATACCATGTATGGCGGCGTGGTTGCTTCACGGGTACACAGGGTTCCGGTTATCTTTATCACGAACCAGAATCATTTCAACGGGCCGGGCAGCACAACAAACCCTGTCTGGATTATTCTCAATTTCCTCATCCGGCGCTACCTGCGACTCGCAAACCATATTATCGTCCCGGATTACCCGGCGCCGGATACCGTGAGCGAATATAATGTCATCGTGCCGGAGGGAGAGGAACGCGATTATCATTTTACCGGACCGTTCCTGGACCTGGATCCCAGTCGTTACACCTATGCGCATGACACAATATTCACCAGTTTTGGCGGAGAGCCGTACAAACTCCCCCTCTACCAGATGCTGCGGGAGATCGCTGACCGGCACAAGGAACTCTTTTTCGACGTCTTTTATACCGGGACAGTCCTTCCCGAATCGTCCGATAATTTTGTGTCCCATGGATATGTCCCGAATCTCTACGAGCACCTGGCCCGGGCAAAAATTGCCATCGTTCATGGCGGGCTTACCACCCTGCATGAGGCCATGCTCTTTGAAAAACCGGTATTGATCATCATGGATCCGAACCACCCGGAGCAGCAGAATAATGCAAAAAAGATTGTGGATATGGGAGCAGGGACATCGGTCGACGGCCGGCACGCGACCCGCGATGTACTGGAGAAAAAAATTGCCGAGACGATGAGATGCTGCCCGCGTCCCCTCCGGGATGTTCACCCGGAAATGAATGGCAGGAAGAATGCTGCAGAGATCATCCTGGCAGCGGCAGAACGCAGGCAACGTTAATATCGTACCGCGAACGTAGACCAATAAAGGGAGCTATCATGCCGGTGCAGAGTGAAATAACCATCAATAATGTCGATGAGGAATTCCGCGTATGCCCTGCCTGTGGATATGATTATGGGTTCCATACATCGTTTCTCAGGGCAGATGCCGGAAAGAACTCTCCGGTCAAATCCACGCGGGAAGTGTACCGGGTAATTCTCATCTGTCCGGAATGCGGGGCACGATATGATGTAGGATGGCGGGTTTCTTTTGCCGGATCAGAGCATAACGTGGTAAGAACCACCGGCCATCAGGTATCGACATTATAGATCACAACCGGTGCCGGAGAAAAGAGCATCCATCCCCACCTGTTTTGAGGATCCAGAGCATGAGAACGCTCCCCGACTCTGCAGTAATGGTCGTTCACGGCCCTGAACTTTTTGACCAGGGAGATGTTGTCTGGCTGAGAGATACACTCTGTCCAAAACGAATCGTTGTTACAGGGGTTATGGCAAGGACTATCGTATTTTCAGGAATGCCATACCTCTTGGTTGTGATGAACACCGTGACCCCCGATGGGCCGCCCCGAGACGATCAGGGCGTCCCTTCCTGCCCCGCCGTGCTTCGGAAAGGCCCGAAGCGGGGAACCCTCGCAAATGTCCTGATTTTTCAGGGTTTGGGTATGAAGCCCGTTTCATGCACGGTTCTCCAGAGCTGAATTCTCTCTTTTTAGAAGCCGCGGCAAAGCTCTTTATTTACTTCTGGTAAGTCTGTGCCGACTTTGACTGCCGCTGGTAACGCTCCCGGATGCTGTTGAGGGTTTCAATATCGGCGATCCCCTTATCATCCCGGATCCGGATAACCCTCGGGAACCGGAGGGCAAATCCGGCTTCATACGTCGGGCTGACCTGGAGCTCGGAATATCCTACTTCAAAGACCAGGCCGGGCTCAAAGGTCACTTCTTTTCCGGATTTTCTGATGACTTTATCTTTAAGCAGTTCATAGATTTCGGCAAGCTGTTCGTCGGATAGTCCCGTTGCGACCCGGCTGAGGGGGATGAGTTTTTCCGCGTCCTGGCAGGCAACGAGGAATGAACCAAAGACATGAGCACGTTTCCCCTCACCCCATTCCGCACCTATCACCGCAAGGTCGAGCGTATCCACCTTTGGTTTGATTTTGATCCAGTTCTTTCCCCGCTGACCCGGGGAATAAAGGGACCCGGGCACCTTGATCATAATCCCTTCGTGTCCCGCATCCAGTGCAGCCTTATAGGTCTGTTCAATCTCTGTCAGGTCGCTGCTGACAACCTGCGGGGCGAGATAGAGCGATACTGCACTCTCCAGGCGTTTCCGGCGTTCCAGAAGCGGGAGGTCGATAAGTGTCTCCCCGTCAAGAAAGAGAATATCAAAGACAACCGGCACCATCTCGATGGCATCCTGCGCTTCAGCGATATCATGGCGGCGCCGGAACCGGCGCAGTACTGACTGGAACGGCATGGGTTTGCTGTCTTTCATGGCAATGACCTCCCCGTCAAGGATCACATCGTGGTCTGTTGCCGGGATCAGTTTTTCGATTACATCCGGGAGCGAGCGGGTTACATCCTCGAGCCGGCGGGAATAGAGTCGGGCCCAGTTGCCTTTTTTATGAAACTGGAAACGGGATCCGTCATACTTGTACTCTGCGGCGATCTGGCCGTGCTCTCCGATCATATCCGCGATCGTGCCCTGCTGCGCAAGCATCATCCGGACCGGGTGGAACAAGGTGATGCGGACATCCTGCAATGCAGATGGGCCAAGTTTGGCGAGCCGGGCGACTTCGCCCGTATCGTTTAATGCCTGGATCGCATGCTCTACGAGTGCAGGATCTACGCCAAATGCTTTGGTAATGGCATCTCGCACACTGCCTTCCCCCACACCGATACGGAGTTCTTCGAGCATGATCCGGGCAAGATACCTTCCTTCGAGCGGGCGGGCGTTCGCCAGAAGCCGGCGGACTGCAAGGAGTTTTTCACGCTGGGATTTCTTTCCTTCCATATCAGCAATCACGATAAGTTCATTGTAGACACGGACGATATCCAGGTCTTCATGAAAAAATGTTGTCTGCGACTTGATCGAAAGCAGCTCCTCGATCGCGAGTCCGGCGTCACCCGTGGTGTTGATCTTCTCAACCACCTCTTCCTTCTTCATTCCGGCCACGTAGCCGATGGCGATGTACAGGAGATTCGGGCCGATACCAAGTTTTTTAGAGCTCCAGTCCGGGAAGATCCTGCCCATAATAAACCGGACAAATACCGGGAGCTCTTCCGGTGCCAGGTCGGGAAGGACACGGCTGATGATATCGATCATATCGAGACGCCCGGGAGTCCCTTCCAGCTGTTCGCAGACCCGGGAAAAATCCATAAAGAGCATGGCAGTTCTCGATCTGTGATGTTACCCCGACGCATGGATTAACGTTTTGATACTTTCTGATCACGAAATGACCTGGATTCATAAAACTCATCCGAAATTACATGATTCCAGGATTTTTCTGGATAAACCCTTCAACAAATTTATTACCCGTTAACGTAATTTTGTATCATGGATCAAGAGTGTCTACCCGATGCTATCATCAGGCTGAAACTCGACCAGCTGAAATCAGATTTTTTTGAGTATATAGAAAAAAACAGCGATAAAATTGATGCAAATGTTCCGGTTTTTTATGGTCAGGTCATCAGCACCCTGGAAAAAGCTGTACCTGGTGTCAGTGACGATCTCTACGACAGGTTTGTTGACAGTATAACACTCCGGGTGCTTGAAAAGAGTAAGATGTCTGGTGATATCTCCTTTGTTGAGAAGCTGTTTGATTATGCTGAACGGAACAGGCGCAGAAAAACCGGAAAAACGCTCTATGATATTGTGCTCGGTATAAAGCTGATAAGCACGGAAAAATATACCGAGGCAATCGAGCGGTTAAAAAAATACCGGAATGTTGACGCGCTGATCTGTCCGGCACTGGCCTACTGCTACCTTGTCCGTGCTCCTGCCCAGCGTGGAGAACCAAATCCGGAAGACCTCGCCCGCGGTCCCATGCCAAGTGCACTTGCCGCACGTGAGCAGTTGATCGAGCTGATCCGCCTGAATCCCCCGGTAAACCGGCTCAGGGAGATGGGTATCGGGGATGATCCTGGTATTAACCGGATCTTCTGGTTCATGATGGAGAAGGCGATAGAATGGTTCCCGGAAAACCGGGAATTTTTACGTATAGGAATTGAAAAAGCATCAAAGGACGGGAAGCATGATATCCGGGAGGAACTCCTGGGGATTGCCGTAGAGCGATTTTTTGGTGACATGTATTTCCTGCGGGAGCTCTATCGGCTGAAACTTGAGGATCGTGATGCCGGGGGAGTGGCGGGGGTAGTCAAGCAGATGACCCAGCAGTTTCCCGATGAAATCGAGCCGGTCTACTACGGGATGAAACTGTCAATTATTACCACCCATGCAGATGTCTATTACAAATTCAGGAAACTGGCACTGGCGAAAAATATTCCCCGGACGGTTCTTGTTCTCCTTGACTTCGGGTTCGAGATGATGAGCGGGAGAAAACACGAGGCACATGCCTGCCTCGATGAAATAAAAGTGGTGTATGGGCCTCATCATTACTATGTAACCCTGCTCGAATATGTAGCGCATGATATTTTTTCAGATGACGAAAAGAAAGTCAAACAGGCAAAAAAGGCTCTGATTGATTCAATCGATCACTACTGTCTCTCGCTGCTGAAGATCAAGGATGATTAAAAAAGGATTTAGCATGGTCTCAGAGTTTTATGCACTGGGGACACGAACAGGAGGTCCCTTTCTGGGTGGCGATAACGATAGTCTTCTCTTCAAAAAAAAGCCCGAGTCCTTCCCGGGCGCTCGACATTGCCCGTGCAGGCGTGTTGTTCATCTCGCTTAAATGGGCAAGGATGACCTGCGGCACATCCGTTCCCAGGACCTGCAGGCATCTGGCGGCGGCAGTGTTGGAAAGGTGCCCCCGTTTGGAACGGATCCTCCGTTTCAGTGATTCGGGATACGGCCCGTTCTGGAGCATATCGGGGCAGTGATTACTCTCCAGCACGATGGCATCACAGCGCCGGAGCAGGTCCAGCATGAGAGGAGTAATGATACCGGTATCGGTACAGTAGCCAAACGTCAGGTCGTCTTCTCTGATGATATACCCGCAGGGTTCGGCGGCGTCATGGGAGGTTGCAAACGGTTCAACGGAAAAATCTCCGATCTTAAACCGTTCATGATACCGGCAGCGATTCGTTTCGATCAGTTTAACCGAAGTGCGGCGGTGACCGAGGAAATCGCGGAGTGTCCCTTCCGTTGCATGGACCGGGATATTCAGCCGGCGGGCGAGCACGTCAAGACCCCGGATGTGATCGCCGTGTTCATGGGTTACCAGCACCCCCCTGACCTGATCTGCATCAAGGGATGCCGCGTTCATCCGCAGGAGGGTCTCTTTCAGGCTCAGTCCCGCATCAATGAGGAGTGCACCGCTCCTGCCTTCGAGAAAAACGCAATTGCCTTTGCTACCGCTGGCAAGGATTGTGCAACGCATCGTCCTATTATTGGGCGTTCACGTATTAGAGTGTTTAACTCATCACCAATAATTTATTGAAAAAAATTCTCTTCATGTCGATATTGTACCAGCTGTTTACTTCCCATAGACTCAAAAATGCAGGTGTTGTGTTAAAAGAATAACATCCTGTATGGCCAAATGTCCCTCCCTCAAGGTTTATCAGGTGCCTGGAATAGCGGAACCTTCCAGTATATTCGTCATTATTTTTTCATGTGCGAAAAAACTTGCCAGCCAGTTTGATTATAACCTGAACGGCAGAGGCTTTGATGACTTCACATTTGCCCCGGAATTCGTGAAAAGGATGAGTCCTCCTTGGGAATGGATATAGTCGTTGCTGTATTAGTTGCCAAAGCGAGATGAAAAAGTGAGATTGTAGCTATCTGCTTGACTTCGGATCGAGAGTGCAATCAGATCGATCACCTGAGAATCCCGTTGTTATATCACTTATCTAAGTTCCATACTCCTTAATTCCAATATAATTTCCTGCAGGATCGTACTTTGAAAAGTTTAATTTTTATACTGAACGTTACTCTACCTTAATCATTACTAAATCGAAGTTATCATCCTTCCCAAAAGGAAAGAATTCAATGAGCTCATATCATAAAAAATCAGCCATGTATCTGATACTATGTCTTCACCAGAAATCCCGATGAAATTCAGCCTGTCCGAACTGGCAGGCTCTCTTGGGGATTTCGGGACGATTATTCCGCTGATCCTTGCCGTTGCACTGGTATCCGATGTCAACGTACGGTATGTTCTCCTCTTCTTTGGAATCTGGTTTATCCTCACCGGACTCTACTACCGCCTTCCCATCCCGCTTGAGCCCATGAAGGCGATCGCCGTTATTGTCATCGCAGGCGGGATTGCCAGCGGTGAGATTGCGGCGGCCGGCCTGACGCTTGGCGTGATCTTTCTGGTCCTGGGTTACGGCCGCTTCTTTGAGATCATCAATCGGTGGGTGCCGCAGAGTGTGGTGCGGGGAATCCAGCTGGGTCTCGCGCTGCTCCTTTTCAGGGCTTCAGCAGGTTTTGTATTGAAAGACCCGGTCTTTTTTGTCATCGGTATTGCAATCATCGGAGCGTTCTTCATCCTTGTCCGTTACCGGTCATGGGTTGATCTCTCCTCGATCTTCGTGATCGGTGCCGGACTTGCCGGGGGGTTGATCCTGTATGGTATACCTCCTCTTAGCCTTATCCCGTCTCCGCAGCTGGTTATTCCTGTTCCCGGCAACTTCTTATCCGCATTCTCAGTCCTTGTCCTACCACAGGTCGTCCTGACCATCGCAAATGCCATCCTTGCGACCTCGCTGCTGACAAAAGATCTCTTCGCTCAGGACGTACCGCCCAAAAAGTTCTCGACCACCATAGCACTGATGAACCTCACTTCGGTTCCGTTCGGGGGATTTCCGATGTGCCACGGTGCCGGCGGCCTCGCCGGCCAGTACCGGTACGGGGCGAGAACCGGGGGCGCGAATGTCTACGCAGGTCTGATCTTCATCATTCTCGCCCTTTTTTTCACCTCCCCCCAGGTACTCTCGATCATAGCTGTTGGTGTGCTGGGGGCCCTCTTGGTCTTTGTCGGACTGGAGATGGGCAGGCACAGCCTCAAGACGGATTCGATAGTGATAACGGGAGTCATCGGGATACTTGCCCTGGTCACTTCCATGACCCTTGCTTTCATCGCAGGAATGATCCTTGCGTATCTTCTGACCGTCGCCGGTAATAAACGAGTGAATACGCTGTGGAATTGTTAATAATAAAAAGATTATGTTTTTTCTCGTTCTGCAGGATAGTTTCCGGAATTTCCGTTTCCGAGGCCATTGCCGGAACGATGGGTATCTGCCCATCCTCGTTCAGAACCCCCTGGCCGTCGCTGGTAACCTCAATCGGTATTTATGAATCAGAAATTACGTGGACTGCCGTTGCCTTGATAGAGATCCATACCGGTTTTCCAAAACTCAGGCCCAGTTCCTCGGCAGAGCTGATTGTTACGAGGGCATTAATATCCTGACCGCAGTCAATTATCACATTGACAAAGGGACCTGTTGGAATAAGGCTTTTAATTTTTCCTCTGAATATATTTCTTGCACTGGTTTTCGAGATCTCTTCAAGGTGAATAGTTACGTCTTCAGCTCTGAAAAGAACATCGACCTTATAACCTTCCGCAAGATCGGCAACTGCCTGAACAATCATTCCCTGTATATCGATTGTTACCTCGCCATTCCTGCTTGCTGTTATCGTGCCAGGAAATACATTTTCGACCCCGACAAACAAGGCAATATTCGTAGTAGCTGGCTTATGGAATATCTCGTTAGTCGTCCCTATCTGGAGGATTTTCCCGTCAAGGATCACCCCGATACGGGTTGCGAGTTTCTGGCCCTGAAGCATGTCGTGCGTACTGAGTACTATCGTGGTATTATACTCCCTGTTAATTTCAAGAACAAGTTCTTCGATCTTCTTTGTGGAATGAGGATCGAGGTTGGCTGTAGGCTCATCAAGAAAAAGGATCTCTGGCCGGGTGACGATTGACCTGGCCAGTGCCACACGCTGGGCCTCCCCTCCCGAAAGTGTGCGGGCTATCCTGTTACCATACCCCTCTAATCCAATCACCCCCAGTACATCATGAACTGAATCCTTGATATCCTGGTTACTTTTTTTCCGGTATTTCATGCCGAGCGCTATATTATCATATACTGACCTGCTGAAAATTACCGGTTTCTGGTTCAACAGGGCCATGCGGTTCCGTAAATCAAACCGGGAATGGGAAGCGAGTGCATCCTTCCCCAATATCGACAACGTTCCTCCTGCCGGCATTTCGAGGAGGTCAAGCAGTCGGATGAGGGTACTTTTCCCCGATCCACTGGGGCCGATCAGCCCAAAGATCTCTCCTCTATCGATGGAGAACGATATGTTCCTGAGGATGTCTTTTCCTTCGTATTGTTTCGAAAGGGATTCTGCTTTGATGACTGTTTCGCTCATGGTTATTCTGCCGTCTGTTTCAGGACGAGGTATAACTCTTCCAGACACTGCCTTCCTGGACCAGATTCAGGCCGAAATTTACCAGTACTGCTACACCGAGCAGTATAATCCCGAGGGCGATAGCCAACGCGAAATCTCCCTGTGAGGTTTCAAGGGAAATTGCCGTTGTCAGGACTCTGGTACCCGAATAATTGAACACTCCACGGATATTGCCTCCGATTATCATTGCCGCACCGACTTCGGATATAGCTCTCCCGAAACCAAGTATAACTGCGGCAAGTATTGCGAATCTTACTTCCCGGATAAGTGTGAATATAGACTGTAATTTGGTTGCTCCCAGCGAAGTTACAATAATTTTCATATCCCGATCAACGCCGCTGAGAGCGCTGATTGTGAAACCGGTAATAAGAGGCATTACCAAGATCATCTGTGCAAGTATCATCCCCTGAGGAGTAAAAAGGAGACCTAAAAAGCCAAGTGGTCCGGCATTCGAAAGCAGGAGAAACAGGAGCAGCCCCGCAAGCACGGTCGGAAGGGCATACAGCGTCTGAACCATATTGATAATGAACCGTTTTCCAAAAAATTCATGGTAATAGATGATCGATCCGAGAGGAATGGATAGTAAAGCAGACAAAAACGTCGATGAGAGTGAAATTTCCAGAGAGAGTAATGTGATTCGCAATATCTCAGGATTAAGCGTTATAATGAGGTTAATTGCCTGAAGAAACCCTGATATTATTTCACTTACCATATGTCAGTCACCATAGCCCATAAGATTATAATTTAGTAATAGTTAAATAGAATAGCATTTTCTATTAGTTTTCATGAAATCCTTTAAAAATTCTTATCTGGTGGTGCTCGTTTTGTCGGTGATGTTTATCGGGATCCTTTGTGCCGGATGCACTTCTACCCCGACATCTCCCGCTACAACGACACCAACTACGAACGCAACGGTAACGGCAACTCCGGCCCCCCACGACCCGAACTCTCTCCTCATTGCAACAACCACGAGCCTGTATGATACCGGGCTCCTTAATCAGATCCAGAATATTTACCAGAATGAAACGGGTGTCACGGTAAAAATTACCTCACAGGGTACTGGACAGGCAATTCAACTTGCACAGCGGGGAGATGCAGATCTTCTTCTCGTCCATTCTCCCTCTCAGGAACAGACGTTTATTAACAACGGATATGGTATTAACCAGCGGTGTTTTGCGTATAACTACTTCGTCATTGTTGGTCCGGCAAACGATCCTGCAGGGATCGCAAACATGACGCCGACAGCTGCATTCACCAAGATCCGGTCTTTGGGAATCAACGGGACTCCGGGTGTCTACTTCGCATCCCGTGGAGACCAGTCTGGCACCAACACGGCAGAAATAAACCTCTGGGTGAAAGCAGCGTTTAATTATACAAACAACGTCTCGAATTCCGGTTCATGGTATCTATCTGTTGGCAAGGGTATGGGGGACACGCTGACCTTTGCAGGGCAGAAAGGTGCGTATACGCTCAGCGATGAAGGAACCTTCCTTGCCTACAAGAGCAAGTTAAACCTGGTTATCCTGATACAGAACAATTCTCAGCTTCTGAACAGGTACAGCGCGATAGCAGTGAACCCTGCAAAGAACTCCAATGTTAATGTCGTCCAGGCGGACAGGTTCATTAATTGGATGTTGTCACCAGAAGGAAGAACTGTAGTCGGGACATATGGGGTTGCGACGTATGGAAAGCCCTTATTCAACCCGCTGATCCCTGATGCATGCAGCGCTTCACAGTTTAATTGCACATGCGGAGGAAACGTTACTCCCGTGTGATTAAATTCAATCTTTTTTTCTAGCTTTCCTCAATACGAATTAAAGTGAACTTCTAATTCTCTATAATCGTCAACTGCAACAATCGTCAAATTGGAATTTTTTTGATCCATAGGGTCATGGGCAGAAGATATGAAGTCAGTGTTTTAAAAATAAGCCTGTTATTGTGACGGGACTTTTTTCAGGATCTCCTGAAAAAAAGAAGTGCCCAGGATTTCCTCAGTCTCCTGAAGATATTTTTCCTTCATCAGGCTGATCATCTTACCGCTTCCCTTTGCTGTGGTCAGGATCCCTACGCGTTCTGCGCGGGTGACCAGCTCTTCCTGCTCCATCATGGCAAAATAGGGCAGGACATAGTAATGGGGAACTTCAAGAAATTCTGCCAGCCTTCGGGTAGTCGGAAATTTTATCCGGATCGTGTTTTCAGAAAAGGTAAGGGAGATCGAGTGTTCCGTGAGCTGGATACGAATTGCCGCATCAAAAAGGAGATCAACCGAAAGGACAGCCATGGAAAGTCGCATTGTTTAGTATGAAACTGGAGGGTATAAATATTCATGATTCATGACCGTTTTTTAGGAAATGGAATTTTATGCGAGAAATCGAAAAAAATCTGTAATTCGCAGGAATTTCGGATTACCCGTCCATGAACCTTGTTACCGGAGCACGAGCGGACTAAAAAAAAATTACTTCTCATTTCTTTTTTTCTTGTGGTCATCCGGGACCGGTGTCAGGTAGACTACTTCAGCTTTGATGTCCTTTGCTATTTGTTCGATCTCGAACTTCCGGAAATGGGTTGCTTCAATCTGGATTTGGCCTCCGGTTACTGCGACCACACGGTATTTCGGAGATTCGACTCCTTCGCCGACTTTCTGGCGTTCACGAATGTAAATTTTCATGTTTTTTGCCTCCCACCAAACTCACCCAACAACTTATTTACTATAACCTGGGGATATGACTGGTGTCTGATATACCAACTGGTTTACAATGACTTATACCTTATCTTCGTGATAAGAATGGGTGTGACCGATAATGGAAAAGCGTTTTGAAATGCGCAGCGGATTGCAGGGTGAAACCCTCGTCAGGAAAGGATTACACCGGAAGCGGGTGAGCGGAGAGCAGATACGCATCACCCCCGACCTGAATGTTATTAAAATTGGTGGGCATGCAGCCATTGACTATGGGCGCGAAGTGATGTACCCCCTCGTCGAAGAGATCGGGAACCTTTCAACAAAACACCAGATGCTGATTGTTACGGGTGGCGGTGGCCGGGTCCGGCATATCATGGATGTCGGGATGGACCTTGGCATGCCGACCGGGGTACTTGCAGAACTTTCCGCAAAGATCTCCGAGCAGAATGCGATCATGGTTTCCATCCTGCTCTCAAAATACAATGGTGTGAGGATCCATACCGGCGACCTTCTTGAACTCCCGAGCCTGCTCAAGCTCGGGATGCTGCCGGTGATGCACGGGACTCCCCCGTATGGGCTCTACGAACATCCTGCCAAATCCGGATCAATTCCTCCTCACCGGACCGATACCGGTGCTTTCCTTATTGCTGAGGTGATGGGGGCAAAGAACTGCATTATCGGTAAGAATGTCAACGGGTTGTATATGCAGGACCCGGTTACGCACCCGGATGCTGAATTTATCAGGGAGATTACCGCATCCGAACTGGATAAATTAAACCTTGAGAACCTGGTGATTGAACCGATGGTAGTTGAACTCCTGAAGGACGCAGCTCACATAAAAGAGGTAAAGATCATTAATTGCCACGTAAAAGGAAATATCGAGAAGGCCATCATGGGGAAGAACGTGGGCACAGTAATACGGGCATGAATACTCTACAATCACTTTTTTTTGGAAAGAAGTAATATAGTCAAAACTAGAAAATGGAGAATCTTTTTCCCTCTTAAATCCTGTTTGATACGGAAGGAAAAAGACCTGCGGGGTGTCTCTTTATCGTGGCAACGATAGGGTGTTGGAGAACAACATCCCAGACCTGAACCCGATTTTTGCCCAAGAAGGGCATCAAAATATCAGCATTATTTTGATAAATAGATTTTGTTAATATTATTAGTTTAACATACTGCTAGGAAAAAAAGTTAGTATATGGATTTTTCACTTAATCTCTAAAAATTTGCCATAATTTTGCGATTTTATTCAATAGTAATTGATAACATTTGTTAAATTGTTACATATAATTTATTGTCAAAAAAAAAGTAACTCTAAGTAACTCTAATTGTATATTCTACGGGGTTTTTATTCTCCTATCTGGAAAATAGACTACTTTATAGATTAAAACCGAGTTTACCATGACTGATATAACTACACCATCTCCTGTCACCCAGGAATACGATATTATTGATATAACTGAAAACGGCATCAGCCGAACCTGGGTGGAAGTCTGCGTTGAAGACAGCGTTAACCTTCTAGTGAATGGAACCCGTGTGGCAAGCGTGACAATTTCACCACGCGACCTCGAAGCTTATGCATATGGATATCTGATCTGTGAAGGAATTGTGTCAGGTTTTGACGCTATAACCGATGTGCATGTTAATTATCCCAATATCTATGCAGAAGTATCTTCATTTTCCCGCGAAATCTCACCGGAACAAACTGAGATCCGAAGTTCAGGGTGTGTGGGGATAAGGACGACGTGGGCAACATTGAGCGAACCGCTTGGTGAAGGAATAACAATTGATCTTCAGACACTCTTTAATGGTATGAGTGCAATCAACGAACATGCTCCGCTATGGAAAATCACCGGAGGGACACATTGTGCCGTCATTCTTGATCAATGTGGGAATGTCAAGTCTGTGATTGAGGATATGGGGCGACATAATGCTGTCGATAAGGCAGTTGGTCAAGCACTTCTCGATGGTGTGGACCTGTCCCGCTGTTTCATGGTCTGCACTGGCAGGTTGCCTGCAGGGATGGTTGCGAAGGCGTACCGGGCCGGGATATCTATTTTTGCGAGCAATACCGCACCTTTTTCAACGGGGATCTGCTTGGCGCGTCAGGTAAATATGACTCTTGCCGGGTTTGTCAGACCGCCACATGCAATGATCTACAGCGTTCCGGAAAGGATACGTTTTGAATGAATGCAAAAAAAAATAAGACGGCGCTTCTAGAATTTTTTTAAGGGATGAAAAGAAAAGTATGTGCGATGAAGAAGGGGATTGTGTCTGTCACCCCTCACCTGCCTAATCTAGGCGCGAAGATGAAGTGTTACCGTTCAATAATTTATCACATGGGGGGAGAGCTTGGGCAGTGGAGATAAGAACCCGTGAGCATTTCAATTTTTTTGCACATTTCTCCAGTAGCTGAAACACAATCCCACTCGTTTTAATTATCCGGAATCTTTTCATAATATTTCATAGATCCGCAACCCCCGCAACGGTCATGTTCGAAGAGGTAATCCGGGATCGTGTCCCCGCAGCATGGACAGGTTACAGATTTCCATTTTCGTTTGCCGGAGACGCTGACCCGGACACGCTCAAAAGAGAGGATATTTCGCCCCGCACGGAATATCTCTTCCTGAAGTAAAATATCCATTGTGAATTTGTCATATGCCGGGCTGTTTGTGTACCATGTACCAATGAGAGGATATTCTTTCAGTTTTTCGAGATCAATATATACCCGTACCGCATCGGCAGTTGGATTTGTCGTTGCGGAATTCACAGTCATTGCAAATTTTCCGATGGGTATCACATGAAGCCGGTTGTTGCCGGTAGTGATGTTTGCAATGACCTGGAGGGCGTCGGGAGCGCACTTGGGGGTTTCGCAGACGCCATATAGTTTTTCCCCAGGTGCAACACCAAGGAGGTCGAGAGCGTAGTCTACCATGAAGGAACCGATGAGTACCCCGGGAGCCGGGGAAGAGTGGAATGCCACGACCCGGTTAAGGTAATCCTTCATCTTTAAGCTGAGCCCGCAGGCATCCATACGGGCATTGAACTCTTGGGGTGAGAATGTCCGTTTTCCATGTTTTCCGGGTTTCATTAGAATAAATTTATCTTTATCTGATAAACATTTTATTAGTTTTAGTCATTCGTGATAAATTATATCAATAACGGGAAAATTCCCCAGATCATTTTTTTGGCCTCCCCTTTGTATTTTCAAATTGCACACGTTCAGCATCTGCAAATCATATCATCGGAAATTAATTCATTGTCCAATTCTTGGCATAAATCATATATCCTTCAGCTTTTCGTTACCCACAACTATTCACCATTTTTTAATAAAATTTGACAACTCTTATATGTTATAAAAATAGAAAAGTTGTATTAAATAACTAAATCTTCTTTATTTTTTCAAAAATGAATTGATCCTTAAAAAAAATATCAGGAGAACATGCATGGTTGAATCAAAAGAAATGCTAAAATATGTGCCCACGACTTGTCCTTATTGCGGAGTAGGCTGCGGGCTGAACCTTGTTGTCAATGACGGCAAGTGTGTGGGCGTCGAGCCTTATAAGCGCAGCCCCATAAACGAAGGCAAGCTGTGTCCGAAGGGAGAGACCTGCTGGGAATTTGTCCACAGCCCGGACCGGCTGACAACACCGCTGATCAAGAAGGGCGACAAGTTTGAAGAGGCCTCGTGGGACGAGGCCCTTGATCTGATCGCGAAGAAATTCAAAGAGACCTCAGACAAGTTCGGGCCGAAATCACTGGGATTCCAGGTTTCGTGCCGTACGCCGAACGAAGACTGCTACATCATGCAGAAATGGGCCCGTGTCGCGTTCAAGACCAACAACGTTGACAACTGTGCCCGCATCTGCCATGGACCTTCAGTGGCGGGACTCTCGCTCTCTTTCGGGTCAGGGGCAGCAACAAATCCGTTTGAAGATGTCCTGAACTCTGACCTGATCGTCATGTGGGGTTCGAACGCTGTTGAAGCGCACCCGCTTGCCGGCCGGCGTGTGATGCAGGCAAAGAAGAAGGGAACGCCAATCATTGTCGTTGACCCGCGGTTAAGCGCCACGGCACGGCTCGCTGACGATTGGATCCAGTTCAACCCGTCGACCCACATCGCGCTTGCCAACTCCATGATGTACTGGATCATCAAGGAAGGCCTTGAGGACAAGGAGTTCATCACGAAGCGTACGAAAGGCTTTGAGGACCTCAAAAAAACTGTTGAGCAGTACGCCGATGTCGAGTCGATCCATGGTGTCCCGCTCGAGAAGGTCAAGGATTTTGCCCGCAAGTATGCCAATGCAAAGAACGCGGTCATCATCTACTGCCTTGGTATTACTGAGCTGACAACCGGTACCGACAACGTCCGTTCGATGGGCAACTTATCGATGCTCACCGGCAACATCGGGCGCCCTGGTGTGGGTGTGAACCCGCTCCGGGGCCAGAACAACGTGCAGGGCGCCTGCGATATGGGTGCGTACCCGAACGTATACTCTGGCTACCAGAAATGTGAACTACCTGAGATGCGTAAGAAGATGGAAGACGCATGGGGCGTTAAAGACCTTCCCGGATGGTATGGTGCAACCCTGACCGAACAGATCAACCAGGCCGGGGATCCCATCAAGGCGATGTATTTCCTCGGGCTGAACCCGGTTGTTTCTTACCCGGACTCAAACCACGTGAAGAGATCGCTTGACAAACTCGATTTCGTGGTCATGCAGGATATCTTCTGGAACGAGAGCTGCGAGTATGCGGATGTCGTATTGCCCGGTGCCTGCTTTGCAGAAAAGGACGGCACATTCACCAGTGGCGAGCGGCGCATCAACCGTGTCCGGAAAGCCGTCAATCCCCCCGGTGATTCCAAAGCGGATTGGGAGATCTTCGTCCTGCTGGCAAAGAAGATGGGACTCAAAGGATTTGATTTCAAGTCCGCAGAAGACGTCTGGAACGATATGCGTGCGGTGACCCCGTCAATGTTCGGGGCGACCTATGCACGGATGGAGAAACCCGAGTCAATCCACTGGCCCTGCCCAACGGTCGAGCACCCGGGGACACCTATACTCCACAAGGAGAAGTTCTCAGCAGCGGATGGTCTGGGCACGTTCTTCGGTCTTGAGTACCGCCCACCGGCAGAAGTGGCGGACAAGGAATACCCGTATACGCTCATGACCGGTCGTGTGATATTCCATTACCACACCCGGACCCAGACCGATCGATGCAAGGTGTTGCATTACGAAGTGCCCGAGTCCTTCATCGAGATGAACACCAAGGATGCAGCCGAGCTCGGTATCAAGAACCTCGAGAAGATCAAGGTGCGCAGCCGCCGTGGTGAAACTATAACCACCGCCCGAGTGAGCACAGGTATCGCTCCAAAGGTGCTGTACATGCCGATGCACTTTGCTAATGGTGCAAACAATCTCACGAACACGGCCCTTGATCCGTTGTCCAAGATGCCGGAACTGAAGCACTGTGCCGTTGCTGTCGAGAAGATCGCGGAGGCGAAGTAAATGACCAAGAAAGGCGATATGCTCTACGCATGGACCAATGACGCAGAGATCCAGAAAAAGGCGGAACTGGGTGGAGCTGTCACCAGCCTGTGGAAGTACGCCCTTGAATCCAAGATGGTTGACGCGGTACTGGTCATAACAAAGGGAGTCGATTTATACGATGCCAGACCTGTGATTATCACCGATCCTGCCAAACTCAAAGATACTGCCGGCTCGCTTCACTGCGGTACCTTGCTGTTGCCAAAGCTCGTCAAGAAATACCTGAATGGTGCTTCTGACAAGAAGATTGGCGTGACCGTTAAGGGCTGCGATATGATGGGATTCTACGAGCTTGCCAAGCGGAAACAGATCAATCTTGACAATATCATCATGATTGGCGTCAACTGTGGTGGATCGGTCAGCCCGGTTATGGCACGTAAGATGATCACTGACAAGTTCGGTGTCGATCCCGAGACTGTTCATAAGGAAGAGATTGACAAGGGTCAGTTCATCATCGAGTACGAAGGCGGGCACAAAGGCATCTCCATGGACGAACTGGAGGAAGCCGGGTATGGACGCCGGTCTAACTGCCGCCGCTGCAAACTGAAGGTCCCCCGGCAGGCAGACCTTGCCTGTGGTAACTGGGGAGTTATCGGTGAAAAAGCCGGAAAAGCTACCTTTGTTGAAGTCTGCAGCGAGAAAGGTGCAAGCCTCCTGAATGGCGCAGTGAAATCCGGTATCCTTTCGACTGAAGCAGCCAACCCCAAGGGCCTCGAGATCCGGGGCAAGGTCGAAGGCGCCATGTTAAAGCTCGGCGACAAGTGGCGCAAGAAGGATTTCGAGAAACTTGGTGATGGGAAAGAACGGCTCCAAAAGATTATGACGGAAACCGCACGCTGTATCAAGTGCTACGGGTGTATCGATCAGTGTCCGATCTGTTATTGTGTTGATTGCACGACAAAGAACCCGGCATACGTACCTCCCGGTTATCTGCCTGTTGCCTTTATGTTCCACCTCATCCGTTATGCCCATATCGCCGATTCTTGTGTGAACTGCGGTCAGTGCGAAGAAGTCTGCCCTGCTGAGATACCGAACGCCCTCTTCATGCATGCCCAGCAGGTCGAACTCGAGAAGATGTTCGGTCACGTGCCCGGCATAAGCATGGAACTCCCGCTTCTTGCAATGGTCGAGGAGAAAGAGGAGCGTTCACGGTTGCACAATACGGGCAGCGACATGATTTACGAGAACGTGTTTAACCCGGTGCCAAAATAACAACCGATTTTTCCCTTTTTCCCTTCACAAATTATAATCAGCTTGACTTAAGATCCAGCGGGAAGTGTGCCAAGTGAAATTCCTCGAGGGTATTATTTTCCGATAGACTGCGGATTATCCCGGTTTGCGAACTGTCATATCCGCCAGTTTTTTCAAGCACTATTTTGTATGCAGGTGATTTGATCAGAGATATCAGCGTGCAGATACGGGGGTCGTTCAGCATTTCACGCTTCACGGCAAGCTCGTAATCTTCGTTTGCAATCGGCACGAACTGGAGACCGTAGGTTTCTGCAACACTGGATGTACAGACGCCGGCATCGGCAAACCCGTTGCGGATAGCTGCAGCAACGGCCTGGGGACCATTCACCTCATGAAGATATCCATCGATTCGTGATGGTTCCACACTCTGCGAACTGAGCAGTGCGTCAAATACCATGCGGGTCGGCGTACCCTTTCGCGTGTTGATGAACCGGACGTTGAACAGATCCTCAAAGACAAGTCCATCACGGGATGCAATACCCTGTTCGATTGTTGCAATATGGATAAAGGCGATATCCTGTGTAGGCAGGTGCTGCATCAGGAAGTGGGACTCTGGCAGTAACGATAACGCTGGCAGGTCCATCGGGGCGGCATGACATGCATTACGCTTGAGTGCAAGGAGAGCCCCAATATTCCCGACATTGCCTGCGTGAATGAACAATCCTTCATCATGGACGAGATTGGCAAGGTCTTCTATTGCGGGGTCTAATGAGCCGGAGAGAATAAGCGTCCGTTCTATACTACCCGGATCGGTGGTCAGGAAGACATCTAGTTCACTTTCTGCCTCGTATCCCTCCAGCGAAGCCGGAATGTGCGTATACCCGTTAGCTTTTACTGTTGCCATCTGGACCCCGTGACCCCGGTGATGGGGTATTCCCCAGAATGTTGATCCTATACGTCCTACAAAAACCGGGACGAATACGTCAAATCCAATATCGGAATTAAGTGGCTGTGACAACCTGACCCGGACCGGGTACCGGGGAGCTGGTGCAAAACCCCACGATTCAAGCAACGGTGCAGCAAACTCCCGAAGGATTGTCTGGGCAGCAAGCGGGTATCCTGGGAGCCCGAGCACCGGTTTTCCATCAATCCTTCCCAACATTACCGGCTTTCCCGGTTTGATCGCAACCCCATGAAAGAGCAACTCACCCAGCGAACTGATGACTCCCGCAGTAAAGTCACGAGTCCCGGCTGAGGAGCCTGCGGAGATGATAACCAGATCATTCGACCTGATTGCCAGACGAAGTGCATCAGTAATTAATTTTGGATCATCAGGAACAATCGGTAGCCTTGTACAGTGGACACCCATCGTACTCAGAAACACTTCTGCCATGATGGTATTGCTCTCTACAACTTGTCCGGGTCCTGGGCGGACACCGAGCGGGACCAGCTCGCTTCCTGTCGGAATAATGCCGACTTGTATTGCCTTGACTTCAACATGGGTAATTCCATACGTTGCAAGTGCCCCGATGTCAAACGCCCGGATGAGGTGCCCCCGGGGAAGCACCAGACGGTTCTCTCTGATATCTTCGCCGGCCGGACGAATATGCTGCCATGGAGCAGCAGATTTACGGATCAGGAATCGGTCACCGGCTTCCCACGTGTCCTCAATCATAATAACGGTATCGAACTCCGGGGGTACAATATTGCCGGTATTAACCCGTGCGAAGTGGTCAATCGCGACAGGTGTCTGGTCAGCTGCACCCACCGTGTCCCGGCTCCGGACAGCAATACCATCCATCGCGGATATGTTTACTTCAGGAACAGTATATTTTGCATAGACAGGGTTTGCGACGACACGACCGAGAGATCTCGTGAGAGGGACTTTTTCTATATGGGATGGTACCGAGAACGAGGTTTTTAAAATATGGAGTGCCTGATCCAGGGAACAGAGAGCTAGGTAGCGTTTTACCATGCGAGTATCACGATTTATCCTTTTTGAGATTGAAAATTCTTATGCATATATGAGTCATTTTTAATTAAACAATTATTCATTAAAATATTCGTTTTATTAACGAGAATATAATTACTAATTACCTATTCAGCATTCCGTTCGACAGTGAAGGTTCGCTATGGTACTTTTACTATGGATGTAAGCCAACCGAATTTTGCCAGGTTTGCCTTTGTCCAATAACTTTTGATCTCTTTTTTACTTGTTTACATCCTTACAATGAATCAATATTCCGAGGCATGTTAATGATACAATCTATCCCGATATTTATCAATTGACTCCTGAGACAACTCCTGGACAGTCTTATCTATCATGAACATCTGTTTTAAAAAGTCGGATGGCTCAGCGGAGCAGATAAAAAGGGCTTAAGACTATTTTAGCGTAACAGGATAAGGAAGTGCTAATGAAAAAAATGTCCCTTGGTCTGTAAACAGCGCTCAGTATAACTCTTGAACATATTAAGCCTTTGGCGGTGGAAAATATTAAACTGGCCGAAACTACTGACCATGTAGCTGCTTTGGATCTCTATGCACTTGTTGACGCCCCGTCAATGGATTCTTCCTTAAAAGACGGATATGCGGTAATATCTCATGAAGTAGCCGATGCAACACCGGAAATGCCTGTACGCCTGAAGCTGGCTGGACATCTGGCAGCAGGTGGGAAAAAGGACATGGAACTGAAACCGGGAACAACTGTCCGGGTTCTGACCGGCGCCCGGATCCCTGCAGGTGCCGATGCCATTTTGTCCGAAGAATTTGCAAAACCAGAAGGCAATGATGTACTGGTCATGAATTTTGCAGAACCCGGGCGGAATATTCAGCCTCGTGAAAGAGATGTGGAATCCCGTAAATGTATCGTTAAACAGGGCCAGCAGATATCACCGGGAATTATCGGTCTCATCGCTGCTGCCGGACTCAGTAGGGTTCCTGTTTTCAAAAACCCGACCGTCGCCATCATAGGCACCGGTGATGAGATTGTTCTACCTGGAGAGCCTCTTGCAGAGGGCAAGCTTTACGCCAGCAATATCATGACTATCCATGCATGGTGTGAAAGGTACAAAATGAAGACCCTTATGACGGTTGTAAACGATGACCTTGATACCCTAACCGACACGCTGAAAACAATATCTGCAGATGCGGACGCTATAATAACGAGTGGAGGTGCGTGGACAGGTGACCGTGACCTGGTCGCGCAGACCCTTGAAGGTCTTGGATGGCAGCAATACTTTTACCGGATTCGCATAGGTCCGGGCAAGGCTGTCGGATTTGGCATGCTGGACGGGAAACCGGTATTCATTCTGCCCGGCGGACCTTCTTCGAACCTGATGGGATTCCTGCAGATCGCCCTGCCCGGCCTGCTTGCCCTTGCCGGTCATGCAAATCCCAACCTTCCCAGGATTAATGCCCGGCTTGCCGCTGATCTGCAGGGACGTCAACGTGATTGGACCGATTTTTTCTTCGGCAGACTTGAAGAAGAGGAGGGATTTCCGGTTTTTCATCCGTTGAAAGGCAGCAGCCGTCTGCGAGCCATAGCTGAGGCTGAGGCAATTGCTTCCATACCTGAAGGACAGGAATATCTTTTAAAGGGGTCAGTGATTTCAGTTCAAGTGCTGAAATAATAGGCATCTCCAAATTACTTGATCAATGATAGTTCATGGATTCCAGAAGTCCGAAGGATCCAAGTATTTATTAATTATCGTTAATAAGCAATCACCAAATTGATTACAAAAACTTGAACCCTCAAATCCTCAGACCTTTGGGTTACAATATGGGATCTCTAACCCACTTTTTCCCAATGCTCTTTACTGGTGATCATTGTAAAAATCGAACCGGTTCTCGGTCATGATTTCACCATCTATCTCTTTTGAGCATCCATTTCTTAATTGATTACCATGGTGGTTCTCTCGCATCGTAAAAATCTCCTGCACCACCCTTTGGTACACGATTTTTGAACCACACATCATCTAATCATGGTATTTCCGATTTTTTTTGGCGTGATTTTTTTAAAATACTGGGTCATATAAGAAAAAACCCAACCTTAGTTTACAGGAATTTTTGAAATGTAAAATGTATTCATCCCGCTTTGAATTATCCTGAATATTTCAATCATAATTCTGAATGATAATTTTTATTTAACTTTATGTTAATCATACTGATTCTATAATCCATTCTAATTTAATAAATTATATTTACTTTAACTTTAAAGAATATAGGTGGTGTTAACTTAATGAATCTGAACAACATTGATTCGAGGCAGATAAAGGACTATAAAGCAGAGATTAAAAAAGATCCAAAGGAAGCAAAGTTCACCGCTAAGATCGAAGGAGACTGGCTTTTTGAAGAAGGCGGGCCTCAGTTCCGCTCAATGGTCAAGGTGAAGGATGGTGCTTACGCGATGGAAGCAAGCCACCCGAACTTCGCCGGTCCCGGTATCCGCCCCGGGCCAATGGCATTCGGCCTCTTCTGGTTCGCTGCATGTTACACTAGCACGTATGTAACTGAAGCGGCTATGAGGAATATCCGGCTCACGTCCGTGAAGACTAAAGTCGAGGCGGACCTTGACTACACCGCCCAGTTCGATCTTGGCGATAACCCCCTGATCACCGAGTACCGGGTCTTCATGGATGTTAAAGGTACGATAACCGATGCCCAGGTGAAGGATCTCAAAGAGTACGCCCTCAAGCGGTGCATGGGTATGTTCACCGTCAGGAATGCGATTGCCCTCAAAGTGGAAGTCAGAAAAAATTAATGATATTGGATAGTTAACCAGGAAGGTCTTAAACTATGTCAGATTACACAGAAATGTGGTCGTCACTCGGTCTTGATCTGAAGGGTCATGACGCGCTTCTCTCGGTTCTCGGGAACGCCTATTCGGATGTATTTTTCTCACAAAAGAACCGCCCGGAGGGAATGAAGTATTTTGATTTTGTCATGAGCGAAGTTCATGGACTCCGCATCAAGGAGCTTATGGATGCCAAAGGGCAGGGCCGGAAAGTGATTGGCTCGTATTGCGTTTTCGTGCCGGAAGAGCTGGTCCTTGCTGTTGACGGTGTAGCGGTCGGATTATGCGCCGGGGCAGAGTTTAATTTTGAAGGTGCCGAAACGTTACTGCCGAGGAATACGTGTTCGCTCATCAAAGCCGCCTTCGGGTTCAAGCTCGGAAAGGTATGCCCTTATCTGGAAGCCAGTGACGTCGTAGTGGGAGAGAATACCTGCGATGGCAAGAAAAAGGCCTATGAGATACTTGGCCCGCTGGTAAAGGACCTGTACATCATGGACCTCCCCCAGACAAAAAGTGAGATGGGCAGGGCTTTGTTAAAGGAGGAATACCGCAAGTTTATCAAAAAACTTGAGAAAGTAAGCGGAAAAAAGGTAACCGTCGCATCGCTGAAAAAGGCGGTTGAAATCGTCAATGCGAAACGGATGGCAGTGAAAAGACTTGCAGCGATTCGTGCTGCCGATCCCGCGCCGATATCAGGACTTGACGCCTTGCTGGTAAACCAGGTCTTTTTCCATGATGACCCGTTCCGGTTTACCGACTCGGTCAACAAACTCTGCGACGAGCTGGAGATCCGGGTGAAAAACAAAACAGGCATGTTTCCGAAGGGTACACCACGTGTGGTGGTGTCAGGATGCCCCATGGCCGTCCCGAACTGGAAACTGCCTCTGCTTATTGAATCGAGCAACGCAGTGATCGTGGGCGAGGAATCCTGCGTGGGAGAACGGGGCACACGATGGCTGACTGAAGTAAAGGGGAACACGATGGATGAACTTCTTGATTCTATCACCGACCGGTATTTCAATATCGACTGTGCGGTTTTTACCCCGAATCCGTCACGTGTCGATTACGTGAAAAAGATGACGAAAAATCTCCACGCACAGGGTGTCATCCATTACAGCCTGCAATTCTGTCAGCCGTACATCATGGAAAGCGGTCCGGTTGAAAAGGAGCTGGAAAAGTCGGGCATACCAACCTTGCGCCTGGAAACTGATTACAGCCAGGAAGACGCCGGACAGCTTAAGACAAGGATTGAGGCATTCGTCGAGCGCTTGAAGAAAAAATGAGATATGCGGGAATTGATATCGGATCGCGTACTATCAAGCTTGCCGTGCTTGAAAATGGCAAGCTCGTTTTTTCCCGCAAGTCAGCCACCTCTCACAACCCGCTCGAAACGGCGCAGGATCTCATTGACGGTGCGATATTCGATGCTATCACTGCTACCGGATACGGGAGGCACCTGATCAAAGGGCATTTAGCCTGTCCGGTCATCAGCGAGATAACGGCTTTTGTCCTGGGCGCCCGTTTTTTCACGACCGACTGCAGATCCGTTCTTGACATCGGCGGACAAGACACAAAAGCCATTTCACTGGATAGTGAAGGTAATTTATGTAAGTTCGAGATGAATGACCGGTGTGCTGCGGGAACAGGCCGTTTCCTTGAGGTCATGGCGACAGTGCTCGGGTACACGTTGGAAGAATTCTCAGCAACGGCTCTTTCCGCAAAAAGAGCAGTGAAGATCAACAGCATGTGCACCGTGTTTGCAGAATCCGAGGTTGTGTCCCTCACTTCACAGGGTGCGAATCGCAATGAAGTGGCGCTGGGTATTCATAAGGCCATTGTAAGCCGCTCCGCGGTTCTCCTGAAACGGCTTGCACCAACAGGGAAAATATTTTTTGCTGGGGGTGTTGCGTTGAACAACTGTGTGGGAATCCTTCTTGAATATGAGATGGGAAGACCTGTTTTTGTACCACCCGATCCTCAAATCGTGGGTGCGATTGGGGCTGCGCTGAGTGCATCAGAAGAGGTTTAGGTTCACGTCGGTTCTGTTGCATCTGCGGGACGTTTAAATACTTGACGTTGAAGTGTACCGAGGATTTTATTTTCCATTAAGTCTCGTTAACGCGACACCACCAGTTGCGGTATCAATTGTCTGCTCCGGTATCCTGCTTCTGCAATCTGATGCGGAAGAGATTAGTATCTATTCTATGAATTTTCACGTCATACCCGGTCCGTGAAAACGGACCCTCAATCGTATCCCGCTGGTCCCGGCGTACAATAATTTCAACAGCAGAATCCGGCGGTGTCTTTTTCAGCGGCATCTTCAGACGGATCATCAGGTTTGTACAGGTCAGGTCAGAAAAATCCGGTATGTCTTGGTTTTCTCCCATACGACAGATCCCGTTACTGGTTAAAAAAACAGTATCCTTTGGTGGTTCGCTTGTATTCCCTGGGGCGGATTAAAAAATAGTTGTCCAAGTTCTGCCACGCCGATATCGAGTACTGCGGTCATTTTCTTGTTTTTTGAGATACCCCGTCGTTGGAGTGAGGGTTGGAATACATAAAGGTGAAGATTCTCGCTTCCGGCAATCACATCGATCACTTCCTGCAGGTTAAAACATTGTGCGTCCCTGCTGAGCTGATGTGTGCCGGCAACGGAATATACTCCCTCCTCGATGAAGATCACCCGGGTCAGAATTCCGTTGTGAGCACATGCGATTGCGAACGAGAGTGCACCGAACGCATATTCCGTTCCATAAGGGAACCGAGTGATGAAGATCGTCACAGGCGGCATATGACCTTTATCCGGTTCTGCTAGGGTAATCGGCTGTGCCTTCCTTTTCAACTGGATGGAGGCCACATTTTCCCCGAGGATAAGGTGATTTCGACCAAACCGGGCGATCATCTCATTTAGGTTCCGGATTTTGAACGGTTTTATGGTGCATGTCGAGATAACAATCCCTTGCCCGTCATCCCAAGTACTATAGCCACGAGCAGCTGCACAACGGGTGCAGGCAAACATATGGCAATGCAGGTTTCGTTTTGCTGCCAGTTCTGCCAGATCTTCAAGACCTTTGCCAATATTATCATACTCAGTCGGGCTCTGGCCGAGATGCCCGATATGAATGCCGTCCATATATGCATAGAGTTCAATTCCTGCCTGCACTTCAAGGGCCGCAGCAAGGCACTGCACTGCTGAGAGTGAAGAACGGTGCATATAGGGTGATTCAAGGTGGAAGTACCCGATGGTACTAGGAACCGGCTGCTCATGCTGTCGTGCAATTTTCACGACATCCCGCCAGAAAGACGTTTGTCCATTCAGGCTCATGCTGTTATGATCGATCACCTGGTCGGGGTATTTCATTTTCAGTTGCTCGACAGATATGCCCCTGAGGTCAAGTTCCTGACGATCACAGATAATTCTCACTGACGGTAGCAGGAGAATGATCTCCCAGATCTTCTGTGTTTCTGGTTCATGCAGGCTGTATAATGCATCCCCATTGATCAGGAATGTAAACACATTATCGTGAGGTTTTCCATGATGCCGCAACATCTCTGGATACATTTTTACAAAGAAAAACTTCAGGCTTTCCTCAATCCAGCTGAGACGCTCTTGGGTTAAAGGCGATCCGAGAAGAAAAAAATGGGTTGTCATGAACATGCACTTTTTAAAATAATACCTCGCAGTATTCCGGTGGTGAGCGGATTCTTTGCGTGGGCATCCTGCCATGATTTATTCTCTTTATTTTTGCCACCGTTCCGGCCATGATAATTCTATTCCCGATAAATGTTAATAAAGGTATTCAAATAATTTCTTTAAATTAACAATAAATGGTTTACTGATAATTTTTCTTCTATGAAATAGTCTAACTCAAAAAAATTATATTGTTGAATTTTCTGCAATTTTCTCCCGGACTTCTTCGGTATGCATCACTTCATCGAAATTTTTGCCGGTCAGGCAGTATCCCTGCCGATCGAGAGCATATACAGGGAATTTTTTGAATTCATCCGGGACGGGTTGTGCCGTCAGTTTCTGAAAGTTGATGAGGTCTTCCATTCGTAATCCAACTTTTTCACAGATCTCCCTGAGCTCTTTGATCCAGCGCTTGAGGTCCCGCACATCATTCCCGTCCCATTTGAATATCTGATATATTTTCATGTACGCATCTCGTTCGAGAATGATATGGGTAGAGGACTTATCGGATTTGAGGTAGAATTCGAGGAACTGCCGTGCATCTTTTAACTGCTGGGCAAACTCATAAGCGGATGCCCTGCATTCCTTTATCGTTCCTTTAAATTCCTCCGGGCTCAAATTTCCGCCAAGTTTGGCGATATCACTCGAAAGATCCTTTAAGTTGTCTTCGATCTCCTTGAGATCATTGATCATATCCGCAAACTTCTGGTTGAGCTCCACCCCAAAAAAAGCCTCCATATATTCGGACTGCTTTGTCATATGTACTTAATAGGTAACTATTTACTATAATTATTTGTTATTGGCAACCTCTATTATTTAACACGAACAATCTATTCTGCATATGTCAAACCGCATGCCGATCAACCAGGGTCTCTACACCAAAGGGGGTATTATCACAGAACGCGATCCCGATTTCTGTATCGTCCGGCTCCGATTACCTGCCGGAATGATAACCCCTGCCCAGCTGAAGGAAGCCGGGGAGATTGGTGAGCGGTATGGTGTTGAACAGATTCACCTGACAACCCGGCAGACAATGGAATTCCCGCACATCGATCCCTCACAACTGGAAGGGCTGCTCGCGGAACTAGAAGCGAACGGGACGCCCCTCGGGGCTGAACGGGAGGAGGTTGTGAACGTAACTGCGTGCATGGGTACCCGGCACTGCAAATTCGGTATTATTGACAGTATTGCTCTCGCAAAGGAGATTGACCGGAAATTTTTCGGGAAAGAGCTGCCGGTCAAAGTGAGGATTGCGATCTCATCCTGCCCAAATGGTTGCGAGAGTGAGCGGCTCAATGAGATCGGCATTACGGGAATCCGGAAACCCATCCGGGATCCGGATCTTTGCACCGGCTGTGGTTCGTGTGCCCACTATTGCAGGGAAAAAGCGATTTGGGTTGAAAACGGGGTCATCGTTCTTGACAAGGCAAAATGCATGGAATGCGGGTTCTGTATTATGTCCTGCCAGTTCCAGATCCTCCAAGGTGAGGAGCCGGAATACCGGATAACGGTCGGCGGGCACCGGGGCCGGCATCCGAAGATCGGCCGGCATCTGATCACGGTCAAGACACCTGAGGATGTAATCCGTGTCATTGACAAGATCATCAACTGGATCTACCGGCAGGCTTCAGCGGGGAGTCTCCTGCCGGAACAGCTGGAAGAGTTGGAATTTGATGAGTTCAAGAAAACAATAGCTGCATTGGTGCAGTGATAAAAAAAAACATTTTTGAAAAATTATCAGTCTTTTTTATAGGATTTCAGGCAAGGGTCCTGAGGGCCGCCAGCCGTTCCGGCATTTGTTTTCTGTAGTATGACTTAGAAGCACCGCACACCGGGCATTTCCAGTCTTGTGGAAGAGCCGAGAAATCAGTTCCGGCTTTTACGAATGGACCGGCTGCCTGCGGGGTTCCCGCTTCTCCGACGCCAGTGAGCAGTATCGTATATTTTTTCGCTTCTCCTTTTGCCGGGTCATAGACATGACCGCACATCCTGCAAATGTATATATCCATTTTAAACACCTCGATCTTTGTTATTTTAACAAACTGATATTATCTTTTACTCTTTATTAGTGTATTGTATTTAACGACGATATGGTATTTGATTTCTAACTAGCGAGCGAGAAAATTAGACCCTTGCCACGGTAACATCAGAATGTGCCGGGCTTTTTTTGCCCCCTCGTCTGCTGCATCTGAATAGTTCGATAAAAAGGGAAATTTCCCGCAGACATACATATTTCCTTTAATTGAATGATGAAGTCATTCAGGATCAATTGACAATCATTTTTTTATCGTATATCCAGAGACCGTGCAGATGGAGTATTCTTGATGGTAACTCGGAAAAAAACTTATGCATCAGGATGACCCGATTTAATTATTATCTTCTATTGACCGAGGCAGACGGAAAGAAAAAAAGCGGACCAATTGAAAAGGAGAGTGTCCGTATCCCTCTCCCATAGCTGGTCTGATTAGATGGCAACGATGAGCAGGGTGTTCGAGGTTAGAACCTGCACACGTACGGACTATGCACCCATGATGGGTAATAGATATTAGCCATTCGTTGATAAAATAATTTTGTTAATAAAAAATTGTTAATAAAGCAAGAAAATCCCAAAATCAAGATCAATCTGTTGACCAGAATTTATTAAATGAGAAACTGAAGCACATGAATCCAGCTCTCCAAGAATTATACTGGACCATCAGCAGAGAAAGGGCCAAATAAATAAAAAAAGGAAATTTATTTTTTCAGGAAAATTTTTCCGTAGACCGGTTCACCCTTTCTTTTTGGGTGACGCTCGCCAAGATCACCGATATATTCGGCGAATTTTGCTTTGGTCCCGTCAACCTCGAGATCTACATCCTTGGTATACTTGAAGCCGGGCATCATCAGTCCAATTTTTCCCAATACAATGACTTCACCCTTCACCATCTGGCCACCCACACGGCGGTTGACATCGCCCTTGATAATGATCTTACCCCCTTCGGCATGGGTTGCAATATGGACCGCGGCATTGCCTTCGACAATTAATTCACCCCCATTCATAAAGGTGCAGACATCGGATCCGACATTGCCCTTCACCCGTATGATGCCTCCCTGCATCCCCCGCCAGTCGCCCCGGTACGAAGCGCCAAGGTAGTTGCCGGCGTTGCCTTCAATAATAAATTCGCCGCCTTCCATACCGAGGCCGCAGAAGGAATGGACATCTCCCTTGACGACAAGTTTACCACCCTTCATCCAGCCACCGGTATACATATCCGCACTGGAATTGATGAGGACTTCACCGGCAGTCATTTTTATACCGATGTATTTCATCTTGGAGCAGTCGCCCTTGAGAATAATCTGGGTCTCTGCTGCCGTTGCTCCGGCCTCACCGGCAATGGTGAAATATTCGCCCAGCGTGGTGTCTTCTTTTCCCTGGTATGCAGGAAGCTGGGCGATCTCGTCGATCTTCTTTCCGGCAAACGTATCGGGCGTGATATTCTCGCATTCAAGATAGAGTTCTGGTGCCTGTTTCACCGTTAGTGTTACTGTTTTCATCTTCATGTCACCTCACTGGGTTGCATCCACTGCGATCACATAGGGATGCGGCGCATAGCTGTCGGGAACGGGGTAATTCCTCTCATTTATACTGTAATACTTGAGGAATTTCTCTTTCACATCGTGCGCAACCTGCTTATTCTCCTTGACCTTTACATCCACCCAGAACGTCCGCTTGTTACCGTTATCGACGACTACCCCATCTTTGACACAGATCTTCCCATCCTTGAAGAGGTAGGCAACACCCGAGAATATCTTCTCGATCTCTTCGGGATCGGATGGCATATTATCAGGATTGATATTGAAGACAGCAATATCAGCATTCATGCCTGGTTTAAGACCGCCGTAGTCCTTGCTCAACCCGAGCGATGCTGCGGGGCCGGCGCGGGTCATTGCAGCGAGTTCGTAGAGGGTGATCTCACGGTCCATTTCGGCAATATTAGTAGCGGCAACCACCTTGTCGCTGTTCTTGAATGCCTTGATCTGAGTATCCCGGGCCTTCCTGCTCATCAGCCACTTGATGACACGGGGATACCGGGTGAATGGTCCTGCATTCGGGTGGTCAGTCGTGATGAAGCAACGCATCGGGTCCTTTGCGTAAAGAGCCAGTTCAAGTCCAATCGCCCATTGAATAGCACAAACCTTGATATCAGGACTATAAATATAAGGAACAACACCGGCTGCAGTCTCCAGTTCAACATCGACATTTGCCCATTTCAGATGGTTGAGCCCGCCAAGGTGGTGTTCGAATGGACCATCCGCGGTCATTGTCGTTGTCTCGTCAAGGGTAACATTACCGGTGTCGATGGTCAGGTTATCCTGTTTGTTGACATAGTCCATGACTTCCTTTGCCTTGGATTCGAAGTTTCCCCAGTTGTCCCCTCCATAGGAATGGAACTGGAGGTGGGTCTGGTGCATCACCTGCTTCCGGCCGAAATTGTTTTTTGCCTTGAACCCTTCAGCCAGTTTTAGTGTATCGAGAGTGGTTTCATAGCAGCCAGGATTGCCCAGGTTGTTTCCGTGGATGTGGATGGAATGAGGCAGTCCAAGATACTCATTCGTTTCGATGAGCCCGGTAATGATCTCTGCAGGAGTGATGTCGAAATATGGAACAGGGTCATTCACCGAGAGACAGTTCAGTCCCCATGCCCATGCTTCAGTTCCGCCCGGATTGACGATCTTGATTCCGTATCCCTTCGTCTGGTTGAGCGTCCAGGCAACATACGCGGCATTATTTTCAATCTCGTGGTTCTTGAGATACTCCAGCATGAACCAGTTGTTACCGAAAACCGGAAGTGCCGCTTCATCAATGATCGGAGTATCGTGGATCTCTTCATGTACATGGCGTGCATAGAGTGGGGGCATAGCAGCCTCCATCGCAAACGTGTATCCCATTCGGGCATAACTATACCCGGTCTTGAAGACTGTCGGGATGGATTTGCCGCCTTCGATCCGGGTCATCCCCGGGGTCTTATGCGAATCGAATAGCTTGTCTTCGGGACGGTACCAGCGCCCGAGGTTAACCTTTGGCCCGGCAACGTGCGCATGGATTTCCATTGCTCCCGCCATGACTGATTTGCCCTTTGCATCGATCTGTTTTGCCGATGATGACAGTACCGAAGTTTCGACAATCTTTCCGTCCTTTACGGCGATATCTTTTTTATCTCCTTTGATGCCCTGCACCGGGTCAAAGACGTGCCCGTTCTTGATGATGAATTCTGACATTATTTTGCCTCCATCAGCTGGTCCACGCGAGCATTGATCTTTGTGAGGAGCTCCACATCGGTCAGCATTCCATCTGGTGCATCAACAACTTTCCTGGTCTCGATGGGAACGTTGTCCATACGATAAGCACATCCACCTGTTTCCACACCGACCATCGCGACTGGTATATGAATGTCAGAGATCTCGGTTGACATGTTAATATGCGGGTCAACAGTCACGGTCGGTTTCTTAGACATGCTGATGACCGAATCGATGGGGAAGTGAGCACCCGGATCGGTGGCAATATTGAAACAAGCTTCCACTTCATTTCTCACGAGGAGATCGACAGAGGTTGTCTCTCCTGTCTGATAGCGTGCTTTGCTTCTTCTCGAGAGATCAACTGCATACGGGAACCCGTACTGCCAGGAAAGTACTTGGCCGGACCCGGTCACATTCCAGTGTCCCCTCATTGCAATGATTGAGAATTTCATATAATCGTTCATGTCGCGGGTAAAGCTGATTGCGATATCGATGTTGTGGTTCCTGCCCAGCGTATGGGTGAGACCCATACCGAAAAAGATAACACCGAACCTGCCCCCTTTCAATTCCTCCACTATCTTGTAGACCTTTTCCTTTGGGACGCCGCCGATAGTGTCAGGCAGTGGCTCCCCCCGGGCTGCGGTTCGGAACGCGTTGAGAAGTTCGTAATCATGGCCCTGCTGGACCTGGATGAACTCATCTGCAACACGTGCGGTGTCGGTGTACCGGCAATCAACGCAGTAGATCTTACGCCCCTTGTGTCCCTTGACCGTGAAGAAACCCCGGGGGAAGATGGAGTACCGGGACATGTGACGAGGATGTGCGTGGGCAGGATTGCAGCCCCAGAATACCACGCGGTCGGCACGGTTCTTCACTTCACCGAGGGTACAGCTCGGAATACCGACATCCTGGATTGCAATCAGGGATGAACCGTGGCAGACGGTTGCACAATTATCGACAACACCGCCGACCTTTTCGGCAATTTCGTGCCCCACACTCATTGCCTGACAGCTGGTCGACGCCCAGCCGTACATCAGGGTCTTTTTAGACTTGACCAGCATGTTTGCCGTCCAGTCAATCGCTTCGTCGTACGTGATCTCTTTAAACGTCCCGTCGGGCTGTCGCATGCGGGGGCGGGTGACCCGGCCCGGAAGACTTGTGTGGTTGAATTTTTCTGCACCGATCGCGCAGGCATTTCTCACAGAAAGTATCTTTTTATTGTCGTCTGATACGGTCACTTCGAGATCATCGCATAATGTCCCGCAGAACGGACAGGTTACATCAGATACTACTTTTGGCATCGCACATCACTTCCTCAACAGTCCACAGGCATCCTTGACCACATCTACCGCGCTCATAATCGGTGAATTCATGGCAACTTCTACCGTAACCGGGAAACCTTTGAAACATGGCTCACCGGTAGAGTAGGTATATGCCGGAACAATCCTGTTCGCCCATGGTCCCATCGGGATGTGTCCGAGGCCGGGGTAGAGGTCCTGCCGTGTTTCGACTGCCTTGACTATAACACTCCCGACCGAGCTCGTGACCTTTACATTAGTGTTCTTCCAGATTCCGAGTTTCTTAAAATCATCTGCGTGCATCTCAATGATTGAACAGGCATCGAAGTACTTCTGGGATGTCTTACCTGCTTCCATGCCGACACCCTGCTTGATGGTCCGGCAGGTAATCATGTTAAGCGTAATTTTGTCTGTCATAGCTTCTCCTCGTGTTTTTTGATCGAATGCATACAAAATCGAATCAGATTCCTAATAACCTGAAATTTAGGTATGTAAGGGTGGATAACAACGTACGGTTTCAGCGCATTCTATTGCAGAAGCACGAACCATGGACAGGTCTTCACCCTTTCCGGAAAGAGTAATCACATCCATAGGACAAGCTTCGACGCACACACCGCAACCGGCGCAAAGTTCATCTTTGAAGTCAAGACTGATTGCTGCACCGTCCTGTACCACATAAATCTTCTCCTTCGATGCATCTGACGAAGGATCCACTGAGTGTAGCTCGAGGGCATTGACCGGGCAGGCGGCAACACAATTACCGCACCCGGTACATCGTTCAATGTTAACGTGTACTGAAAACGCCATGCATATCACAACTGATTATTTAATTTAAGAATTGATTCAGCACAATAATTAAAGATTGTTAATTTTACAATCTGTAAGCTAAAATTAACTAACATGAAATATTTTTTTTTAAATGGAGTTGACCCTTTAATTGATTTTTTGTTTGCATTTAACACCCGAGGAAGAAAAAAATTGAATGAAAATAAAAGAATATTACTTCTAATATTTTGCCTTGTTTTCTTTAACAATCCCTGATAAGATTGGGTAATTAAAATAAAAACGCGCAAAAGCGGTGATCTTGTGAGTTTCATCGCGCTCTGAAGATATCCATGTTGCATCCCATCTGAAATTTTCTTCCACCTCTCCCGTGAATTGCTAACCCAGGTTTCATTCGAGGTGAGATCTCGTAAAAAGTTAGCGGCAGGGGTGGATCCGATTTTTAGCTGCCTTTCAAAATCTCACTAGCCGCTCCTTTTCTCTTTCACGATTCTCCCCAAACAGGAAAGCTATAAGGATGTATTTTCTGAAAAAGCGGTTCAGGCAGTTTGATTCTATATGTTTAACCTGGCATGATTTCGATAAAAATCATATTATCCGATGGAGTTGTAAATACTGAATAATAATGACTTCTCTATTCCAGGATTCCGTACCGCCCTATCCCTGCTGGGAACGTCTCCTGTACCGGCTTTCCCGCCCGGTAACCCGAGATGATATCAAGGCGTTCTTGGGGGATGAAGACCTGTACGAGCGGAATACGGCAGCAGGTCCGGTACAGATCATTCACAAATACGGTATTCTTGAGATTCACGCGCTTTTCGGTAAACAGTATATTGAGGTCTGGTTCAATCCGGACAAAGGAGCTTATCCCTCGGAATATCTGGACGCCCTTCTTTCGACACGGTTTAATTAGGCCCCGGCATCCAGAAAAAAAAAGTTTTAATCGATCCCTACCATTACTTCGGATGCCTTCACAATCGCGTAGACCTTTGATCCTTCTTTCAGGTTCATTTTTTCCGCGGAATGGGTTGTGATAGATGAGACAATCTCATTGCCCCCGGCAATGGAAATGACGACTTCTGTGCTCACCGGGCCTTTCTTGATCATCTTGACGGTTCCCTGGATCTGATTTCGTGCACTGATCTTCATGGTTATCACCACGTGTAATTACTATTGGATATATTTAGATATTTGTCAAGAGGTAAGATAAGGACAGAGAAATCCTCTCGTTGTTGCCGGGGGAACCGAAGCATCGTCAGGTAGCATTGTTCCGCAGACGCCAGATCGTTGGGTGAAATCCATCTCACTATTCTCCCACTTCATCCCCCTTCTCGCAAAAAGTTCACTCTCACGTTGGCAAATGCATTCCAGCAGCTGCAATGTCTGAAGGCCGCCCCTCCCAGCGGTTGAAGCCCTGATGAAGGATGTACACCCGGTCACCCATCCCAAGGGCATCAGCAACCCGGTGCGTTACCACGAGACACGGGATCTGAAGATCGGAAACGCTTGTTCGGACAGCCTCCTGCACATATTGTCTGCTTTCTGTATCGAGTGCAGTAAAAGGTTCATCAAGCATGAGGAGCCCGGGTTCGATGGCAAGTGCACGTGCAAATGCAACTTTCTGTTTTTGCCCACCGGACAATTTGCCGCCTTTCACTCTTGCCAGTCCCTCAATATCCATTACCCTCAGCCAGTGATTTACCCGGGAGTCAACAAGATCTTTAGGCTGGTGTCGTGCCTTTAAGCCATAGGCAATATTCTCTCGTACGGTAATATGGGGGAAGACTGACGGGTTCTGCAAGACATAGCCGATATTGCGATCTTCGACCGGCTTATCGACCGCTTTTTCAGAATTAAAGAAGGAGGTTCCCTGAAGGCGAATTAATCCGGTGTCCGGTGTCACAAGGCCGGATATACTATTGAGTACGGTGGATTTTCCCGACCCATTCTCTCCCATAAGTACAAGGATCTCTCCCGATTTCACCTGGAAATTTACGTTGAGGGGGAAGTCCCGGAGCTGTTTATGGATATCGATTTCAAGCAAGCGGCACCTCCCGGCTGGCAAGGATCCGGACCGCTATCATGATAGCAAACGAAATGAGAACAAGCAGGATAGAAATCGTGATACCGACGATAAAATTTCCTTCCATACCGACATAGACCGCAAGCGGCATGGTCTGGGTTACACCTGGGAGGTTACCGGCAAACATGATGGTAGCCCCGAATTCGCCAAGAGCTCTCCCGAATGTCATGACTGCACCGGATACGAGCCCGCTCGCAGTGAGAGGGATGGTGATAGTCGCAAAGATGCGGAGCGGTGAAGCACCGAGCGTTCTCGCGGTATGTTCGTATGCCGGATCCAGTTGTTCAAAGAGGGATTTTGCCTGCCTGAGGTAGAACGGGGAGGCAACAAAGATCTGGGCCATAATGACGGCCAGTGTCGTGAATGCGAGCGTGATGCCGAACAGGTTGAGGTATCTCCCGATGAACCCGACCCTTCCATAGAGGACGAGCAGGGCGACACCGGCGACTGCGGGGGGCAGGACAAGCGGGAGATCGATGAGGGTATCCACGATCATCTTCCCTGGGTAAGCAGTGCGGGAATGAAAATAGGCAAACGGGGTGCCCACAATGATGACGATCCCTAGCGAGATAACCGAAGTGATCAGGCTTAGCCGGAGAGCACTCTGGACCTCCGGATCAGAAAGGGATGAGAAGAAGAGTTCCGGGGTTATCCGGAAGAAGAGAGCAGCGACAGGAAGGGCAAGGTAAAAAGTGACCAGGATGATCAGGAAGGCTGCACCAATAACCGCCAGGGTGCGTCGAGAGTTCTCCGGTTGAAGGAACCAACGTGTCATGAAAAGAAAACAACTGTCCCTGTTTCTGAAATGGAATCTTCTCGTAAAAAAAGATTAGGAGACCGCCCTGAACCCGTAATCCTTGAGTGTCTGTTGCCCTACGCTAGAGAGCATGAAACTCTCAAATTCCTGTGCTGCCCCGGTATTCTGGGTTTGTTTCAGGACACCGATGGTGTAGGTCTGGAGATAATTATCGGCCTTCGGGATGGTGATTGCAAGGTAGGAGTCTTTTGGGGCTGCCGTGAAGGTGGATTCGTAGACGAAGCCGGCGTCCACTTCACCGAGCGATACCTTAGTCGCGACACCGGGTTCTGATGTCTCATAGGTAACAACGTTACTAAATACGGATTTGTTCCAGTCCTGATTGTATGTCGATTTTGCAAGGTTTGCAAGGACCGCATAAGTAGCAGTGCCGGCCGGTACTGTCTTGTCCTCCATTGCGATCTTCACACCGGGCTTTGCAAGGTCAGCAAGGGTCATTATCTTCCCGGGATTGGCTGCCGGAAGGATTACGATCAGGTAGTTGGTTGTCAGGGGTTTCACGGTATCGTTGATGAAATACCCTTCGCTCTTAAGCGTGTTTGTATACGTGTTGCTGGCGGATATGAAAACATCAGCATAGGCACCGTTCTCGACCTGTGTCTTGAGGGCCTGAGTCCCGTCAAGGTTGAAGACAGCAGAATGGCCGGGATACACGGCGGAAAACTGGGTTCCCAGTTTTGTCGACACACCCTTGAGTGAGGCTGCAGTATACACGATCAGTGCGCTCTTAGAGGGAGTATACGTCGGTACAGGAGTTGAAGTTACCGCGACTGCAGTTATCGTCGAAGGTACGGCAGTTGTCGGTACAGGTGTTAGAACTATAGTCGTTGTTGTGGGTTGGACAGTGACAGTCGTTGCAGGCGTAACAGTGGTAGGCTGCGATGTCGTGCAGCCTGCGAAAAGTATAGTGATCGCCAGAAGTGCGCAAACAATACTTCCTAGGGTAAATTGATTGACCCAAAATGGTTTATTCATAAAACATCATTCCAGTATATGGAAGGATAAGGGAATGTAAAAGTTTTTTCATTTACACTTCGTTTTGTTAACGAAATATATTTAATAAATTCTTATTCAAGAAACCTGCAGGATAATGATAGAAAAATCTTCAGTTACTGGTAAAATGCCCTGTTCACCGGGTCATCCGGTTGTTACGGAAGGATTCATCATCAGGTACTGTTTCTGTCTTGTTTTAAAGACAAATTCAATATCAGGTCCCATGTTCATCGCTTTTGCAAACTCGTGAGGATCCGTAATGCGGAACGATGAGATGAAATCCAGTCCTTGATCGAAGAAGGAATCCGGGATCTGAGAACCGCTCAGCCCGCAGAGTCCGACTATACGGGCATTTACTGTATGCTGCATAAGATTCTCAAAAGTACTGTCAATGAGCGCTGATGCATCAATGAATATGATATCAGCGGCATTCAGGTTCTCTTCATCCAGCTCTCCGCCATGGAAAATAATCTCCTCAGGACCAAATTTAACAGATGAATCAATGAGCAGAGTGGTGATAACATACGGTGAAAGTGAATTCATTACATGAATCTCACGGACCTTCCCATGGAGATCCATTATTTCTGCTCCATGACAAATGATTACCACTACGTCGTCCTTGGTGATAAAACGAGAAATAACAGGGTACTCTAAGATAAACGGGTCTGTCGCTTTCCAACATTCTGAAAGATAACCTCGTTTCCTGACTGATGAACAAGAAAGAAATTGCTGGGAGAGAGCGCTCAAGGCAGCAACCCCCAGAGATCATTCCAGCAAATTATCCGATTGGATTCCCGTTGCAGCTACTTCAAAGAGCGGCTGGTTGACCATTCTCTGGATCTTGGTTATTGCCAGGGAGCCGGGGGGAGTATTATCTGCTGGAAGAATACCGGTTGCGTTGCTAGCGATTCCGCACTCTTGTAAGGATCCCATTACCATTATCCATTGGGGTTTGATGCCGACTTGAACCAAATGTCCCGGTCGGGCATGATTATTTTTATATAATTTCCGTAACCTCTCCAATGTACTTTGAAAGATCTCTTCCTCCTTCCGCTTAACCTGTGTCATTGAATGTTCCCCCGTTTTATATTGTTTCTCCGTTAAGAACCATAAGTGCACCACTAATAAATATTTTATGTTAACTTTTTAAAAAAATTAAATAAAAAGCGTTATAACTGTTTAATGCAAACCAGATTATTGTCCTCTTGGAAGTATATGCCACGTGGACACATGCACGTATCACAACGATTAAATGTATTCATAAATACGGAACGCCGGAAACAAGGCCATGGAGGGAACAATGAATTGCCAGGTTCTCCCTGGTCTTCATTTCATCTTTTCAGGGTAAGCGGTTATATCCGGATGATTTTTTGAGGGGGGGAAGTCCCGTTCTGGTTATTGATATCAACGGCGCTTTCTAAAATCCGGGCTCCTAAAATGAGATAAGAGAACCCTGAAATACGCCTTTGCAAAAAGGAGGGCCTTCCGGATGCAGCTGATCAGATGGGCTGAATCAGCGGGTAGGGATTAGTGTGAATGTGGTTGCGTTAATCTGACAAGCGGATTGTTGCTGGTACAATTTTCATACCATTCAATCCTTGATTGTACCGTATCTCGCGAGCGCGGGGTTACCATGTTCATGGGAGGGTGCATCCGGTCTGGGCTTTTCCGGTGAATACGGGTTATCAAATCGTTGGATTGTCCTGAATGAACAATCCACTATTCATAAAAAAGGTAATATAAAGTAACCTGAAACCGCCATTAACCGGGTCCCGATCTGCTCCTTCGGCTCAACCGATCCGACTTTTAGGATTTTACAATATGATAGTTGCTAGGCGAATAAAGAAATTCTTCTTTATCCTTTTTCTGTGCATATTTGAACGATCATTACGGTGTACAATCTGATGTTTGTGTGTTATTAATTTAAAATATTTAATTTTTTAAAAAATTAAATGCATTATCATAACTTTTATCTCTTTGCAATTTCTATGATTGATGATAATCTATGGGATCAAGTGGAGATACAATGCGCGAATTCGAGAGAAAGGAATTGCACCAGGTATTTCACGTTTCAGACGGCTGGAAGCCGGTTCCTCCGGTCAGCCCCGGTACCTTGGGCAAAATCCATGCATTCAGACGGGACCTGTGGGTGGGTAGTGAGCTTGCCACCGTTATTGTACTCTATGAATCAGTCGTGAACGGGGAGACGATTGCCGCGATCCGCAGCCAGTACCTGGATAATACTACAAAGAACAGGATTTTCCTGATGGTCCCGAAACATGCAGATGTTAGTTCCGTTCCCAGGGACATCGGTGTGATTTCCATGTCAAGTTTCGGCTATAATGACGGGAAACTGGTGTGGCTGACAAAGAAAAAGAACGCTAAAATGTTCGCAGGCGAGCTACCGGCTCCCACGGCTTCCTGACGACACCATGAGTATATCGATCAAGGAATCCGGTCCATGATCACCCGGCACCACCTTATTCTGGTCCTGATGTGCACCCTCATCCTGGGTGTTGCATATTACCCGTCGGATATTATCCTGTTGGGCACGCTTGCAGCAGGTTCCTGTGCGGGAGCGGTCCTTCCGGATGTACATATGAAAAAACCAAAACGAACTGGTCTCCGGACGATTGCCTTTTACATCAGCCGGTTCACTGTTATTTTCTGCTCCTCGATCCTCATACAGCTGTGCCACGCGGTAAACGGCATGTCCATATCCCCGTCGGACAAGCGGCTCTCCCACTCGGTTCCGGGCATCTCCATCATCGGCGGAATGGTTGCAGGTGTTTCGGTCGTCCCGGTTATCCTCTTCCGACTCGCCCCGGTTCCTCCCCTGTTCATTGCGTTGGTTGCCGGGGTGCTGGCCGGGCTCACCTTTCACCTCATCCAGGATTCCTGCACACGCAAGGGGTTCTCCCCGCTCTTCCCGTTTTGTGTGGTGAAGATCTCCGGCTCGATCCGCCCCTGTGACCGTGCCGATAACCGGATCGCGAAGTACCAGGTCCACCACTGCTCGATGACGGCGGTGATCTTTGTTCTGCGTCCTACAGAAGTGTGGCCGCAGTCAACCTCAGTACTGCTAAGCCTGTTTGCCCTCATTTCCTGCATTGCACTGATGGTCTGGTTCTCCGATGTCCGGATCAAGACCTGCTGCCCTGTACCGTCTTGATCTCCTGATTTATATCTCCACCAACCACAGCAGTCCGAGTCAAGTGCCGTAATCGACCCCTTAAACCGAAAGTCGAGTGCGAAACGAGCCACCGGGCAATAAGTCATAAGTATAATAAATAACGATGACACGACATGAGGCAATCTCAGGGTATCATATTCTCTTCTCCTGCCCGGGAGCCGGGTGCTTTTATAGCCGATTATCAGGGAAGATCTCGTCCGTTGAAGAATTCATGTTCCCGATCAAAACCGGTGCTTTTTTGTTCACGGGAAGAGTAAATTGAATATGATGAGAGACAGCACGGATGCGGATGCTGAGATCACCTATTCCCCGATTGGTATCATCCATTCACCTTTTCCTGACATTTCCGGCATGCCCATCCAGCCTGCCGGGGCACATGGCATACGGGGAACTGTTGAAATCTTCGGGAAATACCAGGAAGGATTATCCGATCTCAATGGTTTCTCACGGATCATCCTTATCTACAGTTTCCACGAATGCAGTTCGTGCGAGCTTACGGTAATACCTTTTCTGGATACAAAAACCCACGGGATCTTTGCGACCCGGGCTCCCTGTCGCCCAAATGCAATCGGTCTCTCGATTGTGCGGCTTATTACTATGAACGGCTGCGAGCTCGTTGTCGAGGATGTCGACGTCCTTGATGGGACACCGCTTCTCGATATCAAACCGTATGTCCCTCCTTTTGACTGCTATCCGGATGAAGAATATGGCTGGCTTTCAGGTTGTGAAAATTCTGTCGTATCAAAAAGGTCTGATATGCGTTTTTTTGAGAAATAATGAATAATCAAACCGGATAATTCACTTCTTTCGTTTGACCTGAATGGTAGCCGGAGCAGATAATCCGTCGTTTTTAACGGATTTTCCGCATGGGATCTTTGTAGTATTTCCCGGCAACAACCCGGCGGACTCCACCTCTCGGATTATCAGTATCCCCCTTGTACCTGGGGATGAAATGGCAGTGGCAGTGCATGACAGTCTGGCCGGCTGCATTGCCTATATTATACCCAATATTATAACCGTCCGGTTTGAAATTATCCTCAACGATGGCCTTGCATTCTTCAATGAGCTCAACGAGTGCCAGCTTCTCTTCAGGTATCATGGTAAAATAGTCCGGTGTATGCCGGAATGGCATTATCAGCAGGTGTCCCTTTGAGACCGGGAAACGGTCCCAGCGGGCATAACATAACGTGTTCCTTGATATTATGTCATCTCCAAACGGTGAACAGAACGGGCAGGTGGAGTTATCATGCATCACGGTTTTTTTGTCGTTCAAGGAAATAAATGCCGTGTTTTACTCAGGCGTGATTTTTCAAGTCTCAATCATCAGATTGCATCTTTTTTTCACCCATTAATGGGGATTTAGATGTAGTTATTTAATAAACCATTTTTGTTTTTAATTAATCATTAACAATTATTAAAAAATAGGGGTTCCGTCAATAAAACCATAGATTTTTATTGATTATGAAGTAATTATCACTGATCGAATATGGGAAGCAGCCAGGATATTATGCACCAGTATGCCAGGCAGGAGATCAACCGGTTCTTTTCCACGTATGATGGCTGGACAATAACCCCCCTGAAGCAGACCAACGGGTATGACCAGGAATTTATTGCTGAACGCACTACTTCCGGAAATAAAGAAGTCAAAAAAGTCCTTGTCTCATTTAACAAGGATGTGAATAAGGAAAAACTTGAAGGGATGCGTTCTTCGGCGGCCGGACCCTACGGGCAGGTCCAGAAGAGTGAGGTTCTCCTTATCGTTCCGCAGAACTCCGATACTTCCTGCATACCTCCCGATATCAGGGTTTCGTTCATGAACTCGTTCGCCTTTGATGGTGACGTACTTGCATGGACGAAAAAACCTGTTGCGCAATCGAGTGAAAAACAAGAGAAGGCGTGTATTCAGTAAAAAATATGGAACAAGATGGAGTACGCAGGACTGCATCTTCTTTTTTCTCTGCAGCATAACATAACACGGAATCTCTTCTCTGTCACATAATATTCCGATATGAAATGGGTTCGATGATCCGCTCTTCAGGGTAGGGCTTGCAGCACGATGAGATGATCTATGACCAGAAAATATCCTGATGTTCTTGTGAATGCATTGGAGCAGGTAACTATCAGCGAAAATTTTTATGAAATCCCGCAGAATTAAAAGGCGATCCGGTTCCCGAATATTAGGCAACCGACAGTGGTAAAAAAGTAAAATTAAACCGTCTTCAGATCAACGTGCAGGTCCACAATACCTCTCGGAATTGCAACCGTGCCGCGTCTGGCCAGTGTGCCGTTTTTATAGATTTCAACGGCGAGCACATCTCCGGATCCATCCTGCTTCTGGATGGCTGCAACCACCATGCCGTCAATCGTCGGTATCCGGTAGAACCGGTCCCCGGATCCCATCACCTCGTGCAGCCCTCCTACAAGGCCAACCTGTCCGGTAAAATTCCCTGCATACTGCACCCTCACCCAGACACCGGTACCGGGAATCATGACCTGGGGCTGAGGAGCCGGCGCAGGAGTAACGACGAGTGCAACTGTTGGTGAAGGAATAATTGTTGTCGGGACCGGAGTTGCAGTCGTTGTCACCACCGTTGTTGCAGCGGTTGTTACGGGCAGGGGAGTCGTTACCGGGGATCCATGAGGGGTTCCCGGCAGGACACCTGAATACATGATCGCTATCCCGGCAATCGCGAGAATAACGATAATAATTGCTGCAACGCTGCTGTAACTCCGTTTTTCAGGAGAAGCAGGATCTGGATGGAAACGGGAAGATAAAGAGATTTTTGAAGGTTCCGTCGCTGTCGCTGCTCCGGATCCGCCAGCTGGAGGTAGTTCGGATGGTGGAAGGGCCGCGGCACCGCTGCTCCCGGGATATTCCGGGGAGGTAGTCATGCCGGCTTCCTGCGTGGCAGGACCCGTCTCCGGAGCTGTCAGACTGTCAGGAATGCTTTCGGTTGAGGTAACCGGAGTGTCATCAAATATGATATCGGTATCCAGCTCGAGGGAAGTTTTCACCGCGGCGGATGCTTTTTCGCGGACCGTCCTGATCTGTTCCTTGAGGTGTTTTGCCCAGTCATTACACTCCTGCTTCCGTTCGCTGCCAGCCTGGCGGGAGAAGACGAGTTCCTTTGATGTTGTTGCACCACCGGGAATTGTTGCCGCCAGCGAAAGGGTAACGATCGGGTTGCCGTAGGCATCCTCCCCGGGAATTACCGTCTCGATGGTCGTGAGGGGAATGATCTGTGGTTTGAACTGAGCATACCCTGCATCAATCAGGATAATGCGCTGGCTCGTGAGCATGACATCTGACAGGGCCGCGTCGAATTTCACCTTGTGCGCCGTCAGAATAATGGATTCATCACGGTTAAAATACGGGGTGCCCATAATACCACAGTCTCTGCAGTAGGTGTCGTTCTCTTAAGCAATATTCTTTCGCGGCGCCCGGATCTCTGTTCAGCAGAAAATCGCAACCTGAAATTATCCTGCCGGTATCGTTTGAAAGGAGACTTGTCCTGACGAGGAACGAATGCCCGTCATCCCGACAGATCCCCGTGGAATCAATTCTGCGGCGGCAAACCATCAACCATTTACTTGTCTTCCCGATAGATGATGGCAGGTATCATTCAGGTCAGAGTAAAAATATCGCCGGATTTGTCCGGTTTACGTGAGCAGGAGCAAAAGTCGAAGGCGGAGCTGCGACCAACTGGAAAGAATCCTTACTGGTAAGGGTCGGATTTTTAAAAAAGGATGAAAGATGATCACGGGAGTCAGGATTTAGAAATACATTACCCGGGTACCATTGACGGTCTGGTTATTTGTCTGGTTGGTTATCTGAGGTATCTGGTTAACAGGAGGGGTTGTCTGACCGGGTGCCGGAGTTGCCCGGTTAACGGGTAAGGCGATCGTTGTATCGCTTTTCTGAGGTGTCTGGTTATTTGTCTGCACAGGACCGGGTGTCTGCGTGATCCGTGGGGTGATACCCGGGGGGGCTCCTGTTGTTGCATCTATCAGGAGGTCGATGAAACCCATGGGGCTTGAAGTTGTCCGTTGAGTGATCGATACCCCGTTCCGGTAAATTTCCACGGAGAGCGTATTCCCTGAGTTGTCCGTCTTATACATCTGTACCTGAACCAGTCGATCTCCGGTATTCATCTGATACAACCGGTCACCGGAACCGCCTACCTCCCGCAATGACCCCGGGTTACCCAGCCGCCCGTAATAGTCCTGTGGGTAGGTTACCCGTACCCAGATACCGGTGGCGGGAATTACCACCGGGGTCGGCGCAGCAGTCACCGGGGTTGAAGGAATTGGTACCGGAGTCACCGGCAGGGAGGGAGTTGGTACCGGAAAGATTTCCTGGGCCGGTGCATTAAAATACGCTGGGGAGAAGACTGCGAAGCCTGCAATTCCGAGAATCAGGACAAGTATCGCGGCAGCGAGAATGAATGTCTTCTGCCGGTGATTCCCGGAAACCCCGGGAGGGATGGGTGATCCCGGAGCAGGGGGGATACGCTCTGCTTCAGGCAGACCGGCCGGTTCTGGCGGTTGGCCTTCTTCGGGAATGCCCGTTTCTGACCGCCCTGTTCCGTCTCCCCCTGCAGTAAATGGCACAGCAACCAGTTGGTCCGGTGATGCAGGTTGCGCCCCGGAATCAGTTAGTGTCTCGTCGGTAGTAACCGGCGTGAAAGAATCGGAGGGGGTTTCTTCTGGATTGGTAGTATCAGGAATGTCAGACACGGCAGATTCTTCCCGGGGTCCCCCTGGTGTAATAAGTTCCGGGACAACCGGTGATGTGGCATCCGGGGACTCTCCCGAATCGTCAGATTTCTCCCCATTCTCGGTGGTCTCAGGAATGCCCGATCCAATAATTTCTTCCGGGAATACTCCGGGCGTAAAGATCTCCGGTTTATCCAGCGTTACCTTTTCCGGCGATGCAGGCACCTCCGGCGAAGTTTCGGGGAGTTCTTCCCCTGGGGGTTCTGCACCTCCGGCTTCGGATGCCGGTTTTTCGGGTTCATCGTGGATTATGGCCAGCTCGATCGGTACAGGACGGGAATAAATTACGGTTGAATGAGGAAGCTGCATCTCCGGAGCGATCTGCCGTCGTTTTGCCGGCCGTATTCCAATCTCCTGTTCAATCGGAACCGCACCGGGGCCGATCGCTTCCTGGCGTCCTGCTACGACAAGTTGCACCAGTTTTTTCAGCCATTCATCGCGCTCCCGGTCTCGTTGTTCACCGGGTTGTCGGGAGAAGATGAGGTTCATCTGGTCCGATCCGCCGGTCCGGATCGCGTCGGAGAAGTAGAGGGTAATGGCCAGGTCTCCGGTAGCAATCTTTCCCGCCTTCACGGAAAGTACCGCCTGAAGGGGGATCTTCTCTGGGGGGAACCGGGCATACCGGATGTCAACAAGGATGAGATATTTTGTGGTGAGCAGCAGATCGTACTGCAGGGAGTTGACACTGACCCGGTCTGTTGTCAGGATTATGGATTCTCCCCTCTCAAGATAAGGACTGTCCATGGCACCACCTCCTGAATATATTATGATATTCGCAGCAATATGCTTTATAGCTGAATATACCGGTAATCTTTTTCATCAAGCTATCCGATCATCGTTGCATTTCCGGTGTAAACTACAGAGGGGGAGTGGGTGAATGGACTCCCGTATGTCCGGCAGATGGAGGAAATTACCCGCATCCGGGTGGCAGGATTCGGATCCTTGATCGGGGGGCCGTGAAACAAATGGTACCCCTTTTCCGTGATTTCTGTATTTTCCCATTAAAACCTGCAAAAATTGGGCGATACGTGAAAAAAATATTGAAACCCCTTTATTTCCACTGGAAAAAACCGTGATGTCAAGACGAATTTACCGAATTCATACTCATGAATTCAAACAGCATGTTCCTGGCCTGAAAACCCGGGGAGCATGATGGTTACCGCGAGTAACGATTACGCTCTTCTGACGTTATGACGCTGATGCCGGAGTACCTGCTGTTACCTTGAAAAAAAACAGGCATCCCTGGACATATTCTGATGAAAAGAACATTCGTCTTGTACGTGCTGCGGTCTTGTTCTCAGTACATCTGGTATACCCTTTCATAAATCCTTAGTATCATCTCCGGTGATAACAATTATACTCCGCAGAAAACACATTCTTCCGGCAGCAGGGTGAACCACACGCTTACGAGTCACGGACTCCTCCTGAAATTCTGGCACGACGCCCGGTATGTTTTCTCAGGAGTCCGGGTAGAGTATGTTGACCGGGGCGCCCCGGGTGACCGCTCTGTGGTCAGCGGCAGTGATATCCGGGTGCTTGATGCCTACTACTTTGAAATCGCTTCGGAACAGGGCGTGAAATTTATTCCTTACCACCGCATCCGCAAACTTACGTATAACGGTGTGACCGTGTGGGAAAGATAGTGAATCATAGAGAAAAGTCTCATCTGGCCCCTTGTATTTATCATGATTAATTATTTATAATCCGGCTTCCATTAATTATGTAATGTATCAGTCCCTTCTCAGCCAGGAACTCCGGCCAGAGTGGGTACATGCCGCCCATGGTAAGCGGCAGCTGTTTTTTGTAGAGTAATTGTGGGAAATTTTCTGTCGGCATGCCGACGGAAACAGAATTGATCTCTGACTACTGATTTCGTGGTGAATTATGGGTATGATAGCAGAACGATCGGCTGATGAGTGGTATAGTTCCCTGCCAAAGACCAGCGGGATATACCACCTTATTAATGGAACTATGGGCGACCGGGGCGGAAAAGAGAGAATCCAGGCGGTGATCGCATTAGGTGAGAGCGAGGACCCGCGGGCTGTCCGTCCTCTTATGGATTGTTGCGTTGACAGAGACCCGCTGATCCGGTTGCATGCAACGGAGGCGCTGTCCAAGCTGAGGAGCGGGAGGGCAGTTCCCGTCCTGATCGAACGTCTCAGGGACAGGAACGAACAGCTCGGAATACGGAAGCAGGCTGCGGCGGCACTGGCTTCGGTCCGGAGTTATAGCGCGATCGCGGGACTCAGGGATCTCTACGCGGATATGGAGGAGGATCCCGCTCTTCGATCCAGCGTGGCAGAGGAGCTGCACCGGATTCGCATCCGGTGAGTCAGAGGTATAGACCTGCGTCTCCCGCGGCTGGACCCGGTCATGGCAGTATGGCAGAAAATGCCGGTAAAAGGTGCATCCCTCCCGAATTTTTTTCCGGAATGGCTCATAACGACTCGGTTTAATGCCTCTTCCTGCTTCTCCGTTCGATCCGGGTAATATCCCTGCAGTTCAATGAAAATTTTAGAAGGTTCTCTTCGAAATGAATGTTTTTCATTCGAAAAATTTCCGGAACAAAAACCCATCTGCACGCCGTAAATCCAACCGGGAATCTTTGGAAAACGATACCTTAACAACCTTTCCTGTCGTAACTATTGGCACTATGTGGAAGGCAGTCGGGATCGATGCATGGCTTGCCGGGAGGAAGTCAAGCCTGGAAGATGCACGGGTTACCGTTACCGGTATCATCGAACGGGTGAGAAAGAACGGCGATACCGCATTACGGGAGCTCTCACGCCACTATGAGCTGACGGATATCGCCGTATCGGACGAGGAGCGTGAATCGGCCTATGATGATGTCGATACACAAATTGTCGAAAGCCTGATCGAAGCCCATGCACGCATCGAGCGCTTCCACGAACTCCAGAAGCCAAAGGATCTCTGGCTCCAGGAGATGGAGCCCGGGATCGTCCTCGGCGTCAAAACTACGGCACTAGACCGTATTGGTATCTATGTCCCCGGCGGGCGTGCTCCTTACCCGTCATCTGCGCTCATGTGTGCGGTGCCGGCAAAGGTGGCCGGTGTCCGTGAGATCTGTGCCTGTTCCCCCCCGCCGATCAATCCCATGACGCTCGTCGCGCTCGATATCGCAGGTGTCTCCGAGATCTATCGTTCCGGCGGTGCCCAGGCCATTGCTGCGATGGCGCTCGGTACGGAAACGATAAAACCGGTACAAAAGATTGTCGGCCCGGGAAATGTGTACGTGACCGTTGCAAAGATGATGCTGAGGGAGAATGTAGAAATCGATTTCCCGGCAGGTCCAAGCGAGATCGGGATCATCGCCGATCACACGGCGAATCCCCGGATTATTGCCTCAGATGTCCTTGCCCAGGCAGAGCATGATCCGAATGCCGCCTGCATCCTGATTACAACTGACAGGAATCTTCCGGAAAAGGTCGGGCATGAAATAGCTGCGCTCCTTGCCCAGGCACCCAGAAAGGAGATCATAGAAAAAGCCCTCAATAATTCAGGATATGTTATCGTCGGAGACATGGATGAAGCGATTGCGGCGTCGGACAGGGTCGCCCCCGAGCACCTCTCGATCCAGGTGGCCGATCCGCTCACGGTCGTTACACGGGTGAAAAACGCCGGTGCAATCTTTGTCGGGAAGTATTCAGCGGTTGCCTGCGGCGACTATGCGGTAGGAACGAACCATGTCCTGCCGACTGCGGGATATGCAAAGACGTACTCAGGTCTTGATGTCGGACATTTCTGCAAGACTGCATCAGTAGAGATGATCGATAAAAACGGCCTTGAGGCAATCGGCGATATTGTCGAGACCATTGCGGAAGCAGAAGGCCTGCATGCCCATGCTCAGTCGGTCAAGATCCGGCGGCAGTGCTAGTTCTGGAATATTTTTTTTCAATTTTTAAAAAATTATGACTTCTAAATTGTGAAGATACCTTTTGGAATCCGGGAAAATTCTTATTAACCTTATCAGGCATTATCGGATCAGGGAGATGCCACCGCCCCAAAAGCGTCTGCAGCAAAGACTTCCTTAAAATCATTATTTTTATGAGGATCACCTGCCTCAGGGCCTCTCCGAGGCACGGCGGGTCAAGGTGGTTTTTCATATTATTTAGTTTCTGATCTGCTTCCGGCGCATCCCAAATGTGATAGCCCTCAGAGAGTTGACAGGAATTCTCTTATGAAACAGGAAAAATAAAAAGTGGGGGTCAAGGGGATGCTCCCCTTGGGCTGCTTCCCCCTACGGAGGAGAGAAGGGGTCACCCTCATATCTTCCTTAAAATATTAATAAAAAAGTAGACAACCGCAGGATTTCTTCAGCGCACAAAAAAGGGCAGACTACGGAAAAAAATCCGCTAAACAACCGTCACCGCTCTTTTTTCACCCGATATCGCCAGAGTCCGGTGATCGTCACGAGTCCCAGGGCAATAAGCGGGAGGGCAGGTTCAAGCGGTGTCCCGGTTGCCGGTTGATCCGAAGGGAGAAACTCAACTTCTACCGTTGTAAAATCCCCGCTGTTGGTCCTTAACCGATCCAGCGGGGAACTTTCGACATAGACGGTGTAGTTTCCCGGTTTCAGGGTTCCCAGGATCACCGAGGTATCCCAGCGGTAGGTCCAGCTGCCATCGGATAGTTGGACCGGTGCGGTGGTGAATAGTCCACGTCCTGCAGGAATATTGAGATTGTCGAGTGTTACCCCCCGCGTGTCGAGATCCGGACCGGTCACAAAGAGATAAACGGCAATGGTGGTAATTCCTGAAACGGTCCCGTTGAGGGTAACCACATCACCGATATGAGCCTGCTGGGGTGATGCAGAGACGGTGACGACAGGCAGAGCCGCAACGGGAGGAGCAACAATTCCCAGCACCATTATGGCAGCAATCAGGAAGAACACTCCTCGCATACCGGTACCTGTACGTTTACTATGTAAAATAGTTTCACGCATCAGGGCGATCAGAATTTGACCACCATGACCGCTTCTTCTTCTTTTTTTAACTCTATTTTCAGGTGTTCGGAATCGAAGTCATAACCTTCTGCAGGGTTATAATCCTCATAGAGTTCAGTTTTATCGAGCACATCAACAAACTCTTTTAAGAATATCCTGGGTATCACGTCCACCCTCCCACCGAACCGGGTGGTAATTTTCTTGATCATCGCACGGATAAACCGGTGCGAAACCCGCTCCCGGTCCGGCTCGGCATATGCCTGGGCATAGACATCCAGTACCTTGAGCGCCACCAGCTCGAGTTTTGCTGTATCGAACTTCGCGAGAATTATCTGGGGCTGCCGCGGATTCCGGTAATTATCGGTCTGCACCACACTGATCCGGTCGTAGAGCGGCGGGACGGATCGTATGCCCCGCGAGCCATCATACATGGCAGGGGTTCCGGTAAAGAGAAAGTAACAGCGGGGCATATCTCCACGGTCGAGGGCGTCAATGATCTGCACGAGGGTCTGGTACCCCTTCTCGCGCTGGTTGCGCTGGAGTCCCTGGGTTGTCTCCATCTCGTCGACGGCGATCGCGATGCCCCGGAATCCTGCCCCGTGGATGATCGCTACCATGCCGCGGAGGAAGATGAAGGCAATAGTATCATCGATATCCCCACGGATCCCGGCCCGCTGCTTGAAGTCCCTCCCGATATTAGGCTCGGCCGCGATCCATCCCAGTGCAGACTGGCCGATCTGGAACTCACCGGCATTGTTCGCCTTGTAATAGGTGCGCAGTGCTGCGGCAAGGGCAGTATTTACCTCACTGATACCCGCGAGGGCGGCTTCAATCTCCTTCTCTGTCGCCGCTTCGAGTGCAGCGTCCTCGACCGGGCTCCCGCTGACCGAGATCAGGCGCTCTTCAATGGAAAAGAGCCAGGTGTCGATGATGGTCTTGAGTGCATGTTCTTCATCGCTCGTCCTGAGGTTTGAACAGATCTGCTGGTATATCCCCTTGAGCTTATAGAGGGGCGTAGAGGAGGATATGACCACGTGCGAAGTGACGAAACCCTTGTTGCGTGCGATCTCCAGCGCTCGTGCCACGAGAAAGGTCTTGCCGCTGCCGTACTCGCCCCGGATAAATTTTGTATCTCCGCCTCCCTGCGCCACGTAGTCCAGCTGTTTTCCTATCGCACTCTCTTCGACCTCAAGCCCGACCGCTATCCGCTCAAGTCCGCTGGCGGGAACTGTCCCCCGTCTCAATGCATTGATGATATTGATGCTTTCGAGCCGGCGCTTGTCCATCTGTTCAGGTTCCGGTATATTCATAGACCTCTCCATCCTCCCCAACCCCCTTCTTGCTGATGAGATTCATTCCCTGCGACGATGCCTTTCTGATAAGCTGGTTCACCACACCAACCACCCGGCGGGTTCCCAGCATCTTGCGGAGATCCATCTCGCTTGCCTTTCGGTGTGAGCGGAGAAATTCAACGATCTTCTTCTCCTGGTCCGTAAGACCGAGCTGTTCGGTGATCACCTGTGCCGGCTCGACAGGAACCGCACGTTTCTTTATCTGCGGTACATTCATTATCGGCCGATCGGCAATGGATCTCTCCTTGCAAAACGCGATCAGCTGGAGATACTGCTCAAGCCGGACTGTCCGGGGATGCGCCGGCATTACATCGATGCCGCAGAGGCAGTAATACTTGCAGGCCGCATAATCCATCTCTTCCTGGGCGCTCGTCGCGGCAATAAAAAAAGCGATGGAGAGCAGCTCCAGCCCATCGGAGTTCAGCGTCGTCTGCCGCTCTTCGAGTTTTTTTATCAGGTGCTCCATGAGGCGCTTCAGGCGGCGCATCTTCCCCCGCTCATCGAGGATGACTGCGGCCACACGCCCGATATCGGTATTTTTTTTCACATTGGACAGGATATAGAGCATCACTTTTTCACATTCCCGCTCTTCTCCGTGTTCTGATAAAAACCTGGCATAATCGAGGCCACCGGCCAGAAAGTCGGCCCGGTACGCCCGGTAATACCATGATCGTGCCTCGATCGTATCTCCCCGTTCCTCGTAAAGTCGCGCCGTCTCAAGGAGGCTTATGACGTTCACGTCATGGGAGACAACAGCAAGAAACCGATGGACAGCATCATCCCGCGCAACGTGCTCCCTGAGATACTTACGGTACGTGCTGATGATGAGAGTGAGGGTGTCCAGATCGTTTTTCGATACAAGTTCCTCCCGGATCAGGTTTTCATATGCGACCAGTGCCGGCTGTTCAGAGCCCATCGCCGCGAGGATCTCGCACTCGATCAGACGGTAGAGCGGGTTGCGCGACTGTCCGAGCAGCATTTTTACCCCGGCGAGCGCTGCCCCATAATTTTTCGTGGATTTCAGGAGCAGGGTATAGTCGTACAGGACTCCTGCGTCAGGATCTTCCCGGATATATGCCGGATATGCATCCAGCGATGCCGGCACATCAAAACGGGAAAGGGCATCGAGATATTTACGGAGTACCGGGCGGCTTTTTGTCGTGCGGTAACTCATGAGTGCAGCTTCAGCGGCAGCCGGGTATCTGCGAGTACCGATGAGTGCATCGATGTATTCCGGTGTCCCGGCAAGGTCTCCGCCGAAAACGGAATGGGTGGTGAGTGCTTCTTCCGGCTCCCCGATCTCGATGAGGGCCCGCATCAGGTTCTGGAGATCCCCGGATTTTTTCCCGAGCTGGACAAGGGACCTGAGAACCGGGAGTGCCCCCCGGCAGTCTTTTTGGGAGATGAGATACCCCGCGTAGCTCCTGAGGGCGTCCTGGTTGGTGGGATCGAGATATACGGCAGACGCAAATTCTGCGATCGCTCCCTCATCCTTCTGGGCCTCTAGTACTTTTGCGAGGTAACTGTGGACATACGAGGAATCCGGCATCTTCCGGGCAAGATCCCGAAAAAAGACCTCGGCATCTTCGAGTTTACCGGTATAATAAAGATTCGTAGCGGTGAGCACTTCGATGGCCGGATCCCTGCCGCTCTCAAGAAGGACAGTGCAGATTTCTAATGATTCCTGGAACCGCCCGTCTTCGGAAAGCCGGAACGCCTCTTTCTTCTGTTCTTCACGTTGGACCGGGATCATGGTCGTCCGGAACCAAACCTGACTATAACAAGACCTGCAAGCATCCTGATCATATCCGTCTTCCGGACATGGGAATCACCTTTGTTCTGCCATTCGATAGGGACTTCAAGAACCCGGTATCCTGCCCTGCGGAGTCTCCAGAGCAGCTCGACATCGAACTCAAATCCGCGTGATTTCATCATGGGTAATATTGCATCAATGGCTGATTTTTTAAATACCTTTGCCCCGCACTGCGTATCGTGGAATTTCAAGCCGAACAGGATCCTGATGAGAAGGTTGAAGGCGCGGCTTTCCAACTGGCGCAGGAGACTCTGGCGCACCCGGAGGTTTGCACCCGGTATCCAGCGTGAACCAATTGCGCCGTCAGCGGTGGAGAGTGATAAAAAAAGGCGTCGTATCTCATCGATGCCCGTTGAGCCGTCGGCATCGAAGTATCCGACGCGGGGAGATCCAGCTGCCCGGAGACCGGCCAATACCCCGCCGCCTTTTCCCAGCCGGTGGTCAAAACGGAGGCAGCGGATCGTCAGGTCCTGCCTTCGGGCTGCAATGGAATCGACAATATCAGCGGTGGCATCCGTCCCGTCGCAGACCACGATAATCTCTCCGGTAAACCTATCGATGGCATCAAAGAACGGTGTTATCCGGTGTTCTTCGTTAAACGCCGGGATTACGATGCTGCAGGTTATATCGGGCGGAGGAGTCATGATACGCAGGTTCTTTTATCGATAACTGTCGGTGTCCGGAACATTGGTCAGAAGATAGTGGACGCTTGCCGGAGTATTCATGCCCGGGCATGCGGGCCGGCAGGTACGGTGACAGTACTTTTTGCGGAGTCTCCCAATAACATTACTGGTGTTTGGTAAGGTGCTGTGCAAGCATGGTACCGGGGCGGTATTTTTCCGCCATCAACAGCGCAGTTGTTCGGAGTGCGGCATGTTCCAGCATACAGCTTTCGGGGGGCGGTGATTTCCTGAGTATTGCCGACGTGTTCTCGGTCACCTGGATAAGTTCTGTCGCTATGAGGGCGTTCAGCCAGACGAGATCAGCAAGCATCTCCTTAATTTCCTTATCCTGCATGGAGAATACCTCGTTGTGCTTACCTGATAAACAGAGTGTATGCCCGGAAAAGACAATCTTAATCACGTGCGATTCCAAAACTCCGGTAGGAGCACAATGTCATATCTGGAAAAAATTAAAAAAGACGGAATGAAGGCCAACCCCTTTTTTTGCCTTATGGGAATCGATGTGGTCTGCGTGGAACCGGGAAAAGCGGTGCTGAGGATGCTGGTCCGCCCCGATATGCATAACGGCGTCGGCTGGCTTCAGGGAGGAATGCTTGCGGCACTGGCTGATGAAGCGATGGCGCTTGCTCTCTACCCCCTGCTTGCAAAGACCGAAGGAATTGCAACTATCTCTGAATCTACCAGCTTCATCAAAGGGGCGAAGGATGGGTTCATTATCGCGGAAGGCCGGGTAATCCGGAAGGGGCGGCGGGTGGCATTCGCTGAAGGGGAAGTATTTGCTGATGATACCAATAAGGCGATGCTCTCGCGGACGTCTGCGGCCTTTGCAGTGACGTCAAATAAAAAATGATGGGATCAATGCGAGAAAGTTTACTTTTTTTGGAGATATGGGATTTATATAAAATTAAAGTAAGGGTTGCTGTCTTTCCTCTCCAGTGCCCCCAATTATAGTGTATCGGCATGAAAGCTTCTCTGATCGCAACTATCTGATGAGCATAATCATCAATAAACCTGCAAATCGATTTTATCAAATTTTCCCAATAAGATCGGATATCTTGTCGAGGTCACCCCGCCTCAGGGTCTCTCCGAGGCACGGCCGGAGCGGGGAAGTTTTTCGGATTTTTAGTTACTGAACTGCCACGGGGGCGCCCCGTCGGGGGGTGGCGGCGTTCATCATAAAGTGAATCTCTCATCATGTGGAGAGTGAGATATCAAGACCTCGTTATATCAGAATAATACGATCTTCATAGTCCGGTCCGGACTTTTTGTTCATACGGGTTTTTCAAGGACCTGAGAACATGAGAAAAAAGTGAAAAACAGGAGAATCGATTATTCACAGGATTATTTCTTCTTCGCTTTTTTCGTCTTCTTTTCCGGCATTTTCTTTTCCCGCGTTTTTTCTTCGGCTGGTTTGCGGAATTTCATATACCCGGCGATTCCACCTGCAGCGACGATCACGATAACGACAAGGATGATAACAATCGTCTGTGTTGCTGACGCTGCAGCAGCATGTGCCTGGGCGAGCCCGGCAGCAGCTTCACTGTTTCCCGGGTCAGTTGCATCGGCTCTCGTGTAGGCATCGGCTGCATCCTGGTACTTTCCCAGCAGATAGAGTGCCTGCCCCTTGTTGATAAGGGCTGATGTATAGTTCTGGTCGAAGCTGATCGCAGAATCATACGCGGTGACGGCGTCCTGGTATCTCCCGAGTTTGTAGAAGGCATAGCCTTTATCGTTCCACAGCATCGGATCGTTTGGATAGATCACGAGTCCCTCTTCAACAGTACTGATCGTATCATCGTACAGGGTCAGTTGGATCAGTGCGTATGCCTTGCCCTGGTAGGTATACAGGAGACCGTCAGACTGGCGTATCATGGTGGTATTTGATGCAAGGGTCAGGTTAAAAAAATCAAGTGCCCTTGGGTAGTCCTGTGCTGCGAGGTACCTTACACCGATATTATAGTAATTTGTCGCGGCATCGGTCGTCTCATTCCCTGCAGCCAGGACCGGGGGGACGAAACCGACAATTACTACGGCGATTGCCAGAATGCAGATAAAATGCCCGATTTTCATAGGGTCTCAGTTTGGTTCCGGCGCAGATTAATGTTACTTTGTAACCAGCATTTCTCCTTCTTCTCCGTGAAGATCCAGTTGATATGTTGGATCAGATCAGGACTTACCCTGATAACGGACTGAAATTCACCCGTTCACCACGATAAGATAACACTAATAGGTACGGTGAGCAAAATGTAAAGAAGTCGGGGAGTTCACGTGAAGTACATTATTATCACCGGTGGTGTGATGAGCGGGCTGGGGAAGGGGATCACCGCAGCCTCTGTCGGGCGCATCCTGAAGAACCGTGGCTATCGGGTGACGGCAGTGAAGATCGATCCCTACCTGAATATCGATGCAGGGACGATGAACCCGGCGCAGCACGGGGAGGTGTTTGTGCTCAAGGACGGGAGCGAGGTCGACCTGGACCTCGGTAACTACGAACGGTTCCTTGATATCGAACTCACCGCGGCCCATAATATCACGACCGGGAAGGTGTACCGCACCGTCATCGAAAAGGAGAGGCGGGGTGATTTCCTCGGCGAGACGGTGCAGATCATTCCCCATATTACGGATCAGATAAAGACCTGCATACGCCAGGCGGCAGAAGAAGAGTTCCCTGACGGGACGAAGGCCGATATCTGCCTTGTCGAAGTCGGCGGGACGGTCGGCGACATCGAGAGCATGCCGTTCCTGGAAGCGATCCGCCAGATGCGGGGGGACCTGCCGGAACATGATTATATCCTCCTGCACGTCACGCTCATCCCCGAGGATACGATGGGGGATCTGAAGACAAAACCCACCCAGCACTCGGTGAAAGCCCTGCGGGAGCTCGGGCTCCATGCTGAGATCATTGTCGGCAGGAGCGAGCGGCCGATAGGTGCCCATACAAAACGGAAGATTTCCGCATTCTGCGATCTCCCCCAGAACGCCGTCATCTCTGCGGCCACCGTCCCGGACACCTACGAAGTTCCCATGGAGATGGAGAAAGAAGGTATCGCAGATGTCCTCTCCGCACACCTGGGACTTGAAAAACGGGAGGTCGATACCAGCTGGTACCGTCTCGTGACCCGTGAATATACCAGCCGGATCACGGTGGCGATCGTAAGCAAGTACGGCATCGAGGATGTATACATCAGTATCAAGGAGGCGCTCAAGCATGCGGGAAGGGCGCTCTCCACGGAAGTAAAGATCGTCTGGCTGGACGCGGAACGCTACGAACGCTGCCAGCTCAAGGATTATGACGGGATCCTGATTCCCGGGGGATTTGGCAAGCGGGGCATTGAGGGTAAGATTGAAGCGATAAAATTTGCCCGTGAAAATAAGATCCCGTTCCTCGGGCTCTGTCTGGGATTCCAGCTGGGAGTCGTCGAATATGCCCGCAACAAAGTCGGCATCCTGGACGCCACCAGCGAGGAATTCGGGGAAGGTACCCATGTTATCGCGCTCCTCCCCGAGCAGGAGGGACTCCATGATCTTGGCGGCACGATGCGACTGGGAAATTACACGGCAGACCTCCAGGAAGGAACCCTTGCAATGAACCTCTATAAGGAGAAGCAGATTATCGAGAGGCACCGCCACCGGTACGAGGTGAACCCGCGGTATATTAAGGACCTGGAGAAGGCCGGCCTGGTCTTCTCGGCGACCAATAAAAACCGGATGGAATGCCTTGAGCTGAAGGATCACCCGTTCTACTTTGCCACGCAGTTCCACCCGGAGTTCAAGTCCCGCCCGGCGCACCCGTCACCGCCGTATCTGGGTTTTGTTGAGGCGTGCAGGTCTAACAGGCGGACAACCTAGAGGGAATATTCCATGGTCAACACAGAGAAATTTATCAGCCAGTCGGTTGCGGAGATCAAGACTGCCGCCGGAAATGAAAAAGTGGTGATGGCTCTCTCCGGGGGTGTCGACAGTTCAGTCTGCGCTGCCCTTGCCGCAAAGGCAATCGGGGACAATCTCATCTCCATCTACATCGATACCGGCCTGATGCGCAAAGGTGAGACCGACCGGATCAGGACGATATTCGGGAACATCCATCTGCAGATCGTAGATGCAGGAGACGAATTCATCGGTGCTCTGAAAGGTCTTACCGATCCGGAAGCCAAACGCAAGGCGATCGGTGAACGTTTCATCCGCGTCTTTGAACGGGAGGCAAAGAAACAGGGGGCGAAATGCCTGCTGCAGGGAACGATATACCCGGACCGTATCGAGAGCGAAGGGGGCATCAAGAGCCATCATAATGTCGGGGGCATGCCGTTGCACATGGAGTTTACCAAGGTGATCGAACCGATCCGGGACCTCTATAAAGATGAGGTACGTGAAGTTGCAGGAGCCCTCGGCCTGCCAAAAGAGATCCAGCACCGGATGCCGTTTCCTGGTCCCGGGCTTGCGGTGCGGGTTATTGGTGAAGTGACGAAAGAGAAGGTTGCGGTCATTCGGGAAGCAAACGCGATCGTGGAAGACGAACTCGTAGAAACGTACCGCCCCTGGCAGTGCTTTGCCGCACTTCTCGGCCTTGGTACCGGCGTCAAGGGGGATAACCGGATCCATGGCTGGATCGTGGCGATCCGTGCGGTGAACTCGCGGGACGGGATGACGGCCGATCCGCTGGATATCCCGTTCGAGCACCTGATGAGGATCGGGTCCCGGATCACCGCGGATATCCCGAGTGTCGCCCGGGTGGTATACGACGTTACGGCAAAACCCCCGGCAACCATCGAATACGAATAATGCATCGGAACAAAATTTTACAAAAAAAGTGATGGGAATGGACAAAACCAGCCAGTTTAAAGCGCTCGACGAGCGCTATTTTATGCCCGCATTCTCCCGTGACATGGCCCTCGTAAAAGGCAAGGGGTCGATGGTCTGGGATGCGGAAGGAAAGGAGTACATCGACTGCGTTGCCGGCATCGCCGTCTGTAGCACCGGGCACTGCCACCCTGCGGTGGTAAAAGCGATCTGCGACCAGGCGCATGAACTGATCCACTGCTCCAACCTGTATTATATCCCCCACCAGGGAGAGCTGGCAAAGAAACTCGTGGAGATTACCGGGATGCACAAGGCATTCTTCTCCAATTCGGGGGCAGAGGCGACCGACGGTGCGCTGAAACTGGCCCGGGTAAGGACCGGGAAGAAAAAATTCGTTGCTTTTGTGCACGGATTCCACGGGAGGACTATTGGCTCTCTGGCGGTCACGCACAAACCCGCGATCCGCGACCCCTTCGAACCCCTCGGTCTGATATGCAGGTTTGTCGATTACGGCGATCTCGAAGGGCTGAAAAAAGCCATCGACAGCGATACGGCAGGTGTCATTGTCGAGCCGATCCAGGGCGAGGCAGGGGTTATCATTCCTCCCAACTCCTTCATTGAGGGTATCCGTGAGGTATGTGATGACACCGGGGTTCTCATGATAGCCGATGAAGTGCAGACCGGGATGGGACGGACCGGCAAGTGGCTTGCCGTCCAGCACACGAAGGCAAAACCTGATATTGTCACGCTCGCAAAAGGAATCGCGAGCGGGTTTCCGATGGGCGCACTGGTGGCACGGGAAGATCTCGAATTCAAAAAGAGCGAGCATGGGAGCACGTTTGCCGGAGGACCTCTGGCCTGTGCAGCAGCACTTGCAACCATCGGGGTGATCGAGAAGATCCTGCCCGAGGTAAGCAGGAAAGGGGAGCGGTTCGGGAAGGGCCTGGAAAAATACAACCCCCGGGTCCGTGGCCTGATGATCGGAGTCACCTTAGGGGACAAGTGCCCGGAGATCCAGAAGAAATGTGCAGAGAACGGAGTGCTGGTCAACTGTGCAGCCGACGGGAACCTGCGGCTGGTCCCGCCTCTGGTGATTACCGACGCGGAGATCGACAGCGTGATCAGGGTGATTCATGGAGCACTTGGTACGATCGTGCTATAAAAAAAAGAGCGGTTATGTCTTTGCAAAGAAAGCGGAGGATATCGCCCGCGAGTACGGTATCGGCCGGATCGCCCGGCTTGCCAGCAACGAGAACCCCGAGCCCCTTTCACCTGCTGCGCGGGAGGCGGCCGGGCAGGCTCTGCTGACGGTGAACAGGTACCCTGACGAGCGGGTGAATGTCCTGATGAACGCACTCAGGACCCGGTACGGGGATTACCACTTTGTCACCGGGGTCGGGATGGACGGGGTCATCGAGACGGTCGTTCGAACGTTTGTTGATCCAGGAGAGTCGGTTGCGATCTCAACTCCTACCTTCTCGTTCTACTCCCTCGCGGCTATGGGGCAGGGTGCAGAGATCATCACCGTCCCCCGTGAAGAAGACTTCTCGGTCGAAGTAAAGAAGCTGATCCGTGCGGGCGGGAAGGCAAAGGTCATAGTGGTCTGTTCCCCGAATAACCCCACGGGAAACGCGACGCCGGTTGACCTGGTTTCCGAGCTGCTGGAAGGTATCGAAGGAGTCCTGTTCCTCGACAATGCCTATGTCGAGTTCTCGGATTGCGACTATCTCCCGCTGATGAAGAAACACGAGAACCTTATCCTTGGCAGGACCTTCTCCAAGGTCCACTCGCTCGCCGGGCTGCGCATCGGGTACGCTTTCGTACCACGGTGGCTCGTGCCCTGGTACCAGCGTGCCAGTACCCCCTTTGCGGTCAACGCGGTCTCTGCCGCAGCTGCTGCCGCAGCACTTCCGGATACGGACCACGCGGAACGTTACATCTATCAGGTGAAACGCTGGCGGAGACGATTTATCGAGGAGGTTAAGTACCCGGTCCTCCCTTCCGACGCAAATTTTGTGATGATTGATATCTCCCCCCGTACAAGTGATGAGATGACCGAAGAGCTTGCCCGCCAGGGAGTGGTCGTTCGTTCCTGCAGGAGTTTTGCCGGTCTTCCGGATCATTTCATCCGGGTTAGTATTGGCGATGATTGGGAGAATGAGCGGTTCCTGCAGGTGATCAACGCGTTATGATGTGTGGAATCACCGGAACGCCGGGCACCGGAAAGTCCCTGATCGGGAATGAGCTGGCCCGCCGGGGACACACCGTCATTCACCTGACTGATACCGTCGGCCCTTACGTGTCCGGTATGGACGAGGAGAGGGACACCCGGATCATCGATGTGGATCGATGGGCAAATGAGTTTGTCCCGGTGGACGGTTTTGTCGAAGGGCATTTTGCACACCTGCTCCCCTGCAACCGGATTGTCGTGCTCCGCTGCCGCCCCGATGTGCTGAAGGCCCGCCTCGCCCTCCGTAAATACCGCAAGGAAAAGATCCGCGAGAATGCCGAGGCAGAAGCGCTGGATTCCTGCCTGATAGAGACCGTTGAACAGTTCGACCCGTCGCAGATCCTCGAAATGGATACGACGGATCGTGATGCGGCCTCCTGTGCAGACCAGATCGAGCGGTTCGTGAAAGGAGAGATTCCGGCAGATTTCGGCCACCTTGACTGGTCAGCGTTTCTTGAGGCTGGATTATGACCCTTGACCAGTACCGTTCCCATGCAAAAATCTACTTCGACCCCCTCGTATCCATCGCCATAAAACTCCGGATGAACGCGAATTTCTTCACCCTTGCCGCCCTCATTGCATCGGCAGCCGCCGGGTTCCTCTTTTATTTCCGGCTGGAACTCTGGGGAATTGTTGCAGTTGCCCTCAATGCGTTCTGCGATGCGATGGACGGGGCCGTCGCCCGGGCGATGAAGACCCAGAGCCTCCGGGGTGATTTCCTCGATCACGCCGTTGACCGGTATGCGGATATCTTTATTATCACCGGTATCTTTGCCGGGGGGCTGGTCCCCTGGCAGATCGGTGTCTTTGCCCTCACCGGCGTCCTGATGGCCTCATATCTCGGCACACAGGCCCAGGCAGTCGGGGTCGGCAGAAATTATGGCGGACTGCTCGGGAGAGCGGACCGGCTCGTGTTGATCCTGGTCTTCGGCGTCATCGGCCTGTTCGTCCCCCTGACCGTGTATGGCCTCACCTGGCTCGGCTGGCTGCTGCTGATGTTCGGCGTCTTTGGCCATATCACAGCATTCCAGCGGTTCGCGTACGTATGGGCGAAGGTGGAGTAAAAATTCTGTGGAATTCCTGATTTCGCATCGCCCACCAGTCATTTCCACGTTGTGAGAATCTTCTCTCTCCGGAATGTGGACACAGCGAGAGAGAAAAGCCCTATTTCGGTGACCAGGATAATTGCCGAGAGGATGAGGAGATACGGTACCGTAAGCGGGAACGCATTTATTTCGGCTAGTACGTAGATCAGTGCAAAGGGGATCACGATCAGGGATCCGAGTTGCTGTGCGGTCCGCACATCGTTTACCCTGGCCGAGATGATCACGCTCACCTCTACCGAGGTGACAGCTGCCAGGGGCACCAGCAGGAGCATGATGACCCCAATGACCGCATTGGGATAATAGAGATAGCCCAGCATACCAAAGAGGATGGTGTCGATGAGGCCCATGAATATCACCCCACCGATCCAGATGGCAGCCAGGGGGGGAAGGAGTGCCCCGATGCTCTTACCAAGCAGAATCTCGCTGTCGGTGGTAGGAGTGGCGAGCAGCGGCTCCAGGCTCTGTTCCTGTTTTTCTCCGATAATACTGTAGGATGCGATTGCGGTCGGGAGGCTGCCCGCACCGATGATGAAGAAAAAGGCCAAGGCATTTAGGACAGATAACAGTCCTGACAATGCATCGGGAGAAATGCTACCTGATCTCCCTATTAGAATGTAGATCAGCAAGGGCAGGCCGATGGACACGAAGAGAGAAAAGAGGATCACGCTATAGAAGATACTCTTCTTTTTCCGGAAAATGCTCAACTCCTTCGACGTGATAATCCACGCTTGTGATAGTCTCATTACTCCTCCCTCACGGTCTTCAGGTATACGTCCTCAAGGGTGGGATTGAGTCCCTGGACGAACTGGATGTGGCCGCCCGCAGCAAAGATGGCTCCCACCAGACCCGGGTTTTCCTTTTCAGCGTTTATCACATCGATCACCAGCCGGTGGTCTTCGACCACCACCTTCCCCGGAGTGTGTTGTTTCACCGCTGCTATGATCGTGTCATTAACCCTCTTCAAGCTGGATGACCGTTTTACTGCCCCAGACCGCCTCTTTCAACTCCTCCGGTGTACCTATCCGTAGCAGATGTGTTTTGAGAATACCGATGCGGTCACAGAGTTTCTGTGCCTCATCGAGGTTGTGCGTGTTAAGGAAGATGGTCTTCTTCTCTTTTTTCAGTTTCAGAATGAAGTCCCGCACCGTTTTTGATGCCTCGGGGTCCAGGTTGGCTGTAGGCTCATCCAGAAACAGGATCTCGGGGTCATGCACCAGAGCACGGGCGATGGATACTTTCTGTTTCATTCCCTTCGAGAATGTTCCCACCGGTTGGTCCTTCTTTTCCCATAGCCCGAGTAGCCTTAGTAAACGCTCGATGCTCTCTTTTCTTTGTTGTTCGGAACGCTCATACAACCTCGCGTAAAAATCGAGATTCCGGTAGGCGCTCAGTTCGCCATAAAGGCCGACATTTTCCGGCATAAAACCAATGATCTTTCGAATCTTCAGAGAATCGGAGTCGTTCCCGGTGTCATACCCGGCGATCCTTGCCTCCCCGCTGGTCCTGGCGATGAGGCAGCAGAGCATTCGTACCGTGGTCGTTTTTCCGGCACCATTGGGGCCGAGAAATCCGAAGACCTCGCCTTCATCTACATGGAACGTCAGGCCGTCGACCGCAATAATGTCGCCGAATTTTTTTGTGAGATTTATTGAGTCAATCAATCTATATCACTCTGGTTCCGATCCTCGGCACCCGGCAGGAACGTTCCCATACCTAAGGAATCTTGCTTTCATAAAAATCCAGGCGAATTTCTTCGGATTTCCAGATCAAGGGAGAATTCCCTCTTTCTCATAATCCGTAGTGATCCCATTCATTCCCTTACCGATAAGCCAGACGACAATATATGACAGGGCAAATACCGTTATCATGACGACAATTATACCCAGAATCTCGATGCCCAGCTGCTGGACGGCGGCTGCACCGCCACCAAAGAATATGCCATCGGGAAGATTTGCATTGCCTGATGCAACTGCGTAGGGATGCTGGGTGAAAAACGCGATCATCAGGACCCCGAAGAGCCCCCCGCTAAAATGACCCGGGAAGAGGCCTATTGGGTCGGTGAACCATCTCATTCGCATAAAAATTTTCTCAAGGTAGATGAATAATGGACCGCAGATGATCCCAAGGAGAACTGCACTTGCCGGACTGATGAACCCCGCAACCGGCGTTACCACAATCAGCCCCATCAGAACACCATTTGCCGCATAGATAAGATCCGGATTGTTCTTCGTCTCCATGTATTTGAAGAACATCATAGAGAGGAAGGATGTCGAGGCGGCGAGGAATGTCGTTATAACGACGACATTGGCTTCATGGTTCCAGGTAAGTGTGCTCCCGGGATTAAACCCGAACCACCCGAGCCACAGGAGCAGAATCGCAAGCGTAATCCAGCCGGGGCTGACATTGACAGGGACCTGGGGGCTCTCTTCTAGTCCCTTCTGCTTTTCTTCCTGCCATATTTTGACTATAATAGCAAGTCCGGCCGCCGCTGCAGCGCCATGGACGACAAGCCCACCAGCAAAATCCCGCATGCCGAGGTTGTATAGCCATCCGGTAGGGTTCCAGATCCAGGCTGCCGGCAAGTTCCAGATAATTGCAAAATATACGACTGCAAAGACGGTGAATGCTGACAGTTTCATCTTTCGTAACGCAATAAGACCAACCAGGGCAAGAGTGACGGAAGCAAAAGCGGTCTCAAAGAAAAAATAGGTTGAAAGGGTAACATCCGTGTTGAAATAATTTGGCCCCATTGACCACCAGACTCCCTGGAGCAGACCGGGGAAATCCGTCGAAAACCCGCCGAGGAAAGGGGCTGAATATAACGGGTTTCCGATGATGCCGCCGTTACAGGGAGCAAAAGCGGTATTAAAGCCTACAAGTGCCATCATGAAAAAGGCTATGCAGACGATGACGATTGTCTTTAACAACCCCTGCCGGTAATCCTTTCCCAGTTCCCCGATTTCGAGGAGGCCGACAGATATCGTCATGATGAAAACCAAGGCTCCGCAGATGAGGACCCAGAGATTGTTAAAGAGGTTTACCGTTACGACAGTATCTACCATAGGCGTTCACTCCTTTTTTTCCCGGCGGCGACGTGTAATTCATAAGCAAGGCAGCCGGAACCGTGTTTTCTGTCATTTTCATTCATGGGCGGGCCCACCCGATGCCTGCCGGAATATTGAGAGCGAGTGGCGCCGCGAGAAGGAAGAACCATGCCGTGAAGACGAACGGACCAGTAAGTGCCGGTATGCCCCAGCGGCCGAAGAAGTTCTGCATCGCCGGCATCGTAAAAAGCGAACATACAATCGTTGCAAAGACGGCGTATAGGAACGCCTGCCAGGTAAAAGGCAGAAAACTGGTGAGAGCAATCATCACGAGGACCTGGTTGTACCCATGAATCCCGGCCCTGATCTCAGCTATCGGGAATTTTGCGAGTATTGCACAGCATACACCGATTGCCGAACCAACGAGCGCCATCAGCCCGGCAAGGAACAGAGGTGAACCCGGATCCCATCCTGTCGTGAACGCATTGGTGAAGATGCGGCCTCCAACAAGTTCAAACGAGAGGGTCAGTCCTATGACCCAGAAAACACCGGTTACCCAGTTTTCAACAAAGGTGACCTGGGAGATACCCTTGAGGACGGCAATTCCGAACTCCTTTGGGGTCCACGTAAACCCCGGGATCTGCTGCTGGACGGGGTTTTCACTCCCCGTTATCAGTTCTCCCGCTCCGCTCGCGGTATCATGAACTTCGAGGAGTTGTACAGGCCGGTCGGGTGTAGCCGGACGTGGCCATATATCGATCCCGTACCGTTTCACAGCCCACATTATCACCCAGGTCGTGAAAATGAAAGCAGCAGTGAAACCAGGAATCGCGTAACCTTTTCCGACTCCGGAAAACCAGTCTCCCATGACGTGGGCAAACACCATCCATGCTACTGCAGTGACTGCAGCACCGAAGATGGAAAGGAAAAAGGTGGCCTTGTTTGATTTCGTAAACGGTCCGGACCAGAATGCCATACCGGTCAGGACAGAGTTGAACCCGAACAGGCCAAACGTTACCAGTTCATACGAAGCACCGAGAAGTAATGCTACCCCGGCACCAATAAGGCCGGAGATAACCATGATAAGCGCCGCCCTCCGGGACGCAATAAGGGTCCCTATCAGGATGAGTACTCCGGCCAGCGGTGCACTGATCAACGGTACTTCAGAAATTCCATTCAGAATGATGTAAATAACATCGATTACAGGATTTCCGGTGACAAAACTTGGAGCAGCCATAATGATTCCTCAACTCTTTACCTTTCCTTGATATGAATAAACATTTTGCAAATGTTATATCGGGCCCGTTAATACATCCTGAGCTCCGGGACGCCGGTACCGGTCTCATGTTCCCGGAACACCGACCAGATTTTTAACTGCAGTGTCTTAAGTTCTTCAAGGTTATCCGAAAGCGCCTTGATCACAAAACCACTCCCGTACGGCATTCTGCTGATCCCCCCGTATACATTTCCCAGATCGATCCTGGATCGTATGTCCGGCAGGTCCTCCGAGTACCAATAGGCGCTGAGGAGAAACGACCACTTCCCGAAGAGGGTACCGCTTGCCTGCCGGTCTTCTTTGTCAAACAGGAGGTTATCAATAAGTACCGGCTTTCCGTCTTTCTCGATCATCATCTTTGAAGAGAACACCGAAAACTCCCAGAATTCGTCACGGGCGATCCTTCCCGGGCAGAAGATTTCGGTGTAGAAAAGCTTCGCACTTCCGTTGATATGAAAGGCTATATCCTGATGCCACCGTGATTCGGCAAAGGCAATGATCTCCCGGGGGAGGTACTCGAGCCGGCTTCCCGGTGCGAGATGTACATCAGTATGCCTGCTGGCATAGTTGAGATCCATCTTATAGACCTTTGTGGCCATGCTGTCGGTAATGAATGCTTCAGTGCCTTCATCAAGCCCGAACCGGTACTCATACCGGTCACCCTGGACAATGCCTCCTGTCGGGTTGACAAAGATCACATACGGCATTCCGGGGCGATTCGGATCATAGTAGAGCGGGCGTACAACCCGGGCCGGCATCTGGTTGAAGATATCGCTGAGATAGGTCTTCTCCCCGCTCTTTGTGAATCCAAGATGAGCGATCCCGATCTTTCCGGGGGATCCGACAGCGAGGCGTGTTTCCTCGGTCTCGTATCGGGCGAAAACGGACGGAAGGCCGCGATAAAGTTCCAGGACAGTGCCGGGCATGGTCTCTGTCTCACCTGAAGAGCGCCTTCTCGCGGATGATCTTTACGATCTCGTCGAGACCGCTTTCCTCCTTGAGAGAAACAAATACCGTTGGCTTGTCTCCTCTCATCTTCTTTGCATCCTCGCGCATGAGATCGAGGTTTGCGGTCTTCACCGGGGATTCGGGGATTGTCGTCTCGACGTACGGTGCAAGGTCAATCTTGTTGACAATCAGAAGATCTGCTTTCCGTATCCCCAGCCCGCCCTTCCTGATCGTCTTGTCACCGCTTGCGACATCAATCATGTAAATAAAGAAGTCTGCGAGACGGGGGCTGAAGGTAAGTGTCACGTTGTCGCCCCCTGACTCGATGAAGATAAGATCGAGTTCGGGGTGTGCCTTCTCGAGCTGGGTGACCGCATCAATGTTCATCGAGGGGTCATCCCGGACTGCGGTATGGGGGCACAACCCCGTCTCGATCCCGACAATCAGGTCCGGGTCAACATCCTTGCCAAGGGTGAGGGCCATCCTGCGGGCGTCCTCCTTGGAGTAGACATCGTTGGAGATCACCCCCGGCTTAAAGCCCGCTGCAATAAAGCGGGGAACAAGTTTCTCGATCAGTTCTGTCTTTCCGCATCCGATTGGACCACCGATCCCGATTCGTACTGTTCTTGGCATGTATCCTTCCAAAGTGTCAGCTGATAAACATCCTGTGACTGTTGGTCTCATGTCTCATCGCGGCGATATCAAGGAGCGGGAACGACTGGGCGGAATCGGGAAGTTTTTCGGGTTCAAGGCTCATCCCCCTGACCCCGTCCCTCATCACGTCCTGCGCCTGCAGGTAATCGATCTCGGCCATACGCACAAGGGATGCCACAACCTCGGTCATGTTCACGTAGATGAGGGAGATCCCCCCTTGTTCACCAATATCCAGGGCGTGGGAGGCAAGTGCGAGCATGACAGGATACATCCCCCGGGCTTTCCCCTCACCTATGAGTGACTTGAATGTATCACCGCTGGAATTTTTCCCGAACTCCGTCACGACAGCAAGATTCCTTCCCATTCTCTCCATTGCAGTCCGGCTTTCTTCTGCGATCTTTGCAGCGTAGCAGAGATCATCGAGTTCAATAATGCGCCCGAGATCGTCGTCCCGGGCGGCATCCAGGGCATGGCAGAAGATCTGGTAATCGAACGGTTTCCAGACTTTTCTGATGTACGCTGCCAGCAGATCCCCGGTTCGGTCCTTGAGGAACAGATTGTCGGCAACAATCTGTTCCATTCCCTGTGAGACGGTAAAGGATCCGAGCGGAAAGAAGGTGTCAGAGATCCTGATGAGATTGAGCGTTTTTTCCGGCATCACGACAGGACTCCACTTCTAATCTTCGCCGGCAAAATACCCGGAGGCACCCGGAGAGATGGCCCATTGGATGACTTCTGTATCTACATCAGCCCCGGATTTCCCAATGATCCTCTCGATCTTGTCTGCACCTATGACCGCAGGGACATAGGCCCGCCCCCCCTCGATCAGGACCTCGAGATGGTGATTGCCCAGGGTGTATCCGAGTCGGAGAGCGTCTTCTATCATGCCATCCCCGGTCTTTTTCAGGGTAACTCTGAGGACCGGCTCCTGCTCTATCTTTGTACGGTAATACGTTCCTTGTGCAGAAGGACCAAAGATATCCCCGTCATGCATGACCATCCCGCGGGGAAGGTCCACGATAAGGTCCTCACCGTCAGGTGCTTTCATCCTGAGCCTCCCCCGCATTGCATCTGTTCTCTTGATCCCGACCTCGACAATCTTTCCCCTGGCCGGGTTCGTCGTTGCGTCGAATACTGACATCTTCACCACCAGAAAATTTCAACCTCTTTCGGTATTCCGCCTCGCGGTGATGGCCTGCCTGAGCAGATCAGCCCTCCGGACGGTATCGATGAAACCCAGGTGCCGGAAGGCTGACGGGTCGACTGTGGCATGCACAATCCCCCCGTCCTTTTCCAGCACCCGTGCACCGTGCTCAAGGCTCTCCGCCACAACCGCAAACTTCATCCGGTGAATGGGAAAATCGAGATTGAGGTGGGTTGAGCTGTCCACCCATCCCGATAGATCGGATACCCTCATCGCGGTGATGATACCGTGACGGGTCTTTTCAGGATCCAGGAACCGGCCTTCATTCACGTTATCTGCCGCAGTGATGTGTCGTATCATCCGTTCACCGTCGTTAGAACAGATAATACAACTGCGTCAGGGGCAGGGTCTTTGCCGGCTGGGAAGTGATTTCCCTGCCATCAAGCGTCACCTTGTGTGTCTCCGGGTCGATGGTGATCGTGCCGGTCCTGTTATTCCTGACCATTTGTTGTTTGCCAAGATCACGGGTCTTGCATACCGGCAGCACCTGTCGCTGGAGGCCATACTTTTCCTTTATCCCCTTCTCAATGGCAATCTTCGACGTGAATATCGCAGAGATCCGGGACTGGGCGAGCCCGAAGCCACCGAACATCGGCCTCCAGTAGTAGGGTTCAGGCGTCGGGATGGAAGCATTCGGGTCTCCCATCATTGCCCACGCAATAAACCCCCCCTTAAAGAGCATTTTCGGTTTCGCCCCGAAGAACTTCGGCTCCCATAGGACGATATCTGCCATCTTGCCCGGCTCGAGACTGCCCACGTAATCCGCAATACCATTGGTAATAGCAGGGTTGATGGTGAGTTTCGCGAGGTACCGGAGGACCCGGAAGTTATCGTTCTCTTTTGCATCCTCAGGAAGTTTACCGAACTGTTCCTTGTTCTTATGGGCAGTTTGCCAGCACCGGGTTGAGACTTCCCCGACCCGGCCCATTGCCTGACTGTCGGATGAGTACATTGAAAGTACGCCGAGATCGTGAAGCACATCCTCGGCAGCGATGGTCTCTGCACGGATTCGCGATTCTGCAAAGGCAACGTCCTCCGGTACTGCCGGGTTCAGGTGGTGGGTGGTCATCAGCATATCGAAGTGCTCATCGAGCGTGTTGACTGTGTACGGCCGGGTCGGATTTGTTGACGAGGGTAGCACGTTTGGCTCCCCGGCAATTTTCATAATATCCGGGGCATGGCCGCCGCCCGCGCCTTCCGTATGGTACGTGTGGACGGTCCGGCCGTTGATGACATCTATGGAGTCGTCCACGTACCCTCCTTCGTTGAGCGAGTCGGTGTGGATTGCGACCTGGACATCATAATCGTCCGCAACCGAGAGCGCCGTATCGAGCGCCGCTGCAGTTGCGCCCCAGTCCTCGTGCATCTTGAACCCGCCGGCTCCCGCTTCGAGCTCCTCAATGAGCGTTGCCCGCTTGCTGTCGTTCGCCTTACCGAGGAAGAGCCAGTTCAGGGGCAGTCCCTCAACAGACTCAATCATCTTCCGGACGTTCCACGGGCCCGGGGCGCTCGTGACGGCACACGTTCCTTCTGCTGGCCCGGTACCACCACCGATGAAGGTAGTAATACCGTTTGCCAGGGCCTCGTATGCCTGCTGTGGGCAGATCATGTGGATATGGGAATCGAAGAAGCCGGGCGTCGCGATGAGGCCTTCCCCGGCAGTGACTTCTGTCGAGTTACTGACGACCATATTCCTGTCGACATTGTCCATCAGTCCTGGGTTGCCTGCTTTCCCTATCCCGGCGATCTTACCGTTCCTTATTCCGATATCAGCCTTGATGACGCCAAGGATCGGATCGAGGATCACGGCATTGGTGATGACATGGTCGAGTGCTCCGGCCTCCTGGGTTGTACCGGGGCTCATGCCCATCCCCTGCCGGACCGTTTTACCGCCACCGAAGACCAGTTCATCACCGTAGGTCGTACAGTCTTTCTCCACTTCAACGGTGAGGTTCGTATCTGCGAGCTGTATTTTGTCACCGGTTGTCGGACCGAAGAGGTCGATATACTGCTGGCGTGGGATCTTCATGTCTAGGCCCCCTTGAAGAGCAGTTTCTTCGCCTTCTCTTGTGCGAGGATCTTATGGTATTTTGTTTTTGTGCTCCCGTCGGTGAGGTTGTTGAAGCCGTGGACATACTGTTTGCCGCCGAACTCAACGAGGGTCACCTCTTTTTCCTGCCCGGGTTCGAGACGGATCGCGGTTCCCGACGGTAGATCAAGTTTGAAACCATACGCTTTCTCCCGGTCAAAGTCGAGCGCCCGGTTCGCCTCGAAGAAGTGGAAGTGTGAACCTACCTGAATACCCCGGTCTCCGGTGTTCTTGACTTTGATCTTTACGCGTTTTCTCGCAGGAAAGATCTCGATGTCTTTACCGCCCGGGGTTATTTTGCCAATGTCAGTGCTCATTTCTTCTTCCCTCCTGTCTTCGGCTGGATGGGGTTATGGATGCTCACCAGTTTTGTGCCATCAGGAAAAGTTCCCTCTATTGCGATCAAGGGGATCATTTCCGGGACACCGGGCATGACATCATCGCTGGTGAGGACATGCCGGCCGGACTCCATAATCTTGGCGACCGAATCGCCCCTCCGTATTCTCTCCAGCGCAAAATCCGAAATATACGCAATTGCTTCCGGATGGTTGAGTTTGACGCCATCTTTCAGCCTGCGTTCTGCAATCCGTGCTGCAGTGAATATCTGCAGTTTATCGAGTTCCCTGGGAACGAGCTTCATTTTTGTCTACTCCTCGTCATCTTCCTCATTATCACTGAATGCGTACTCAGACCATTTTTGTTCCCCAGACCGTGTGTTCATAACGCTGGGCTTTCTCCGCACCCTTCAGGCAGAAGAACTTGTTCTTGAGTCCATACTCAGACGTAACCGGGCAGCTCGGACAGATACAGCCCTTGTCTTCAGAAATGCACATGAAGCTCTTCCCTTTCATACAGAAGAGCAGCTCTTGTGCATTCTTTGCACATTTGGTGTACGTCGGACATTTTGGGCAGGTACATTCTGCTTTTTTTGCCTCATCCATTTTCATCTGCTTTGATGCGGGCACTTTTGCCCACTCCTTATGCAGTTCTTCAAATTTGTCCACGTTTTCACCTGTTTTCCTCATCCTACGATTCTCACTCCTGAGTCTAAGTTTGCTTTTCTCTCGGGTTTTTTTTAAAAATCCATTTCAGGAATCCCCTTCGAAAGGGAGCGATGGATTTTTTCCGATACCTGCCCAGGAATGGCACCCTTACTTGAAGCCTGATGCAAGTCAGGTGAGACCATCACAGTACCAGCTGGAAGGATCAGCCCCAAGTTCCACTATTTGATCGATGATTGACAAGGTGCATCCTTCACCATGAATGGAGTCCACTATCCGGCTGCCCCTTATCTGTGCGCCAAATCCTTTTTATTACACTATAAATCTATTCGCTCGTTTCAGTTTTTGAAATAATTTCTGAAACCATGTTCACTATCGTCAACATTCAGCTACGGCGAGAAGGTTGGCGGGATATTATATTTATTCCTTTATTATTTTCGGAATGGAAAAAACGTGTACCGGGTAAAATCTCCGATCAATCTTTGTAATGTTCATCTCTCTGAATGTAATAATTCAATTTCTTATAAAAAAAATCGTTAAGATGAACCGCCCCCGGACTCATTACGAAATACCCGGATTCATTCCCGGTCCTTACCGGTGATATCCCGGATATACCTCAGCGCTGCAACCGCATCCTCGCGTTTCTGGTCGCATGCACCGGTAATGACCCAGCCCAGGAAACGCTTCCTGACCTTCTCATCAATCGCATCTCCGGCAGCGGATACTATTGCACCATAGGTACGCTTTGGATAGAACAGGGATTGGGCTGAGGCAAGGAGGGCATTATGCGCCGTGGCATCAATAACCACCTCACTCACCGCCCTTTTCAGGGTGAACCGGATATTGATGAGCGGCTCCGAGAGGGCCAGGCCTGATTCCGGATCGAATACCAGCGCCACTTCATCGTCAGATTCGAGTTCGCCGCTCTTGTACATCCGGTAGATCTCGCCGATGCCTACCATCCCGAGGGTATCCATCTCTGCGGCCCGGAGGGCACCCATGCTCGATGCACCAACCACTGTTACCCCGTGTTTTATCGCAGCGAGGATCTCCCGGTGGGCAACGGCAGATTCCTGGTGAAAGACCCCGTCGATCAACCCGATGATGGTCGCGCCTTCGCCTGCTGCTGCAAGAAGGTCTCCCCGCTTTGCCGGCGGGCGGTACTCTGCGGAAAGGATCTTTTCCGCCTCTGACGGTTCAAGACTTGGGCCGAGAAAGACGATGATCCTGTGCATGATCCGCCCGCTCCCCCCGCCGCTCCGGGTCCATCGCGAAAATTTCCAGCCCCGGCACGATCACCCGCACGACCGGGATCCCGATCTCCTCGCGGGTCAGGTCGATCACGATGACCCGGTCGAGTCCCTTGTTCTTCAGGGCCTCGGCCATAAACCGGATATCCTCGAGGAAGTCATCGCTGTCGCACGATGCGATTTTGCTGTAATCAAGGGTGCCGTTATTGCGGAACCAGTACTCGTTGATCCGCTTCGCCCGGTCATAGCCCATTTTTTTCCTGAGTTCGGCAAGAACAGTATCCTCCCGTGCCCCGTGGATCTGGGTGAGCCGGCTCTGGGCAACCTCGGTGAGTGCCCGCATGACCGCAATCCGTGCACTGGTATGGGTCCCGATCCCTATCGTGAGCAGCATCGGGTCCCTGAGCAGCACATCATCAGCTATTGCAGCCATGGTCGGGATCCCGATATCGCTGGTGATATCCCTCACGATAACCTCCACCTGGGCATCGGAAAATTTCTTCTGCATCGCAAGGCAGGTCGGGTCATCAATATTGACCACCGAGGCACCGGTATTCCGTGAGGCCTCGACCAGCGACCACGCGTCCCGTTCAATCACCTCGGAAAGCGCATGGAACACCGCCTCCTCTAGGGTGTTGCCGGAGGCGAGCCCGTTGGTACTGGTCCGGAAGAGCTGGCCCGTGTGCGGGGGAAGCGGGTGAAAGACCGCCTGTGCCGGGACAAGGACCTCCTCATCATTGGTAATATCGTATCCTTCGACCCACGCGATAGCCCGATCCAGGTCCGCGTCCCGGGGAAGGATCAGGTCCTTGGGATCCAGCACCCGCCCATGGGCAAACATCTCCTGGTAGGGGGCAAAGTGAGTCCGCCGGTCATGGAGCTCCGAAGAGTACCTCTCGATCCCTTCCATGATCGCCGATATCCGTGACTCCTCCACCGTCGCACCCTTACCGTTATAGACCGTGATAGCACCCGACTCGGCGGTCGGGCGGATGCAGGAGAAGACCGGGATCCCGATCCGGTCAAGGTTCGTAATATCCGCCACCCGGGTTATTCCCGCTGCGGGAACCTTCGGTTCAATCCGGGCAAGTGTTTCGTCAAGGGGGACAGCTCGCTGTGTTTCAATATTGTAGGTTTTTTTGCAGGATTTCAACTGCATGGGAGTCACCTGTAGTATTGTTCCGGATTCTTATAAGGTCTGGATCTTAGATCTCTACTAAAATATTCCTTGCCGGGGTTTATACACTTTGATTTGGGGCGGTTGGGATCAGGGACCGGGTTATTCGTTTATGAAAAAAACGTCACCTTGTTATTACGTTTTGCAATTTCAGTTGGTTATCGGTTATAAAGGATGTCGGGCATCAATTACCGAAACAGCCATTATTTTTTCTTATTCTTCAATATTTTTTTGGGCGTCAGGATACCTGCCTTCTCTAATTCTTCCCGGGCGAGCGTTTTAAAACTCTTTCTCCGGTCTTCACCGGGAAATAAATCACTTTTTACTTTTCCATCCAGGGTTTTCGGTTTTCTCTTCTTTGGCATGAATTGATATTATTTAATCACGGTTAATATTTTTTGTCCATAAAGAACTGATTAATTTTGCAATACCCTGAAGGAAAAGGGAGTTTCAAATCCGATGTCCTGCATGGTAATTTTGGGTTACCGGTAAGTATGCCTTGGAAACCCATCACTTTTGCCATCACTTTTCCAAAAATACCAAGGATCAAATTCGTGTTCTGTGAGCACATTTAACAAAATACAGGACTAATTATTCATTGTTGGCATTCGAATGCATTTTTGAAAATATTTTACTAAAAAAACATTGAAAATGCTCCATTTCTAAATAAAAAAATATATAAAGTATAAGAATAAATCATAAATTGATCATACTGAGAGTGTAGTCCATGAATAGCCCACGTGAGAAATATGAGAGGGAACAATTCTGGGAACTTGCTGAGGATATTGTATCGATAGATACGGACGGACAGCATAACAGGATATTAGCCGGTGTTTTCCATAAGTTAAAGTTGAAAACCGATAAGACGAACTAACGCTCTCTGCATCTTTTTTCATAAAATGTGAAGTGCGCTTTTTGCAGGGCAAATCCTTTTTAAGATGAACTTCCCGTCCACGGAAAGGTAGGAAGGCCCCGGTTTTGACCTTCTTGTTAGTTGCTCCTTCTGGTCATGTGCCACATCCCGTTCATCGTTATCACGACAATCCTATTTTTCAGTTCAGGACTGTTAGCCTATGTGATCCTCCCGGCATGCTCGTTACCTTAGACCGGGTCCTCGATCATGTGGATGGTGGATGCCAGGAAAAAAAGTATAAACTAGAAAAGTTCGGGGGATACCCCCCGCAATTCTTTCAGGAACTCTGTTCCACAAATGAAAGTTGCGATATGCAATAATATTTGTAAGTAAGCGGCTTTACTCACTGCTTCCTTTTTTCTCTCGAATCCGTTTAGTTAAATTAATGCATCAAGTCCCCAGCACGTCAGGAACGCTGCAACTACAAGTCCTTCATTACTCAGAGGGAAAACCCTTGCTATGGATAATATGATCACAATAACTCCAATGATTACTGCCAATATTCGTGACAATTTTGCTGTGTTTGCCATATTTGTTCTCCTTTATCCGGGGTCGTTGCCCAGCATGGCTAATCGTTTTGCTCCATCTTATATTCTCCCTTTCAAATCACTATCAATTATTAAATTACAGGTAAAAATAAAAAGTTTGATCAATAAATTTACCAAAAAATCATCTCCCCTTCGTTATAAAATGTCCCGAATCACAAGAACGATTACCCTTGAACAATACCATGTAAAAAGTATGAGATATTATTCCGGAATACTTTTTGTTCTTCTCATTATTACGGTCATTTTTGCAGCCGGGTGTACCCGTCAGACGTCCCCCGCAGCACCTGTCCCGGTACCGACGCTCACCGCCACGGTTACAACAACTGCCAGTCCGTTTAGTATAACCACCACTCCGGTAATTCCAACACTCACCCCTGCTATTGCAACAACCACGGCTGTCGTTTCTGTAACGACGCTGCTCCCCCAGGCAGATCCAACCGAGGTGTCTGAAATAAACTTCTCGTATTATTCTGACAGCGATTTCAGTGTCGAGTATCCCTCCAGCTGGACAACAGCAAATTCGATTAATACCCCGTACCCGGTCGGCCCGTTTTTCTTATACGACGACCCGCGTCTTACCGAACCCTATCGGGTCGTTACGATTACCAGTCCTGATACTACTAAAAAATTCGTCTCACTCACGCAGGATTTTGAACAGGCCGGTGATTACAGTCTCAATCCTACCATCGACTGGTGCAAGGCAATGTTCCAGAGAGACTACCAGGATTTATCCGCGGCGAACTACCTCGGCAACTTTAAATATTTTTCAACCGGGAACGCAATGGCATCATCCTATGACGTTACCCTGCCCGAAGGGACACGATACTACCCATCGGCATACACCATAAAAGCGGTCGCAGCGACACGCATATTATTTTGGATTTTTTACTGATACCCGTAATTTCAATACTTACCGTAACCTGAAAGATGTCATGATCTCATCAGTAAAAACAACCGATACGGTGTAATACACGTATCCTTTTTTATCGTCGGTAATACTACAACAATTCTATAATTTGGGCTCTTTTTCGGATTCAAATGAACAGAGATTAATCGTTAGTGACGGGAAAACGACAGAGTGGGGACCTGCCAGAATTAGCGATGATTCTCTCAGACGTTTGAGTACGTTGAGTCAGGTTTGTCGAACCTGCCAATGAATTATAAACAAAAAAATTCCAAAAAAAAAGATAAGGTTATGCCGGAGCACCGGTATCCTCAAACAGGTATTTCCAGGCAACCGCTGCAATTATTGCGCCGATCAGCGGTGCGACAATAAATACCCAGAGCTGGGAAAGAGCGGTCCCCCCGGCCACCAGTGCAGGTCCAAGACTCCGTGCGGGATTTACTGAGGTTCCCGTTACGGGGATACCCACCATATGGATTATGGCGAGCGTGAACCCTATTGCTATTCCGGCAAACCCGGCAGGTGCTTTTTTGCTTGTCGCTCCGAATATGACCATCAGGAAAATAAACGTCAGGACAACTTCAGCGATAAATCCCGATGACAGGGAATATCCGTCCGGAGAAGCAATCCCGTACCCGTTCTGCCCCAGGCCATTGGTTGCCAGGTTGTATCCGGGAAGCCCGGTCATGATTGTCAGAAGCACCATCGACGCAATAATCGCACCGATACACTGGACAATAATGTAGATGAGTGCATCCTTTGCAGGAATTTTCCCGTTGACCAGCATCGCAATGGTTATTGCGGGATTGATGTGGCATCCCGATATCCCGCCGATTGCGTATACCATGACGAGAACGGATATACCAAAGGCCAGTGCAATTCCGAGAAACCCGATATGCTTTCCTGCAACTACAGCGCTCCCCGTTCCGATGAATACCAGAACAAATGTTCCCAAAAGTTCAGCCAGATACTTCCTCATGTCACCCATACCAGAACCTCATAACGTTTCGGTTGAAGCCCGATGAGAGGCTATCATCGTTGGAGTTTATAGTGTTATCGGGGAGAATTATCCTGTTCCGGATACCCGGGTTGCCGGGCCGGTGCGAGAGTCTGTTCACGGAAATCTCAGACGTCGACAAAAATCGCCGGGCCGGAGATCCTGACCGGGAACACCTGCAGATCGTATGTCCTGATCGGTGCTTGGATCTCCGCCACCCTCTTCGCGTAGGCCAGCATCTGCGGCGGGAGCTTGTCCATCCCCTCCATCTTCGGCTCGACCGGCCCGGCAATCTTCTTCCCGGTCGTCACATCGAACCGCGAGAAGTGCAGCGGGCAGGTGATGATCGGCCCTTCAAGTATTCCCCTCGAGAGCGAGGAATTCATATGGGGGCAGCGGTCCCCGATCGCGTAGAATCTGCCGCCGACATTCGCGATGCACACCTCTTCTCCACCGGCCTCGATATGTTTCATGGTGCCGGTTGGTATCTCGCTTACCTTTGCAACTTCGACAAAACTCATGCGATTCACTGGAATGTAGATGATCTCCTGCGCTCATAAATAGTTATCCGGGTGCGTACGAATGCTCCAGAGCTGCCTGAAATCATCACATGCTCCCGGAATGGCCATCGCAACCGGATTTTGCTTATCATAAAACCAGGGCCAGCGGTGAATGATAAAAAAACAGGAAGGCTTCCCAGGATACAGGACCGTTGATACAATGCTTCTTTGGTTCTGATTAAAGGACAGGGTTCTGATACGCTGCAATCGGTGTACTCCTATCGCAGGACTACGGTTTTCTGATCCACCGTACTTCTTACCTGGCACCTTGAAGGGAGACGGCACATTTGAATAGATTCATAATAGAAATGGATATCAGAAACTCCATGTCATCCTCTCTCCAGAGTCTCGACATTTTTAAGAACTCATACGAGTTCCGTATCGCCCAGCTGAAAGAAGAGAGGGAACACGGAATAAAGGTCATCGGAACCCTCTGCCTCTATGTTCCGGACGAGATAATTTTTGCAGCCGGTGCCGACAGAATCGTTCTCTGTGGCGGGAAAGCCGATACCATCCCCGTGGCAGAGCAGTCGCTTCCAAGGAACATATGCCCGCTGATCAAGTCCTCGTTTGGGGCGGTGGTCGACGCAAGCTGCGGGGGGAACCTTGCGTGCGCCCATGTTCCCTTGGTCGATGTGGTTGTTGCAGAGGCGACATGCGACGGAAAGAAGAAGATGTACGAGATCCTTCCTGATTATCTGCCCACCTATGTCCTCGACCTCCCGCAGAAACCAGGGAGCCCCGAGGCCCTGAATTATTTCCTTTCCGAGCTCCGGAAGTTCGGGAAGTTCATGGAGGGCCTGACCGGAACTGTCGTTAGCAACGATGCATTGAAACGGGAGATCAGGTCGGCAAATGAAACAAAACGACTCCTCCACCGCTTCTTCGGGATGAGGAGGCGCGACCCACCCCCGATCAGGGGGTCAGATGTCCTTCGGGTGATGCAGAAACAGTTCTTCCTCTCTCCCGACCAGTTCAGGCAGGGGGTCAGAGAGCTCTGCGACGAGATGGAGCATGTCACACCGGAAGCCCGGACAGGACCGCGGATCATGATATCGGGGTGCCCGATGGCGGCGGGGAATACGAAAGTGCCGGACATTATCGAGCAGAAAGGCGGGGTGATCGTGGTCGAGGAGAGCTGTACCGGAACAAGGTCGTTCTGGGACTTTGTGGACGAGGATAAAGATCCCTGGACAGCGCTTGCGGAGCGGTACCTTGAGATCCCCTGTGCCTGCATGACACCCAATGACCGGCGGATCGACCGTATCGTCGATCTCGCGAAACAGTACGATGTCGACGGCGTAGTATATTACACCCTGCAGTTCTGCCACGCTTACAATATCGAACGCCTCCGGGTGCAGAGAGCCCTGAAAAAGGAGAAGATCCCCCTGCTTGCGATTGAGTCCGACTACGGGGACTCGGACACGGAACAGATCGGGATCCGGGTCGATGCGTTCCTGGAGATGATCGCGTGATCACCGCGGGGATAGACGCTGGAGCCGCCACGACAAAGGCGCTCCTGTTCCGGGACCGGGAGATCGTCGGGTACCGGATTGGCATCACCGCGTTTGATTTCCTCACCGCTGCCCGGAATATGTTCGACGAGCTCCTCGCGAGTTGCGATATCAGAAAAGAGGAGGTACTGAAAATATATGCTACGGGGTATGGCCGGAATTCCATTTCGTTTGCAGATAAATCGATAAGCGAGATTACGGCGCACACGAAAGGAGTATCATTTCTCTTTCCGGAGGTGCAGGGAATCATCGATGTTGGAGGGCAGGACTCCAAGGTCATCGTGGTAGAAGACGGGAGGGTAGCAGACTTCCTCATGAACGACAAGTGCGCTGCAGGGACCGGGAAATTCCTGGAGTACACGGCAAAGGCGCTCGAGGTCCCGATCAACGACCTCGGTGGCCTCGCCCTCGCGTCCGGGCACCCTGCCGGCATCACCAGTATGTGCACGGTATTTGCAGAGACCGAGGTGATCTCGCTCCGGGCGAGAGGCATCACCAAGGAGGACATCGCCGCAGGCCTGATCGCGAGCATCGCGACGCGGGTAGGAGTGATGGCGAAGCGGATGGGATTGAAGGAGCATGTTGCGTTTGTCGGCGGGGTGGCGAAGAATGCCGGGATGAAGGCAGCACTCGAAAAGGAGCTGGGCACCATCCTGTATGTCCCGTTCGAACCTCAGATCACCGGCGCATTGGGAGCAGCAATTGCCGCACAAGGGAACAGGTAGCACCCTCTATTGGCAGGTAATCATCTGTCAGTAAATAGTAGTTACTTTTCAAATCACCGTCAGAATATCTTTTTTAATTTTCCAAATGGTATACTATTCGCTTGAGGTCCCCTTTCAGGAAGGTTTCTGAAAGTAAACTGCCAGGGACAGGTAGAAATGGGGGGGTCTTGGAAAAAGAGCAGGTTGTGCATCGTTTCTTCCCCCCGTATCCTTGCCGTAAGAAGAACCGTCAGGAAAAGACCTGCAAGAATACCGTAGAGCGAGCCGGGCAGCAGGGGTTCCCCGGGCAACATCAGGATCGCCCGGCGATCAGGACGGGGAATTCGGTCCGGATTGTGACCCGGGTGACATTTGATTTTTTCCTCAGGCACGATATCCACCAATACCGCATTTTCCCGGATCTCTTACGAGAAATCTGTACAGGAAAAAGATCCCGGAAATCATGAAAATAGTGGATATGGTGCCTTAGCGTGCGGAAAGGATGAATTATGAACAGGATCAATTTAGTCCTCCTGTCATGGTTCCGGTATTTCAGAAGTTATATTACGCCGGGGCAGTTCATCTTGTATAAGGTATTCATGGGGGAAAATCCGGGGGATACCACGAGCGATATTTTTGATCGCCTGGGGCTGGACAAAGCGTCAATGATGGCATTCAGCGATGGAATATTTGCCATTGCAATCACCCTTCTGGTACTTGAATTGAGAATCCCGGATATCCCTTCTCATGATATTGACACCGTATTTCTCCCCACCCTGGTGAATATATTCCCAAAAATCCTGGGATTTATCCTCAGTTTTTTTATCATCGCGAATTTCTGGCTGTCCTACCGTCGCATGTTCTCGTTCATACCCACGCTGGATCGCGTCCTCGTCAGGCTCCATATTGTATTCCTGTTCTTCATCGTGCTGATGCCTTTTCCAACGTACCTGTTAGGGATTTATGGCAACCATCTCAGTGTTGTCGTCTTTTATGCACTCATTCTTACCATGAGCAGCCTTCTCCTGTTTTTCCTCTGGAAATACGCATCAAAAAACCACCGGTTAATCGAACCCGATCTATCGGAACATGTTACCGAATATATGTCGGTGAGAAACCTGATAACACCCCTGACATTTCTTGTATCGATTCCTATAGCGCTGGTAAATCCTTTACTGGCGATGGTATCATGGAGTTCCATGCTGGTCTCCTTCCCCTTGGTTAAAACGAGATATAAAAAGAAATTTGCGGGTACTCAGAATATTTAGCTCTACCAGAGCAGAGGAAAAAGCCGGTAACGGACTTTCTGCGTATACTCCCGGTAACCTTCCAGCTCCCGCCCCAGTATCTTCTCTTCCCCTAGTATCCTTGCTATAAGTAGAACGGTCAGGGCATGCCGACGCTATTTATCGAATAAAGAAAGGATTAAAAAAATAACATTCTCGAATCATCCATATCCTCGTTCTGTTAACCGCAGGGTTTTATGAAATAACTTGTAGAATCCAGTGAATATAAATTATTTTTAAAAGATAGGTTCGAACATGACCAATAGACCGTTTAGTACTTGTACCCACCACCCTTCAGACCTGATTACAGATATCTTGACAAACGACGATCCATCTCAGAAACAAGGGCGCTTGAAGTGTGACTGTCATGAATCGATCTTATATCTCCGTAAGAGGAATTTACTGATAAAATTTAACGGACTTTATTGGTATTGGTCATCAAAGAAGAGGAGTTGGATTTCAGACAAAACCCATGCAAAAGAGAACTGGAACATCAGGGATCTTATGTACACATCAGAAAAAGAAGTTAAAAAATTTATCAAGAATAATCCTTTTACCTGAGATATTCCGATAAACCCAAGTTTTTTTTTAAAGTTGTTGACGGGCTCTAAATTAAAATTAGAATCGAGACCATCGTCAAGATACTGGTATGGGAATTTTAAACACTCTTTTCGGTTCTGATAAGTTCGCGGTTGATCGCGCGTACTCGCGGTTGGTAAATCGCGCGAAAAAATTATTTTTTTATTATAATCCAAAGAATGCGATAAGAAAACGCTTATTGTTTCTTCCAATAGAAAGTTCCCGTTATGATACATGCAACACCGATCAACCATCCAAGAAATAAAACCCATGAGATCCCCCCGGGGCAGTTATAGAATATGAACGAAGGTGATGAGCATAAATCCGCTCGTTTGGCTATAGGACTACCTCCTATAGGAAATAGATACATTGCCAAAATGATGATTATTCCGAATAATATGAGAGGAACAACGGGTGCGTATATCATCTTTTTTTGAGTGTCGTCCGACGATGTTTTTGTTAAAGGTTCCCCACAAACCCCGCAAAACTGATTTGTATCAGGATTATATTTTCCGCATAATGGACAAAGCATGCTATCAAAACTTATGATTGAGTTGATGAATGTTTAACATTCTGGATGAATCAATTTTCGCACCATGCACACTAAAATACCATCATTGAAACCCGAATTTTATCATCTGGTAAATCCTTTGCTGGCAATGATGTCATGGAGCAGCCTGCTGGTCTCCCTCCCCCTGGTTAAAATAAGATATAAAAAAGAAATTTTTTGGTGATCAGAACACTTAGGTCTACCAGAGCAGAGGAAAAAGCCGGTAACGGACCTTCTGAATGTACTCCCGGTAGCCTTCCAGCTCCCGGCCCAGCATCTTCTCTTCTCCTGCGATCCTAGCCATAAGAAGAACAGTCAGGGCAAGGCCCGCAAGAATACCGTAGAGCGAGCCGAGCAGCAGGGGTGCCCCGAGAAACATCAGGATCCCCCCGAGGTACATGGGGTGCCGGACAAACCCATAGACGCCGCTCGACACCACCCGCTGCTTCCGTTCCTCTTGGATCCTGACCAGGGGAGACAGGAACGTGTTATCGGTATACGAGCGGAAGAACAGGAAGAACGATCCGACCAGCAGGGCAATCCCGAGAATGGTCAACCAGAGGGGGAAGACCGGGGACCACCCGAACCGTTTTGCGTCGAGGGGCATGATGATAATCCAGAGCATAAACCCAATCATGATCCCGTAGATAACATATATGTCCCAGCGTTCCTGGTTGCCGGCACCGGGCTGTTTGTACCGTTCTTCAAGCAGCGCCGGGTCTTTTTTGTATAGATAGAGGATTGTCGAGTAACAGAGAAGGATAAACCAGATGCTGAATATCCAGCCTTCGGGCCAGGTGTAATCCCCGGAAAGGAGGAGGATCAGTGCAGGGAATAACAGGATGAACAGGAATGCGAAGACGAGCTTCTTCTGCATGGGTACGTATTGGGGAGACGGGATAATATGAAAGTGGGTTGTGGGGAGGTTCGTATCCGTCCCCATGCATTCAACAAAGGGGTTATAGGTAACTCAAAAATTTTGAACCTTTAACAGTTATACTTTTCCGGCACCATTTCCATCTTAAAAATCCGTTGAAATTGACCACTTTACTGAAATCCGGGATTATTAATGGCCCCCCTCAATCCATAACGCAGATAAACGATGAGCACTATAACGTCATTAAGCACCTCGGTGGAATCGATGGACGTTTTACTGTCAATTAAACCAAAGTACGTGAAGTCCATTATTGAGGGAGAAAAGCGGTACGAGTTCCGGAAGACTCTCTTCAAAAACCGCGAGATCGGCCGGATCTATATCTATTCTTCATCGCCCGTGAAAAAAATCGTAGGGTCGTTTGAGATCGGTGGAATTCTGGAAGATTATCCCGTTGACCTCTGGGATACTGTCAAAGAGTATGCCGGTATCAATGACCGGGATTTCTTTGCATACTTTGACGGGAAGTCACGGGCATTTGCAATAAAGATCCAGAACCTGCAGGAATTTAACGATCCGGTCGATCCGTATGAGACGATGCCTGGGTTCGTGCCGCCGCAGTCGTATTGTTATATGGATAGGGAAAAATGTGTAACCCCCCAATAACTCCTCAACCGCAATCAAAACAATGCTTCACAATAGGCTACGGGAATTCCCCGATCGATCGGTTCATCACCTTGTTACAGACTGTCGATATCGGTTTGATCATCGATGTGCGAAGTTCTCCTCACAGCCGGTTCAATCCTCATTTTAACCGGGAAAATCTTGAAAAATCCCTGATAACGAACTACGTTGATTACCGATTTATGGGCGATAAGATTGGCGGTAGATATTCAAATCCCAACCTGCTCTTCCCGGATGGCACAGTCAACTACCGGAAAGTACAGGAAACGGAAAAATTCCAGGATGGCATCAACGAAGTATTATCGATAATTTCCAGCGGGAAGAAGATCGCCTTGATGTGTGCCGAGATAGAACCGGAGCGATGCCACCGGTTTGCTTTGATCTCGCCGGTTCTACAAGCGAAGGGAATTTCTGTTATTCACATCCGACCGGAGGGGAAGTTGCAGGCAAACGAGGATCTGGAGCGGGAACTAGTTGAGTCTTTTTTCGATACCTCGCAGGTGAGTATTACAGGTGAACCGGTGGCTTTTGTTGCGGAGATGTACGAGAGGGTGAACCGGAAAATTAAGTCGGGGAAGAAGCACCTGATTTAAGGATCTTTTTTTATCATAGCTGGTTAAAAACTGCCTTTGAGAATAGAGAATACGACAAAAATATGAGAAATGAAAATGCGATTATTTTCTCTTTCCGCTGGATTTCTTGTCACCGGTCTTTACTGCTACGGGAGCGGTCTTTGATGCGGGGGCAACTGCCTTCTTTTCTTTATTTGACGTGGTTATCACTTCCTTTTCA
>Ga0209777_10000143_pt1 | contig 120202 bp, 120 predicted proteins | sample FrelakmetHBP12HB_FD_187147 | JGI IMG/M metagenome (GOLD analysis project Ga0209777, IMG submission 187147) | Freshwater lake sediment microbial communities from the University of Notre Dame, USA, for methane emissions studies -HBP12 HB (SPAdes)... | ecosystem: Environmental > Aquatic >... | reverse complement strand
TTCCGAGAAACTTCGTGCAAGTGCTTAATGCCTATTGTGACAAGAAAAAAACATTAAATTAATAAAACATACAGAGAGGGATAGAAAAATGTCGAATCAAATTACTAAAGAAGATGTTGTTAAATTTATTGAAGGAATGACGGTATTAGAGCTGTCGGCTCTGGTCAAAGAATTGGAAGAGAAGTTCGGAGTTTCTGCCGCCGCTCCGATGATGGCTGCGGTGGCCGTTGCCGGTGGAGCACCTGCTGCAGCAGAAGAAAAGACTGAATTTAATGCTATTCTTACAGGTTTTGGCGCGGAAAAGATTCAGGTTATTAAAGTTGTTCGGGCCATTACCAGTTTAGGTCTTAAAGAGGCTAAAGATTTGGTAGAAGGTGTGCCCAGACCAATAAAAGAAAGCATTTCTAAAGATGAAGCTGCGGATATTAAGAAGAAGATTGAAGAAGTTGGTGGAACCGTCGAGATTAAATAACGTAATCTCTAATAAGTCATTTTATTAAGGAAACTATGGGCGATTTTAGAAAAAATTTTGGCAGGGTAAAGAAATTACTGGATATTCCCAATTTAATTGAAATCCAGACACGATCTTATGAAAAATTCCTCCAGCAGGAGTTGGCGCCGGCAAAGAGAGGTAACATCGGGCTCCAAGGCGCTTTTAAGAGTGTGTTTCCTATTTCTGATTTCAGCGGGAAGTGTTCTCTGGAGTTTGTCAGCTACAAAATTGGCGATGTCCGTTATAATGAGAAGGAGTGTATCCAAAAGGGAATGACCTTTGCCGCTCCTTTGAAGATTGTGGTGAGGCTGGTTGTATTCGATACTGATCGTCTTGCTGACGGCAAAATCAACCGAGAAGCGCCCGAGATGAAGCCAATTCGCGATATTAAGGAGCAGGAAATTTATTTCGGCGAGATTCCGCTGATGACTGAAAACGGTACCTTCATTGTTAATGGAACGGAACGGGTTATTGTAAGCCAGCTCCACCGTTCCCCCGGTATCTTTTTTGATCATGACAAAGGTAAAACTGTTGCCAGCGGTAAGCTGATTTATTCCGCGCGGGTTATTCCTATCAGAGGTTCCTGGCTGGATTTGGAATTTGATTCTAAAGATCTGCTCTATGTCAGGATTGATCGCCGCCGGAAAATGCCAATCACGATACTGTTAAAGGCTATGAGTAATTCGACGGAATTTATTTTAAATTACTTTTACAATATCGAGAAAGTCACCATTGAAGGTGAAAAGCTTTATTTTGCCGTAGACGATTCTCTCGTCGGCCAAAAGGCCCCGGAAGACATTAAAGATCCGAAAAGCGATGAAACGATTGTTAAGAAGGGACGTAAGCTTACGAAGCCTCTCTTAAAAAGAGTTATGGATGCGAAGATTAAACGCATTGTCATAAAAGAAGCAGAGCTTGCGGGAAAGATCATTTCTTCGGATGTTCGTGATCCGCAAACAGGGGAAATTATTTTCCGCTGCAATGAAGAATTGCCGTTAAATGGGCTGGAAGTAGCCAAAGAAAAGGGAGTGCAGGAGTTAAAGTTCATCCATATTGATGAAGATATGGATAATGCCTCCATGCGCGAGACCTTGTTAATTGATAAAATTGATACTACTGAGGATGCAATAATGGAAATATATCGCCGTTTGCGTCCCAGTAATCCTCCCACGCCGGAAACCGCGGCAAAATTTTTCAATAGCCTTTTCTTTGAGCCGGAGACTTATAATTTGTCCGATGTTGGCCGGGCAAAAATGAATTATAAGCTGCATTTAAATGTATCTACCGATATCACCGTATTGCGTAATGAAGATATTTTGGCCGCGGTCAAGTATTTGATTGATTTGAAGAACGGTATTGGCGAATGCAGTGTTGATGATATTGACCATTTAGGAAATCGCAGAGTGAGGTCTGTCGGCGAACTCATTGAGAACCAGTATCGAATTGGTTTGGTTCGCATGGAGCGAGCGATAAAAGAAAAAATGAGCTTGCAGGATATCGAAACAATGATGCCGCATGACCTGATTAATGCTAAGCCCGTTTCGGCGGTTGTTAATGAGTTTTTCGGTTCCAGTCAGCTTTCTCAGTTCATGGATCAGACCAATCCCCTGTCTGAAATTACTCATAAGAGACGTTTGTCCGCGTTGGGGCCAGGCGGTTTAACGCGCGAGCGTGCGGGCTTTGAAGTCCGCGATGTTCATGCTACTCATTATGGCCGCATATGTCCGGTAGAGACACCGGAAGGACCAAATATCGGTTTGATTGTTTCTTTGAGTACCTACGCCAGGGTAAATGAATTTGGCTTTATTGAAACTCCTTATAAACTTGTTGAAAATGGCCAAGTTCTTAATGATATCAAATTCATGACGGCAATCGAAGAAGAAAATCAAATTATTTCCCCTTCTGATCGTCCTTTAGATAAGCGCGGCAAGTTTATCGAAGAATTAATTTCAGTCAGAAAGGGTGGCGATTTTATTTCCGTTGTACCGGAAAAAATTCAAATGATGGATGTTTCTCCTAATCAGCTGGTCTCGGTGGCAGCGGCGTTGATTCCATTTTTAGAACATGATGATGCGAACCGAGCACTAATGGGATCAAACATGCAGAGACAGGCTGTACCGCTTATGTGCCCCGAGGTTCCTGTTGTGGGTACCGGAATGGAAGCAGTTGTTGCCCGTGATTCAGGAGCCGTATTAGTTGCCAAGCGGGCAGGGGTTGTGGAGAGTGTCGATGCCTCCCATATAGTTGTCCGTGCTGACCGCCCTGAAGAAGATGGAATTGATACCGGAGTTGACATTTATACTTTAGCTAAATATCAACGGTCTAATCAGGATACCTGCTTTAATCAAAAACCAATAGTTGATATCGGTGACCGAATCCATAAAAAAGACATATTGGCCGATGGACCGGCAACGGATACAGGCGAATTAGCTCTGGGTAGAAATGTAATGGTCGCCTTTATGTCCTGGGGTGGTTACAACTACGAAGATTCTATTTTAGTCAGCGAGAGAATAGTCAGGGAAGATATTTATACATCGATTCATATTGAAGAGTTCGAAACAATGGCCCGCGATACAAAGCTGGGCAAGGAAGAAATTACAAGAGATATTCCTAATGTTGGTGAGGAAGCTCTGAGAAATTTAGATGAGAGCGGTATAATTCGCATTGGTGCTTCCGTTAAACCAGGAGATATTCTTGTCGGCAAGATCACTCCTAAAGGAGAAACCCAATTGTCAGCAGAGGAGAAACTGTTGCGGGCAATATTTGGAGAAAAGGCCAGCGATGTGCGCGATACTTCTTTGCGAGTTCCTCCGGGAGTTGAAGGTACGGTTATTGACGCAAAAATATTCACACGGAAGGGAGCGGACAGGGACTTACGTTCGCAAGCTATCGAAAGTGACGCCATTGAGCAGTTAACTAAAGACAGAGACGATGAAATTCGTATCCTTACCGAAACGATAAAGAAAGATATTACTAAACTAATTGTTGGAAAAACTACGGCAACCAAAGTAGTTGACGCCAAAAAGAAAACTCTTTTAAAGAAGGGTGATAAAATCACTAAAGATATCTGGGCTGATATCCCGTCAAGTTATTGGAAAGATATAACTATTGCCGAAACTGACGGTTCGGAAGAAAAACTGATTAATATAATCTCTTCTTATGAAAGAAAAATTGATTTTGTCCGGGCTCATTTCGAGGAAAGACTGGAGAAAGTTAAAGCAAGCGATGAGCTTCCACCCGGCGTAATTAAAATGGTTAAGGTTTATATTGCCATTAAGAGAAAGCTTTCCGTAGGTGATAAAATGGCCGGAAGGCATGGCAATAAAGGTGTGCTATCGCGAATATTACCGGAAGAAGACATGCCTTATTTCGCTGATGGCTCAACTGTTGATATTGTTCTGAATCCTTTGGGCGTTCCTTCACGAATGAATGTCGGACAAATCCTGGAAACTCATTTAGGCTGGGCGGCGAAATCAATAGGTGAAGGTTTAAACGAACTTCTGGAAAAGAAATCAAACTTAAACGAAACTAAAAATGAATTGAAAAAAACATATTCATCACCTGATTTCGATAAGTTTATTGATGAAGCGTCTACCGAAGATATCAAACGCTTTGTGGGCCGTTTGAAAAAAGGCATGCTCGTGGCAAGTCCTGTTTTTGACGGTTGTCCTGAAAATAAAATCAGGGAATTGTTGAATAATGCCGGTTTGCCCGAAACAGGACAAGCGGTTCTCTTTGATGGCAGAACCGGTGAGCCTTTTGATCAGGAAGTTACAGTAGGTATAATTTATATGCTGAAACTGCACCATTTGGTTGACAATAAAATTCATGCGCGTTCAATTGGCCCATACTCACTGGTGACCCAGCAACCATTGGGCGGTAAAGCTCAGTTCGGCGGACAAAGATTGGGAGAAATGGAAGTTTGGGCAATGGAAGCTTACGGCGCTTCTTATACCTTACAGGAATTTCTCACGGTTAAGTCCGATGATGTTGCAGGCCGAACGAGAATTTACGAATCAATTGTCAAGGGTGAACATACATTTGAGCCGGGATTGCCGGAATCATTTAACGTTTTGGTTAAAGAACTCCAAAGTCTCGGATTAGATGTGGAATTAGTTGAGGAAGAGTAATTCCTAGGTGTACTTACTATTAAGGATACAGAGGCGGCAGGGAGAAGCTTCGCACACGTGAATATTGATACGTTGAAGAAGCTCGTATAGTGAAAGTAACTCATAAATTTCAAATAGTCATTTAATAGTACAGGAGAAAATCTGTGGAAGACGTTTTCAGTTATTTTGAAAAACCAAAAAATCCGATCAGATTCCATGCAATGAAGATTTCCATAGCTTCGCCGGACAAGATTATTTCTTGGTCTCGTGGCGAAGTAAAGAAACCGGAAACCATCAACTACAGGACATTTAAACCGGAAAGAGATGGACTTTTCTGCGCAAAGATTTTTGGACCGGTTAAAGACTATGAATGCCTTTGCGGGCGTTATAAACGGATGAAGCACCGTGGAGTGGTTTGCGAAAAGTGCGGAGTAGAAGTTATTCAATCGAAAGTCCGCCGGGAAAGAATGGGGCATATTACTCTGGCAACTCCTGTTGCTCATATCTGGTTTTTGAAGAGTCTTCCCAGCCGCATTGGTAATGTGATGGATTTAACCTTGAAGGAACTGGAGAAGGTTCTCTACTTCGAATCATGGATAGTTCTCGATCCCAAAGACACTTCCTTGAAGAAACAGGAATTGCTCACGGATGAAGAATATAGCGAAGCCAAAGACCAGTATGGTGAGAATGGTTTTGTCGCGGGAATAGGCGCCGAGGCGGTTAGGAAACTGTTGGAAGAAATCGATTTGGAAAAACTCTACGAAGAATTACGCGCGGAAGTTGTCATCTCCATTTCCGATACAAAGAAAAAGAAACTGGTCAAAAGATTAAAGGTAGTAGAAGCCCTGCGTAAGTCCGGTAATAAACCAGAATGGATGATTTTAACTGTATTACCTGTTATTCCGCCTGATTTACGACCTTTAGTTCCGCTGGACGGCGGTCGCTTTGCTACATCTGATCTTAACGATTTATACAGAAGAGTCATCAATAGAAACAATCGTCTGAAGCGACTGCAAGAATTAAACGCACCGGAAATTATTATCCGCAATGAAAAACGCATGTTACAGGAAGCGGTCGATGTTCTCTTTGATAACGGTCGCCGTGGTCGTGCCATTACCGGAACCAATAAGCGGCCATTGCGTTCCTTATCCGATATGTTGAAGGGTAAACAGGGACGTTTCCGTCAGAATTTACTAGGTAAAAGAGTCGATTATTCAGGCCGTTCGGTTATTACAGTTGGTCCTGATTTGAGGTTGCATCAATGCGGTTTACCCAAAAAGATGGCCCTCGAGCTTTTTAAGCCGTTTGTTTATAATCGTTTGCTGGATAAGGGATATGTTACTACTGTAAAAAGCGCCAAGAAAATGGTCGAAAGAGAAACAGCCGAAGTATGGGATGCGCTTGATGAAGTTGTGCGCGAGTACCCGGTTATTCTCAATCGTGCGCCAACTTTGCATCGCTTGGGTATGCAGGCATTTGAGCCGGTGTTGATTGAAGGGAAGGCAATTCGACTGCATCCACTGGTTTGCACCGCTTTCAATGCGGACTTTGACGGGGACCAGATGGCTGTACATGTTCCACTGTCGATAGAGGCGCAAACAGAAGCGCGCGTCCTCATGATGTCTACCAATAATATTCTTTCGCCGGCTAATGGGAAGCCGATTATTATTCCCAGCCAGGATATTGTTTTGGGGATTTATTATCTCACCCGCGCCAAAAACGAAGTCAAAGGTGAAGGCATGGTATTCTCCGGGCCGGAAGAAGTACGTTTGGCTATCGATGCTGGAGTAGTAGATTTGCATGCGCGCATTAAGGTTCGTATTAACTCGGAATTAAAAGATACGACAGTAGGAAGAATTATTCTTGCGGAAATAATTCCTGAAGAAATTTCTTTTGATGCGGTAAATAAATTAATGAACAAGAAGGAACTGGCGAACCTTATTGACCATTGTTACCGTTTATGTGGCGATAAGACAACTGTATTGCTAGCGGACAGGCTTAAGGATTTAGGTTTCAAGTATGCCACCATTTCCGGACTTTCTTTTGCCGTTGGCAATATGATTATTCCGGAGCATAAAAAGAATATTGTTTTGCAAGCCGACAAAGATGTGCTCAAGATTCAAAAACAGTATATGGATGGTTTGATTACCGATGGTGAACGCTATAACAAGGTTATTGATATCTGGGCGCAAGCCACTGAGAAAATTGCTACCGAAATGTTGAGTGGTATAAGTACGGAAGAGGTTGCCGGTGCTGGGGGTAAAAAGCGCAGCATCGAAAGTTTCAACCCAATTTATATGATGGCCGATTCCGGTGCCAGAGGTTCCGCAGTGCAGTTGCGGCAATTGGCCGGTATGCGCGGATTGATGGCCAAGCCGTCAGGAGAAATTATTGAGACGCCTATTACAGCCAATTTCCGTGAAGGTCTGACCGTACTGCAGTACTTTATTTCCACCCACGGAGCTCGCAAGGGCTTAGCTGACACGGCACTGAAAACAGCAAATTCCGGTTATCTTACCAGAAGACTCGTGGATGTAGCTCAGGACTGTATCATTACTGAACAGGATTGTGAAACAGTCGACGGCATTTATGTTTTTGCGCTGATGGAAGGTGGAGAAATGATAGAAACCGCCGGAGAGCGGGTGTTGGGTAGAGTCGCCCTGCAGGAAATCAAAGATCCTTTTACCGGTGAAATTATCGTTAAAGCCAATGAAGCTATTGATGAAGCGCTGGCGGAAAAGATTGATCGTTCCGGCATCGAAAGAGTGAACATCAGATCAGTTTTAACCTGCCGCGCTAAGCATGGCGTTTGCGCCATGTGCTACGGCCGCGATCTGGCTCATGGCCATCTGGTTAATATTGGTGAAGCGGTAGGTATTGTAGCAGCTCAATCCATTGGTGAACCGGGTACGCAGTTGACAATGAGAACATTCCATATCGGTGGAACTGCAAAATTTGACGAACATTCCACTTTGGAAGCGCGTCATGATGGTTTAATTAAGTTCGTTAATTTGAATACAGTTAAAACAAGGGAGAAAGATTTCGTTGTTATGAACCGCCATGGCGAAATTCATGTTTTAGACGATCAGAAACGCAGCCGTGGCAAGTATACAGTGCCTTATGGCGCCCATCTGAAAGTAAGCGACAATAATTCAGTTAAGCGGGGACAATTAATCGCAGAATGGGATCCTTTCTCCATACCGATTTTGGCTGAGGTGGATGGAACAATTAAATTCGGTGACATCAGCGAAGGCAAAACGATGCAAGAGCAAGTTGATGAAGTCACCGGGTTGTCCCGTAAAGTTATTGTTGAGTTTAAAGGTGGTGATTTGAGGCCGCGAGTTTCGATCAAAGATAGCAAGGGTAAAACAGCAAAACTTGCCAGTACTGGTTCTGCAGCACGCTATTTCTTGTCAGTTGGAGTGAACTTAGTTGTTTCCGAGGGTGATCAGGTTCGTGCCGGTGACATTGTCGCAAAAATTCCGCGCGAAACAACAAAAACAAAGGATATCACGGGAGGTTTGCCACGTGTGGCAGAATTATTTGAAGCACGTAAACCTAAAGACTTTGCCGTCATCAGTGAAATTGACGGTGTTGTTTCCTATGGAAAAGATGCGAAAGGTAAACGTAAAATTATTGTGACTCCGGAAATCGGCGAAGAAAAAGAATACCTTATTGCCAAGGGTAAACATATCAGCGTTCAGGAAGGTGATCGTGTTACACCAGGGGATGCTTTGATGGATGGAGTGAACAATCCCCATGATCTTTTAGCCATTAAAGGCGAAAAGGAACTGGCCAGATACTTGGTTGATGAAGTGCAGGAAGTTTATCGTTTGCAAGGTGTTAAGATTAATGATAAGCACATGGAAGTCATTGTTCGTCAAATGTTACGCCGGGTTAAGGTAAACGATCCGGGTGACACAACTTTCATTACCGACGAGCAGGTTGAGCGTTACCGTTTTCAGGAAGAAAATGAAAAAGTCATGGCTCAAGGCGGACGTCCGGCCATCGGCGAGCCATTGCTTTTAGGTATTACCAAGGCATCGCTCAGCACCCAAAGTTTTATTTCTGCTGCTTCCTTCCAGGAAACAACCAGAGTACTTACAGAAGCATCGCTTTCGGGTAAGACAGACTACCTGAGAGGATTGAAAGAAAACGTTATTATGGGCAGGCTGATACCAGCAGGTACTGGGCTTGTGATGTATCGGAAACTCGGTATTCAAGTCGGGGATGTTGATTCTGAAGCGATTATGGAATAAAGTAAAAAAATTGAGAAAAAAGCTTGACATAAATGGTTTAAATTGATAGTTACCGCAGATTTGCTGCTGCTTACGAAATCGCGGCGATAATTGAGATCGGGAGGAAAAATGCCGACAATCAGTCAACTGGTTCGCAAGGGCAGAACCAAGATACAAAAGAAGACAAATACACCAGCGCTGGCGGGTTCGCCACAACGACGCGGTGTTTGTGTCAGGGTATATACAACGACCCCCAAGAAACCAAATTCAGCTTTAAGGAAGGTGGCCAGGGTTCGTCTAACCAGCGGTTATGAAGTGACTTCTTATATTCCAGGTATTGGTCATAATCTGCAGGAGCATTCAGTTGTTTTAGTACGTGGGGGCAGAGTTAAGGATTTGCCCGGTGTGAGGTATCATATTGTTAGAGGTACGCTTGATGCTGTTGGTGTTCAAGATCGCAAACAGAGCAGATCAAAGTACGGCGCTAAAAAGCCAAGCTAAACGGGGATAGTTAAATGCCGAGAAGACGTGAAGTAGAAAAAAGGGATGTTTTGCCCGACCCTAAGTTTAATAATAAACTGGTTGCAAAATTTGTAAATTCTTTGTTGAAACGGGGCAAGAAAAGTGTAGCAGAAAGTATTCTTTACGGTGCTTTTGATATTATGGAAAAAAAATTGAAGGAGCAACCGGTTGAACTTTTCGAAAAAGCGGTTAGTAATGTAAAACCGGTTATTGAAGTAAAGTCCAGACGTGTTGGTGGTTCTACCTATCAAGTTCCGACAGAAGTCGCGCCGGCAAGGCGCACAGCGCTGGCAATTCGCTGGCTAATTACAAATGCTCAAGGACGAACGGAAAAAACGATGAGAGAAAAACTTGCCGGTGAATTGATTGATGCGGCCAATAATCGCGGCGGAGCAGTAAAAAAGAGAGAAAGTGTGCATAAAATGGCTGAAGCAAATAAAGCTTTCGCACATTATAAGTTTTAATATTACTTAAACTATAAAAGAACTAACCATTCAAAGTTAAGGAGGAAAGGTGACATGGCAAAGAAAAAATTTGAAAGGACTAAGCCGCATTTAAATATAGGAACAATCGGTCACGTTGATCATGGTAAGACAACGTTAACAGCCGCAATAACAAAGCATTTGGCCAAGAAAGGGTTCGCGGAATTCAGGCCTTTCGATTCCATTGATAATGCTCCAGAAGAAAAAGAACGCGGAGTTACAATCAATATTTCCCACGTGGAATATGAGACGGAAAAAAGACATTACGCACACGTGGATTGCCCCGGTCACGCCGATTATATTAAGAACATGATTTCAGGAGCCGCGCACATGGACGGAACTATTCTGGTTGTTGCCGCCTCCGACGGTCCCATGCCCCAAACCAGAGAGCATATTCTCCTTGCCCGTCAGGTTCAGGTCCCTTATGTTGTTGTTTACCTCAATAAAGTCGATTTAGTTGATGATCCTGAGCTTCTCGATTTAGTCGAGTTGGAGTTAAGAGAACTTTTAAATCAATATGAGTTTCCGGGTGATGATATTCCTATTATTCGTGGATCGGCACTTAAAGCTTTGGAAACAGATGATTCTAATTCAGCCGACGCAAAATCGATCTGGGAGCTTCTAGATGCTATAGATAACTACATTCCACAACCGAAACGTGATACAGAAAAGCCTTTCCTGATGCCGGTTGGCGATGTTTTCACAATTTCCGGTCGTGGTACAGTTGTGACAGGTAGAGTGGATAGAGGTATTACAAAGGTGGGTGAGGAAGTCGAAATCATTGGAATCAGACCTACCTTTAAAACAGTTGTTACCGGTATAGAAATGTTCCGCAAAATACTTGATGAAGGTCGGGCCGGTGATGATGTTGGCTTGCTTTTAAGAGGTATAAAGCGTGAAGAAGTGGAAAGAGGTCAGGTTATTGCAAAACCCGGATCAATTACTCCGCACACAAAATTTGAAGCTGCTGTTTACGTTTTGACAAAGGAAGAAGGAGGGCGTCATACACCATTCTTCTCCGGTTACCGGCCACAGTTTTATTTCCGTACAACAGACGTAACCGGTGTGGCTACTTTGCCGGAAGGTGTAGAAATGGTTATGCCCGGTGATAATGTTAAAATGAACATCGAGCTAATTATGCCCATAGCTATGGAAGAGCAATTGAGGTTCGCCATACGTGAAGGCGGAAGAACCGTAGGCGCCGGAGTCGTAAGCAAGATTATCGCATAGAAACTGAGGATAGGTTATCGGATAAATGAAAGAACAAAAGATTAGAATTCGCCTTAAAGCTTACGATTATAAACTGTTGGATCGTTCTGTCGAAGAAATTGTAGAAACGGCAAAAAGAACCGGCGCGCGTGTAGCTGGTCCCATCCCCCTGCCTACAGAAATCAATAAGTATTGTGTAAACCGGTCACCGCATGTAGATAAAAAATCCCGCGAGCAGTTTGAAATCAGAACACATAAGAGACTGATTGATATTGTTGAGCCTACTCAGGCAACGGTGGATGCGTTGATGAAATTGGATCTTTCCGCCGGTGTGGATGTTGAAATAAAAGCGTAGATGCGTTTCAAGTGTGAAGAGATGGAAATAATTTTTTTCATTCTTCAAAACGAATGTTATTGGCTGTATAGTTATTGAAAAAGTTGGATGAAGCGATGAACAAAGGAATAATTGGAAAAAAGCTCGGAATGACACAAGTATTTGGTGAGGATGGAGCTGCCGTCGGAGTAACCGCTGTTGAAGTCGAGCCATCTGTTATTGTGCAGGTGAAGACTAAGGAAAAAGATGGCTATGACGCTATTCAAATTGGTTATGGCCGGATAAAGCAAAAGAATGTTACGAAACCTTTGCAGGGTCACTTTAATAAAGCAAACAAGGGTTGTTTCCGAGAGCTCAAAGAATTTCCGGCAGAAGCAGGAATGTATGAAGTAGGACAGGAAATCAGTGCGGATATTTTTCAGGCCGGTGAGTTTGTAGATGTTGCCGGAACTTCCAAAGGTAAAGGTTTTCAGGGCGTTGTCAAGAGGCATGGTTTCCACGGTGGCCGGGCCACACACGGTTCCATGTTCCATCGAGCACCAGGATCTATCGGTGCCTCTGCTGATCCGTCGCGAGTATTTAAAGGGACAAAATTGCCGGGCCATATGGGCTGCGTTCGCAAAACTATTCAGAATTTGCAGGTTTGGCAAGTTCGTGCCGATAGAAATTTGCTTTTGTTGAAAGGTTCAATCCCCGGTAGTAAAAATAGATTTTTGTTAATAAAACAAGCCAAGAAAAAAAGTGCTTAAGTCACTGGAGTCGTAAACATGGCAGTCGCAGATGTGTTTGATATCAAAAAGAAGAAAGTTGCTAAAGTTGAGTTAAATGATGCCGTATTTGGCGCTGAAGTCAACGAAGCAATTGTTTACGATGTTGTTAAAATGCAATTAGCCGCGCGCCGTTCAGGGACTGCTTCTACCAAAACCAGGCACGATGTCAGTGGTGGTGGAAAAAAGCCTTGGCGGCAAAAAGGAACAGGCAGAGCCAGAGCCGGAACGACAAGATCACCTGTTTGGCGAGGCGGAGGAATTGTTTTTGGACCTCATCCCCGCGATTTTTCTTACAGCATACCGAAAAAAGTACGTAAAAAAGCTGTGATCAGCGCGTTGAGCATGAAGCTAAAACAAGATAAAATGCTGATTCTCAAAGATTTTCCGATGGAGAAAATCAGTACACGTGAATTTAAAAGTGTCGTTGATCTGTTTGGTTTCAAGAAAGCACTTTTTGTTATAGATAGTGAAAATTTAGTATTGCTGAAGTCGTCGCGAAACCTTAGGAACGTTAAAATGATCAGGTCGGAGGGTATTAATGTTTACGATATTTTAAATCATGAACATTTAGTCCTTCTTGAACCCTCTATAAAGAAGATTGAGGGAGCATTGCTTGCATAATGGAAGTACATCAGATTATTAAAAGAATGCTAGTTACAGAAAAAAGTACGGTGGCAAGAGACGAATTCAATAAATATTATTTTGAAGTCGACAGGAAGGCCAACAAGGTTCAAATTGGCAACGCCGTGGAAAAATTATTTAAAGTCAAGGTTGTTGACGTCCGTGTCCTGCATGTTTTGGGGAAAGTGAAACGGTTAGGTAAGGTTACAGGGCAGAAGAGTTCCTGGAAAAAGGCGATCGTTACTTTAGAAGCTGGCAGCCGTATAGAAATTACCGAAGGCGTGTAAGAAATAATTAAGGATTAGGCTAATGGCAATTATCAAGTATAAACCGACATCACCAGGCAGAAGATTTCAGAGTGTTGCAGATTTTGCGGAGATCACTTCTACTGAGCCGGTAAAAAGTTTGCTAAAACCATTGAAGAAAACTGGTGGGCGCAATAGTTATGGCCGAATCACAGCAAGATACATCGGTGGTGGTCATAAACGTAAATATCGCGTCATTGATTTCTGCCGCAACAAAACGGATATCCCGGCAAAGGTTGCCGCAATAGAATATGATCCCAACAGATCGGCAAGAATCGCTTTGCTCAACTATAGAGATGGTGAGAAAAGATATATTGTCGCGCCAGCGCAAGTTAATGTTGGAGATACAATAATCAGCGGTGAAAAGGCTGATATTAAACCCGGAAATGCTGTTCCTCTGAAGTATATCCCGCTTGGTTCATTAATTCATAATGTCGAATTAAAAGTTGGTCGTGGCGGGCAGTTAATCAGATCCGCGGGAACTTACGGTCAGTTGATGGCTAAAGAAGGAAGTTATGCCCAAGTCAGGCTTCCTTCTGGTGAAGTCCGGAAAGTGTTTATTGAATGTATGGCCACAATCGGACAGGTGGGTAATAACGAACATGAAAATATCAGCATTGGCAAAGCCGGCAGAAACCGCTGGCTGGGCAGAAATCCTCATGTTCGTGGAGTTGTTATGAATCCTGTAGATCATCCGATGGGCGGTGGTGAAGGTAAATCTTCCGGCGGAAGACATCCTTGTACTCCCTGGGGAGTGCCGACAAAGGGTCATAAAACTAGGAAAAACAAAAGAACTGATAAATATATTGTAAAGAGAAGGGGTTAAAGAAGCGTGGCACGTTCGATCAAAAAAGGTCCATATATTGAGGAAAGGTTGCTTGCCAGGGTCAGAAAAATGGAGACCGAGAGTAGCAAGAATGTTATCAAGACTTGGTCGCGGCGTTCAACCGTAACACCGGAACTTATCGGTTACACATTTGCGGTGCATAATGGGAAAAAATTCATTCCGGTGTATGTAACGGAGAATATGGTAGGGCATAAGCTCGGCGAGTTTGCGCCGACAAGGACTTTTTATTCGCATTCTGGTGATCGTAAAACGAAAGTCCGCAAGTAAATCCTCAATCCAGGGTGGATACTTTTGGAGTTAATTAATATGGAAGCAAAAGCTATTGCAAAATATATAAGAATGTCACCACAGAAAGTAAGATTGGTGGCTGATTTGGTCAGGGGTAAGAAAGTACAGGAAGCACGTAATATTCTTCTTTATACTCGAAAATATGCAGCGGCCATAGTGGCGAAGGTTTTGAAATCAGCTGTAGCCAATGCTGCTCAGAATCCTAGTATCAATGAAAATGTTCTCTACGTTAAAGAAATATTCGTGGATCAAGGGCCGGCATTAAAGCGCTGGAGAGCGAGAGCACAAGGAAGAGCGGCGGGAATAAAGAAAAGAACTTCACACATTACAATAGTAGTGGATGAAAAGTAAGGAGGCACGATATTGGGTCAGAAGGTTAACCCGGTAGGATTACGACTAGGCTATATTAAAAAGTGGCAATCAGTTTGGTTTGCCGATAAAAGCTACAGCGAAATGCTGCATGAGGACCTGAAGATTAGGAAGTACCTCAAGAAGAAGCTTTATCATGCTGGCATTTCTAAAATTGAGATAGAGAGAGCTGCTAATAAGGCCAAAGTAAATATATACGCAGCCAGACCTGGAATTATTATCGGCAAAAAAGGCTCTGAAATCGAGAAGCTGAAAGCGGAAATTGAGAAATTTTCACAATCCGAAATTATAATCAATATTTTGGAAGTACGTAAGCCGGAAATAGATGCACAATTGGTGGCTGAAAACGTTGCCATGCAATTGGAAAGAAGGGTTGCTTTCCGGCGTGCGATGAAAAAGTGTGTAGGTTATGCTCTGAAGTTTGGAGCTAAGGGAATAAAAATAACATGCTCTGGCAGATTGGGTGGGTCTGAAATTGCTCGATCAGAGTGGTATCGGGAAGGCCGTGTACCGCTTCACACTCTGCGCGCCGATATTGACTATGGGTTTATCGAAGCCCACACAGCTTACGGGCTGATTGGTGTTAAAGTTTTAATTTTCCATGGTGAAGTATTACCGACTAAGAATGAAAATTTATAATCTTGCCGGTTAAGTGATGAGGCAGGCAATAAGTTGGGATATAAAGTGGTGCGGATGAACGGGAGTTTTAGATTATGTTAATGCCGAAAAGGGTAAAATACAGAAAGTTACATAAAGGCCGTATGGGTGGCAAAGCCACAAGAGGAAGTTCGATTGCTTTTGGTGATTTTGGACTACAGGCGGCAGAATGCGGCTGGATCACTGCCAGACAGATCGAAGCTGCTCGTATAGCGATGACTCGTTATGTAAAGCGTGGTGGTAAAATTTGGATCAGGATATTCCCGCACAAATCAGTTACTAGAAAACCAGCGGAAACTAGAATGGGTAAGGGAAAGGGAGCACCGGAAGGATGGGTAGCTGTTGTTAAACCTGGCACGGTTCTCTATGAGATGGAAGGTGTAACAAAAGAAGTAGCCAAAGAAGCATTTCGCCTGGCATCGCATAAGTTGTCTATTGGCACTAAATTCATGGCAAGGGAAATATCTGATGAAAATTAAAGAAATCAGAGATCTCGGTATAAACGAACTCAATCAAAAAAACAGTGAAATTCTCGAAGAGCTTTTTCGATTAAAGATTCGGCATGCATCCGGTCAGTTGGAATCGCCAGCAATGTTGGGGCGTCTCCGCAAGGACATAGCCAGAATCAACACGGTGCTGAAGGAAAAGGAGGCTGTGATCTAACATGGCTGTTCAAGGAAACAAGCGCACGATCAAGGGCGTAGTGATAAGCGATAAGATGGATAAAACAATCGTGGTTAAAGCCGAACGTTTGGTGAAACACCCTGTTTTTCATAAGTATGTGCGCAAACACGTTAAATACAAAGCTCATGATGAGCAAAACGAGTGTAAGGCTGGAGACACAGTTATAATTATTGAGGCACGGCCTCTGAGTAAAGAAAAACGCTGGCGAATGCTGGAAATTTTGGTGAGAGCAAAATAGAGAGCTTAACTTGCCCCAGGCAAGTAAGTTGTTTTGAAGAGGTATTATTTATGATTCAAATGCAGACGATACTAAATGTTGCGGATAATTCTGGCGCCAAAAAGATTGCTTGTATTAAGGTGCTCGGTGGATCGAAGCGTCGTTATGCGAGTTTGGGTGATGTTATTGTGGTTTCGGTAAAAGAAGCAATTCCAAATTCCAAGGTAAAAAAAGGCGATGTGATGAAAGCAGTTATTGTGCGGACCGTAAAGGAAGTAAAAAGGGCCGACGGTTCTTATCTAAAGTTTGATGACAACTCCGCGGTTTTGATTTCCAATCAGATGGAACCAGTCGGGACGAGAATTTTCGGACCTGTTGCCAGAGAACTAAGAGCAAAGCAGTTTATGAAGATAATATCGCTGGCTCCAGAGGTTTTGTAAACCTGTTTTGAAGAGGAAGAAAATGAGCTTAGGCAGAGTGAAAAAAGGTGATACAGTAATAGTTCTTGCCGGTAAGGATAAAGGTAAAACCGGTAAGGTACTGAAGGCTATCCCCGAAAAAGGAAAAATAGTAATAGAAAAAATTAATATTATTAAGACGCATAAAAGGCCGGATCAGAAATCTAAGGGCGGCGTCGTGGAAAAAGAGGGATCAGTTCATATATCTAAAGTTGGATTGTTGTGTAATAAATGCAATACAGCTGTGCGGATAAAAAGTAAGGTCCTTGAAGATGGGAAAAAGGTACGTCTCTGTGGCAAATGCAATGAAGTAATCAATGTGGGTTAGAGGAAAATGGCAAGACTAAAGGATTATTATTCAAAAACAGTAGTTCCTGCTCTGATTAAGGAGTTAAATTACAAGAATCCGATGCAAGTTCCCAAGATGGAAAAGATTGTAATTAACATGGGACTTGGCGCAGCCATTGAAAATGTAAAAATCATTGATGGCGCCGTTCAGGAATTAGCTATGATTACCGGGCAGAAACCGGTAATAACCAAGGCCAAGAAATCGATAGCGACATTTAAGTTGAGACAGGGAATGTCCATCGGATGCTCAGTAACGTTAAGAAAAGAAATGATGTATGAGTTTTTTGACCGGTTGGTCAATGTAGCTTTACCAAAGGTAAGAGACTTTCGCGGCATATCACCCAATGCTTTTGACGGCAGGGGAAATTTTTCCATGGGTTTGCAGGAACAAATTATTTTCCCGGAGATTGATTACGATAAGGTGGAAAAGATCAAGGGAATGAATATAACCATCGTAACTACGGCTAAAAGTGATGCTGAAGCAAGAGTTTTACTAAAGCTGATGGGTGTCCCCTTTAAGAATTAAGTAAGAAAGTTTCGGAGGAATTTGGTGTGGCAAAGAAGTCATTAATTGCAAAAGCGAAAAGAAGCATGAAGTTTTCGGTCAGAGAATATAACCGCTGCCCACTTTGCGGCCGGTCGCGAGCATATTACAGAAAATTTGACATGTGTAGGATTTGTTTGCGGAAACTTTCCCTGCAAGGTGAGCTTCCTGGAGTAATCAAATCGAGTTGGTAACTTAAGGTTAAGGAGAAAAAGCATGGGGATGACTGATCCTATTGCCGATATGCTTACTAGAATTAGGAATGCTAATAAGGCTCGTTTTAAGAGTGTCAATGTTTACATGTCTCAGATGAACGTCAACATTGCCAAGGTACTAAAAAAAGCTGGATATATTAACAGCTATGATAATGTGAAAGATGAAAAGGGACAACAGATGTTGAAGATTGTTCTGAAATATCCCGACACAAAACGTGCAGTAATTACAGATATTAAAAGAATTAGTAAACCGGGGCGCAGGGTCTATGTTGCTTCTGACAGTATTCCTAAAGTTCTAAATGGTTATGGAATTTCTGTTCTTTCGACTTCCCGCGGTGTTATCACCGATGAGGAAGCAAGAGAGTTGAATGTTGGCGGAGAAATCCTTTGTAAAGTTTGGTAATTTGAATAAACGATATTAAGCTGGAGTGCTTGTTCATGTCGAGAATAGGTAAAAAACCGATCACTTTACCCAATAATGTTAAAATCAGTCAAAGTGGCGGAATAGTAAAAGTAGAAGGGCCTAAAGGAAATCTTTCTTCGCAATTGCCGGAAGGAATTTCCCTGACAATGGGTGAGGGGAGTATCGTTATTGAGAGGAAATCTGAGGAGAGGCTTGCTCGTTCCTATCATGGTTTGGCCAGAACTTTAATTGGAAATATGGTTGCTGGTGTTAGCGCTGGTTTCGAAAAAGGATTAGAAATATCCGGTGTCGGTTATCGTGCCGAAGTTGTTGGAAGCAGTCTGAAGCTAAGTTTGGGTTTTTCCAGTCCGGTACAATATAATATTCCGAAAGGAATAGATGTAAAAGTAGATAAGCAAGTTAATATAATTATTTCCGGTATTGATAAGCAACTGGTTGGCAGAGTTGCTGCGGAAATTAGAGCTTTAAAAAAGCCGGAGCCTTACAAAGGCAAAGGTATTAAGTATGTTGGCGAGCACATCAGGCGCAAGGCTGGAAAATCAGCAGGCGCTTAAGTAAACCAGTAAATATTTTCACATTGCCTTAAAGAGGTGGAACCTTGGCTTCCAAAAAGACACTAAAGATAAGAGAAAAGAGAGAGAAAAGAGTAAGAGGCAGGTTTAACGGAACCCAGGAAAGACCTCGTCTTTCCGTATTTCGGTCGGCCAGGCATATTTATGCTCAAGCCATAAACGATGTTCAGGGAAGTACTTTAGCTACAGCTTCAACTTTGAGCAAAGAAATAGCAAAAAAAATAAAAGGCAAGAAGAAAGAGGAAGTGGCTAAAGAAGTGGGGAAATTAATTGCAACACATTTAAAATCTCTGGGAGTGGATAAAGTCGTTTTTGATAGAGGAAGGTTTCTCTATCATGGTCGTGTAAAGGCCTTGGCTGATGCAGCACGGGAAAATGGTCTGATATTTTAATTTCAATTTTTGTGCATAATATTCATGATAAGGGAAAAATCGTTGGATAAAAAAGAAATGAAAGATGTGGAGCTCCTGGACCGGGTTATTGCCATTAATCGAACGGCAAAGGTTGTCAAGGGAGGAAGGCGATTTCGTTTTAGTGCGATAGTCGTAGTTGGCGATGGTAAGGGCATGATAGGCGCCGGGCTTGGTAAGGCGCATGAAGTGCCGGAGGCTATACGTAAGGGGATGGATATGGCTAAGAAAAACATGATGAAAGTTGCCGTTATTGGAAAGACAATTCCTTACGAAGTCATAGGAAATTTCGGAGCCGGGAAAGTACTGTTAAAGCCAGCAGCAGAAGGAACTGGTTTGATTGCCGGTGGCGCTGTAAGAGCCGTACTGGAAGTAGCTGGTGTCCATAATATTCTAACGAAGTGTCTCGGTTCTCATAATCCGCATAATTTAGTCAAGGCCACTATGGATGGCCTCTGTCAGTTGAAAGATCCAGCGGAAATTGCAGCTCAAAGAGGCAGGTAAAATATTTTAGATATTCGACGAGGTAGCTTGCTGTGGGTAAAATGATAAAAATTAAAATGGTGAGAAGTGAAATCGGTCGGCCAGAAAAGCAAAGAAAAATTTTACGCGGTATGGGTCTGAATAAATTAAATAGCTGTGTAACATTAGTTGATACTCCGCAAACCCGCGGTATGGTAAACAAAGTTATTCATTTAGTTTCTGTGGAAGAATCAAAGGAGTAGGTTATGGATTTGAGTTCGCTTCGGGCTCCGGCAGGCGCAACAAAGAAAAGAAAGCGGGTTGGTCGTGGTGATGCATCAGGTCATGGCGGAACTTCCGGCAAAGGCGATAAGGGACAAAATGCCCGTTCTGGTGGTTATACGCGAGATGGTTTTGAAGGCGGGCAAATGCCAATGGCTCGAAGATTACCTAAAAGGGGCTTCCGTAATCCTTTCCGTGAAAAATTCGTAGCGGTAAATCTTACCGATTTGTGCAGGAAATTTAGTAAGGGTGCGATCATTGACGAAGCCGCTCTTTTGGATAGTGGTATAGTGAAGAAAAAAGGTGATGGCATTAAAATTTTGGCCAAAGGAAGTATTGATTTTCCTGTTACAGTAAAGATAGCCAAAATGAGTCAGGCCGCAAAAGCAAAAATTATTGCCGCAGGTGGTTCGATAGAAGAGGTAATATAAGTTGTTAGAAGGACTAGGCAGCGTTTCCAAAATTCCAGAATTGCAAAGAAGGATTTTATTTACGTTCCTTCTTTTGGTTGTTTATCGGATTGGTGTTTATATTCCCACTCCGGGAATTGATAATGTGGCTTTGCTCAGCTACTTTGAACAGGCCAAAGGGTCTCTGTTTGGCATGATGGATATGTTTGCCGGCGGTGCTTTTAGTAATTTCTCTATATTCGCTCTCGGCATTATGCCGTACATCAGTTCTTCAATTATTCTGCAGTTATTAACGGTAGCTATACCTCATCTGGAAAGGCTTTCTAAAGAAGGTGAGGCAGGACGGCGTAAGATTACGCAGTACACTCGCTATGGCACGGTTGTTTTAAGCACGATCCAAGGTTTTGGTATTGCTTGGGGCTTGCAATACATGGCCGGACCTTCAGGATCGCCCATTGTTTTGCGACCTGGATGGTCATTTATAATAATGACGGTTATTACGTTAACTTCCGGTACTGCTTTTATTATGTGGCTCGGGGAGACGATTACGGAAAAAGGAATTGGCAATGGAATATCGCTGATAATATTTGCGGGAATAGTTTGCCGCATGCCGGCAGCAATTGGCAGTACTTATCGGCTGGTGAGTTCTGGTGAATTAGGCGTGTTAGTCATATTATTGCTCACATTCATGATGATATTTGTTATTGGGGCTATTGTTTTTGTGGAAGGTGGACAACGTCGCATTCCCGTTCAATATGCTAAAAGGATAGTGGGGCGCAAAATGTATGGTGGTCAGACTACCCACTTGCCGCTGAAGATTAATTCAGCTGGTGTCATTCCGCCGATATTTGCATCATCTGTGATTATGTTTCCAGCGACAATTGCTAATTTTGCGCCACAATCATGGATGAAAGACATTGCCAGTTATTTGCTTCCAGGTAAGGTTGGCTATGAGCTGCTTTATGTGGCTTTTATCTTTTTCTTTTGTTTTTTCTATACAGCGGTAACTTTTAAGCCGGATGATGTTGCCGACAATATGAAAAAATTTGGTGGCTATGTTCCGGGAATCAGACCTGGCAAGAAAACGGCGGAATATATTGAAGATATATTGGAAAAGCTTACTTTTAGTGGTGCTATTTACGTTTCCTTAGTATGTGTGCTGCCCAGTGTTTTAATTTCTCAATTGAATACCCCTTTTTATTTTGGTGGTACCGCACTTTTGATAGTTGTTGGTGTGGCTATGGATACAGCCAGTCAGATCGAGTCACATTTATTGACCAGGCAATACGAAGGATTTATGAAAAAGGGACAAATAGCCCGCAGGCGGTAACGGAAGAATTTCGAAGGTTGAACCAATGGTAATTCTGAAGCTTCCGGACGAGATCGAAAAAGCAAGGGCTAGTAATAGAATAGTAGCCGAGGTTTTAAGTAAACTTCGAGAAAAAGTAAAACCCGGTGTTAAAACAAGAGAGTTGGATAAGTTTGCCGAGGAAGTTACAGAAAAAAGAGGTGCGAAACCGGCTTTTAAAGGTTACAGAGGGTATCCCTATTCTCTGTGTACTTCAGTCAACGAACAAGTTGTTCATGGAATGCCTTCTGAGCGAGTTTTAGTTGAAGGCGATATTATAGGGATAGATTTTGGTGTTTATCATCGGGGCTTTTTTGGTGATGCGACGATAACATTACCTGTCGGCAAGGTTAATGAAAAAGCTTTCAGACTTATGCAGGTTACGGAACAGAGCTTATATGCCGGCATAGAACAGGCTAAAGCAGGTAACCGGTTGGGTGATATATCTGCGGCCGTGCAAGGGACAATAGAAGCGGCTGGTTTTTCGATTGTACGGGATTTTGTAGGACATGGTGTAGGAAAGAATCTACACGAAGATCCACAGATACCCAATTTCGGGAAAAAAGGCCGCGGTGTTGAGTTGAAAATAGGAATGATCTTGGCTATAGAGCCGATGGTAAACGAGGGCGGTTATAAAGTGCGGGTTTTACCTGACGGCTGGACAGTAATAACAGAAGACGGTAGTTTATCGGCTCATTTTGAGCATTCGGTGGCAATTACCGATAACGGACCAGACATTTTAAGTAAGCTAAATTAGCTTTTTAATTTTGATGGTTGAAGTATTAAAGGCAAGATAGATAATAATGTATGGCAAAAGAGGAAGCAATTGAAGTTGAAGGTCGGGTTATTGAGCCTTTACCTAATGCGATGTTTCGGGTAGAGCTCGAAAACGGTCATAAGGTTTTAGCTCACATATCCGGCAAAATGCGGATGCATTTTATTAAGATTCTGCCGGGTGATAAAGTGACCGTAGAGCTTTCGCCATATGATTTAACTCGTGGCCGTATCACTTATAGGACGAAGTAAAATATTTTTTTACCGGAGATAAGGAGTTAAAAGCGTGAAAGTAAGGTCGTCTGTGAAAAAAATATGTGAGAAGTGTAAGATTGTCAAACGCAAGGGTGTTCTGCGAGTAATTTGCGAAAATCCTAAGCATAAGCAGCGCCAAGGCTAGTTTATAAAATTCAGGAGGTTATAGGTGGCACGAATTTCAGGTGTTGATTTACCGAAAAATAAAAGAATGGAAGTTGCTTTAACTTATATTTATGGTATTGGGCAAACGAAGTCGAAGCAAATCCTTAAAGATGCGGGTGTAAATCCGGATACGAGAACGGACAAACTCGCCGATTCTGAAATATCTGCAATCAGAAATATAATCGACAAAGAACACAAGGTTGAAGGCGACCTGCGCCGGGACATATCGATGTCAATCAAGCGTTTGATGGATATTGGCGCCTATCGTGGATTGCGACATCGCAGGGGACTTCCCGTGAGGGGCCAGAGAACTCACACCAACGGTCGTACAAGGAAAGGTCCGAGACGGGCGATTGCAGGCAAGAAAAAGTAATTTGTTGATTCTCAACCGGAGGGAAAATGGTTAAGGCAGTCAGAAAAACGGGCAAGAAGAAGGAAAAGAAAAATATTACAGAAGGGGTTGCGCACATTCAATCCACTTTTAATAATACAATTATCACTATAACTGATTTGAGTGGTAACGTTATTTCCTGGTCTTCAGCAGGGTTGCAAGGTTTTAAAGGATCGCGCAAGAGCACGCCCTTTGCTGCGCAAATGGCGGCGGAAGATGCCGTGCGTAAGGCTAAAGAGCAGGGAATGCGCAGGGTTCAGGTATATATAAAGGGCCCAGGTTCTGGACGGGAATCGGCATTACGGTCGTTGCAGCTTGCCGGGCTTACAATTACCATTATTCGGGACGTGACTCCTGTTCCGCACAACGGATGCAGGCCACCAAAGCGTCGCAGAGTATAATTGAGAAGTAGACTATCAACAATATTTGTTTAATAAGGGAGGCGTTTTTTTGGCAAGATATACGGATTCCTCATGTAGGTTGTGTCGCCGCGAGAACTTGAAACTTTTTCTTAAAGGCGATAGGTGCTATTCGGAAAAATGTTCTTTCGAAAGAAGGGGCTATGCTCCGGGAGATCATGGTCAGGCGCATAAAAAGCAGCGTTCTGATTATGGTGTACAATTGCGGGAAAAACAAAAACTCAAGAGATTGTACGGGCTCCTCGAAAAGCAGTTTAGAGGATACTTTGAAAAGGCCGATCAGCAGAAGGGCATTACAGGTACAAATTTGCTTATTTTTCTGGAAAGAAGGCTGGACAACATGATATTCCGCATGGGTCTTTCTAACTCCAGAGTGGAAGCAAGGCAGCTAATTAGCCATGGACATTTTTTAATTAATGGCAAACCGGTAAATATTCCTTCATATTTGCTCAAAGCAGGAGACGAAGTTTCTGTTAAAGAGGGCAGCCGCAAGATTACCCGGGTACTCGAAGCAATGGAAACTGTGGCAAGACGTGGCGTGCCTCATTGGCTGGAATTGGATAAAGAAAACTTTAAAGCGTCGATCAAAATGCTGCCGGTACGGGAAGACTTGACAATGCCGGTACAGGAGCAGCTTGTTGTAGAACTTTATTCGAAGTAAAAATAAATATTTTTCATAAACCAGCTAAAGGGTGGGTTTAATTATGCAGAGAAACTGGTCGAGTTTGATTCGTCCCAAACGTGTTGATGTTGATGAAGCGACGCATAAGCGTTTCTATGGAGAATTTACAATTCAGCCTTTGGAGAGAGGTTACGGCGTAACGCTGGGTAATGCCTTAAGGCGAGTGCTGCTTTCTTCGATTCAAGGGTCCGCTATTGTTTCGATAAAAATCGATGGTGTCTTGCACGAATTTTCAACTATCCCAAGTGTTAAAGAAGACGTAACCGATATTATTTTGAACTTGAAAGGTGTACGTTTCAAACTGGGGCAAGCGGATACGAAAGTAGTTCATATCAATGTGGATAGTGCTGGTGTTATCAAGGCTGCTGATATTATTACTGACGGTACAATAGAGGTACTGAACCCGGATCATTATATTGCAACTATGTCCGGTGGTGGTTCTTTTAAAGCTGAATTAGTTGTGAAAATGGGCAAAGGGTATAATCCTGCGAAAAAAGAGTTGGATCCGGATCAGCCCGAAGGAACAATTAATGTTGATGCTATTTATTCACCAATTAACAAAGTTAACTATGTTGTTTCCCATGCTCGAGTCGGTCAAATTACCGACTATGATAAACTCGTTCTAGAAGTATGGACAGATGGCAGTTTAAGTCCGGAAGATGCTATTGCTTATTCGGCAAAAATATTGAAGCAGCAATTGGATGTATTTGTCAATTTTGAAGAAGTTGATGAAGAGATTAAGCCGGAGACTGAAGAAGAAAAAGGAAATATCAATGAAGTTCTTTTGCGCTCCGTAGAGGATTTGGAACTCTCTGTCCGTTCGGCGAATTGTCTGAAAAACGCCGGGATTAATAGTATTGGTGAGCTGGTGCAAAAGACGGAAGCAGAGATGCTCAAGACAAAGAATTTTGGCCGTAAATCGCTAAGCGAAATTAAAGATATACTTACCGAATATGGCCTGACTTTCGGAATGAAACTCGAATTTGACCCATGGAATGGGGAAAAAGAATAATAGCTTTATGCTGCTGCGAAGCAGACGGATGTTTGATAAACATATCAGGATTTGATTGTTAGGAAAGGAAGATATTATCAATGTATCATGGTAAGGCGGGAAGAAAGCTAGGCAGAACCTCTAGCCATAAGGAAGCCATGTTTCGTAACATGGTTACTTCCGTAATAAAATATGAAAGCATCCGCACAACAGACTGCAAGGCAAAAGAGTTGAGAAAACTGGCGGAAAGGATGATTACCTTGGGCAAGAGAGGTGATTTACATGCTCGCCGTCAGGCTTTAGCTGTTGTCCGGGATAAATCCTTAGTGAGTAAATTATTTGGAGAGCTCACCGAACGTTACCGTAATCGTGCCGGTGGATACACGCGTATAATCAAGATGGGTTTTCGCTTTGGTGATAACGCTCCCGTTTCCATTCTGGAATTTATTCCTGAAGAGAAAAAGAAGGAAAAAGCAAAAACTAAAGCCAAGGCAAAAACAAAAGCGGCTGAGTAAGTTACACCAAAATTAAATGATTTTTATAAAAAGGCGGGACGTATGTTCTGCCTTTTTTATTTTATTCAGGCGTGTTTGAAGAAAAAAGCGAAGGTACCGGTCAAGTCCAGCAATGTTGGTATTATCCTAAAGGTAAGAGTGGTGTCTCCATGTGAAATTGCCGGGGTTAAAGAAAGCCTTGACTTTATATTGCACTCTTGCAAACGGCGGTGCAGGATAACCGATTCTGAGGGCGGGATTACCCGGTCGTCGGCCCCATGAACGAGGGCTACTGCCGCTCTCAGAGAATCGATTGTTGACACGGCAGAAAGACGTTTCAGCATGCTGTTAATACCATTTACAGGGGAACAAATCCTTTTCCAGTGATACCAGCGATACTCAGATTCTTTCTGTAATCGGATAAACATCTGCTGTACATCATGTGATAGAGTACTAAGCAGGGCGGGAAGTTCCGGATTTTCCCGGCAATACCCGTTGTCAAGGATCGCTACACGTAATGCTTCGGAAAGATCTTCACTTGGGCCAATCGAATGATGGATAAAGTTGTGCAGGATAATCAGTCTCCCATACTCATCGTTATCTTGTTTGCCCAGGAGGAATTCCACTGCTGTTTCCACATTGCTGTATGTCCCTATTGCACAGATAGCTCTTACAAGTTCACGAGTTTCCCGCCGTGAAGCCGCAATTATGGACATGCCTGCTGAGAAAGATGCAGAAAAGATAGAAATTTTACCTGAGTGACAGATGCCCGGATTTCCCGTAATACTCTGAATCGTTTTGGTAATAGTGTCCACAGTTTCTTCCTTAATCAGGAATCCCTCTATATCCGGATATAAAGGAGAAACAACTACATATCCGCAATGTGCCAGTGCTTCGCAAACTATTATAAAACGAGGATCTCGATTTCCTTTGACTGTCATGCCGTGAATGGCAAGGATCGTCCCCCGTGATGTGCTGTTCGTCTTTTTATAGACGACGGCATCCAGGAAATCCCCGCCTATCGGTAGCACGATATTGAATACATCGAGATTCTTATGACCCGGAAACTGACACCCGAGAATAAAACGTAACGCAATATAAAAATTCAGCATGGACCGTACCTTCAGCCGGTTCTTCGTGGTTGCCTCACATCAGCAAGTGCCAAACACTTTGTCGACATAGCCCCGGTTCATGGCCTCTATATCAAGGATGGTTAGGTAATCCATGCACTTGAACTCACGATCGTAGGCAGGCTCTCCACATATCCGGGCACCGATCGCAAGATAGGAGTTCAGGAGGCTCGGGATAAGCTTCGCCACCTTTTTTTCTGGCAGACCGGAGAAATCGAGATTATTCACGATGGATGAGAGATCTTTTACACGGTATTTCTTATTAGGTTTTACGCGAATGTGCGGTTGAGTATAGTAGTGTTGTTGCACGTGACGTTGGATCACCGCTATTTTTTTAAAATCGACGGTTTGGACGCTCGAGCAACCAAAAAGATATTTTGCTTGAATTCTATTCATATATTCATTCAGTCCGAGCCAGAGAAGTACGATGGTCTGTCCGTTCCGGTATCTTCTATCGATACAAGCCCTTCCCAGTTCTAGTTTGACACCATCAAGGCGTTTGATGTCCTCAAGATCAAATTCTTCTTCCGAGTAGAAATCCGGAGAGAATGTGCTCGAGATCAGCCTGTAGGTGCCAACGATTTCCTCCGTCTTCCGGTCGATGATGATCAGGTGGTCACAACGGGTATCGAAACGGTCTATGTCAATCTCGAACAGAAGTTTCTTCCCGATGATCTCCTTGTAGAACACATCATGGCGGAGGCAGAGTGTTTCTTCAAGCTCGTCCCCGGTTTCAGCAGTCTTGATGATATAATCGTCCCGCTCAATATTAATCCTGATTCGCGGTTTGAATTTGTCCAGTAACATACGATATGGTTTTACGAATATCTCGCCGATTCCACGCTCATTTTGTATCTGCGTCATTTCCTGAAGTGCATTCATAATAGACCTCCATTCTCCTTGCGAATAGTCGCCATACTTTAAGGCCAGCATTCAAAAACTTTCAATGGCGGCGGAGGCTGTTGCGCAATATTCACTAACTCTAAAGATAGTTGAGAGAAATAGCCTTATCCGATTGGGACTGATCATACTTTTCTTCTGTTACATCATTATTACCGTCCGATGAAATTACCATGAAGAAAGTAATTCCGGCATAGGCGCCGAGATCTCGAAAATAAAACAAAATTGTGCAGCAGGAAAAAACTGGCGGGGATGGAGCATTTAAGTTCCACTATTAAAATGCCTTTTTATGGTATTTTTCATTTGCTTCCACATTTTTCTGCCGACGCTATCTCTGTCAATAATTAAATGGTGCGAAACTTTTTCTCCGACATTATTGTCTTTCTGCACTATATAAATTTGCCAGTGGTCAAGATTCCACTGGGTAATCATTTCGTTCAGTTTTGAACAAGACACAAATTCATCCTTTTCATCGATAAAAATAAGTGCCGATTTGTTTAATTTATCATTTACATTATTGTTGAAATGATCAACGGCTTCGAATAAAGCCTTGTAAGCCGCCATGGGTGTGCCTTTGTTTGCGCGATAGTGTACAGGAGATAAACTGTCTACAACAATATTGGGAAAGGGCATCAGCGCTTTTAAAAGATAACTTTCCACTGTGATATTTAGAGCCGGTGCGAAAAGAACTATGCGGTCATAAAATACATCAGGATGCAGCAAGATAAGATCGCAGCCCATCAGACCGCCCAAAGAATAGCCGATAAAAAAAACAGGGGCATTTTTTTGAGAAGCTCTTTTTCTGACTTTCAGATAAGCGCTATAAATTTCATCCAGCCATCCACTGTATGTTACGGTTCGAAAAGACTCCAGTCTTGCTTCGTCAGTGGAGAGATTCTTATTCTTGAGATAGTTGTTACCATGACCTCTGAGTGATAGGTTCAGAACATCTATTCCCGCATCATTAAGCTCAGCAATTATGGATTGCATTCTTTCAGGTTTCAGGTTGAGACCGTGTACAACGAGAGCGACACCTCTTATTTTTTTTGTTCTTGCTATTTTGAACCATTGCAAGGAATCATCTTGTTTGAAGATACCCTTTGTCAATGACGATATTGATTTAGAAACTCTATCGCCGGATAAAGAATAGAGGCAGACAACAACGGAAGCGGTAATTAAAATACATATTATTATAAACAAACGCTTTTTCATAATCTAATACTTATAGAGGTCTACTGATGAAAGACCAAAAGGTAGGCCTGTTTCAAAAAATGACGGACACCTTACTATATAACTTTCTCCGTCATTGAAACCGCACTAAATATTTTGTGAAGATAAAGGCTCTAGATTTTTTCCTTGAGCACCTGAATTTGTATTAATGAGGTGGTAACTCTACTTTTACCCGCATAAAATAAAGTGCCTATCCACAAAACCGCGAGAAGAATCAGTACAGCAGGTTTCCATATAGCTGCAAATCCCAGCGCTAAATCCGTGATGCATACAGACGTCTCGTTAAATATATAGGCAACGAGCAAACCGTAGAAACAAGCAAGCCCAGCCATGATCTGATAGATGGAAATTTTTCCTTCTCCACGATAATCAGCCCGCAGAAATTCGGAAAACACCCGCCAAAGTTGTGTTACAGTTAATGTCAAAACAAACGCGGCTGTCATAAAACCTTTGAGAAAAAGATAGCAGCCGATAAGACCTGTTAAACTGTATATCACGGCTGTCAACGCTTGAATCGGAATGACTTGCTGGCCATCGAGACTATGAGAGTAAGCTATTTTCTTTGTCTTACCGGTGAATATAAAGTTGTGTTTTTGGAATATTTTATTAATCAAAGGGGAACATTCTGCCAGAGGTTTCCCGTAGCAGCAACCGAAGCTGATACAAGCAAGCCTGCCAATTCCTTCGCCCAACGTATATGCTATAGAAATAGCTGCAAGTGCATTTATTGGGGTAATGATGAAGCCCAGCCACTTACCTGCTGTTGCATTGGTCAGTGAAATGATCCACGGAGAGGCAAGAATACCAATGAAGGATGCACCGCCGACTGTAAAAGTGTTTTGTTTTTTCTCAATCAAAAAAGCTATTATTTTTGCCGCAGGCAGACAGATGGTAAGGAGCAATGCCAATAAAGATAAGCTGGCAATAAGCGGTGTGGATAATGATCCTACCAAAATCAGAAACATACATACGGCAAATACTACGGCTACGGCGTTAAAAAAACCATACCAGGTCAAATTCCATCCTTGCCAGCGGCCTTCTGATAACCGCCGATACGGAATACAGCCGATGATTTGCCATCGTTCATCAGGCAACGTCTTAAATGCCCACCGGAAAATAAAAACTAGGGCGATAAATATGATCAATATAAAAATTTCATCAAGCATGGTTATATGACATCCTGCCGGTATACTGGCGTTTGAGTTTTGATTTTTTATGGTGGGATTCAATTTCTTCCTGACACACTACGCAAAGCTTGCTCATCGGTGCGGCCATCAGCCTTTTTTGCGATATTTGACGGCCGCAATGGTCGCAAATGCCAAAGAGCCCACGATCAATGCGCAGGATTGTTTCCTTTATATCGAGGAGTAAATGCCACTCTTTATCCCGGCAGTTTAGCTCAACGGCTTTGCTTGACTCAACTGCGGCCTGATCAAAGGGATCTGCAAATTTATCATCGCTTTTTTTAAATTTGAGGATTGTATAATCAGCAGACGCGCGTAAAGCTTCCATTTTTTGAACCAGAAAATGGCGAATATAAGCCGTTTTATCTTTCTTCATGATGACCTCCTGTTTCATATGTTGGAAAAAATTAATTTGACCCTTTATGTGTATATGCGCTACCAATGTACGACCTGACTTTGACGTCTGTTTCCACCAGTGACTTGCCGAAACCGACCGAAAAGATGCTTTCGGCGTCCGGATAGAACATATTGGCGGTAATATCATCGGCAAACCTCACCCTGTCTTTCTGGAATATAAGCACAATCGTAGAACTACCCGGGCGAAACAGGCTCTTGGGCAGGCCTTTTTTGATAAACATTCCCGTTCCTACAGACATTGGCTTATCATATTCATTTTCACTGTAGCACTGAACAATGTCACCGATCATTAATGCCACTACCTCAACCATGGCGACAATGCCTGCCTGCGTTCCTCCCTCCACATCAGTATCAATGATGGTCACGACCCGCTTATTTTTGGAATAAGGAGTCACTACCGATACTACGGCGTTGGGATTGCATGCATGGTAAAAGCCGGATATCGGATAGAAGTCAATAACTTTGCCGGCAACCGGTGTGTGATTGTAATGATACTTTTCCGGCGTCAAACGAAAGATAGCAAAATCACCATTCTGAAAAGTATTAAGCCATGTTCTTTTGTTCTGCCCTAGCATTTCTTCGTAGTCGAAAAACTTTCCCTTAATAAATATGCTTGATGTTTTAGCAAATGAACCAAAGAGCATCCGCGAATCGGCAGGGGATATAATTGCCAGTGGATCATTAGGCATTGGGCGGCATTGCCAGTAACGAATTTTCCTCTCAAATATTTTTTTTAATGAATCCATTTTTTCTGGCGGATCAAGACACTCTTCACCATTCATATTCAGGATCGATTGCAGATTCAAATGGTCCTTCATTCTTTCAGTTAGAATACCGTAATAGTTTATGTAACTCAAAAAGCGAGATACTCTTGCACTGGTCAGCCTGCGGAAAAGCCAAGGCGAATGTTCACGTATATCTGAATACAGAAACTGAACAGCCTGATTACCATAGAGCTGTTCAGTATTGACTTGCCTTGTATAGCGTTCAATATATTGATGCTTCATGCTAATACCTCATTGATGCCGGATTACTATTCGGGGTTGACTTTGATGGCAAGGTCTGCCCGGTGTATACTCGTAATGTCATTGTTTTATTTTGCATTATCTGCATAGTTCATTTCCAAATGATGTGATTGCTGAAATTTAAGATGTAAATTATTTTTGTAATGTACGTATATCAGAATAAGATGGACAAGTTTTTCCAGAGTCTCCGTTTTTGCTTTTCCCTGCATCACCTCAACGTGAGCTCTCTTAAGGAATGAAGGCAGATCACTTTCTTTCAGGATACTATGAAGTAAACTTCTCATCTCCTGGCTGATAACGCTTTCAGCCCGGTCCAGCTTAATGATATCTTTACACAGAATATTAAGCGATTCATCTATGTGCTGATTACGTAATCCTGTGCGGTAGTATTTTTCTGTAGCCTGATTAAATGTGTCGGCTGGAAGAGTCATTGGTGATTTTGCATTGACCTGATTGAGAATCCCGTGAGTTAGTTTACCCGAAGCAGCAAAATGATCCGGTTCATTGATGCGCAATTCCAGATCCCTGATGGTCTCTCTCATACCAAGCATTTCAATTAAATCGGCTGCGTCATCGCGAAGAAGTTCTAGCAGGGCGCGTCGATATTCACTGTTGTAAATTCTGTTATATCCGCTATAGCGGCTACTTGATCGGACCCGCTGCGTTTTTTCTATGATGCTCTTCAGGAAAGTGTTGCCAGTATTTTTATGCACGAAGAAAGTGGGAATGCCAATCGCGCTGCCAAAAATAACTTGTCTTCTTTCACTTTCAATAAATGGATCGTCCGGTATGCTTTCATGGCTGATCTGGCCGGTGGCAACATATTTGAATGCCAGGAGGTAAATAAGATTTTGCAGGCTGACTGCCTGGCTCATATCCGGCATAAAGCTATCAAACAAACTGTAGTGGCGTCCCTCAAAACCGGAAAAGCCCATATTGTCGAATTCACGTAACTTATCGAAAAGGTAGAGTGACATTTTGGTATCAAAGACACCAAGGTCGGCAAGATCTTGTTTAAGCTGTTGACTATTGTTAAGTTTGCCGTTGAGTGCCGGGCTTTTTTCCGTGCTCAGGATAGCCACAAGATAATCAATTAAACGAAAATCGGGCACAAAATCTCCTTTTAACTGAAAAGTGGAACTAACGAGATGGTCTAGCCCGCGAGGTCCAAATGGTGTCAGCGGTATCCCAAATATATTGAGGTCGGCTTTCTTTTGCCAGCGCCTCCAGAGCATGCGCAGATGAGTATAATCCAGTTCATGCGGCAGAAAACCAAGTGCATTTTCGGGATGAAAATCTTTAAAGTCGAGTCGGTAGGGGGCTGCGGTATAAGTGCCGACAAAAAGCGGAAGAAAGTGTTCCACAATTTTTACAACCAAATCGCCTAAATATTTTTCGTGATACCGGGTATAGCCGGAGGATGAATCGCTAAGCAGAGAGCTCAGTTTAAGGCTGCCCATGCTGACATGAGTGCCGTTGTTAGCCAGGCTGATATTGGAAAGATTAGGCAGCGAAACAAGGTTGGTGGTGATAATTCCTGCTTCCCGGAGTTTTAACACAGCGTTAAACTGGCTGCGGCTCAAAACCCGGTGGCACAGGTGCATGTATTCATATTTTTCTTCTCCCTTGTTCCAACCGGAAAGGCAGGGATTCATAAAAAGTTCGCGATAAAACGAATCGGAAATACAGTTGCTTAATGCTTTCTGCCTGACGGGTGGATGTGGCGAAAAAAACATCAGTGCTTCCTGGCCGTTTTCCTGCAGAGAAAATTTTTTGTTGGCATACATGATCAAAATCTGTCCCAGAAGGTAGCGGATGGCCATTTCCTTGGCGACATTTTCGCCGATGCCAGTAGCGGATGGCATGGATACGACATAGAAAGAAGATGTCTCCGGCGATGTATTATCGTTGAGAAAATTGGCCATAACTTTCAGTCCGGTCCTGCTAATCAAGGGATCCGTCTGATGCGAAGAGCCGATTATCTCAGCAAGTGATAGTTTTAAAAGATAGCTGACAGGCATGCGCACAAAATCTTCTGAGTTTTGTTGATGTAGGAAACGGTCGATATCAGCGCGTTTACCTTTTGCCGGATAATCTTTATCCGCCGAAAGATCATGCTGCAAAACTTCTTCCGCATATTTACTCAACTTTTTCCTGGGGAAACGCACCCAGCTGTTCTCCCATTTATCTTCACTGTTGGCGTTTAAATATTGTTCCAGATCTGTCATGATTTTTGTTGATGCGTCACCGGATTTGGCTCGTCTGCGAATATTAGCAAGATAATTGGATTGTTCTATAACGAGAGGCAGATCAACATCTGTTTTTTTACCCATTACAATCGTTTGCATTTCGGATTCGCTTCCGGCAGTAGTGTCCGCAGGTGCAAAAGGCAAAGTGCCAACGTTTATACCCAATCGGTCATATTGAACGCCGATCAAATGCATCAGCTCTCTGGTTGACTTTGTTATAGAGGTATCTGATTTGACCGGATATTGAACTACGCTGCTATTCATTTTACTCAAGGTTTATATCTCCTTTTTATCCTTCTTCCCATAATTACGGCTGTAAAGTAGCATGTCAATATTGCAATTTGATGACATTAAGTGAAAGATTTGGTTAAGATATTGAGGGATAAAGAACAAAACCCCGTAGGTTTTACTTCTAATTTAATTGACATGCAAAACTAAATTTCTTATACTCCCAAGGGGAAAGAAAGTTATTGTCAATCAATGATCCAACCTCAGATGAGAAAAGATGGAGGTATCGTTATGGCGGAAAAAAAGATTGGTGAAGTTGTTAAGTTTTTTTCAAAACCATCAGTAGCGGCGGTGAAAATAGTGGAAGGTGATTTAGTTGTTGGGGAGAGCTTAAAATTTTCCGGCCACACCACTGATTTTATCGATGTGATCAATTCCATGGAAGTGGATAACAAATCAGTGCAGAAAGTTGTTGCCGGTGATTTTATCGGAGTTAAAGTATCTAACCGTGTGCGGCCGGGAGATGAAGTGTTTAAAGTTATACCGGATTAGTTTTATTGTATCCTGCCAAGAGTATAAAATTTTATGTCTAAAATTCTGATTGTCGATGACGAACAGGATATTGTGGAACTCGTATCCTACAATCTGGAAAAAGAAGGTTTTAAAACAGTTAAAGCATTTGACGGTGAAGCTGCGCTGAAGTTGGTCAAAATGCAAAGGCCTGACCTAATCATTCTTGATCTCATGTTGCCCAAAATGAATGGACTTGATATCTGTAGGGCTTTACGCAGTAACCCAGAAACAGTAAGTTTACCAATAATTATGTTGACGGCAAAAGGAGATGAAGTTGACAAGATCATCGGGCTGGAAATTGGAGCGGATGATTACATCACCAAGCCTTTCAGTGTAAAAGAGCTTGTCGCGCGGGTGCGCAGCATTCTGCGGCGTCTTCAGGATGTTGAAAAAAAGACTGGCCAGGAAGAATTCCAATATGAGGGGCTGACAATAAATTACGCTTCCTGTCTGGTAAAAGTCAGTGGTAAACAAGTAACTCTTAGCCCCACAGAGCTCAAACTTCTCTTCTTTTTTTCGCGCAATCCTGGCAGAGTCTATTCGAGAAGCCAGATTCTTGATCACGTTTGGGGCGATGATACGTTTATCACAGATCGTGCGGTTGATGTGCATATTCGGCGTTTACGCAGCCAGATTGAAAAAGATATGGATAACCCGCGTTATATTTTAACTGTAAGGGGGTTTGGCTATAAATTTGCCGACAAAAAATAGTTTTCTAATTTTATTACATTATCATTTAGTTGTCATGATATTGTAACATTTAATCTGTAGATTACTTAAAATTTATTTTTAGGAGGAAAAAATGTTCAATATCGTAAAAAAAGCAGTTTTTGGACTGACAGTATTTTGTTTGATGTCAGGTGTGGTGTTTGCCGCTGAACAAATTGTTATTAAAGGATCAACAACGGTTTTACCTATAGCACAGGGCGCTTTGGAAGCTTATATGAAGAAGAACCCGGGAGTGCAAATGTCTCTATCCGGTGGTGGTTCTGGTGAAGGCATCAAAGCTTTAATTGATAAAACAACCGATATCGCCACTTCTTCGCGTGAAATTAAGAAAGAAGAAGTCACGCTGGCAGAAACCAAGGGTGTAAAGCCGGTTGCTCATGTTGTTGCTTACGATGCGATTATTCCTGTTGTTCATCCCAAAAACAAAGTGACCAATTTATCCATTGATCAGCTAAGCCAGATTTATCAGGGTAAAATTACCAACTGGAAAGAAGTAGGCGGAGAAGATTTAAAGATAGTTGTCATTTCCCGCGATTCATCTTCCGGCACATTTGAATCTTGGGATCATTTTGTCATGAAAAAAGCCAAAGTGACGCCCAAAGCGCAGATGCTAGCTTCCAATGGTGCTCTAGTGACCGCTGTGGCGAAAAATCGCTATGCCATTGCTTATCTAGGTATGGGTTATGTCAATAAAAGTGTAAAGGCTGTGCAGGTTAACGGCATTACTGCTTCTATTCAGACAGCTTTGTCCAAAGAATACCCCTTTTCACGCGAACTTTACATGTATACCAACGGCGAACCTACAGGCGGAGTAGCTAAATTTATCGCGTTTGTAAAATCAGCCGAGGGGCAGAAAATAGTAACCAAGGAAGGCTTTGTCCCTTTGAGTGATGTGAAAAAATCATCGTCTAAGAAGTAATAAAAATACATAGATAAAAAATGGTTTTGCCGGCGGTTGGTTAGCTATTCAACCTCCGGCGGCCATTTTCATTATTAGTTGAAAAATTAATTCCAGGGCGACTGTGAATAAAACCGCAGTACATATTTTATAGAATAAAATAAATTATGACACGTCAGACCAAAGAAATAATAATTGAATACATCTTTTTTATTTTCGCGCTTGTTTCCATTATCATATTGGGGCTAATCGTTTATTCACTTTTCCGGGAAGGCCTGCCGATATTCGGCAAGGTATCTGTCAAAGATTTTTTACTGGGGATGGAATGGTATCCGACCTTTGATCCGCCTTCATTTGGAATTTTCCCTCTGATCATTGGTTCGCTAATCGTGACGTTTCTTGCAACGATTATTGCCGTGCCACTGGGCGTTCTGGCTGCTATTTATATTTCCGAAATCGCCCCTAGAGCGGTCAAAGAGATTCTCAAATCGGTCATCGAGCTTTTGGCGGGATTACCCTCCGTTGTTCTGGGTTTCTTCGGGATGGTTGTTGTTGCTCCCTGGTTGCAGGATACTTTTGATCTTCCCACCGGCTTGAACATCATTAATGCATCCATGATTCTGGCTATTATGGCCATACCAACCATTTCCAGTATCTCTGAAGATGCTCTTTATGCCATTCCCCGTGAGTTTAAAGAGGCGTCTTATGCTCTGGGTGCCACTAAATTTGAGACCATAACGCGGGTGATCATTCCGGCAGCAATGTCCGGCATTTCCACGGCGGTGATGCTCGGGATGGCGAGAGCCATCGGCGAGACGATGGTTGTTTTGATGGTAGCTGGCGGCGCTGCCGCCATTCCAGAGAGTATCTTCGATTCGGTTCGTCCAATGCCCGCAAGCATTGCAGCGGAAATGGGCGAGGCGCCTTTCCGTGGCGCCCACTATCAGGCGCTTTTCGCCATCGGCATCGGTTTATTTTTCCTGACATTGTTTTTTAATCTTGTTGCCGATTATGTTTCACATAAATTCCGGCAGGTAGGGTCGGGGACGCTTTAGATGGAAGTATATGAGGTCATTTAAAAATAATTCAATGAAGTGGCGCTATTTTAAACAAGCACTATTTTTCGGCACTGTGCGTTTGTCAGCCTTGATCATCGCGCTGGCTCTGGGCGGTATACTGCTTTATATTATTATTAACGGCATATCAGCGATCAGTTGGGATTTTATTACTCAGCCTCCTACGGATTCCATGACTAAGGGAGGGATAATGCCCGCAATTCTCGGCACGATCTATCTCACCATCGGCGCCATTGCCGTTGGTCTGCCTCTGGGCATTGCTTCGGCTATCTATCTGACGGAGTATGCCAAGCAGGGTCGGGTTATTCGATTAATAAAAGTCGGCATCAATTGTCTGGCTGGTGTTCCCTCTGTTGTGTTCGGGTTATTTGGTCTTGGTTTTTTTGTTATTTTTATGAAATTCGGGTCGAGTATATTATCCGGATCGCTCACACTGGGTTTTCTTATACTGCCGACGATCATCGGTGCTGCCGAAGAAGCATTAAAATCTGTGCCGCAGACGTTCCGGGAGGCATCATTATCGCTTGGTGTATCTAAATGGCAGACAACTTATCGGATTGTTTTGCCCAATGCTATGCCGGGAATTTTAACTGGTTCTATTTTAGGGATAGGTCGTGCCGCCGGAGAAACAGCGCCCATCATGTTTACCGCCGCCGCGTATTTTACCGCCAAATTACCCGGTTCTATTTTCGATGAAGTGATGGCTCTGCCTTATCATATTTATGTGCTGGCGACCGCCGGGACAAATATTGAGGCCACCCGGCCGATCCAGTTTGGAACAGTGCTGGTTTTAGTAGCTGTGGTGCTGAGTATAGATCTGATCGCGATAATCATTCGCGGCCATATAAGAAAAAACAAAAGGTGGTAGAGATGGATTCAAACACAATTATTCAATTGAGTCATGTAAACTTTTATTACGACCAGTCGCGCGCGCTGACAGATATATCAATGGGTTTTATGAAGAATAAAGTAACTGCTCTGATCGGGCCTTCGGGATGCGGTAAGTCCACGCTGCTGCGTTTGTTAAACCGGATGAACGATCTGATCGACGGAACAAGAGTCGAAGGAGAGATTCTCTTTGAGGATAAAAATATCTATGCTCAGGATGTTGATCCGGTGGAAATAAGGCGCAAGATAGGTATGGTTTTTCAGAAACCCAACCCATTTCCAAAAACCATTTACAACAATATTGCCTACGGCCCGAAACTTACATCCACTAATCATAACGATCTGGATATGCTAGTCGAACAAAGCCTCAAACAAGCTGTTTTGTGGGATGAAGTGAAAGATATTTTAAATAAATCCGCTATGAATCTTTCCGGTGGGCAGCAACAGCGGCTCTGCATTGCCCGCGCGTTGGCGATGAGACCAGATATTTTATTGATGGATGAGCCAACCTCTGCGCTTGATCCCATTTCCACCGCGAAAATTGAGGAGTTGATTGAAGAGCTGAAAAAAGAATATACCATCATTATCGTAACTCATAATATGCAGCAGGCGGCGCGTATCTCCGATGAGACGGCGTTCTTTTATATAGGGAACTTAGTCGAGTACAATAAGACGGAGAAAATATTTACCAAGCCGGATATGAAACATACGGAAGATTATATTACGGGAAGATTCGGTTGAAAATCAACTGGAGGAATAATTATGGAAGAAAAAAGACACACCAGTTCGCACTATGAGAAAGAATTGCAGGAGATCAAGAACGGTCTTATTTATCTGGGCGCTTTGACTGAGAAAGCCATTCATGCTGCGATGAAATCTCTATCTGAAAGAAATTCGGATGTTGCTCATGAAGTCATCCAAGCTGATGATGAGATTGATGGGCTAGATACGGAACTGGAAGAAAAGTGTATTCAGATTTTAGCATTGCGGCAACCGACGGCTATCGATTTGAGATTTATTACCACAGCGATTAAAATCACCGGTCATCTGGAGCGCATCGGTGATATGGCGGCGAATATCGCCGAGAAAGCTCTGTTGCTGATCGAGGAGCCTCAACTCAAGCCCTATATTGATTTGCCCCGCATGACTGATCTTGTTGCCGGTATGATTAGAGATTCTCTGGATAGTTTTATTCGAAAAGATCTGCATATGGCTCAAAAAGTTCAACAAACGGAGCAGGTCATTGATGACTTAAATGAGCAGATATTCCGAGAGCTCCTGACTTTTATGATGGAGGACTCCAAATCAATTCACCGTTCTTTAATGATTATGCAGGTATCAAAAAATCTGGAGCGTATTGCCGATCATGCAAAAGGTATAGCCGATATGGTCACTTATATGGTTACAGGCGAATGTGTGCGGCACCAAACTTATCCCTTAGACGAAAAGGAGCCGGCGTGAAACGCAATCTTTTTTTAAAAATATTATTCAGCTATCTGGTTATTGTCTGCTTGTCTTTTTTTATTCTGGATCTATTGATTAAGGATGAGATCAAAAAAGTAATGACCAGTAAGATTGAGTCTGAACTATTAACCTATGCCGAACTAATTGATTTGAATTCGGCACAGAAAATGTCTGAACAACTCAAGCAAATTGCCCGGATATCCGGCTCGCGGGTTACGCTAGTGGACGCGCGGGGCAAAGTGCTTGCTGATTCGGAAAAAGATGTTGCTACGATGGAGGACCATTTTAGCCGCCCGGAATTGCAGGAAGCGCGGCTGCGGGGTAAGGGCAAATCGATCCGCTTCAGTCAGTCCATTGGCGTGGATATGCTCTATGTGGCTATAACCATGAAGTCAAAATCGCAGATTACCGGTTATATCCGGTTGGCGCGTCCTCTTAATGATGTTCAAAATGCTATTGAAAAAATCTACCAATCTATTTTTCTGGCAATGATGATTGTTGTGGCTCTCGCACTTGCCATTGCACTGGTCTTTTCTTATAGGTTAGCAGCGCCGATTCTGTCCATGGAAAGATTTACCGAAAGATTGCGTCAGGGAGATCCGGTTGGGTCCATTTTCTTAGAGACGTCGGATGAAACAAAAAAGTTGGCCGATAATATCAATTATCTGGTAGATGAACTGCAAAGCAAGATACGGCTGGCCAATGAAGAGAAAAGCAAGCTAATGACGGCGTTTACCAGCATGACCGAAGGAGTTTTGATTCTCGATGCGGAAGATAAAATAGAATTTGTCAATCAGGCGCTAAGTAATATGTTGGCCGAGCAATACGGAGATATAAACGGTAAAACATTGATGGAAGCTTTCCGCAATGTGGACTTGCAAAAAGCGTTTTTTAAATTTCGGCAGACACACGCCGCAGTCTTTGAAGAAGTCACCCTTGGCAGCATTGAGCCGGTAATTTTAAGCGTCAGCATCTCTTCTGTGCATAATTACCCGGGCGAAGAAAAAGTAATGATGGTCTTTCATGATGTTACCAGACTAAAGAAATTGGAAAAAATTAGGGTTAATTTTGTAGCCAATGTCACGCATGAAATTAGAACACCGCTCACTGCTATTATCGGTTATCTGGAAACTATTCAAGCAGGAGCAACAACTAGCAATGAAGATGTGAAAAAGTTTATTGATATAAGTTTGAAGCAGGCCGGGCGGCTTAACCGCTTGGTGGAAGATTTACTCGTCATATCAAAAATTGAACTTGGTGAAATTAAACTCCATTTTGAAGAAGTTTCTATACGTGATGCTTTTGAAAATTCCATCCCGCTGGTTGAGGCGAAGGCTGTAATAAAAAAGATAAATATCCATAACAATGTTCAAGACAATCTTTCATACATTTGGGCAGACAGAGACAGGCTGACCCAGATACTGGTAAATATTTTAGACAATGCCGTCAAGTTCACGCAAGAAGATGGCAGTGTTTTTATTGAGGCCGGGCAAAAAGATAACCATGCTGTATTGACAATAACAGACACAGGCATCGGTGTACCAAAAGAAGAAGTTCGGCGCTTGGGTGAGCGTTTTTATCGGGTGGACCAGTCGCGTTCGCGCGATTTGGGGGGAACCGGATTGGGGCTATCAATTGTTAAGCATCTAATGATAGCGCACGGCGGCAAAATCGAGATTGAAAGCCAGTTAGGGCGCGGCACAAGAGTATCTCTGTATTTCCCTTTGAAACATATTAACAGAGAATAACAATTTTCGATTTATTAATGAAACACCAATTTCAAAAACGTAGTGCATTGAAATTGGGAAGTTGAACTATCCCGCGCAGCGGAGGGTATAAAACCCCGCAGCTTGCTTTTGGGGTTTATACCCGTGGTTATTTTTTTGTTTCTTCTTGTATTTGAAATCGATAACTTCCTATAGTCAGTAATTCAATCAACTCAAATATAAAATATGTGAGTTGTAAACTATAAACGAACGTATAACTTGTATTTGGAAAGTCAAATAATCATCAAGATAGATTAACTCATTGTTGTAGTTTCCTTAATGGTGTTTTGCCCCAAAGTATCCCTCAATATGGTGAATTTCCACCAAGCGTTGAGGCCAAACTAATCATTTCATGTTTTTCGGTTGTTTGCCTCCTGCTAGTCTAATCTCATGTTCTTAAAGGATGAATCTTAACTTCGAATTTTCTTTCGGTTATTGGCCTACTACTTGCTTTTACATTTAAATGATCCTTATTGCTCGTATGAATGAATGTCCTTGCTGAGAAAGGCATGGAGTTGTCGCAGACAATTGCTTCACATAAAGATAGGTCAGGGCAAGAAGGTTTAGTGGAAGTAGTGATAGCGGCTTAAAATGCATGTACTGGTGTGGCCTTGCTACCCCGGCGGAAGTTGCATGACACTACAACCAGGACTCCGCAAGGCATGAGGGTTCGGGATGATAGAGTTCAAAAAAACAGTAACAATAATAAAAGGAGGAATAAATATGTCTAGAATAAAAAAACTAATTTTATCTGTCGTAATTTTTATGGCAGGAGTTTTTGTCTGGTTCAATTATTCCCCGGCATTAGCCGCTTCATATACGGTATGTAATAGTGGGTGTGATTATGCGACTATTACCAGTGCTATAAGTGCATTAACAAATGGAACAGCAAATACCATTACTGTAAGAAGTCCATATTCGGCGAATGAAAGGGTGACGGTAAATAAGGCAGGTGCGAGTGATTCCAGCAGAGTAGTTGTTATCGCGGACACAGGATATACGCCTGTAACCAAGGGTTTCTTAGTGACATCTAATTACGTCACGGTCAATGGTTTTGAGATGACATCGTGCGGGAGTAATGTTTGCGCCACCTGGTCTGCTGATTATGTCAGTTTCCTCAATAATAACATTCATGGGAGTTCTGGTGAGGGATACTCCTATGAAATTGGAACTGATGACACAAACAATTATCGCTCATATGCCCTTATTCAGGGGAATAAAATTCATGCTGGAAATAGCAGTGCATATCAGTTGATGGACTTCCGTTGTAATTATTGTACCATAGATAGTAATGAACTTTATGATTGTGTCGACTGTGATGGCATGCGTTTTTGGGGGCACGATACAATTATTTCAAATAATTACTGGCATGACTTATCCTATGGGAACGGTGCTAATCATAGCGATGGATTCCAAACTTTTGGAGCTGGTGGTTATATAATTTGTAACAACATAATTTTTGAGAAAAACCTTTTTATATCCACAGGAGATGATCTGCAACCTTTTAACCTTGAAAATAATAGTCAATCAGGAATACATGATATTATTATCAGGAACAATGTTTTTGTAAATTATGGAACGCAGGGGAATATCGGAATTCCCAATTCCAGTATTTATGGTAACACTTTCATTGATGTTGGTACTATAAATCAGACAGCTATAAATGTATTGTATACGCAACCAAACACTTCTGATGGGTGGGATGATACTGGTCTGGTGATCAAAAATAATATTTTTCTAGGAGCATATATTGGTGATCCAATTACTGGAGAAACTATTGCCGTAAGCAAAGTTACTCATAGCAATAACTATGTAACGCGCCGGAGTGGAAGCAGCTACTACACAGTAACCGGTTGGTCAGAGACAGGTGGTGTTTATGGTGGAAATCCTTATTTTGTAAACTACACAGGAACGGATACCTGTGGAACTTATAACGCCACTACTCACAAATGTTCTAATTTTGATGTGAGTCTTACGGCAAGCAGCCCTGCTAAGGATGCAGGTGCGGACTTGTCTTCCATTTGGTCAAATGCCACTGACAAGGATGGTGTATCGCGCCCACAGGGTTCAGCGTGGGATATAGGAGCTTATGAATACGCTTCAGGAACAAGTCAATACACTTTGACGGTTACAAAGTCAGGAACGGGATCAGGAACAGTAACCAGCTCACCTTCAGGTATTAACTGTGGATCGACCTGCTCAAATATTTATACAGCAGGCACTTCGGTTATCTTAACCGCTGCACCGGATAGCGGCTATTCTTTTACTGGTTGGGGAGAATGTTCAGGCACGGGGTTATGTATTGTATCCATGAACGCAGATAAAAATGTTACAGCAAACTTCACATCGGTTGTTCCTGATCAATACACTTTAACGATTACAAAGGTAGGAACGGGGACAGTAACTAGCTCACCATCAGGTATTAACTGCGGTTCAACTTGCTCCAATAAGTTCAGTGCAGGTGCATCTGTAACCCTGCTTGCCAGTGCGGGCAGCGGATATACTTTTAATGGCTGGTCCGGTGTTTGTTCAGGTACAAGTTCATGTGTCGTTTCGATGACGACTGCTAAGGCTGTCACTGCTAACTTTAAGCGAAAGAAGTATAGATAAAAAACCGACAAAGCTAAATTATGATGGACAATGTCGGTACTTCATTGCTATAATATGGAAGAAAAAATGAGGATGACTTAACAACAAAATGGAAAGTTTAATCGCAAAAGCCATTCACCTTCAATACCAGCCAGTGGCGCTGCTCTGGTCGAACGAAAAGCCACAGGGTGCCATGCAGTTTCATGAGAATAAATGGGGTTGTGTGATGTGGCTTGTCGCAGCCGCGGCCAAAGGGAAGAGCGCCGTTGCGGATGTAAAAACATTTGGCTGCTTCGGTGGCGGCGTTGGCCTCGGTTTCGGTAATCAGTATAAAAATTTCCCCGGCGGAGAAGAAGGCTTTTGCCATTTTCTTTCATCCGGCAATGCCGACAGGGAAGGCGGCCCCCAACTGGCCGAAAAGATTAAGCCGTTCATGACAGCCGAAAGCTATGATCATTTTCTGCACGGCGAGCGTTATATCAAGTCACCCGCTCTTGTGGAAAAATTTGTTAAGAATTTGCCGATGACAGATATTCCTGAAAAATATGTTGTTTTCCAGCCGTTGGAGAAAATTGATTTGGCGCAAGAAAAACCGCAGACGGTTGTTTTCTTTGTCAATCCCGATCAGCTCTCTGCTCTGACGGTGCTCGCCAACTATGGACGCAACGATAATGAAAATGTGATTATCCCTTATGCCGCCGGTTGCCAGACCATTGGTATCTATCCATATAGGGAGGCCAAATCTTCCAAGCCACGAGCTGTTGTAGGTCTTACCGATCTTTCCGCCCGCGTCTATATCCGCAAGCAGCTCAATAATCCAAATCTGATGACCTTTGCCACATCCTTCGTTCTTTTTGAAGAAATGGAACAAAATGTTTCCGTTTCATTTTTAGAGCGGCAAACCTGGCAGAGTCTGATTTCTGAGAAAAGCTGATATTATCCCGGCAATTATTTGCCAGGTGAATAATTGAAAACAGTTTCCCGGGGACATGATTACTTTTTGCTATTTTATACCAATTCGCTTTCTTTGGCTAACTTTGTTGGCAGCTTCGTCGGCTTCCTCAACGTATTAGTAATACGCCTGCGGAGTCTCCTCCTTGCCGCCTCGTTATCCTTTGAAAGTGAAATAGTATGATCAAAATTAGCGGCATTTTTAAGTTTTATTATAAATCCAATCCGGCACTATTTTCAAAAGCCAGGCAACGATGCGCCAGCGTTTGGTGATATAGGCATGTTTTTTCTTTTTGACAATCGCATCGTAAATCTGGCTTGCAGCTTTTTCTGCAGTCGATATCCAGAACAAATTGTTGCCGCGAGACATGGGAGTCTTCACAAATCCGGGCTGCACATCCGTGACGAAGATCGGTTTTTTGGATTTACTTGCGATGCGGCGCAATCCTTCCAGATAGTTGCAGACGAAAGCTTTAGAAGCGGAATAAGCAGGCGCGCTTCTTTGGCCTCGCAAAGCGGCAATTGATGATATTCCCACCAGGTGTCCGAAACCTCGATCCAGAAAATGCTGCAAGGCGATGCCGGCAATGAGGGCAAACCCGGTGACGTTGACATCTATGGTTGTTTTTTCGATGGGCCATTTCAGTTTGGAATTCAAGTCTCCATATCCGGCACTGATAACGATTAAATCAACACCGCCCATCTCGCCTATCATTTCTTCAAATTTTATTTCCGCATCTTCCGGTTTGCTTAGATCAATTTGTTTGATCAATGATTTATTGGGCAATCCCTTTTGCAATTCATCGAGTAAATCAGTTCTTCTTGCCGCCAGACCGACAATATAGTCATTGCCGGATAATATCTTCGCCAGTTCTTTACCCATTCCTGAGCTGGCTCCCATTATTATTGCTTTCTTTTGCTCCATTTTATCTTTTCCTCGTAAGTCAGATTATGTTTTATTATGCTCAAAACTAAACCGCATTAAACTTTGAATAATACCGAATTTAGTCAAGATTTATACTATGGCCACAAGCCAATTTATACTTGTCTTTATACCCATGAAACATTATTAAATTCAACTTGATTTTGCCCAAAATAATTTATTCGTATTGCTGCATATAATTATTGCCTGCAGGCATGAGGTGTGCTAATTTTCTGGGAAATTAAATGAAAAAAACAGATCCCTATACTTACCTGGCCAGTTTAAATATTGATTCCATGCGTTTTGGTCTGGAGGCAATCACTGAGCTTTTGATGAGGTTGGGAAATCCGCAAAATTCATATAAGACAATATTAATTGCAGGTACCAATGGCAAAGGGTCGACAGCGGCAATGGCAGCTTCGATTCTGCATAGCGCTGGTTATAAGGTCGGCCTCTATACATCGCCGCATTTAATTGACGTCCGGGAAAGAATTGTTATCAATGGGGGAAAAATCACGAAGAGAAAATTTAGCCAGGCCGTTGCGGATGTAAAGAGCAGTCTTAAACAGTCGGTAACATATTTTGAATTTTTAACAGCTGTGGCTTTCCTTTATTTTCAGCGCCAACAGGTTGATATCACCGTGCTGGAAGTTGGTTTGGGCGGCAGGCTCGATGCCACCAATGTTTGCCAGCCAATCGTTTCGATAATCACCAATATTGGTTTCGATCATACGGCATATTTAGGCAGTTCTCTTACGGAAATTGCCCGTGAAAAGGCAGGTATCATTAAACACAATGGAGTCTGTATTACGGCAGCAAAACAAAAACAAGTTTTGGAAGTATTGAACAGTGTTTGTCTTGATCGCCGCACTAAATTATACTGTCTGGGCAGAGATATAAAGATCAAGAGGCAAAAAGACGGTCTTTTAACTTATCAGGGCTTTCAACGTAATTTAAAAAATTTGCTGCTTCCCCTGCAGGGAAGCCATCAGTGTTCCAATGCCGCTTTGGCATTAGCCGCAGTGGAGCTCAGCTGTAAAAATGGTTTCCAGGTTGATGATGATGCAATAAGCCGAGGTCTTGCGAATACACATTGGGAAGCACGGCTGGAAATTTTGCAAAATAATCCTCTTTTTCTTCTTGATGGGGCTCATAACCCCGCAGGTATACGGGTTTTATGCCAGGCATTAAAAAGAGATTTTTCATACCGGCGGTTGATTTTTATCTTTGGGGCACTCGCCGATAAAAACTATCGTGAAATGTTGCGAATAATAGCGCTGTTGTCCCCCCAAATAATTATAACGCAATTAAAAGTCGGGCGTGCAGTGCCGGTAGACGATATGGAAAGAGTTTTAAACAAACGGGGATATCCGGTAATTGTCACCGAAAATGTGGGCAAAGCAATTGAGCGAGCACGGGCATTAGCCGGCCGGCAGGATTTGATTTGCGCGGCCGGTTCACTATATCTTGCCGGCGAAGTAAAACAAATATTTCCTCAAACCATTTCTTGTGATAAGAGACCTGATACCATTTCGATTTCAAAGGTTAACGAGACGACGAAGCAGCCAACAACAACAAAGTTAGCCCAAGAAAGCGAAGTGGTATGAAACTAGATAAAAAAAGGATGTATTTATCGTGATTAGAACTATTAAATACAATTTACTAATAGTCTTTATTGCCGGAACTATATTCTTATTTTCATGTCCAGGAATTTTTGCCGCTGAAATTATAAAAAAAGACAATTCCGTGGTTATTGAATCTGAAAGGATGGAATATAATAATGTTAGCGATGTTTACCATTTTCAGGGAAAAGTTATCATAAAATATGAAGGCGGCACTTTAAATGCCGATGATGTTCAATTAGATAACAAGAATAATATTGCTACAGCCCAAGGTAACGCTTTTTTAAGCATGGGTGCGGATAATTTGACCGGCGAAAAGATAGTCTTCAATACTGAAAGTAAAACGGGAACTGCTTATAACAGCCGGGCCTTTTACGCAAAAAATCATTTTTATATTAAAGGCGATAAGATTGAGAAAACCGGGGAAGACACATATTATATCGAGAACCCTTCCGCAACAACTTGTGATGGCGATAATCCGGACTGGCAAGTAGCTGGTTCCGAGATGAAGGTAACCATTGACGGCTATGGTTTGATGAAAAACGCCCGGTTTCTTACTAAAGGTTTGCCGGTTCTTTATTCACCGCTTATTCCTTTTCCAGCAAAAACAAAACGTCAATCGGGATTCCTTTTACCTTATCTATCCTCTTCGAAAAATGATGGTATTGATGTGGAGCTCCCATTTTTCTGGGCGATTTCACCTCAGATGGATGCAACTTTTTACCAGGGCTTTATTGAAAAGAGGGGATTTAAGGAAGGTGTTGAATTTAGATATTATCTGGGTGAGAAGTCTTTCGGTACTTTGTACGGCGACTACATGGAAGACGACAAGCATGTCATAGAGGCAACTGATTCAGCAACCAGTCGCGATTGGAATTCAATGCATAAGCGCTGGTCTTATTATCTGAATCACCAGACAAATTTCGATCCCCAACTTTATATAAGAACGGATTTACGTCAAGTTTCCGACAAATGGTATTTTAAGGATTTTTCAGCCCATAATTATTATATGGATCACTATGCCGCAAATGAAGAAGATCCATTTAAGAAAGTTCCTTTTCAGGGTGACGCGTCCATGCGTTCTCTGGAATCCACTGCCCGCGTAGTTAAAAGCTGGTCAAATTACAATATAATGGCATTGGTAAGTTCTACTGACGATTTTGCGGCAGCCAACAATGACAACACATTGCAGAAATATCCGGAGATTACTTTTACCGGCATCAAGCAGCCGTTTTTAAATACACCTGTATATTTTGAATTTGCCGGAACGTATGATTATTTTTACCGGGGTGAAGGAGAAAAGGGGCACTCTTTTGATATCTCACCCACTTTATCCCTACCATTTAATATATCACACTATGTTAAAGTCACCCCCCAAATCGCTTTGAAAGAAGTATTTTGGGGTCGTGATGATAATCAGACAGGCCTTGGTGACAAAGATGGCTACATGGCCACATATAACGCTTCATTAACTGCGAGCAGCCAACTTTCCCGAATATTTGACTTTAACATGTTCAACTGGGAAAAAATCAGACACGAAATTAAGCCGGAAATAAAATATTCTTACATCCCTAATGTTAATCAGGACAATCTTCCCGATTACATAACCGCATTAACGCCGGCTATAGACATAGACCCCAATGCGACGTTGGTCACGAATGTCACAGGTGAACAAAACGCGGTGGCCTGGTCGCTTACCAACACTTTTACAGCGAAGCTGAAGGATGAAAAGGGTGCATCCAGCTACCTTGAATTTTTAAGGCTTAAACTTTTCCAGGCTTATGACATCAACGAAGCTAAGAAAGGGATGGGAGGGGTTACTACCGAAAGAAGGCCTTTATCCGATATTGGAATTGAGTTTGATCTTGCTCCGTATAAGTATTTGTCATTTGCCGCGCGCAATTACTACAGCATATATAACGGCTGGAAAGAAACGAACTATGATCTGAATATCAGCGATTGGCGAGGCGATAAACTAACTGTTGGCTATCGTTATACTATGGACTCTATTGAAGAAATAAACGTTAGGCTGAAGGCAATGATCACTAAAAACATTGAAGGAATAATTGTTTCCAGGTATGATCAGTTCAATTCCCGAACTGTAGAGAATACAGTAGGGGTTGTTTATCGCTCACAATGCTGGATTTTAGGATTAGAATATACCAGAACCACTGACGTCAATAATATAACCGATGATAGATTTGTAGTAAAACTGTCACTGTCCGGACTGATTGGATCGAATTTTTAGCTGATATTTGATTGTAGAGGTTCGCTTAACCCAATCCACGAGCAAAGTTAGTAGGAATTGGATATCTCTCCCGGAGGGTATATACATTAATAATAATTTTGAACATTTTTCTTGACAAACGGATGGTAATTGCGTAAAATACACCTTTAAATTTTTTAACAAAGTGGTGGTTTTATTATGAAGACATATTCGGCGAAGGCGGGAGCGACAAATCAAGAGTGGTACATTGTCGATGCTTCCGATAAAGTATTAGGAAGGTTGGCTAGTGAAATAGCTCTCCGTCTGCGGGGAAAACATAAGGCTATTTATACTCCGCATGTTGACACGGGTGATTTTATCATTGTGGTTAACGCTGAAAAGATTTCACTCACGGGCAAAAAGTTAGCCGATAAGATATATTATTCTTATTCCGGTTATCCTGGCGGGTTGAGAGAAACTGCTGCCGGTAAAATGCTTGCTGAAAAACCGGAGAACTTAATCCGTATAGCTGTTGCTGGTATGATGCCTAAAAATAATTTGGGACGGAGGATGCTGAAAAAATTAAAAGTTTATGCAGGTAATGCTCATCCTCATGAAGCCCAATGTCCACACGCTTTGTCGGTTTAATTTACCTGAAAATGGAAATTATCTGATCATTTTTGATATTTGGAGAACACATGACACAACAACGTTATTATGCAACAGGTAAGAGAAAAAGCGCTATTGCCCGCGTTTATATGAAGACGGGTAATGGCAATATCGTAGTTAATAAGAGAAACTATGATGAATATTTTGACCGCCCCAGCTTAAAAATGATTATTAAGCAACCTTTTGAAATTACTGGTAAAAAAGACCAGTTTGACTTATATATTAATGTAAGCGGTGGTGGAGTGGCCGGTCAGGCGGGAGCAGTTAAACATGGGATTTCTAAGGCTCTTTTGGAGTATGATGCCGAATTACGCGGTATCCTTAAGAAAGCGGGATTTTTAACCAGAGATGCCCGTATCAAAGAGAGAAAGAAATACGGACAACCGGGAGCAAGGAAAAGATTCCAATTCTCCAAGCGTTAAATTCATCAACAAGGGAGGCTTCAGGCCTCCCTTTTTTTTGGAGGATTATTTATGGTAAAAGTAGCTATATTTGGGGCCAGCGGTTATACCGGGCAGGAGTTGACCAGGATTTTGCTGGGACATCCGGGTGTGCAACTTGTCGCTGCAACGTCACGGCGGTTTGCCGGGTTACCTATAGCAGATGTATTCCCATCTCTGTATGGCCTTACTTTTTTAAAATATCAAAACTCAACACCGGAAGAAATAGCAAGTCTTTGCGATATAGTTTTTCTGGCGCTACCGCATGGTGTTTCCATGGTTGTAGCCCCCGTTTTTATGGCCGCGGGGAAAAAAGTTATCGATTTAAGCGCTGATTACCGGTTATGGGATCTGGCAACTTATGAGGCCTGGTATACCAAACACAGCAGTGCTCAGATATTAAAAGATGCTGTTTATGGAATTCCTGAGCTTTACCGGCTCAAAATTAAAAACGCTAAACTTGTAGCCAATCCCGGTTGTTACCCGACCAGCATTATCTTAGGTCTGGCGCCGGCTTTGAAAAATAAGCTTTTGGATGTATCTACAATTATTGCCGATTCGGCATCCGGTGTGAGCGGTGCGGGGCGTGATCCTCAGACCGGATCGCTTTTTTGTGAAGTTGATGGCGGTTTCAAAGCCTACAAAGTCGGAAAGCACCGGCATACACCGGAAATTGAACAGGAACTGAACGCTCTAGCCGGTGAAAAATTTGCTATTACTTTTACACCGCATTTGCTGCCTGTAAAACGGGGAATTCTGAGCACAATTTACGCAACCCTGAAGAAAGATATTGCATTGCCGGAGATATATGCTCTTTATTTTTCTTTTTATGCCGCGGAAAAATTTGTGCGGGTTTGTCCTGCCGGATCATATCCCAATATTTCTTCTGTTTGCGGATCAAATTACTGCGATATCGGGCTTGCTCACGATCCGCGGACTAAACGGATCATTATCATCACGGCTATTGATAATTTAATAAAAGGCGCAGCCGGTCAGGCTGTGCAAAATATGAATGTTATATGTTCTTTTGAAGAAGATGCCGGCTTAAAGACGGCACCACTTTATCCCTGATGAAAGTAGTTTGCCATGCCACAAAAAATATTTAATACAGCCACCAGGAAAAAAGAAGTCTTACAAACGATAAAAGAAGGCGCTATTGGAATTTATGTCTGCGGTATTACCGCTTATGATGTCTGCCATATAGGTCATGCCCGCGCGGCAATAGTCTTTGATATTGCTGTAAGACATCTGAGGGCGCGTGGCTATCGGGTTACGTATGTTAAGAATTTTACGGATATAGATGATAAAATTATTGACCGGGCGAAAAAAGAGGGTGTAAGCATCAAGGAAATTACGGAGAAATACATTAAACTGCACGATGAAGATATGGCCGCACTGGGAGTTATAACTCCTGACGTAACTCCGAAAGCAACAGAGCATATGGCGGAGATGATTGCCCTTATCAGTGTTCTTCTGGAGAAGGGTTATGCTTATTGTGTCGATGGTGATGTGTATTTTGCAGTAAATAATTTTAACCAGTACGGCGGCCTTTCCGGACGTAATCTGGAAGACATGATCGCCGGTGCGCGTGTGGAGATCAATGATAAAAAGAAAAACCCACTGGATTTTGTTCTCTGGAAGAATAGCAAGGAAGGAGAACCGTTTTGGGAAAGTCCCTGGGGAAAGGGCAGGCCTGGCTGGCATATCGAATGTTCCGCTATGAGCAGAAAATATCTTGGCGAGACTTTTGATATTCACGGTGGCGGTGAAGATTTAGTTTTTCCACACCACGAAAATGAAATTGCTCAATCGCAGGCAGCCACAGGGAAACCACTGGCCAATTACTGGATGCATAACGGTTTTGTCAAGATCAACGCGGAAAAGATGTCCAAGTCACTGGGTAATATCTACCCCGTTCGTGAAATTCTAAAAATTTGTCACCCGGAGGTTTTGCGTTTATTTATGCTCCAGAGTCATTACCGAAGCCCTGTTGATTATTCGGAAAGTTCTTTAGTCGAAACACGATCGGGGCTTGTCCGGTGTTATACAACATTGCAGCTGTTAAAAGAGACTCTGGGCAAACCGGCAAACGCCGCCGCCGTAGCAAATGAGAATAATTTAGCTAAGAAGCAAGAATACATCAGTAAATTGAAAGAACTGAAGAAAAAATTTGACAGTTCACTTGATGATGATTTTAATGCCGCTCAAGCGTTGGGTTATGTTTTTGAGGCAGTAAGGCTCATGAATAACTTCATGGCTACAGAAAAAAACATGCCCGCGGCAATCCAAACAAATATTCTTGATGAGGCAAAAAAAACATTTGAACATGTCGGTGCAGTACTGGGGATATTTCAGGACGATCCTGATCATTTCTTCAACTTCGACCGTGAAATAGAAGTACGCAAGAGAAGTTTGAATGTTGGAGAAATTGAAGGTTTGATTAGAGAAAGGGAGGCTGCCCGTGCGGCGAAAGATTGGACTAAAGCAGATGCCATCAGACAGGAGTTGGCAGGGCTTCATGTTGTCCTGAAAGACACCGCAAATACGACCAGTTGGATAATCGAATAATTAAACTTCAGCATAATTCATAATGTGATCTGATTTAAGCTCTTCATGTTTTTCTCAATATTTCCGAAATATATGGAAAATATCAATAAAAATGGTATAGTAATTAAATTATCTCCTGAATTGAGAGGATTTTTATGAAAAAATTAGCAAATAAGTGGCCGTTTTTAGTTATTATTCTCCTCGGGTTATTTGTCCTGGTGGGGCCTTATCATGATAGCAGGGTTTCCGCGCTGGATAAAGGAGTATACAAGGATATCAAAACATTCAACGAAGTATTCGATATGGTTAAGAAAAACTACGTTGAAGATGTTGATTCAGCGGTGTTAATTCAGGGTGCAATCAATGGAATGATCAGATCACTGGACCCTCACAGCACGTTTATGACGCCGGAAGTATACAAAGAGCTGGAAGTGGAGACGCAAGGCCGTTTTGGTGGCATTGGTATTGAAATCACTATATTGAAAGACGTCTTGACGGTTGTTTCGCCAATCGAAGATACGCCTGCATTCAATGCCGGAGTGAAATCAGGCGACCAGATTATAAAAATAGATGGAAAATCCACAAAAGATATCAGCATCATGGAAGCAGTAAAGAAATTGCGCGGGCCTAAGGACACAAAGGTCACGATCACGATTATGCGGGAAAACATGGCCAAACCCAAGGATTTTGTCCTGACTCGTGCCATAATTCAAGTCAAGAGTGTTAAAGCCAAGACCTTTGAAGATAACATCGGTTATATCCGTATAGCTTCCTTTCACGAGAGGACAGCCGATGATGTGCGTAAAGCCCTTCGTGATGTTGGTGAGAAGGTTCGTCCAATGAAAGGGTTGGTTTTGGATTTGAGAAATGATCCGGGCGGACTCCTCATTCAAGCAATCGAAGTTTCTGATATGTTTCTTAAATCGGGAGTTATTGTTTCTACCCGAGGCCGCACAAAAAACATGGAGACAAAAGCAATGGCCAAGGATGACGGCAATGAAATAACCTGTCCTATAGTTGTTCTGGTCAATGAAGGCACGGCCAGTGCCGCCGAAATTGTTGCCGGAGCATTGCAGGATAACGGTCGGGCGTTGATTATAGGTACGAAGACTTTTGGTAAAGCATCAGTACAAACAGTTATTCCACTGGAGGATGGTTCTGCTCTTAAACTGACTACCGCGCGCTATTACACGCCCAAAGGGCGCTCTATACAGGCAGAAGGCATCAAACCGGATATCATCGTTAAATATGTGAGACCTTCGGAAGATACGGAAAACGATTATTGGGAAGACCGTCTCAGAGAAAAAGATCTCAAAGGGCATATCAAGCCAACGAAAGAAGACGGAACAAAACTTGATGAAGCAGTTGTTAAAGATACCAAGGATCCCTCTGATGTAGCTCATGATAACCAACTCAAGACGGCAATTGATATCTTAAAAAGCTGGGATATAATGAAAAAGAATTTAAATAGTTAAATTATAATTAAAGAAAAGGCAATTTTAAAAATTGGCCAAGAAGTCCAAAAAAAGCTTTTCCACCGGGTTGGTTATATCGCTGATAGTGATATCGGTCGCAGCCATCATATATGCGTTGCAATTTCAGGAAGAACCTGTGGAGGTAAAGCCACCGAAAATACCAACGCAGCAGGTGAAACCACCAAAAGCGGAAAAAGCGAAGCCCGGAAAAGAAACCTCTGTGACCAAAAAAACAGAGCCGGTAAAACAAAAAGAAAAGATAGTTGTTTCTAAAATTGATAAGATTCCTCTGCCTCTCAAACAAGTAGCTATAATAATTGATGATATCGGATATGATTTGGGCCCCGTGAGAGAGCTGCTGAAAGTAGATGCTGATATAACGTTTGCAATTCTTCCTCTTTGCAGCCATAGCCGAGAGGCGGCGGAAATGCTCCATAAAGCGCACCGCGAAACGCTTTTACATCTGCCGATGGAACCTAATTCATATCCCAAAGAAAAACCGGGCAATGGAGCACTTTTTACCGATATGAATAGTGAAGAGTTAATATTTCAGCTGGAGAAAGATCTTGCTTCAGTGCCTTATGCTTCCGGCGTCAACAACCATATGGGCTCTAAATTCATGGCTGATGAAGGCAAGCTCGTTCTTATTTTTAACAAGCTGAAGAAAAAGAAGATGTTTTTTATCGACTCGCGGACTACAGTCAACACTAAAGCTTCTACCGCTGCTGAAAAAGTAAATATACAAATGGCTTCACGCAAAGTCTTCCTTGATAACGATCGCGATTATAATGAGATTTATAAGAAATTGCTGGAGGTCACCCAAAATAGTTCTGACGTATCCCCGGTGATAATCATTGGTCATCCATATCCGGAAACTATCCGGGCGATTAAGGATGCTAGTCGGGTATTAAGGGAGAAGGGAATTTTGATTGTTCCGGTATCGAAGTTAATTAAGGGGAAATCTTTCAGCGGTTCTTCATAGCTGGATAGTTTATCCCGAAATATTATCTAAAAATGGAACTGATTATTCAATATGACAAGAAAACATCTATATTTTGTTATTGCCGCGCTTCTTCTTTTTGCGACTATTGGCGGGTGTGCTTTGTTTTCACCTGTTTTACAATCCCCTTTCCCTTCAGAAGATAAATATTCTGGGGATGCGGCTTATCATTATTCTCTGTCTGTGCTTCTACGCCAGGAAGGTAAACTTGAGGATGCAGCTTCCGAGCTGGAGCAGGCAATTGCCGCTGATCCGGATTCTTTATTTCTTATCACCGAACTTATCTCCCTGTACGCGGAGGAAGGCGATTTCAAGAAAGCAATTCCCCTGGGTGAAGAGACACTGACTAAAAATGCAAACAATGGCGATCTTCATATGGTTATGGGTGGTTTGTATCTGCATCTACGCGAATATAAGAAGGCAATCAAGGAATATAATAAGGTAATCGAACTTACCCCGAAAAATCTGATTGCTTATCTTTATCTGGCAACAATATACGCCGAAGAAAAGAATTACAGCAAATCAGAAGAGATCTTTAAGAAGATGCTGCAAATTGACCCCGATAATATAATGGGTATTTATTATTATGGTAAAGTATTGGCAGAAATGGACAGATTCGAAGATGCGGAAAAGATGTATAAAAAAACCATTTCTCTGAGACCGGATTTTGAATCAGTAGTGTATGATTTGGCAGCGTTGTATGAAAAGCAAAAAAAAATAGACCAGGCGATTAAAGTATACAACGATTACTTGCGGATAAATCCGGCGCGGATGAATCTGAGGGCAAAAATAGCAGAGCTTCTGATTAAAGACAAAAAATTTGAGCAAGCCCAAAAAGAATACCAGGAAATTCTAAAATCTGATTCCGACAATCGCGAAGTAAGAATTGCGCTGGGGCTTTTGTATTATGAAATACGCCGGTTTGATTCAGCCATAGCCGAATTTTCTGCAGTTTTGAAAAAAGACGAAACTGATAGCAGGATTCGTTATTTGCTGGCTAATGCTTATGAGGAAAAAGGTGAAAAAAAACTGGCTATCGCTGAATATCAGATAATCCCGGCCTCATTTGAATTATATGCCAACGCTCAAATTCATGCGGCGATGATTTTCAAGAAAGACGGTAAAATTCCTGAGGCTATTGTAGTAATAAAGGAGGCTGTCAAAAAGAAAGGCGATCAGGATCTACTTTATCTTTATTTGTCTTCCCTTTACGAAGAAAACAAAGAAATGGCCGCTGCGGAAAATATTTTGCGTGAAGGTATCAAGATTTTGCCCAAAAGCGTTGATTTGCATTACGCCATCGGTGTGATTTATGAAAAGACAAACCGTTTTCCAGAAAGTCTTAAGGAAATGGAAATGGTGTTGAGCATTGATCCGGATAATGCTGAAGCGCTTAATTTTATCGGTTATAGTTATGCTGATCGAGACATAAATCTTGATGAAGCTGAAGAAATGATTGTTAAGGCGCTAAAAATAAAGCCGGATAACGGTTATATGATTGATAGTCTCGGTTGGGTCCATTTCAGGCAGAACAAACTGGATAGCGCCTTGACAAATATAAAGAAAGCCATGGAGCTTCTACCTGATGATGCCAATGTGATCGAGCATCTTGGTGACGTTTACACAAAAATGGGCAAAGCGAAAGAAGCTCACGAAATGTATAATCGGGCGTTCAAGATTGATCCTAAAAGCAGTTCGCTTCAAAAAAAGATCGAAGATGCAACAAAGAAAAATAGCAAATAAAATTTCAGTTCGATAATTTTTACAATAAAGATTCCCCCTATGTCTGGTAAATTAATTCTTGTGCCGCAGATAATATTTTTATTATTACTGTCATGGTTGATTTGCGGTTGCTTGCAACGGACAATAGTATATTTGGATGTTCCACCCGGAAAACATCTTACCGCAATTTCGGGCGCTGTCACCCAGGATAAAACATTGAGCGCTATAGCGCAGATAGATTTAATAACAAAGCAGGGCTATCAGAAGGTCAAGGCAGCCCTGGTTATCAAGAAGCCATCATATTTCAGGTTGGAACTGCTTCCGGTAATCGGAACGCCAGATTTTTTTCTTGCTGCAACACCAGTTGGGATGAGTATCTTTATTCCCTCCAGAGGTGAGTATTATCGCGGAAAACCGACAGGTGCTAATCTCGCGCATTTTTTGTCCTTGGATTTCAATATTGAAGATATAGTAATGATTCTTTCCGGGACGTATCCTTCTTTGCCAGAAAAGGATGTATCTAGCCAAAGCTATCGAGAGGGTAATTTCCTGCGGGTAGAAATGAAAGCAAAATCAGGTAGTTCACAAACCATCTGGATTGGAGAAAAAAACAGATTGTCAAAATATATTCGCAACGATGAATCCGGCAAAGAAATTTATCAGGTACAGTATGAAGATTATGAACAGGAAAGTTTCATCGCCGGTAAAATTACCATTAAAATGGCGGATGGTGTAACCTCTATATCCGTAAAATATTCAGGTCTCAAAATAGAAACAGCATCGGATTTATCGATTTTTGAACTGCCCGTGCCGGAAGGCATGAAAACAATTTTTCTGGATTGATGATAATACCACATTCGATTTTAAAGGATAACGAGGCGGCAAGGAGGAGGCTCCGTAGGCGTATTTTACATACGTTAAGGAAGCCGACGACGCAGCCAACAAAGTTAGCCAAAGAAAGCGAAGTGGTATAAATTCGCATAAGCAAAAGGGGGCATGTAACAGGCCCCCTTTTTTATCTGGGTTTTAACTGTTTATAAATTATTTGATTTCTTGCAGTTTCGAGCGCGCGATGCGTGCTTGGTTGGTATTAGGGAAATCTTTGATTACCTGTTGTAAAATTAACTTGGCGCTGGTTTTATCATTGAGTTTCAGGAAAGAGAGCCCCTGTTTCAGCAAAGCATAAGGGACTTTATTCCCTTTCGGATAATTCTTGGCTACTTTTTCATATTCCAAAATCGCCTGTTCATAGTTTTTTTCAAAAAAGTAACATTCACCAATCCAGAATTGAGCATTACCGGCATACTCTGTATCCGGGTAAATAGCTAAAAAGTTGATAAATTCAGTGCGGGATTTATCATAATGACCATCTTTAAATGACTGATAAGCCGCCGCATACATGGTTTCCTTATCCTGCTTTTTGGCCGGTTCTTTTGCTGCCGCTGCATTACCTGATGGCTTGATCCCTTTATCGTAAATATCGCTTACAGAATCTTTTTTACCGATTTCCAGAAAGTTTTCAATAAAGTTGACTTTCAGAGCAATGTTATCCAGTTTATCCTTTAACTCATCGCTCCTCTTGGTGTCCCGGGCCATATCCTTTTTCAATATTTCCAGCTGCCCTCGCAATTGTTGAATAGTTTCCCGCAAATCACTCAAGTCTGCTGCCGAATTAGCATGACCTTTACTCATTGAAGCAACAGTTGAAGAATTCTTCTCCTGTTCCTTTTTCAGTGTGGCCAGTTCGGCATCTACCGTTGATAGTTTTTCGCTTAATTCCGAACGCGCTGCCTTCAAATCCTGAGAAGTAGCGCAGCCAGCAATCGAAAGCACTAAAATCAGTAAAAGAAGATAAAAAGAATTTTTCAATTCCATCACCTCTTTAGTTATTATTTACCATTGACAACAAAGTGAGCGCGTCTGTTTTTTGCCCAGGCATCTTCATCATGGCCGGAATCCAATGGACGCTCTTCACCATAGCTGATTGTTTTTATCTGCGATGCTTTCACACCCAGATTGATAATATATTTCTTTGCTTCCTGAGCTCGTCTTTCGCCAAGAGCCATGTTGTATTCGGCAGTACCTCTTTCATCGCAATATCCTTCAATTGTAATCTTGGCAGCGCCCTTTTTTAGCAGTATATCGGCATTTGCCTTCAGAATTTCCCGGGCATCCTCACGGATGTTGGATTGGTCAAAGTCAAAATTGATATCACGAATATTAACCTCAGCTGTTGCCGCCGCTTCTACTTTAGCGGATTGTTCTTGATCAGACTGTCCTGTAACCTCTTGTGCCGCCCCAACTTTCTGCTCTTGTACGGCTTCACCCTTAACTACTGTACTTTTTTCCGCGCAACCCGTAAAAATTGTCATTCCAAATGCGATTATAACCAGAAATACTATTAATGTCAGGTTTTTTCTCATTATACTTCTCCTTTCTCAATGTTTGAATATAAAGGTTATTATGATCTAAAAAAACTTCTTTGAAACATAAACACAATTGACCTGTTGCCGTCAATAAAAAATTGCATTTCAATCTTGATGATCTCGCAAAAAGTCAATTTTGGTCCGTTTTTTGTCATTCCCGCTCAGGCGGGAATCCAGTTATTTAAGCATGTTATAGATTACCGCCTGAGCGGGAATGACAGGTTGGGAAAGTCATGAAATTATTTAAAACGGGGTGACCAGGCAGGCATCAATGAGCTATTGGCACTTTCCATAAGGACCCTGACATTTAACCCGTTTGCATTCATGATACAGATTTTGTTTTTCGAGTTTATTTTGGAACTGTAGGCAATTTGCCTGCCGGAAGGTGACCAGGACGGATATTCGTTTCTGGCATTATCAAAAGTAAGTTGCAAAAGGTTGTTGCCTTCTTCATCTACAGAAAATATTTGAAACTTACCGTTGACCATCCCTTCATAAGCAATTCGGCCACCCCGTGGCGACCAGGAGGGAGAAGTATTATAATTACCTTCAAAAGTTATTCTTTTAGTATTATTCCCATCGGCATCCATAATGAATATTTGTGGTGAACCGGAACGATTGGAAACAAAAGCTATTCTTTTTCCGTCCGGCGACCAGGTAGGGGAAACATCGATAGAATAATTGTGAGTTATGCGCTTGAGCTTCATCGTGTCGATTTCCAGAACATAGATCTCCTCGTTACCTTCATTGCTTAAAGTCAGCAACAATTTATTTCCATCCGGTGAGAAAGAACCGCATAAGTTAAGTCCTCCAAAATTAGCCACTTTTTTATCAGTTCCGTTTTTCAAATCGCGGACATATACTTCCGGACGGCCATCTCTGTAAGAGGTAAAAGCCAGATACCTTCCGTCCGGCGACCAGCGAGGTCCAATGACAATGCTTTGGTGGTTGGTCACATTTTTGATCTCTGAGCCGTCGTAGTTGATGGTATAAATGTCAGCTTGCGATTTACTTTTAGATACAAAAGCAATTCTAGTGCTAAACTCGCCTTCATCGCCTGTCAGTGCAAGTAATATCTCTGAAGCAACCATTCGGGCGACTGTCTTTTGTTCATTGATTTTTGAATTATATTTTTTACCGAAGAGAAGTTCTCCACGGGTGACATCGTAGAGGCGGCTCTCAACAATTATTTCTTTGTCGTTTTGGGTTATGTTACCCTGGAGCAAATAATCGGCGCCGATTATTGCCCAATCGGAGAAGCGAATGTTTTCAGTGGTCGCTACCGGACTGGGATTCTTTTCTTCTAAAAAGCTTTTTTTGTTTAATATATTAAATATGCCGGTCAGGGTGAGATATCTCTTTATATCATCGACTAGAGCAATACCGGAATCTGCTGATTTATCGACGCTTCCCGCCGGGCTCTGGAAATCGCAAATCGCGATAGGGAATTGTTGGAATGATGGTGAATCAATATCAATATAAACTTTTGCCACGGCATTACTGCTGAATATCAGAGATGCGCAGAAATATAATATCAAAGCTGCCATTGGGTTTATTTTCTTCATGGAAAAGTTTTTACCTTTCTTGTTCTTTAGCGCACTTCTGAGGAATGGAAACGTATACCAATTTCAATGTAATTGTCCATGATTCCTTCTGGAAATGGAGGAAACGGCATTGATTTCTGAACAGCTTTCATGGCCGAATCATCGACATAGCGGTTACCGGATCGTTTTTCAAAATTAAGCCTTTCTACCGCGCCATTTCCCAAGATTTTAACTTCAATGATTGTCTCGACATTATCTTTTGGTCTTAGTGCCTGCGGTAATGTCCAATTGCCTTGAATTCTTGAATTGATAAATCCTATATATTCATTTAAACGCGAGTTTACTTGAGCGTCCGGCACATTTCCCCTGGCAAGAGTAGACGCGACTGCCAGAGGTTTTGCAGCTGGCGCAGCCTGCGGTGTTGAACTCTCTTTTTGCCTGAGGGCACCAATGGCTTTCTCAATTTTTAGCTTACTGTCTTCTTCTTTTTTTACGGGTGTTGAGGACAGGCTGCTTACTTCTTTTTTGACGATAATGGAGCTTGCAGCTTCGTTTGGTTGCAGAATGTCATTGAATGCTGATGTGTCTTTTGCGGGGATTATGACATCGGGACCAACGAGTTGAACAGAATAAGCCTGTCCAAAAGTTAAATGCCGCGAAGTTGTAGGTACGGCAATAATGACGGTGCTTATGACAATCAGGTGTATTATCAGGGAGAGAATGATCATTTTGAAGATGTTGCCGTTTTCGCCACGAGAGCCGTTGTTAAACGTCTGAGGCGTCATTTTATGGCCTCGGGTGGTTCTGTTATCATTCCGAGTTTGTCGACGCCGGCTTTGCGTACTTCCGACATTACTTCGACAACAAATCCGTAAGGAACATTTTTATCGGCTCGCAGAAAAACTTCACGATCGATTCTATTGGAAAAAATTGCTTCGAGTTTGGAATTGAGTTCTCCCAATGGCATCTTGGTTTTATTTAAGTATATTTCTTTGGCTTCGTTGATAGTCAGCACAAGTTTCTCTTCAGTGACATCAACACTTTTTGATTTGACCCGGGGCAGGTTGACATCAATGCCCATGGAAAGCATTGGTGCTGTAACCATGAAGATGATTAAGAGCACAAGCATGACGTCAACTAAAGGTGTGACATTAATTTCGGCCATGGTTTTGTTCGGATCGTTTCTTCTGCGTAAGCCGCGCATAGTCGTTAAATTCCCCAACTTTTATTTGCGGACGAGATACCGTTCGACAATATTTAAAAAGTCAGCGGCAAAATTGTCCATTTCCTGAACCATATTTTTGGACTGATTCAAAAAGTAATTATAGAAAATAACCGCAGGTATTGCCGCGGCCAGGCCGGCAGCGGTAGCAATGAGAGCTTCCGAAATACCGGGAGCAACAACGGCAAGAGTTGCCGAACCGCGGGCGCCAATTCCCTTAAAAGTATCCATGATGCCCCATACTGTGCCGAATAAGCCAATGAACGGACTGGCTGAACCGGTTGTGGCGAGGAATCCCAGGGCGCTTTCTAGTTTGGTCATTTCTGTATTGCATGCCCTGTTTAGAGATCTATCCACGTTATCCAGGGAAGAAAGTTTGATTTCGTCACCGGATGGAGTTGATTCCCTAGGCGTTTTGTTTAGTGTTGTTAATTCTGTATAGCCGACGCGGAAAACTTCCGCTGTAGTGGAATATTTATATTTTTTAGCTGCCGGAAGAATATCGGAGAGCTTGCTGCTCTTAAGATAATCCGCGCCGAAGGCCTCATTTTCTTTTTTAATGTTTCGATAATATTTATACTTAAAGAAAATGATTGCCCAGGAGATCACAGAAAATATAAGCAGTATCAGTAAAACAAACTTAACCATGAGTCCCGCATTGAGGACCATTCCTAAAAGACTGCCCGAGAAATTGCCGCCTAAATCTAAAGAGCCAATATCCTTCACTTTTTCATCTCCATCAGTAGAATTAAAACTTGGAGCGTAACCTAAAGGAAAAATAGAGCCTTGTCAATAATTCTTTTTAAAGAAGTATTTTATTGCGTTGCATTAATCAATTATAATGCGTGAATTAAAATGCATAAAATTGGCCTCTCGGCCATGATTTCACTAGGTAGATCAAACAAATATATGAATGAAATTAGAGTGTTTCCGGAGTAAAAGCGACAACGTCATCTATTTTGTCGGTATTAGCCAGGACCATGGCCAAGCGGTCGATGCCCAGGGCGATGCCGGCGCTTTTAGGCATGGTTTGCAGGGCTTGCAGAAATTTTGCAGGCATGGCGTAGCGCGCCCAATTCTTGCGGGCCCGTGCCTCAGACGCTTCTTCAAAGTGCTGTCTTTGTTCGCGCGCATCTGTAAGTTCCGAAAAGCCATTGGCCAGTTCCAGGCCGCCGATATAAAGTTCGAAGCGTTCTGCAACGGGTGGATCACTCTTTTTTATTTTAGCCAGGGCTGCCAGTTTTGCCGGATAATCGTGAATAAAAGTTGGACAGTCAATGCCTAAACGTGGTTCAATATAATCAACCATGATTTCATCAAACTTGTCCTGATACAGGGCTTCCTGCAAGCTTATCGGCGTGTATCTGGAAAAGGCGTCCGCAACGCTTAATCTTTCCCATGGAGATGTTAAATTTATTTTTTTATTTTGCCAGATGATGTTTTGGGTATGTCCCATGTCCTTAAATGCGGCGATGAGCATTGCCTCGCATTGTTCCATAAGCTGATGATAGTCGAACTGCGCCACATACCACTCCAGCATGGTAAATTCCGGCAAGTGTTTGCTGCCTCTTTCCGCCGCGCGGAAGCATTTGCTGATTTGAAATATCTGCGGATAACCTGCGGCCAGAAGCCGTTTCATGCAGAGCTCCGGCGAGGTCTGCAAAAACCAGTTGTCTGATGGAATAGCTTCAATGTGCTCTTCCGGCGCCGGCGCCGGAATTCTCAGAGGTGTTTCGACTTCCAGAAAATTATGTCGGATAAAAAAGTGACGAATGTTTTGGATTAATGCGGCGCGCAGGCCCAAAGCTTGAGCCTTTCGCGCCAGTATAAAGTTGTCATCTGAAAATGATTCAGTCAAAATATAACCGCCCTTCGATAAAATCTTTAAAAAGATTGCTTTGAAGTGGCTTTATAAAAAGTTACAGAGGCAAGGCACGCGAGGCATGAAGAATGAGGTCCGCCGCTGCGGATCGCAATTAGCCTGCCCCAGCAAAGGCCGGGGAATGGTGAAGCGCAAAGCAGCATAAGAACTTTTTATAAAGTTACTAACCTTTAACTCTGGTCAGGTATTCTCCAGTACGCGTGTCAATCCGGATTTTTTCTCCTTCGGTGACGAAAGTCGGCACGAAGATCGTATATCCAGTCTGGACTTTAACCGGTTTAGTAGCGCCGGAGACCGTATCGCCCTTGGCCCACGGTTCAGCCTCGGTTACGACCAGATCAACAAAATTGGGCAAGCTTATGCCGATGGGTTTGTCTTCAAAAAGTAATATTTCCACTTCAATGTTATCGATCAGGAAGTTTACAGAATCCCCTACCTGTTCTTTCGTCAGATAAACCTGCTCGTAGTTTTCATTATCCATGAAGCAGTATTTATCTCCCTCCTTATATAAATACTGCATTTTTTTTTCTCTTAAATCGGCAGGTTCAAAGGTATCAACGGAACGGAAAGTTCGTTCGAACTGGCTTCCTGTAACCATATTTTTCAGTTTGGAGCGGTAAAGAGCCTGACCTTTGCCCGGTTTGACGAAATTGAATTCTGTAATTATATATGGTTCGTTATCAATTTTCACACGTAACCCTTTTTTTAAATCACTGGCGGTGTACATAAAAAGTATTTCTCCTCATCCTTTAATTATCAGGATTTTATATATTTATTTGTGTTCTTCCTAATCTATTTATTCAAACTTGTCAAAAAAATGTTGATGTTTTTTTAAATCATTCTTTATTGCCCTAGACATTACGTTTAATGGGATCTTTGCTGTATTTCCGGGAACGTCCAGAACATATTGCGGCAGGCTAAGTCCTGAACATTGCCGCCAGATTTCATCCATCATCTTCATGCTATAATCAATGTTGGTACGGAAATGTTCACATCCTTTCACCGGATCGCAGTGAAAAAGGTAATAAGGACGGACGGATATGTTTTGCAGGCCATAGAGCAAATTCCGCATAACATCCTTTGTATCATTAACTCCTTTGAGTAAGACGGACTGGTTGGAGACGGGAATTCCCGTTTCCTGCAGCATATTACAGGCACGGAAAGATTCTGTTGTGATTTCATTGGGATGATTAAATTGGGTATTGAACCATAATGGTCGGTAGCGTTTGAGTATCCGGCAGAGATCTCTGGTAATGCGCATAGGCATGACAACAGGGACGCGGCTGCCGATACGCAAAACTTCCACATGAGGAATCGCTTTCAAAGAGGCCAGAAGCGCTTCCAGCGTGCTGTCATCAAATGTCAGAGGGTCGCCGCCGGAGATAATCACCTCCCTGATCTGTGGCGATGCGGAAATATAACGGAGCATTTTCGCCAGCCTTGTTTTAAAGCTTATATTGGGAGATGTTGACCAAAACTGTTTACGGTTGCAGTGCCGGCAGTAGGTGGCGCAAATTTCAGTAACGATGGCCAGACAACGATCAGGATAACGATGGACAAGTTTCGCTACGGGCATATGCGCATCTTCTTCCAGGGGATCTGCAAGCGCGCCTTCGGAAGAGGATAGTTCGCGGATATCCGGAACACATTGAGTGCGAATCGGATCATTAGCATTGTCAAAATTAACAAGGGATAAATAGTAAGGAGTTATTGCCAGAGGGTAAACAAATGCGGCCGCTCTTGAACTCTCTGTTGGCATTTTGCCAATAATTTGCTCTAATTGCGCTATACTGGTAATGCGGTTCTTAAATTGCCAGCGCCAGTCCTGCCAATCTTTGTACGCCGCATTTTTAAAATGGGAAAGCAATGCCTTTTTGTTTTTGTTCATATATTTGTTTCTAGCCGATTTAAGGCGCTTTTCCTACCATAAATTTCCTGACTTGCAAAGGAAATCAATGAAGTTGACAAACACAAAATTTACAGGAAATATAATTGCAACCATGATATATAAAAAAGCTAAGAAATAAATTCCCGGGAGTTAAATTGAAATCATTACAGCAGCGTAAAGAGAATGTCGCCATATTATCGGTTTTCTCCAATTCGGTCCTGGTTGCATTTAAAACAATTGTAGGCATTTTAATCGGTTCTGTTTCGATAATATCAGAGGCAATTCATTCGGGCATGGATTTGCTGGCGGCAGTTATTGCCATGTTTTCGGTTAAAGAATCTAGTATTCCCGCGGATGATGTTCATCCCTTTGGTCATGGAAAAGTCGAAAGTATATCCGGTTTGGTGGAAGCAGTGCTTATTTTTGTAGCCGCGTTCTGGATTATTTTCGAGGCCCTGAAAAAAATAAGCTCTTCACAGGCATTGGAATCACCTGGCTGGGGGGTTGCCGTCATGCTCGCATCCACGGTCATCAATTTTATTGTTTCCCAGAGGCTTTTTAAGGTGGGCAAGGAAGCTGAATCTATCGCCCTGCAGGCCGATGCCTGGCATTTACGCACTGATGTTTATACCTCGGCAGGCGTCATGTTGAGCCTTGCCATAATCTGGATAGCTCATTTTATTTTTCCTGAATCGAATATTCATTGGCTTGATCCTGCGGCCGCTTTATTTGTGGCTGTATTTATTTTGCGTGCGGCGTATCATTTAACCTCTCAAACTCTGCGCGATTTAATGGATGTCAAATTGCCCGCGGAAGAAGAGGCCATGATTCGCGGTATTATTGCCAGCCATAAACCCGATGTTCATGGGTTTCATCAATTGCGAACGCGCAGGGCCGGCAATTTTCGTTTTATTGAATTCCATATTAAAGTTGATCCCAAAATGACCGTGGAAGCATCTCATAATATAACCAAAGAAATGAAGCGAATCATTCGGGAAAAATTTTCTGATTGTGTCATTACAATTCACATTGAACCGTGTGATGGAAGCTGCACAGATGTATGTGTTGCCGGGTGTCTTTTGGCGGAAGACAAAAGACCGCGGCATGTAAAGTCATCATAGGGCAATAACAAGCAGGTGTTTTTTACCGGGGGTGAGGGTGTTCTATTTTTGATTATAGCAGCAGGCGTTCAATTTGATTTGTAAAGGAGAGGACGAAAGATATGCATCAATTCAGGAAAATTGCTTTGCTTATTTGTGCTTTAGCATTGATGGTAATGGTTTCGGGTAGCATTGCCGCCCCTGCTGGCGATAACAAGGACTTAATAATTGTTTTCACGCACGATCTGCACTCTTATTTTCTGCCGCACCGGATTTTAACTGAGCAAGATAATCAAGTGCAGCAGGGAGGTTATGCCAAACTGGCTTATCTGATTAAGGGGGAGCAGTTATTACAGAGAAATAAAACCATCACGGTTGATGCCGGAGATTTTTCCATGGGCACGCTTTTCCACACTTCTTTTATGCAAGAGGCATCCGAACTCAGGCTTATGGGGAAAATGGGCTATGATGTGGTAACATTCGGCAATCACGATTTTGATTTTCATGCCGATGGTTTGGCTACAATGCTGCAAACGGCGAAATCTAAAAGTAATCAGTTACCGGCTATGGTTGCTTCCAATATTATTTTCAGTAAAAACGATCCCGGAGATGCGCAGCTCAAAAAGGCTTTCAGGGATTATCCGGTGACCCAGTATACGATCATTGAAAGAAATGGCATCCGTATCGGGTTATTCGGTATTATGGGCAAGGATGCAAGTCTAGATACACCCTATGCCAAACCCGTCAAATTTGCCGATCCGGTTCACACAAGCGAACACATGGTAGACATTCTGAAAAACAAAGAAAAAGTGGATTTGATTATTTGTCTTTCTCACAGCGGCACATCACCGGTCAGAAGGAAATCGGAGGATGAGGCTCTGGCGCGGGAAGTGCCTCAGATTGATGTGATCATCAGCGGCCATACCCATACGATCTTACAAAAACCGATAAAAGTGGGGAAAACACTCATCGTGTCCAGCGGGTGCTATGGGGAGTATCTGGGCATGTTGAAAATTAATTATTCCAGTGGGAAGGATGTCCGGCTTGTATCATACGAGTTGAAAAATATTACAGTCGGTATTCCGGAAAATAAAGTTGTTGCCGAAGATATAGCCGATTATAAGCAAATCATTGACAGTAACTTTCTTGCTCCCCGTCACCTGAGTTTTGATCAGGTTATCGCTCAGGCCGATTTTAATATGGAGACGCTTTTATCAGCTTATGAAAATCCCCGCGAGATGGGCTTGGGGAATATGATTACCGATGCTTATCGCGCGGCGGTACAAAAATCGGAAGGTAAAAATTATGAATATATAAGCCTGGTGTTGCAACCGCTGGGCCTCATCAGAGATACATTCCTAAAAGGGAAAATAACGGTAGCGGATGTTTTTCAAGTTCTCTCCCTTGGTTTGGGTCCTGATGGTAAGGCCGGTTATCCGCTGGTCGCGTTTTATGTCAGAGGTAAGGAGATGAAAGATATTCTGGAAGTACATACATCTGTGGCACCTATGGGAAAACCGGATGCTTACCTCCAGGTCTCCGGCGTAAAATTTACTTATAACCCCGACAGGATTCTGCTGGATCGTGTGACATCCGTTTTTGTTCAGGATGAAAAAGGTGATTATCAGCCGCTTGATTATAAAAAACTTTACCGTGTTTGTGCGAATATTTATGCCGCTGAAATGATTAAATACGTAAGTGATGTCAGCTATGGGATGTTGGCTGTTAAGCCCAAAGACAAGAATGGCCGCCTGTTGCCTGACTTAAAATCGGCGATAATCTATGTAGATAAAAATTCACCCAAGCCCAGAGAGCTCAAGGAATGGGAGGTTCTTGCCCAGTATATGCGTTCTTTTCCGGATACGGATCGCAATCGCATCCCGAACATTCCGGATAGGTACAAGAGGCCGGAAGGGCGTTATCAGGCCGAGCCTTCACTAAACCCGATAAAAATAATTGAAGGCGGCAACGCCATTACCTATGGAGCGTTGTTTATAGGGTTTATTTTGCTGTGTGCATTGATAGTCTTGGTCTGGTTCGTAGTAAGAAAAATCAGATCGTCGGGCAGGATTAAATAAAAATATAGTTTGCCTCTGAAAGGTTTTGCTTCCTGTTGTCAGAACTTGGATTGCAGTACCCTGATCAAATCATGGCCAGATTCCACTGTTGGTTTCATCTACCAAATGAGCAATTGTCGGGTTGAAAATATATTGATGATTGTGAATAAGCGTCATTCTGCAGCTTCGCAACAGAATGACGCTTATTCGAAATGATTGACCTCACCTAGGATGCGGATCAGCCACGCCGCTTTGTATGCGGCTGACAAACCAGTTAAAACGGTAATGTGTGATGCTAGAGAGGTTCTGTTATTACCGTAATGCATATTCACGTTGAGATAGTACGAATTATCTGAGGCTCTCTTTTTTACCTCCTCGGATGACTTATTTCCTAGTTGTGTCGCTCTCTATAAATATCCCGCCGGAGTTTGGCAAATTGCTCGTCAAGGCGTTCCATATCCCTCCGGCTTAATCCGTCTTGCCCCGCCCGATCCATGTGTGACTCGATTCTGTTCAGTTCATTGCGCAGGCGTCCAGCTTCATGATGCGTCAATGAACCATCGCGCACACCCGCCTCGATCTTCGCCTGCGCTTCATGTACCTGATTTTTGAGATGGTGCCATCGTTCCCGTTGATTATAACCTTGAGCATAAGCGCTGGTGGTCGAGAAAACAAATAGGGTTAAAATCACAACTGCACATACATTCCATAATACTTTCATAATACCTCCTCCATTGGTTTGATTTTGTTTGATAAGAACTTATTTTATCATATGTAAAGCATAAAGAATGCCCGGTTGAATGTCAAATTTATTATGCCACACTATATTTGTCGCAAATTTAAAGTGTGAAGCGCCTTGGCTGCCAAAGGAGAAATGATGCTGTCGATTGTCGCACAAAAGACAGATATTTGTGATTTAGCTCGCCCCATAAGGCATATTTTATCCTTTATCAAGCAGACATCTTCTCTACGGTCTTCTTTTTCATGAAGTGTTATGATTAAATGTGGACGTTTCAGGGATATTTAGGGTTCTGATAGATATCACCGTCATTCGTTATGATGTTTTAGTTGAAGGTTGTGATCGGATATCAGAAAATTACTAGATGGTGCATCGTGCCCGGCTGTCGGGTACAATGCACCGTCTTCGGTTTTGGTGAAGTTTACCATGTTAGCGAAAGCCTCCAACTCCCGTTGGGGGGGGAGTCTTGTAACACAGATGGCTGTCTAATGCCGCCATTTGAAATCGTAAAACGCCTGTTGCTCTAACGGGGATTACTGCTTGAATAGATCCAGCGGTTCGATGTACGCCGGGTCTTCTTTTTCCATGGCGGCGATGATGTGTCTGTGGAAACGTTTTTTCATTTCGCCGAAAATCGGCCTGCTCTTTTTAAAGGTCTTGGCGAAGGCCAGGGAATCCTCCATGAGGGCTGTGGCATTGGCGCTGGCTTTGACGATGACATGATGCTTCTCCAACTCAGCGGCGCCGTAGCGCTGCCCTGTCAAAGTTGCTTCGACAAGCTTGTAATAGGGAAAGGTCTTCTTGATCATTTCCTGCATTGAAGGAAGGAACGGAATGTTGAGGTCAACTTCGGGGAAAAAGAAGTATCCCCGGTCGGCTTTCATCAAGCGAAAATCGCAGCAGCATGCCAGGATGCTTCCATTGCCCGCTGTGTGACCGTTAAGAGCCCCGATGACAGGCATGGGCAAAAGGAGCATGTACTTGAAAACCTTATTCATGTCGTACATGAATTGTTTGATGGCTGCTAAATCTTTGTTGGTATAAGCCGGGACGATCCACGACAGGTCAATGCCTTGTGACCAGCTTTTCTCATCACTGGATGTCAGAATGACAGCATAGATGGAAGTGTCTTTTTCGATTTTCTCAAAGACCGCCAGCATGGCCTTGGCAAAATCAGGATTGTGGCGGTTTTCGCCGTTGTTCATGCTTATTATGGCTACGGTTTCATCTTTTTTCCAATCAACAATGGACATAAATCAGTTTCTCCTTATGAGTTTTCAATATCAACTGTTATCACCCGGATTCCTCCCGGTGGGCTAAATTAATCAGGGACAGTGGCCTGTTTTTTAAAAAATTTTAATACAATGATCAAGCAATCAAAAAGCTGGCTGAATATACTCACAATTTGTCTTAAGTTCAATTGGTTCTTGAATATCGAATTGCCTCAAATAAAATGTTACCGAAGGTGTCGATAAAAAAGGAACGTTGACTCGTAAATCGATGTTACCGAAGAAAGATCCGGAAATTTAATCCAAATACTAACTTTAAACCTGTGCTTTATCTCCCTTTATAAAGGAACCTTTCAAAAAAACGGTTATAGGCTGTCCAGTCGGGATCGGCATTGTTGGAATCCGCGACGAATGATTGAAACGCGTTGAGTTTGGCGTCCAGATCGTCTATGTAATGGACAACCAGCGCTTCCATAGTTTTCGGGCGTTTGGGAGAACCAAATTCAAATTCTCCGTGATGGCTTAAAATGATATGGCGCATTTTCAGCGCAAGGGGCGCGGGGAAATCAGGGATAGCTTCGATCTTTTTGTTAATCATTTCCACGCCCATAACGATATGGCCGATTAACCGACCTTCGTCACTGTATTCAATAAGGCTGTCGTAATTGAATTCATAAATCTTGCCGATATCGTGCAGTATGCCGCCGGCCAAAAGCAGATCCCGATCCAGGTTTTGATAATGGTCGGCAACTTTGTCCAGCAGACGCACGACTGATAGAGTATGTTCCAGAAGACCGCCTAAATAAATGTGGTGAAAACCTTTTGCTGCGGGCGCTCTCTGGAAAAGTTCAGCGATTTTTTGATCATTGAAGAAAGCTTGCAGCAAAGCTTGCAGCGGTTTGGTCTGAATTTTTTCAACATAGGCAAGCACCTCATTGAACATAGCGGCCACATCGCCTTTTGCCGCGGGCAAATAGTCGGTGGGTTCGACATCTTCCCCTGTGGTTTTTTTAATGTTGACGATCGATATTTGAATTGAATTTTTGTAACTGGCCGCTTTTCCCTCAATATAAATTATATCACCTTTCTTAAACTGGCGATCAAATTCAATCGCGTTATCCCAGACCTTACCATCGAGTTCGCCGGTTTTATCTTTAAGGCGCACGTTTAAATAAGGAGCGCCTTTCAGGGAAAAGGCCATGTTCTTTTCGGCAGCCAGGAAAGTGGAAGCTATCTTATCCCCCTGCTTGATGTCTTTAAGATAAATTTCTTTTGTCTTCAATTTTTACCCGCCTTTCATGAGAGTAGATGTTCATTTTGCCGCCTCGAACGTAACCGATAAGTGTAATATTTGCCTTGTGTAAAAGCTCGATGGCTTTTGTTGTTGGCGCTGAATGGGAAATGATTAAAGGTATGCTCAGATTCCAGACTTTATAGACAATTTCGGAAGAAATTCTTCCCGTAGTTAGAATGGCTGCGCGGGAAAGATCAATCTTTTGCAGAAGAGCATATCCGCCCAGCATATCGATGGTATTATGACGGCCTATATCTTCACGCAGCGCGATAATTTTTTCTTTCTGTGCCAGCGCGGAGCAATGGGTGCCGTGGGTTTCATTGTGCAATATCGATGTATCCAAAAGTTTTTCCATAAGCTCCAGCGCGACTTTAGCGCTTATATTAAATTTCTCCGGCACTTTCAGCGGTGTAAGCAAGCTCGCGTTAACACTTTTACCACATGCGCCACTGGAAGCAATGTTTTTATTTAGAGTTTCGGGAAATTCTTTTTTATTTTTCAAAATAATGTTGACGCTATTTTCGCGCTCAGCGGTTTCGATCTTTAAAATATCATCATGATGAACAAGTATTCTTTCCGATCTTAAAAATCCGATGGCCAGTTCATCCAGATAGTTTCCGGCGCAGGCAATAGTCGCGTATGCTTCACCATTAAGGTTTACATTAAGAGGCACTTCCCGAATGACTTTAGCCGACGATTCGGTAATGGAATTGGCATCAGCCCAAAACATTTTCGTTTTTTTTGTCGCTTGGTCAATATTGCTCATGTTTTTTCCCTTAAAATGCGGTGATCGCCTACTCTTACGGTCAACTTGTTTACATCAAAATATTCCATCAGCGGAATAATGTATTTGCGCGAAAGGCCAGTTAGATCTTTGAATGTCGCCGGTGTTGCTTTGCCGTCTTTTATCAGCATTGCCTTGTAATCGTCACGTAGTTTTCTTAAAACCTCACTCGAAAAGCACAGTTCTTCATTGATCTTGATTAAAACTCCGTCCTTGAGCATCAGCTTGATAATGCTTTGTGCTTTGGCCTTTTGATCCTTAAAGTCTTTGACAACATCAGTGAGAGAAGGTGGCGCAAGCCCTGCTTCATTGTAAATTCGGGCAATGTTATTGCGCAGAGAATCAAGATCACCGGCCAGTTGCACCTGATGCCCTGCAAGGTGGACATTGTCTTTGTCACTGGCAATAGTTTCTTTTTTGCCAAGACTGCGCAGCGCCAGATTAAATAGTTTTGCCGATATGGCACGGCCGAGTGTTTCTTTGAGTTGTTCTTTGGAGATGCCTTCCTGCAAAGGGTTTTTTTTATGATAGGCGGCAAGATTCTTGGCGATAAGTTCTTCCAGTTGATTGTAAAAATAAGCGGAGATGGCGGTTGTATCTTCATTATCCAGAAGAATCGCTTTTTTGCCGGAAAGCAAACTCTCCAGCGATTCCCGGATTTTCTTCGCGTTTACACCAAGGCGAAAGGTAAGTCCGCGCAAATTGATGCCGGAAAACCCGGTTCTCTCCATGATTACAGAAATTTTTTCCGGCAGCGATCCGCTTTGCAATATATTCAGATCGGTGATAACTTTTTCACTTTGTCTTTTATGCTTCAAGGGTAGGGGATCAATAATCTGACCGCCGCCAATCGTTGTTACCGGCGAATAACTGCGCAGGACAAAGCGATCACCGGCGACAACGACGTCTTCACTTTTCAGAACCAGTTGAGCAAAAGCTTTTTGTCCCGGCGCAAGCTCATCCTTATCCAGTAATATTATGCGGGCGATAATTTCGCTTGTACCCGTGTGCAGACGGACGAGTGCACGGTTCTTCATGTTTTTAGAATTAGAGGTGAGGAATTCGACAAAAACATCCAACCGCTGAGATGACCAGACAGTTTTAGGGCGCACAAGAACATTGCCGCGTTCAATGGTAGATTTTTCAATACCTTGAAGATTAATGGCCGTGCGCTGGCCGGACCATGCCGCATCCACCGATTGATTATGCACCTGAATGCCTCGAATGCGTGTGGTAATCGCTTCGGGCAATATTTCAATTTCTTCACCGATTTTAATATGGTCGGAAACCATTGTGCCGGTGATAACGGTGCCGAAGCCTTTCATTGTAAAAACGCGATCCACAGGCAGACGAAAAACTCCATCATCCGCTTTTTCATTGATCTTGCTTACAGCCGCATCAATTGCCTTGATCAGATCAGTAAGCCCTTCTTGTTTAATGGCGGATACCGGCACAATAGGCGCGGCCTCTAAAAAAGATCCCTGGAGGAATTCGGTGATTTCCGATTTGACAAGTGTAAGCCAGTCCTTTTCCACAAGATCAATTTTTGTCAGGGTGACAATGCCGGTGGTGATCCCCAGAAGCGAGCAGATATGCAAATGTTCCTTCGTCTGCGGCATAATGCCTTCATCTGCGGCAATAACCAGCATGACCACATCAATACCGGCAGCGCCGGCTACCATGTTTTTGATGAATTTTTCATGACCGGGGACATCAACAATGCCGATTGTCTGGCCGGAAGGAAGAGCAAGTGAGGCAAATCCCAGTTCAATGGTAATACCTCTTTCTTTTTCTTCTTTCAAGCGGTCGGTGTCCACACCGGTAAGTGCTTTAATTAATGCGGTTTTTCCGTGGTCAACGTGTCCTGCTGTGCCGAGAACAAAATGTTTCATGTGTTTGCCCATTTGATTCGATAATATAATGCAGAAAATAACAAACTCCTTACTTTTTCACAACATTATAATTTGCTTTATATGTTAAATGAACAAAAACTTGTGTTAAACTGCGAAAAACAGCCGGTGATTTAATAGTTGAAAATATTAGCGAAAATTGTTAGAAGCCGCGTGTCAAGAGGTTATGTTTGCGTATACTTGGTTTAGATTACGGTGAAAAAAGAATTGGGGCTGCCATCTGTGATGAGCTTGGAATGACCGCGCAAGGTTTGCCGACTATCATCAGAAAAAACAAGAAACATGACCTGGAGATCTTAGATAGCCTGATCAAAAGCTATAATGTGGAAAAAATTGTAATAGGTTATCCTGTCCGGCTCGACGGTTCAGAGGGCATACAGTGTGAAAAAGTAAATCGCTTCTCGGTGCTGCTGGACAAAACTTTTTCTTTGCCTGTAATTAAGTGGCCGGAAACACTTTCCACTAAAGAGGCTGAGGAAATACTAATAAATTCCGGTGTACGTTGGCAAAAAAGGAAAAAAATGGTAGATAAACTGGCCGCTTGCCTTATTCTTCAGAATTATCTCAACTCGGCGGATAAGTAAAATTACAACTGGTTGCTTTTATAATTTTCTCCCTTAAGTATTACTTTCAAGAGCAGCTTGGAACCATGGGTATTATACCCTCCGCTTCGCGGGATAATTCGACCTGCAAGCTTCAGTGCACTTCGTTATGGAAATTGGAGTTTCACAAATAAAAAAGTCATGCGATATAATATGAAAAAAATTAAGAAATCGAAGAAAATAGAGTTATATATACTCATTGCGTGTGGTGTATTCGTCCTTATCGGAGCTTTGGCGGTACTCATTCATTATTCATCTACTCCCATTAATCCCTATGGTAACAAAGATACAATGGTGATCGTTGACATACCGACAGGTTCCAGTTTTGTCAAGGTTACAGAAATTCTTAATAAAGCGGGATTGATAAAAAGCCGTTATTTATTCTATTATCTGGCTTTAACTAAGAGAGCCACTCGTTCCATCCGCGCCGGTGAATACGAATTCAGCGATTCCATGACGCCCGGAGCGGTCATTGATAAACTGTTACGCGGTGAGGTTAAACTTTATACTATTATTATTCCCGAAGATTTTACTACAAAACAAATTGCCGAACGTCTGGCGGAGTTTAACCTCATTGATGAAGAAACTTTCTTTGAGCTAGCGGTTGACAGCGATTTTCTAAAAACATTGGGGATTACGACAAAATCTATTGAAGGGTATCTTTTTCCGAATACTTATTATTTCGACCGTTCGATGAGCACGCGTCAGATTATGAAAATAATGGTTAGTCAGTTCCGGAAAAGAGTTACACCGGAAATGGTGAAAAGGGCGGAAGAACTTGGCTTTGACATCAATCAATTTGTTACTTTTGCTTCTATTGTGGGCAAAGAATCGGGAAATCAGGCAGAAAAACCGATGATTTCAGCTGTATTTCACAACAGGCTCAAAAAGAGAATGCCACTGCAGAGCGATCCGACCGCTGTTTATGACCTGGAAGATTTTAGTGGAAAAGTCAGGCGGAGTCATTTGAAAAGAAAGTCTCCATACAACACATATATCATCCGCGGCTTACCGCCCGGGCCTATCGCCAATCCCGGAATTGATTCTTTAAACGCCACGCTCAATCCTGCTAAAGTTAATTATCTTTACTTTGTTTCCAAAAAAGACGGTTCGCACTATTTTTCTTCATCCCTGGAAATGCATAATCAGGCAATTAACCGTTATCGCCAGAACAAACGTAATAAATAATAATGCCTGCTCACCTCGATCAAGCCGCTTTCGCTTATCCAAGTCATTTAATTATCAATTGATTTATATATCAATCGTAGTATTTTTTGCCTGAAAAGACACCCCATATTGCCGGAATTTTATATGATCGGCAATTTTAGCGTCTTATCTTCCCTATTTTCCCAGTAATTTTAAGTTATTTAATCAAGAAAAAGGCTAAATTTTTCTTGACAAAGCAAAATTCTCTCTCTATATTGGCCACGTGGAGTAAAGTGGTTTATTGTGGAGGGGAATTTAATGTCTGTATTTCGAGGCCAATATCATCACAGTATCGACGAAAAGGGAAGGATCATTTTTCCGTCCAAGTTTCGGGAAGTGTTTGCGGAGAAGTATGGCAACCAGATGGTAATCACCAACTGGGACGGATACTTGATGGTTTTCCCCTATGATGAATGGCGAATCATTGAAGAAAAGGTGTCGCACCAATCCATCTTGCGCAGAGAAGTACGGGCGTTCCAGCGGTTTTTTATGTCAGGAGCGGTTGATTGTAGTCTTGATGGTCAGGGCAGGGTTCTAATTCCGCCGGCGCTTAGGGAGTACGCTAATTTGGAAAAAGATATCATCATGGCGGGCATGATTAAAGTAATTGAGATTTGGTCCAAAGAACGATTTGAGGCGGAAATGAAGAAAACCGGCGGAGACATCGATAAGTTCAGCGATTATATGGCTGATCTGGGAATTTAGCCATGAATGCCGACTTTCACCACGAACCGGTAATGATCAAAGAAGTTATTGCTTCACTGTTAGTCGGTAAAACGGGAATTTATGTGGATGGCACTGTAGGGGGCGCTGGCCATGCTTATGAGATACTTCGGCAGACAGACGCGTTTTTAGTGGGGATTGATTGTGACAGTGAAGCGCTGCAGGCTGCCGAAAAGAAGCTGGCTGAATTTGGTTCCCGCAAAATTCTGGTAAAGGCTAATTTTGTCGATTTGAGCAGCGTGCTAACAAGTTTGAACATAGAAAAGGTTGATGGTGTCCTTTTGGATTTGGGTGTTTCCTCACATCAACTAGATATAGCTCAAAGAGGGTTTAGTTTTAATCAAGAAGCGCCGCTCGATATGAGGATGGATCATGATATACGGCTTAGCGCTTACGATATTGTCAACAGCTTCGCTCAAAGCGAACTGGAAAAGATTATTCGAACTTACGGAGAAGAAAAAATGGCTGGAAGAATAGCCAGGGCAATATCACAAAAAAGGCAATTGAAGCCTATTGAAACGACTACGCAGTTAGCGGCAATTGTTGCCTCTTCCATGCCGGCAAAGTTGAAGTGGCAAAAAATTCATCCCGCCACCAGAACCTTTCAAGCTATTAGAATTGCCGTCAACAGTGAGCTGGATAATATAAAACCAGCCATTAAAGATGCCACCCAGGCATTAAAAGTAGGCGGCAGGCTTTGCGTAATTTCTTTTCACTCACTGGAAGATCGTCTTGTCAAAAATGAATTTCGGAATTTGGCCTGCGGCTGCGAGTGCCCCAAAGATATACCTTATTGTGTCTGCCAAAAAGAAGTAAAGCTTAAAGTCATAACAAAAAAGGCGCTTCTGCCATCGGTTGCAGAAATTGAAAATAATCCACGTGCGCGCAGCGCGAAGTTGCGTGTAGCTCAGAGGGTTTAATATGGTACAGTCTGTAGGAACTCAGGTTATGCCCAATGTCCAGGAAATCAGAGGAACTTCCTTCGGCATTAAATATTCAACTTTCATTATTGTCGCCATAGTGCTGATGTTTGTTGCCTTGATTTATGTTGGATCGCATACACGGATGACGGAGTTGGAATATAATGTCGCCGCTGCAATAAGCACGAAAGAACAAATGTTGGAAGAACAGAAAAGATTGAAATTAGAATATGCGATGCTCAAGTCTCCGCAAAGGATTGAAAGTATAGCCAGAAGCAAATTGCAAATGTCCTATCCTGAAAGTGATCAGATAATTGTCTTAAAAAAATCGGGAGAGTGATATGGCAATGGACTCTAAAAAATGGCTTAAACTCAGACTTGTATCTGTTCTGATTGTTTTTCTGATATTGTTTATTGCCTTGTTATCCCGCGCTTTTCAATTACAGGTACTTTCCGGTGAAAAATTAAAAAATTTAGCCCAAAGACAACATACGGCAACACTTCAATTGCAGCCGGAAAGAGGGATGATCTATGATCGTAACGGTGAAAAGCTTGCCGTGTCAGTTTTAGCTGATTCTGTTTGTGCCGATCCTACCAGAATTTCCGATCCCTTGAAAGCATCTCGGCAAATTGCGGTAATTCTCAATTTAGATAAACAAGTAGTTATGAAAAAAATATTGGAGCCGAAAAACTTTTGCTGGCTGGCACGAAGAATCTCTCCGGATGAGGCAGCCAATGTGGATAATGCCGAAATTGAAGGAATATTTCTGGTCAAAGAGCCCAAACGGTTTTATCCTAACGGGCAACTGGCCGCGCACCTGCTTGGATTTGTAGGCGCCGATGCTAATGGACTGGAAGGATTGGAAAATAAATATGACGATATTTTAAAAGGCAAGCCGGAGAAGCTGGCATGGGCGCGCGATGCTAAAGGGAAAAAAATATTCTTACGTGTAGGAAATAATGAGGCTAAAAAAGATGAAAGCGTAAATCTCGTGCTGACCATCGACAGCAGAATTCAATATCTGGTGGAAACACATTTAAAAGAGGCCGTTGTGTCCAAAGGCGCCAAAGGCGGCATCGCTGTAGTTATGGATCCTAAAACCGGAGAGATTTTAGCGATGGCCACCGAAGCGGGATTTAATCCGAATAACATCAACGGGCTGACCCCGGAAAAATGGCGTAACCGCGCCATTACAGATTATTTTGATCCCGGTTCAACTTTCAAACCTTTTTTAGTTGCCGGAGCTCTTGAAGAAAAAACCATCAGGGAATCGGAAAAGTTTTATTGCGAAGACGGTAATTATACAGTGGCAAACCGCGTTATTCATGAAGCGAACAGGCAACGTCATGGGAAGTTATCCGTCCGTGATATATTAAAATATTCAAGCAACATTGGTTCAGTTAAGATTGCTCAAAAATTGGGAAAAGAAAAATTTTATCAGTACATAGATAATTTCGGTTTTGGAACGAAGACGGGGATAGATTTACCCGGCGAATCTCCCGGACTGGTCAGGCCTGTGCGAAACTGGTCAAAGGTTGATACGGCCACAATTGCTTTTGGGCAGGGTGTTTCTGTTACCGCTATTCAGATGATTGCCGCCATGTCCGCCATTGCCAATGGTGGAGTTTTGATGAAACCGTATATCTTGCGCAGTGTCACTGACAAAAATAACATTCCCATCAAGATGTATAATCCTACTGTTGTCCGTAAAGTTGTTTCTAGCGAAACGGCGAAGCGACTGACCAATATGCTGACCGAGGTTGTCGGTTCCGCAGATGGCTCAGGGAAAAATGCCAACATTGTCAATGTCGCAGTTGCCGGTAAAACCGGAACTTCCCAAAAGTATGATTTTTCCCGTGGCGTATATTCTTCGGAAAAAGTGCGCACATCGTTCATGGGATTTTTTCCTGCTGATAACCCCCAGGTGGCAATTCTGGTAATTTTGGATGAACCACAGCGGGATAAATGGGGAGGAGTGGCAGCAGCGCCGGTATTTAAAAGTATCGGTGAACAGATACTGAACTGCTTTAAAACCAACATTCGGGAAACACCAGTTTTTGAGCCCGATAAGCCCAATAAAGTGCAATTAATCTCGGCACAGGAAACTATTGTTGCACGTGGAGTTGACAATAACGACGAATCCGCTGTGCCGGATTTCCGCGGTTTGACGATAAGAGAAGCAATGAAAAAAGCAAAAGCCAGATCAATCGAACTTAAAGTGTCCGGCAATGGCTGGGCTGTCCGTCAATATCCACCGGCAGGCAGAGTTTTAGGCGAAGATCGTGTTTGCAAAGTTGTCTTCGAGATGAACAACTAAAGGAGCATATGAAACTGAGTCAATTGATTAAGGGTATGGATATAATAAATCTTTCCGCAGATGCTACAGGAGATGTTTCCACTCTCTGTTATGCGGCGGATAAATGTGAGAATAGCTCAATGTTTGTTGCTGTTCGGGGCCTAGCGCATGATGGTCATGATTTTATTGCGGATGCAGTAAATCGCGGCGCGCGTTATATTGTTCATGAAAAAGATATTCAGATTCCATCTGGGGTAATAGCAATTAAGGTGATGAGCAGCAGGCGGGCATTAGGAGTGCTCGCTAAAAATTATTTTGGGGATCCCTCTGCCCGCTTATGTCTCGTTGGTGTTACGGGAACAAACGGTAAAACAACAACGACATATATTCTGGAATCAATACTGGCACAGGCAGGCTTCAAATGCGGAGTTTTAGGCACGGTAAATTACCGTTACAATAATAAAATATATCCCGCGCCCAACACAACTCCGGAATCGTATGAAATGCAAAAGATACTCCGGACGATGGCTGATGAGGGCGTCACTCATGTCATTGCCGAAGTTTCTTCTCACGCCATTGATCTCAAAAGGGTTGACGATTGCGATTTTGATCTGGGTGTTTTTACCAATCTCACCCATGAACATCTTGATTATCATTTGACCATGGAAAATTACTTTCAGGCCAAAAAACGATTTTTTGCCGAAGTGCTGCCGCAAAGTAAGAAGGCTCATCCACAAAAAATGATAATTAACAGCGATGATAAGTGGGGGCAAATTATTTTAAAGGACGTGGCATTACCAGCATTGACTTACGGTGTGGAAAAAAATAACGCAGTCAAGGCTGCCAGCTATGAATTGTCCCTGTCCGGAATAAAAGCTAACATTAATTTAGTGGGAGAAACCATTTCCATTCAAACATCACTTGTCGGCAAGTTTAATATTTACAATATTCTGGCCGCCGCCGCTGCCGCGAAAGCTCTGCAAATTCCAAAAGCGTTGATTAAGTCGGGAATAGAAAATCTATCTTATGTGCCGGGCCGCTTGGAAAGAATCGATTCTTCTTTCGGCTTTACGGTTCTTATTGATTACGCGCACAAACCAGATGCCTTAAAGCAGGTGTTGCAAAATCTAGCGGAATTCAAGAAAAAAAGAATTATTACTGTATTCGGTTGTGGCGGGAACAGAGACACAGGCAAGAGGCCGCTTATGGGTGAGGCGGCAACATTCTACAGTGACTTGACTATTGTGACTTCGGATAATCCCCGCCTGGAAGATCCATTAATGATCATTGCGGCAATAGAAAAAGGAATTGATGGCAATAAAATAAAAAAAGTAGACACAAATCATTTGTCCGCGCATAGAGACGCTCACTGCTATACTGTAATTCCCGACAGGAGGAAAGCAATCGAAACCGCCATAATGGAAGCAGAGCCAAAGGACATTGTCTTGATTGCCGGCAAAGGCCATGAAGACTACCAGATTCTGGGAACAAAAAAGATTTCCTTTGACGACCGGATTGTGGCGGCACAAGCGCTAGATTTGAGGCGTAGGAAATAATAATGATGAGTGACTGTGCGCCAATGTTTTCAATTGACCAGGTGATAAAAGCAGTAGGAGGAGTGTTGATTGCCGGCGCGGCAGAAAATAATGTTTGCGGAATTTCTACGGATTCGCGCCAGGTGGAAAGAGGGAATATTTTTATAGCTCTGCAGGGTGAAAATTTTGATGGCCATGATTTTGTGCACAAGGCTGTGGAAAAAGGCGCTGTCTCGGTCATAATCAGTGATGAGGCATTGTTGGATTTAGAGAAAGTGGATAAGGTTGTTTCTGTAATCAAGGTATCCGATACGTTGCAGGCGCTGGGCGATCTGGCGCATAACTATCGTCAAAGGTTTTCTTTGCCTGTGATCGGTTTGACCGGGTCTTCGGGCAAGACGACCACAAAGGAAATGATGGCAACTATTATTGGACAAAAAAAAACTATTTTAAAAACGGAAGGAAATTTAAATAATTTGATCGGACTGCCGCAAACAATATTTTGCTTAACCGCGGAACATGAATTAGCCATTCTGGAAATGGGAACAAATACTCGCGGTGAGATCAAAAGATTAACCCGGATTGCGGAGCCTACTATTGGTCTCATCACCAATATCGGGCCTGCGCATCTGGCAGGATTTGGTTCTGTAGATGTTGTAGCCCAGGAAAAAGGCGATCTGTTTTTGAACATGTCCTCAGCGGGTATTGCTGTTGTAAATCTTGATGATGAAGCGGTAAAAATTGTTGACGAAAGGTGGAATGGCCGTCGTGTCAATTTTAGTATGAGTCCTAACGCGGATGTCACCGTAAATGACATTGAAAAAAAAGGCGCCAGAGGAATGCGTTTTAATCTGGTTATTGATGGTGCCTCGCAAAAAGCAGAAATGAAAATTGTGGGCATTCATCATGTTTATAATGCTATGGCAGCCGCGGCCTGCGCATGGGCTGCGGGGATTGGTCCTGAGACAATTAAAGAGGGGCTTTCGGCATTCTTGCCTGTTGGCGGGCGCATGGAAATGATCAAGCTGCAAAACGGCGCTTATGTAATAGATGATTCGTATAATGCCAATCCGGCGTCTGTGCGGGAAGCCCTGATGACGCTCAAGGATCTGAAAAACCATCATAGTGGCTATGTGTTTTTAGGAGACATGCTGGAGTTGGGAGACACGGCTGAAGAAATGCATCGCAGAATCGGGATACTATTGGGAACAATCGGTGTCAACGCGGTTTTCCTTCAAGGTGAATATTCGGCAATTACAGCTGCCGCCGCCAGGGATGGAGGACTTTCGCAGGAGAATATTTTTATTGTGCAAGACTCTAAAGAGAGCATTGCCTACTTAAAAAAGAATTTAAAAAAGGGCGATTGGGTTTTGGTAAAAGGTTCCCGCCGGATGAAGATGGAGATGATTGTAGCTCAAATCTGTGAAGAATTTGGGAGTGATAAGAATATTGAAAACAATAACAAGGTTCATTAATCGGGGGTAAATAAAAATTGATATACCATTTATTATATCCTTTACATACAACGATATCGTTTTTTAACGTATTTCGTTATATTACATTCCGGACCATTTTCGCGTCAATTACCGCACTTTTGATTTGTCTTATTGTTGGTCCGTGGCTTATCCGCAAATTACAAAGTCTGCAAATAGATCAGCAGATCAGAGAAGACGGTCCCCAAAGCCATCTCGTGAAAAAAGGAACACCCACGATGGGTGGGGTTTTAATCATCTTTGCTGTGATGATATCTACTCTGCTTTGGGCAAATCTTTCCATTGATTATGTCTGGTTGATATTGATGGTGACAGTTGGCTATGGCCTTATTGGTTTTTTTGACGATTACCGGAAATTTGCCGGTAAAAATTCCAGGGGGATTTCCGGAAAAACAAGACTGGCCGGGGAGATTATCATCGCCCTCTTTGTCAGTTTGATTCTTTATTGGAATCCCGGTTTCAACTCGCAAGTAACCATCCCATTCTTTAAAACAGTATTGCCTAACCTCGGTTGGGGTTATGTCCTGCTTTCCACATTTATCATTGTGGGCGCGGCAAATGCCGTAAATTTAACGGATGGTCTGGATGGTCTGGCCATCGGACCGGCGATAATTTGTTTCGCCACTTATGTTCTCTTTGCCTATTTTGCCGGAAACATTAAAGTAGCATCATATTTGCAAATTACCTATGTCTCCGGCGCTGGAGAGCTCGCGGTATTTTGTGGAGCGCTTGTAGGTGCCGGTCTTGGTTTCCTGTGGTTTAATGCTTACCCTGCGGAAGTGTTTATGGGTGATGTCGGTTCTCTTTCGCTGGGCGGAGCATTGGGAACAATGGCGGTTATAACCAAACAGGAAATATTGCTGGCCATCGTCGGCGGCATTTTTGTTGTGGAAACATTTTCGGTCATTTTTCAGGTTGGTTATTTCAAGCTGACCGGAGGAAAACGAATTTTTAGAATGGCGCCGTTGCACCATCATTTTGAATTGAAGGGTTGGGCTGAACCAAAAGTAATCGTCAGGTTTTGGGTTATATCAATTTTACTGGCTTTGCTGGCCATCAGTACTTTGAAGTTACGGTAATGGAAAAATGAATTTAAAAGGTGAAAAAATTGTTGTCATCGGCATGGGCAAAACCGGACTTGCCACCGTTCGCTTTTTAGGAGCGCAAGGTGCCAGGGTAATTGCGACCGATGAAAAACCGCCCGAAAAGTGGGGGACTGAGTTTGAGCAAATAGTCGGGGAAAATTGGCTGACCACAGGCATCTACAATGCCGGTATTCTGGATGGGGTCAGCATGATTGTGCCTTCACCGGGAGTTCCTCCTTCCAATGAAATATTACGGGCAGCGGTTAGAAACAAAATACCTGTAATCAGTGAAGTTGAACTGGCCTACCATTTTTTAAAAGTTCCAATACTGGCTGTAACCGGGACCAATGGCAAAACAACGACAACAACCCTGCTGGGTAAGATTCTTACCAGGGCGGGGAAAAAAGTATTTGTCGGTGGCAATATCGGCAATCCTCTAATTGAGTTTGCTGGAAATAATCAAGTGGCGGACTTTGGCGTTGCTGAAATCAGCAGTTTCCAACTGCAGTGGATAGAAAAATTTCGTCCTTTTGTTGCCGTGTTGTTGAATATAACCTGCGATCATGTAAATTATCATGGCTCATTTGCCGAGTACCGCCGTATTAAAGCCAGAGTCTTTGAGAATCAGACAAAGTCGGATTACGCGATTCTCAATGCCGAAGATTCGGAACAAAAATCAATGGCCTCTTCCATCCGCGCGCAAGTCGCGGCATTCAGCTCCAGAAACCAGTTGCCGACAGGAATATTTATCAAAGAAGGTAACATTGTTTTCCGCAATCCTACTTTCGAAGAAGAACAATATCCCCTGGACATGATTAAAATCCCCGGTCTGCATAATGTGGAAAACGTGATGGCAGCAGTAATGACAGCACGTTTCTGCGGCTGCAGCCGTGAGAGTATCATTGACACAATTTCGCAGTTTGGTGGGTTACCTCACCGTATTGAATTTGCCGGCGAAAAAAAATCAGTCAGGTATTACGATGATTCCAAAGGAACAAACGTCGGCTCGGTTATCAGTGCGCTGGATACATTTTCCGCTCCTGTAATTTTATTATTGGGCGGCAGAGATAAAGACGGCGATTTTCAAAACTTAAAACCATTACTTGCTGCGAAAGCCAAGCAGGTGATTCTGTTTGGTGAAGCGCGTGACCGGATCGGATCTTTAATTGGCGAGAGTGTGCCTACGATTAAAGAACCGACACTGCAAGCCGCAATCGAGAGCGCGTATAAAGGTGCTCATGCCGGTGACGTTGTATTGCTTTCTCCGGGGTGCGCAAGTTTTGATGAGTTTAACAATTATAAGGAGCGGGGCAATTTTTTTAAGAATGTGGTGAGGAATCTTTAATGGATGCTGCGGTAAAAAAAGAGGATAGAACTCCGGATATTATTTTGCTCCTTGTTACGTTGATTTTGGTGACGGTAGGAACGGCGATGATTTATTCGTCCAGCTCCATTATCGCGCTGGAGAAATTTAAGGATGGTCAATATTTTTTGAAGAAGCAGATTTTTTTTGTTATTTTGGGCCTTATTTCCATGGTGCTTTTAACGAAGATTGATTACACAACCTGGAAAAAAGCGGCATATCCCGGAATTATATTATCTTTGATTTTACTAATGTTGCTTTTCATTCCTCATGTCGGTCTTAATAGAGGAGGAGCAACGCGCTGGTTAAACTTGGGTGTATTTTCCTTTCAGGTATCGGAGATGGTGAAAATTGGCATGGTTGTTTTTCTGGCGCATCTTCTGGCGCGCAAAGCTCATCTGCTCAAGAAATTCAGCCGGGGAGTCCTTATTCCTTCAGCGATCACAGCAGTTGTAATCTCCCTGATTTTGCTGGAGCCAGATTTTGGCACGGCTGTGATCATTGCTTCGATATTGATCTTGATGTTGTGTCTGGCTGGTTCGCGGATAACACATCTGATGTTTTTGGCGGCAGCCTTTATTCCTGTGGGAGTATGGCTTATTTTTCGCAAAGGTTACAGGCTGGCGCGGTTGACCGTATTTTTAGATCCCTGGAAAGACGCCGGTAACAGTGGTTTTCAAATAATTCAATCCCTGATTTCATTCGGATCAGGAGGCGCTTTTGGCGTGGGCATCGGCGATGGCATGCAAAAATTATTTTATCTGCCACAGCCCCATACGGATTTTATTCTTTCGATTATTGCAGAAGAAAGCGGCTTTATCGGCGTCAGTATGGTGATCATCTTGTTTAGCATTTTTGTTTTTCGCGGATTTATGATTGCCATGAAGGCGCCTGATCTGTTTGGGACGTTATTGGCTGCAGGATTGACCATGGTCATCGCTATGGAATCGTTTATCAACATTGCCGGTGTTATGGGGTTAATACCGCTTAAAGGATTGGCGCTTCCTTTTTTAAGCTACGGCGGGTCCTCCTTTGTCATGAGTATGATAGCGGTCGGCATTTTATTGAATATTTCCACACAATCGTCGTGAATGAAAAGATTGCTGTTAGTGTGAGTACATAAATGAAAAACAGGTTAAACAGGCTTTGCTTAAGTAAAGGAGTAGCTAGTGCGGATTGTAATTGCAGGAGGAGGAACGGGAGGCCACTTATTTCCAGGAATTGCCATAGCCGAAGAAATTATGGCCAGAGGCAATACCAATAGGATTGTTTTTATCGGGACGAAAAAAGGCATTGAACACAGAATACTGGGGCAACTCGGTTATGAGCTGCAAGAGATTGATGTTGAAGGAGTTAAGGGACGAGGATTGAAAGCGTTGATAAAAGTTACTTATCAGATCCCGTATAGCATGTGGCAATCAAGACGAATCTTAAAGCGATTTTGTCCTGACGCCGTCATCGGTGTTGGTGGTTATGCTTCTGGTCCCGCGGTAGTTACAGCCAGGATTATGGGTATACCCACGGCAATAGCCGAACAAAATGCCGTACCCGGAATAACGAACAGAATTTTAAGCAAGTTTGCGAATCTTATTTTTGTCACTTATGCTCAAACTAAAGAATGGTTTCCACTAAGAAAGGTAATTGTCAGCGGCAATCCTGTTAGAAAGGTATTTGCCGCAGGGCGTGCTCAGGCGCAAAAAGAAAAACAATGCCGACAACTGTTAATTTTCGGTGGTTCACAGGGAGCGGCGGCAATCAATAGAAATGTTATTGCAATGATGCCCCAATTGCAGAAGATGAAGGATAAATTGCGTATGCTTCATCAAACAGGAGATAGGGAAGTAGAAATGGTGAAGCAAGCTTATGAACAATATGGACTGGATGCAAAAGTGACGCCATTCATTGTCAATATGGCCGATGCTTATGCGGCAGCCGATCTGATCATCTGCCGTGCAGGAGCCACCTCGCTTGCTGAAATTACGGCGGTGGGTAAAGCGGCTATCCTCATCCCTTATCCATGGGCGGCAAACGACCACCAGACAAAAAATGCCGAGGCTCTGGCTTCAGCTGGTGCGGCGGTGATAATTAACGAACATGAGCTTACCGGGCAGAAGCTGTTTGGCGTTATTGATGATCTTTTGGCAAATAGTCAGAAGTTGAGTCAGATGGAAGATGCTTCGGTAAAGTTGGGAAATATAAAAGCAGCGGCAAAAATAGTCGATGCCTGTATGGAATTGGCAGGGAAGAGTAATTAAATATTTGCTTGTAGTAAAAAATGGAAAAGGAATCTTGAAATAAAATGGGACAGGATAAAGAAACCAGTTTAATGCAGCGCAAAGTAAAATGCATTCATTTCGTGGGAATAGGTGGAATCGGAATGAGTGGTATTGCCGAAGTTCTGATTAATCTCGGTTACAATATCAGCGGCTCTGATACAGCGCTATCGGAAACAACGGCGCGGTTGCAGAAGCTTGGCGCTTCCGTGGCTTTAGGCCATGCGGCAGAAAACATTGGCAATGCCGATGTCGTGGTTACCTCCACGGCAGTAAAAGTTGATAACCCTGAAGTTGTAGAAGCGCACCAAAGAAATGTGCCGGTGATACCGCGGGCGGAAATGCTGGCAGAGTTGCTTAAAATGAAATTTTCTGTCGCCGTTTCCGGTAGTCACGGAAAGACTACGACCACATCGATGATTTCGACGATTCTTGACCGCGGTGGTCTTGATCCAACTATGGTTATTGGCGGAAAACTGGCTAGCATCGGCAGCAACGCCCGGTTGGGTGACAGCGATATCATTGTGGCCGAAGCTGATGAAAGCGATGGTTCGTTTTTAAAATTATCGCCGACAATTGCCGTTATTACGAACATCGACCGTGAACATTTGGATTTCTATCCGGGTATTACTGAAATAAAGGAAGCGTTTCTCAAGTTTGCCAATATTGTTCCTTTCTATGGTTGCACGGTTCTCTGTATCGATAATGAGCATGTGCGGGAGATTACTCCACTCATCAAGCGCAAAATGATAACATACGGAATTGAGCATTCCGCGGATTACAGCGCGCGGGATATCAAATATCTCGCCTCCAGGACAGAGTATAGTCTCATATATAAAGGAGATCTACTGGGCGTAATTGAGTTAATCGTGCCGGGCTTGTTCAATGTTTACAATTCTCTGGCGGCAGTGGCGGTAGGTCGCGAGTTGGATTTGGATTTTGCCACAATCAAAGAGGGATTAGCAAGTTTTTCCGGTGTAGTGCGCCGCATGGAAATTAAAGGCACAGTGGGCGGTATCACGGTAGTCGATGATTATGGCCACCATCCTACGGAAGTCAAGGCGACACTGGCCGCGGCAAGACAGGTGTGGAAAGGAAGGCTGGTCGTCGTTTTTCAGCCGCACAGATTCACCAGAACAAAGGCGCTCTTTAATGAATTCACTCGAGCCTTTGGTGATGCTGATTTGCTGATTCTAAACGATATATATCCGGCCAGTGAAGAACCTATTGCCGGAGTTAATTCACAGGCATTATGCACAGCTATCAGGAAAACAGGGAACCTTCGTGTTGAATATATTGCTCAGGCGGAACGCACAATTGAATATCTCTTAAATACAGTCAGGCCGAAAGATACTGTTATTACGCTGGGAGCAGGAAACATTTATAAAATCGGTGAAGCGCTGCTTACGCAATTGGCGGCAAGGGGAATAAAAAAGTAATGGCGGATAAAAGTGAAACTCAGAAGGCGCTGGGTGATATTGCTTTCGGAAAAATATTATACGATGAACCAATGTCACGCCATGCATCGCTTTGTGTAGGGGGAAATGCCGAAGCCTTGGTGTTTGTAGAGAGTGAAAAAGAGCTGATCCAGATTGTGCGGAGGCTCAAGGAAAGAAAAATAAATTTCATTCCCGTAGGAAACTTAACCAATATAATTGTACGGGATGGTGGTTACCGGGGAGCAATATTGCTAATGAAAGGACTTAGGGAAATTAACTGCAAATCCACGCCGGAAGGTGATTACTGCATTTTGGCCCAATCCGGTGCAACGCTATCCATGCTGGTTAGTTTTGCTGCGGCTCAGGAACTTGCGGGGTTGGAATTCTGTGCGGGCATTCCCGGCAGTGTCGGTGGTGCCGTGTGGATGAATGCCGGAGCTTATGGAAAAGAAATTAAAGATATTATTCAAACAATATCATTGCTCAATGCTGAAGGAGAGAAGAAAATTATGCGGCGGGAGGAAATATCTTTTGGCTATCGGACCTCCGGCTTACCTCCTGAGTCAATAATACTTAATGCTCAGTTTAAACTGAAAAAGGGGCAGATTGAAAAGATCAAGGGGGAAATTAGCGAGATCATCAAGGGGCGTCAAGAAAAGCATCCGCTTAATTTTCCCAATGCCGGCTCGATTTTTAAAAATTTGCCGGGGCAACCAGCAGGCCGTCTCATTGAAGAAATGGGCTTAAAGGGAACAAGTTGCAATGATGCGGAAGTCTCGCCGAAGCACGCCAATTTTATAGTGAACAGAGGCAAGGCTACCGCGTCTGATGTATTAGCATTAATTGCGACAATCCAGGTGAAGGCCAAAAAGGAAAAAGGCATAAACTTGGAAACAGAAGTCGTAATTGTCGGAGAAGACTAATGCCGAAAATGTTAAAAGCAAACTATGAAGCTAGGATGAACCGATTGCGCCGGCGTCTGGTTAAAGGCATCGGTGAATATCTTGGTGCGCTGGGCTTGCTGATCTCTATAGCGGCACTAAGCTCACTTTTTATTTATGCCTACAGCTATTTCTTAAGTGCCCCGTATTTTGAGATCAAGGAAACTTCAGTGCGCGGCCTGAAAGAACTGACAGAAAAAGATGTTCTTTCGCTTGTGGAAATAAAACCCGGCCAAAATATTCTGGCAATAAACGTTGATGTTCTGGAGAGACGCGTGGCAGTCAATCCTTGGATAAAAAATGTCTATGTCGGCAGAGAATATCCCAACAGGCTTGTGGTGGATGTGCGGGAGCGGATTCCAATTGCGCTGGTCAAACAGGCCAGTGATTTTTATCTTATGGATTCGGAGGGCATTGTTTTTAAAAAGCTGACCAAAGGCGACGAAGTTGATTTGGCAATCATCACCGGTATAAATGTGCAGGATAAAACAAAATCAAAATTATTATCGAATACACTCAGTTTGTTTAAAGTGTTTTCAGGCTCCAATCTTTACTCATTTTTGGGTGCTATCTCTGAAGCTCATATAGATGAAGTGTTCGGATTGTCTTTGCTTACCGATAAGGGACTTTACCTGAAGATGGGTATGGATGATTTTGAAAGAAAGTTGCGCAAACTGGCCTTAGTTCTAAATGATATGGAAAAACGGGGAATAAATAACAGCTATTTGACTGTTGATTTAGCAGACGCGGCAAAAATTACGATTCAACAAAAAAATGCTATGGGTCGTACCCAGCAGAATAAAAATGGCAAGCAGTACAGGATTTAATTTACAAAATATGTGGACTCTATATTAAAGAAGGGGTGAAGATACTCATGGGGAGAAAAAGTAATGTGCTAGTCGGGCTGGACATTGGAACGACAAAAACAACAGCCATTGTCGGGGAGATTACTGAAAACGGTATCGATATCATCGGTATCGGAATATCTCCGGCCAAAGAGTTACGTAAAGGTTTAGTTGTTAATATTGACAATACGGTGGAGGCCATAAAAAGGGCTGTAGAAGAAGCTGAACAAATGTCGGGATGCCGGATCAATTCAGCTTACGTCGGTATAGCCGGCAGCCACGTCAAAGGGCAAAACTCACTGGGCATTGTGGCGATTAAAGGCCGGGAAGTCGGCGAGGATGATGTGCAAAGGGCGGTTGAAGCGTCCAAGTCCATTGCCATTCCGGTGGACAGGGAAATCCTGCACACCCTTCGTCAGAATTATGTCGTCGACGGTCAGGATGGTATAAGGGATCCGGTAGGAATGTCCGGTGTTCGGCTGGAGGCTAAAGTGCACATTGTTACCGCTGCTGTTCCCTACATTCAAAATATTGTGAAGTCGGTCAATCGGGTCGGTCTGGATATAGACGATATCGTTTTGGAGCAATTAGCCGCAAGTGAAGCTATACTTAGCTCAGATGAGAAAGATTTGGGAGTTGTGTTAATCGATATCGGCGGATCGACAACCGGAATCGCTATATTTTCTGAGGGCAGTATCAAGCATACGGCAATACTTCCTGTCGGCGGTAATTATTTGACTTCGGATATTGCTACAGGCCTTCGCACGCCTTTTAACGACGCGGAAAGAATAAAAATTAGATATGGTTGCGCTATGGCAGCAAGGATTCCCAAGGAGGAAATAATTGAAGTGCCCAGTGTTGGCGGCCGCGAAGACCGTCAGGTATCCAGGCAGATTCTCGGAAGGATTGTTGAGCCGAGGATGGAGGAAATATTGACTCTGGCTTTGAAAGAAATTGTGCGTTCAGGTTATGAAGATTTGCTGGCGGCAGGAGTTGTCTTAACCGGCGGGACGGCTCTTTTGTCTGGCATCAATGAAATGGCGGAACAAATATTCGACATGCCGGTGCGCAGGGGCAATCCGACTGGTATCGGCGGTTTGAGCGATGTTGTAAACTCACCGGCATACACTGTGGGTGTCGGTTTGATTATCTATGGAAGTAAGCAAATAGCGGGTGATTCCGTTTACAAAAAGACGGGTAATATATTCGGCAATATGGCAAGAACAATAAAAAAATGGCTCGTAGAATTTTTTTGAAAGGAAGGGTGCTTATGTTTGAATTAACTGATGTGTGTAGTGAGAATTCGGCAAGAATCAAGGTGATCGGGGTAGGTGGAGGCGGGGGAAACGCCGTCAACACGATGATCTCATACTCTCTTAAGGGAGTTGATTTCATTATCGCCAATACCGATGCACAGGCGTTGGGTGCGTCCAGCTCGCCCAACAAAATTCAAATTGGAAAGGAGATAACCAAAGGTTTAGGAGCTGGTTCCAATCCGGAAATCGGCAGGAAATCGGCTTTGGAATCCCGCGATCAAATTCAGCAATATCTGGAAGACGCGGATATGATTTTTATAACAGCGGGATTGGGTGGAGGAACGGGAACAGGAGCGGCGCCAATCATTGCGGAGATAGCCCGCGAAAGCAGTGCTCTGACCGTTGCGGTAGTAACCAAACCATTCCAGTTTGAGGGCAAAAAGCGTAATACACAGGCTGAAGATGGTATAGAACAATTGCGGGATGTCGTGGATACCTTGATCGTTGTTCCCAATCAGCGTCTTTTAAGCCTCGGTGGCCGCAACTTATCACTTCTGGATTCCTTCAAAAAAGCTGACGATATTCTTTATCAGGCTGTTAAGGGGATTTCCGATTTGATCATGGTTCCCGGTTTGATCAATCTTGATTTTGCCGATGTAAAGAATATTATGAGCAGCATGGGTATGGCTCTAATGGGTACGGGCATGGCATCCGGCGAAAATCGTGCTGTGGAAGCAGCCCAAAAGGCTATTTCTTCACCGCTGCTCGAAGACAATACTATTCAGGGCGCGCACGGCATTTTGCTGAACATCACCGGCGGGTCGAATCTGAGTCTTTATGAAGTCAATGAGGCTTCGTCATTGATTCAAGCAGAAGCGCATGAAGATGCTAATATCATCTTCGGAACTGTTATTGATGAAACTATGGGGGATGAAATCCGCATCACGGTTATTGCGACAGGATTTGATGATGGGATGAAGAAAAAACAAGCTCCCGCTAATGCAGGCGGCTTCCGGCTGGAGAATTTAGCGACCCCGGCTTACGTGCGGCGGGGAAAAAGCCGGGATAACGCAAATGTCGTAACAATGGGTATAAGCGAAGAAAGCGATACGGTTGATATGGAAATACCCACTTTTTTACGCAGGCAGGCGGATTAGGAGACATTTTATTTGTGGTCTTGCTGGCTGACTGGTTTTTTAGTTGGATTCAGGCCATAATAAAACCATGAATTGGAAACTGAAAAAAAAATATGAATCCCTTTTAGAGCAGGAGAGGGGTTATGTAAAAAAAGTCTGGGGCACATACAACACGGTTTGTCTGGCCTATCCAAATTATTACCGGACAGGAATGGCCAATTTGGGTTTCCAGACAGTATATAAAATAATCAACGAGCAACCCTCCTTTCTTTGTGAAAGAGTATTTCTGCCGGCAGCCGGTGACGATGCCGAAAACGCCTCCGGCTCCGCAGGAATGTTTAGTCTGGAAAGCCAAAAGTCAATTGTCGAATTTGATATTTTGGCTTTTTCTTTATCCTTCGAAAATGATTATCCACACGTTTTAACAATGCTTGCAGCAGCAGGCATTCCTCTTTTGACAAAAGACCGTTCTGAAAAGTTCCCTATGGTTATCGGTGGTGGCATCGCCTTGACACTAAATCCTGAGCCGCTGGCTGATTTTTTTGATTTGTTTATTCTGGGTGAAGCGGAAGTTGCGCTGCCGCAATTCACCCGGGTTTTTGAAGAAGCGCGTTGCCTCGGCCAAAATCGTCCGGCCTTGCTGAAAGATCTACAAAAACAAATCCCAGGCGTTTATGTTCCCGGACTCTATGAAGTTAAATATTCAGCCGATAGCAGGATCGAGGCATTTGTGCCGCGTGCCCCCGACTTGCCGCAAAAAATAAAAATCAATCATATAAAAGATATCAATTCTTATTGTACGGAAGAAGTTATCAGCGCGACACAGATGGAAATGGGAGATATGTATTTGACGGAAGTAAACAGGGGTTGTGTCCGGAGTTGCCGTTTTTGCGCGGCAAGCTTTGTTTACCGCCCGGCGCGCTTCCGCAGCGCCGAAAAAATTATAGCTTCAATAGATCGGGGACTGGAGAAAAAGAAAAAGATAGGTCTTGTAGGCACTGCTGTTTCGGACCATCCGGAACTTATCAAAATATGTGAATATATCATTGCCCAAAACGCTCAGGCGGGCATTGGATCACTACGCATCGATCAAATAAATGAAGAGATCGTTGACCTGATTAAAGCCGGTGGTATTGAGACAGTCGCGCTCGCGCCGGAGGCTGGCAGCCAGAAAATGCGCGACGTTTTGCGTAAAGACATAACGGAAGAAGATATTGTTAGTGCCGCTGAGTTACTGATTGGAAAAGAAATCCTCAATCTGCGGCTTTATTTTATGGTAGGACTCCCGGGTGAAGAAGATCAGGATATTGACGCCATCATTGATCTGATCAAGAAAATTCAGCATTCTGCCCTGCTTTATACTCAGGGCAAAAGAAAGTTCAGAAGCATCACGCTGAGCGTTAATCAATTCATCCCCAAGCCGCAAACTCCTTTACAGTGGTGCGCTCTGGCCGATGTAAGTGAAACAGGCAGGAAAATTAAAAAAATCATCAGCGCCTTTGGCCTGGATAAACAGATCAAAGTTATTCATGATGTGCCGAAGTGGAATTATGTTCAGGCCCTGCTTTCTTTGGGTGATCGTCGTGTAGGTGAGATACTGATGGCAGTCCATCGTTTAGACGGAAACTGGGCAAAAGCTCTTAAGGATGTAAACATAAATCCCGACTTCTACGTTTATCGCAGCAAATCATTTGATGAAGTTCTGCCCTGGGATATAGTTGATCTGGGTACATCCAGGAAATTACTGATCAGCGAATGCAAGAAAGCGCAAGCCTAAACACATGTTTTGTTTAAATCAGAGATTAGAGATTATTTATCAGGCTCAGAACGTTTCAGACTGCCCGCATAGAGTTCGTATTCTAAAAGGCGGCATTCGATTTCTCCGTTATAAAATGTCAGCCGCCGTTTAGTGCGCAACCCGACTTTTTTGGCCATGTCCAGATTGCCGGTAAAGATAAAGCCGCGGTAACCGCCGCCGGTTTTTTTGAAGAAATCGCCGATGCCTTCATAAATTGTTTCCAATCTGCTCAGCGTATTTGTCTTAAACCCACCACCGCTAACTTCTCTGTCTGCCGCTTTGCGAACGATTATGGAACTTCCCTGCATCGTTTCTTTTTTGCTTTCCGGAAAATGCCGTTTAGTCATTATTGCGTCCAAACGCTGGCCGTAAGGAGGATTGAGCATAATGATGCCGCCTCCTTGAGGTACAGTTGTTTTCTCATACGGGCATGTATCAAATTCAATCAGATGGTCAACCCCGGCAGTTTGCGCGTTATGACGTGCCGCCTGCACTGCGCCTTCGTCAATATCAGTGGCAATAATTTTGGCTGACAATGTTTTTTTGGCCATGTTGCGGGCTTTTTTGCGCAATTCGTCCCATATTTCATGCGGGAATCCTTTTATATACATGAAGCCGTAATTGTTGCGTGATAAACCGGGTGCACGATACAGTCCAATCAGTGCCGCCTCAATGGCGAGCGTTCCGCTACCGCACATAGGATTGACAAATGTTCCCTTACCACGCCAACCGGTGGCTATAATTACTGCTGCTGCCAGTGTTTCCTGCATAGGAGCTTGCAGGGGAATTTTGCGGTAACCGCGCATGGAAAGACGGTCACCCGAAGTGTCGATATAGACAATCGCCTGATCATTCTTCCAATAGACATGAACAACCGCTTTATCCTTATCCGGGCCGGAATCAGGCCGCGCATTGCATTTTTCACGGATTCTATCGACAATGGCATCTTTGACTTTTACATTAACAAAGCGCGAGTCGGTAATCAACGGGTTGTCGGCAATAGAAGTAATGCAAACGTAGGCTCTTTTTCCGGAATCATGCAGTATTGTCTCCCACGGAATCGCATTGACGCGCTCATAAAGAGCGCCGGGCGACGCCACTTTGAATACTTGCAACTGATAGAGTACACGCTGGGCTGTGCGCAGATACAGATTCAGAAACATCGTATCTTCAAGAGTGCCTTCGGTTTGAATGGCAGTATCAATTTCATTGAGAACAGGAAAACCCAAGGTTTCTATTTCTACTTTTAAATAGGTCGCGACACCCTTTGGACAAGTCACCAGTATTTTATTATTTTGCTTCCAGATAGACATAGTTTACTTCTAACATAGCATATACCAATTCGCAATCATTTGTCTGTGTGGTGCTTCGGGTAGTGAACGGTGGCGACCGTTCGCTACATTTAAATTTTTCGGGAACTTTTTGAGTATTTCATTTGTCTAACCTTTAAAAATCGCACAAAAGCGATTAATTTCTCAAAGGAGGTTACTTATGAAAAAAGTTAAACGATGGTTAATGGTTATTTTGGCTTTGGTGTCCTTATTTTCGTGGTCAGTGGCATCCGGTCAGCCACCGGAGTCCGAGGATCGGACTTTGTCCCCGTATTTCTTTGTCAACAGTGATAACCCGGATACGGATCGACTGCCCCTAAAGTCCACGTCAGCGGCGGTCAATATTTCCGGTGTGATCGCCGATGTGTTGGTGACGCAGATCTATAAAAATGATGGACGCAAACCGCTGGAAGCTATCTATATTTTCCCGGCATCCACCCGCGCCGCTGTCTATGGAATGAAAATGACCATCGGCAAAAGGGTGATTGAGGCAAAAATTAAGAAGCGCGATGAGGCACGCCGCGAATATGAGCAGGCAAGAGATGCCGGTAAGAATGCCTCACTTTTGGAGCAGCAGCGCCCCAATGTCTTTCAGATGAATGTGGCCAACATCATGCCCGGCGATGAAATAAAGGTTGAGTTAAAATATACTGAACTTTTAGTGCCGACAGATAGAGTCTATGAGTTTGTTTATCCGACAGTCGTGGGGCCGCGTTATTCCAATCAAAAGGCGGAAAGTGCAGCTCCTTCTGAGCACTGGGTGGAAAACCCCTATCTGCATCAGGGTGAATTATCCGCAACCACCTTTGATATTAATGTAGCGATTAATGCCGGAATTCCCATTAAAAATTTAACCTGTACCTCTCATAAAGTGAATACGGCGTATGAGAGCGCGTCACTGGCGAAAGTGTTGCTGGATAAGGCCGAAGCCAATGGCGGCAACCGCGATTATATTCTGCGCTACCGGCTGGATGGCGACAAAATTCAAACCGGACTTCTTTTGACACAGGGAGAAAAAGAAAATTTCTTTGTGTTGATGATGCAACCGCCAAAAAGAGTTACCAATGCTAACATTCCCGGCCGCGAGTATATCTTTATCGTGGATGTGTCGGGTTCAATGTATGGCTTTCCACTGGAAATCTCTAAAAAGCTTGTGTCCAATCTGATCGGCAATCTGCGTTCCACCGACCGTTTTAATGTTTTGCTTTTTTCCGGCGGCTCTTCTGTGATGGCTGAGGAATCTATTCCGGCAACGCCGGCAAATATTCAAAAGGCTATTTACATGATTGAAAGTCAGCAGGGTGGGGGCGGCACGGAACTACTCCCAGCACTCAAGCGCGCCCTGTCTCTCAAAAAAGTAGATAGTTATGTCCGAACGATTGTGATTGCCACTGATGGTTATGTTACCGTGGAAGAAGAAGTTTTTGATCTGATCCGCAATAATCTGGGTAATGCCAATATGTTTGCGTTTGGTATCGGCTCCAGCGTCAACCGCCATATCATCGAAGGCATGGCGCATGTGGGTATGGGTGAGCCTTTTATCATCACAAAGCCGGATGCGGCGCAAGCTCAGGCGGAGCGCTTCCGCAAGCTGATCCAGTCACCGGTGCTGACGCAGGTGAAGGTTAGCTTCAATGGATTCAGCACCTATGATGTAGAACCAGTAGCGATCCCCGATATTCTTGCCGAGCGCCCGGTTCTGGTTTTCGGCAAGTGGCGCGGCAATCCTCAAGGCTCAATTAAGTTAAACGGTATTGCAGGTGATGGTAAATATTCAGAAACAATAAAAGTGGAAAATTACAAGCCGTCCAAAGATAATGCCGCATTGAAGTATCTCTGGGCGAGGCATCGCATCACAATACTTTCTGATTACAATAAACTGCGCAATGATGACAAACGCGTGAATGAAGTAACCGAGCTGGGTCTTAGCTATAATCTACTGACTGCTTACACCTCATTTGTTGCGGTTGATAATGAAGTGCGCAATAAAGATGGTAAACTCACGACCGTAAAGCAGCCTCTGCCGCTACCCGAAGGTGTTTCCGATTACGCTGTCGGTGGTTACGGTAATTATGCCGCGGCTCCGGCTATGCAAAAGAGTTGGGGTATGGGTATGAGTATGAGGAGTAAAATGGCAAGCCGTCTGACAGAGGATAAATCAGATGCTGCGCAAGAATTAGAAGTTCCAAAGAAAAAGGACGAAGCGCAAAAGATCAGTATTGTCAGCGTGACTACAGAAAAAGGTTTGACCAAAGCTGGAATCATCAAGCTTACTCAAACAAATTTAAGTGAAATCGAAAAATGCTTTGCAGGTAAGAATTTATCGGGGACGATAAAGCTCAATCTGACTATCAACTCAGACGGTACTGTGAAAAATGTGGAAATTGCTTCTGGTGATATTAAAGATGCAAAGCTACGACAGTGCATTATTGCTCAGGTGAAGAAGTGGCTCTTCCCGGCAATGACAAACGGCCAAGTGGTAAAAGCGGCCATAACGTTTAAAATTTAGCTAGGACATTAAAGTAGGGTCTTAAAATATCATATAACTTATATTTTAAGACCCTACACTTTCTTTCCGACACATTCCTTTCTCTGTCATCGATCCCACACCACATGTTTTGTGGTCAAACTCCTCTTGACACACAAGATTCTTCTTCATATACTCCTATCCTATCGTGCTATCGTGAAAAAGAAGTTCTTATCAATCTGAATATAGTTATACGACAGCTCTGGACTAAATTCACCATTTACATGTATACAATTTTAGTGATTGGATAGAAAATGGAGATTGACACATCGGTACTTCATAAGGATGGCCTTTTCACGGCGATACTGAAGACAGTCAGCGACGGCATTTCAGTCATCGACAAGGATCTGAAAATATTATTTCAGAACGAGGCTATCTATTATATTTTCGGCCCTCAAATCGGGCAATACTGCTACCATGCATATCGGGGCAGGAATGAACCGTGTGAAGATTGCATTATTCTGGAAGTCATCAAGGACGGAAAACCAAGAAAAGGGCTAAGAGACGTTCACCTGCCGGATGGCAATGTTTTATGGCTGGAATTCTTTTCTGGCCCCTATAAAGATCCGGAAGGGAACATAATCGGCGCTGTGGAGGTTGTGCGCGACGTTACAGAGCAGGTCCGCATCACAAAGGAATGTTTCACGCTGCGAAGGGAGATGGAACGGCAGGCAAAGTTTGAAAACATCATCACCCAATCCAAACAGATGAAGACGATTTTCAGGCTCATTGAGCGGGTGGCTTCAACAAACAGTTCTGTCCTGATCACAGGAGAATCAGGAACAGGCAAGGAACTTATCGCCAAGGCCATTCTTTTTAATTCCAACCGAAAGGACAAGCCTTACGTCACAGTGAATTGCGGAGCCATTCCGGAGAATTTGCTGGAATCAGAGTTGTTCGGCCATGTCAAGGGCGCATTTACAGGCGCTGTCAGGGATCATAGCGGCTTAATCCAAACCGCGGACGGAGGCACATTATTTCTTGATGAAATCGGAGAGATTCCTTTATCTTTGCAAGTTAAGCTCCTGCGCTTCTTGCAGGAAGGCGAATCCCGGCGGGTGGGGGATAATGTAACAAATAAATTTGACGTCCGCATCATTTCAGCGACAAATCGCAATCTTGAAGATGCAGTAAAAAATGGTTCTTTCCGAGAAGATCTATTCTTCCGGTTAAGCGTAATCCCCATATTCATTCCGCCGCTTCGCGAAAGAAAAGAAGACATCCCCATGCTAACCAATCACTTGCTCCATAATCTTTGTGATACACACAAAAGGACTGTCCCGGGGATATCTTCTACTGCTCTGAAGATGCTTATGGACTTCTCCTGGCCCGGAAATGTCAGGGAATTAGAAAATGCGATAGAATATGCCTTACACTTAACGGATGAAGGCCATCCTATAGGCCCTGAACAGCTTCCAGCTAAAATTACAGGTAAAACTGAGTTAACGGGAGCCCCCCAGAGCCTCGTTTCCATAGATGACTACACCAGGCAGACAATCTTATCCCTCCAAAGCAATCACGCAGAAGAAGATATCGCCCGTATTCTGGGGATAAGCCGAAAAAACTTGTGGGAAAAAAGAAAACGCTGGGAAATACTGCGTTCAAAATAATTCTCCTATCTTTGTTTTTCTCCTGCTACCATCAGTAACATAATGCCTCTTAAAAGGTTACTATTCGTAACAAATTAAATTTTTGCTAAATTCATATAAAAAATTTTCATTATATATTTCTATTTTAATTCCAGTAGTTATCTATTCTTTTATTTCATGTTTTCTTCTTTCCTTTTTTTGGCATGCCAAATGCTCTATGGATGTTTCAAATAGAACAGAAACATTACTAAATAACTAAAAAAGGAGAAAAAAATGTCAACAATCGAAACGAAAAAAAACGAAGTAAATGAGCACAAACATTCCTTCTGCAGAAGCTGGTCTTTTGGCAGAAACAGCCGTATCGGGTTTGGAGTACTGCTGTTAACTATTGGCCTGGTCTGGCTGGGGGCAAAAACAGGCTATATTCCCATGGAATGGTTTCATTCAGGATTCTTCTGGCCGGCAGTGTTTATTTTAATCGGTTCATGGATGGTGCTCAAATCTGTGATCAGAAGAAAACATCAACGCAGATGCTGTTAAGTTAAGTGGGCTGGTAAATGCCTTTGATTATAAGATTTATCAGCAAATATTTTATAAACCTATAAAAAATTAAGGAGATAAGAAAATGAAAAACACAAATAATTCATGTGAAAAAGGGTGCGCAGATGCGGGCATCAAATTCCCCTGCGGTAACTTTGAAACAATGCTCAAGGCATTCAAGGAGTGCGGAGATAAAAAAACAGGCAAATTTGACTGCTCCGCGATAATGAAAAAATTCAGCGAGACTGCGGATGGCAAATCGGGATGCGAGGCGATGATGCAGAAGTTCCGTTCCGGCAAAGAAGGACCTATTGACTGTAAAGCAGTAATGAAAGAGTTGTTCGGCAACATTAAGGAAAGCTGCTGCGAGAAAAAACCGGAAACAAAACAAACAAAGTCTGCATAGCTTCTGTTAGTGTTGAAGCAGAAGGGATGGAGGAACGCTGAAATCCCTTCTGCTTACATTTCAAGATTATTTAATCCAATATAATTTGCTAATAAAGGGAGTGTATATGAAAGTAGATTTTTTCAAAGAAGTAAAACAATGGGATATGGAAATAGACGGTTCACGGGCAATGCGCCCCGTCTTCTATTATAACAGCTTTTCTATGACGGCAATGTATACGGCATCGACGAAAAAAATTCTGAAATACCTTCCTCATCCGGATATGCACCCAGTAGAAATGTTACCCGGTCGTTCTCTTGTGGGATTTACCGCATTCGAGTACCGGAAGTCGGATCTAGGGAAGTATAACGAGTTCAGTATAGCCTTCCTGATAAAATGGGGCGGCAAAGGTATACCGGGGTTTACCATGCTGAACCAGATGATGAGTGGAAACTTTTCCGTGTACGTTCGATACCTTCCGGTCACGAATGAGGAAGCGAGGTACGGCGGTGTTGCCCTGTATGGCCTGCCTAAATTTTTAGCGGATGTAAACTTTAATAAGAATGATTCGTCAGTGACCTGTGAAGTATCGGAAGGGAAAAATAAAATTTTGAGTTTCACGGGCAGTATATTAAAAACCTCTGAAGGCAAAGTTAGCAAGATCAAGATGTATTCCCTCAAAGACGGCATACCGCTGGTCACCAATGTACACACGAACCAGATGGCGTTCGCGAAAAGTTCAGATAAAAATTCAGCACGAATTGAAATCGGCAGCAACCATCTGATAAGTACGGAACTGAAAAATATTGACCTCAGTGAAAGTCCTTTATTTTATCAGTACATTCCTGTTAATGAATCCATTCTTTTCCCAGCGAAAAATATTATTGATAATTAAACAAGTATTGAATAGAGAACGGGTATGGATACAAAGAAAAGTGAAAAAACAGAAACGGTTTTATAGGCAGATTTGAGATTCAAATTAATATTTTGAATAAATAGGAGAAAATGCAATGAAAAAAGGTTTAATATTATCCGGGATATTATTATTCGTTTTAGGGATCGCATGTTTTACAAAGGAAGTTAGCGGGATGCTTTTCCCCATTACCAGTATTTACTATTTTTTCGGGATTCCAGCGGAACCGCACAGAATGCCGAGTGCATACTTTGGCATTTACAGTTATTTCCCGTATGTACTTATAAGCATAGGACTGCTGCTTGTAATAATTTCAAGGTTATTTCCCCAAAAAGATAAAGAAGCTCTCATTAAATGGAAATTCAAATTACCTAAACTTAACACATGGAAAAAAAGACGAACTATTTTTCAATTTGTTATTTTAGGATTGATTGCCGTGCATATCATCCTATTTGTGCTCGGTATTACCAATATAAAAGCAGTTTGTCCGGCCGGACTTGCTATCGATGCCATAAAAGGATCTTTTGGGATAGCAGCTATCTTCTGGTTAGTTATTCTTATTGGAACTATTTTCGGAGGGAGATTTCTATGCGGTTGGCTCTGTGTTTTTGCGCCTATTCAAGAGAATGCTGACAACCTTTTAACTGCCACGGGAAATAAATCCAAAACTAAAAAACATTTGAATTCAATATTTATTTATGTTGCCGCTTTTATTTTCTGGGGAAGTATTGTTTTTAATATAATAATGAATATTAACAATCTGACTTTTAATATATATAACGGTACCCCGCATTCGATAAATAGTATCTGGATATTTATAGGCGCTCTAATCACCATAACGCCCCTGGTAATGTTTTTTATTTTCCTGTGGGGCAGCAGATTTTTCTGCAGGAATGTATGTCCGATCGGCGGGCTATTACAAGTATATTCAAAGTTTAGTTTATTAAAAATAAAAATAGATCATGATAAATGCACTGATTGCTCGGCCTGTTCTAAAAATTGTCAGATGGGTGTTAACATCGATACCTACATCAAAGCCGGAAATACAAGTATCAAAGACGGCAACTGTATAGTTTGTGGAGATTGCATAGATACATGTCCTAAAAAAGCTTTGCAGTTTGGTATTGCATAAAATATATACTCTGGAGTCAGGTAAGCTGGCCGCTTTAAAAGCGGTCAGCTTTTTTATTCAATAAGATAAATTTCTTTATCAACAGTCACAACAGTCAAAGGCAGACCTCTTATATTTTCATTTATCCTCCACTTTTGGATCAATTACCTCTATACGCGCCGCATTAGTCTGCAAAAAGGGCTTCAAAATTTCGGGGATTAATAATGACTATATCCTTGTAGCGCTTCAGGATTAGCAAATCTTCATCACTTGGCATTCTTCGCTGCTACGGATCAAAAACTCTGACTTTCACAAAATCGCTTAGTTCATTAATTTAATTAACTTAACCAATGAAAATAAAATATCGCTTGACTTATAGACGACCGGTCTATTATATTACGTGGCAGGATTAAATAAAGGAGGTTTCCCATGAGTGTTTATGAAAAATTGAGAGAAAGATTGGATGCTCATCCTACCACAGCACCGAAAACAGAAACTATCGATAAGATACTGCGGATGCTTTTCACACCGGAAGAAGCAGGAGTTGCTATACACATGAATTACAAACCCAAAAATGCGGTAGCGATTGCAAAATCAGCCGGCATATCAGAGGATATGGCCATGAAGCACCTCGAATCCATGGCCAATAAAGGCATTATCTTCTCCCGCAGAAAAGATGGCAACGTATCCTATGGTCTGGTTGGACTCATTCCCGGCGTTTTTGAGTTCCCCTTCATGAATGTCGGAAAATTGCCTATGCATAAGGAATTAGGTAAGCTTTGGGAAGAATATCATCATGAAGCTCTGGGCAATTCCTTTTCCGGAAACCCCACACCGACGACGAGAGTCGTTGCCGTGGAAAAATCGATACCATCTCAAGACCGCATCCATCCTTATGATGAAGTTAAATATTTTATCAATAACGCAAATTTCATAGCTTTGGCCGATTGTGCCTGCCGGATCAGTGTGGGAAAATGTGACAAGCCCCTTGACGTCTGCCTTATCTTTGACAGCGCCGGTGAGTTCCTTGTGGAGCGCGGCTTCGCCCGTCAGATTAGTAAAGAAGAAGGATTAAAGGTATTGGATAAAGCGGAAAAAGCAGGACTTGTCCACACCAGCAACAACAGCGCCGATAAAGCCAATCTGATCTGTAACTGCTGTCCTTGCTGCTGTACTTTGCTGCGGGGAAAAACGCAACTAAAAAATCCCCACGCCATTGAACACAGCCGGTTTGCCGCTTTCGTCAAAAGCGATGATTGCACCGGCTGCGGTATTTGTGCCGATGAGCGTTGTCCGGTAAAAGCCATCACTATGACCGATGATCTTGCGTGTGTTAATGAAGATGAATGCATCGGCTGCGGCTTATGCGTAACAGGCTGTCCCTTGGAAGCAATCGAGCTTGTTGAAAGAAAGCAGATACCCTCGATTCCGGCGACGCTCCAAGATCTGGCCGTCAAAGTCCTTCAGGAGAAAGGAAGACTCGAAGCTTTTATGAAAGTCATGCAAAATTGAGGTAGAGGGATAAAATATGGCTACTACAAACAACACCCGTGAGAAAATAATCAGCAAAGGAGCTCAGCTTATCCATGCCCAGGGATACAAAGCAACTGGTATTCAGCAAATCCTTAACGCCACAGCTGTTCCCAAAGGTTCATTTTATTTTTATTTCAAAAGTAAAGATGATTTCGGTTGTGCGGTTATCGATCACTTCACTCAGACCATAGGCGAGATTTTTGCAAGCCATTTGCGCGATGCCCGGGTATCGCCGCTGGAGAGGCTCAAAAAGCTTTTGAACTATTATGAGTCAGCCTTCAAAAAGAGCGGGGCAACACTGGGTTGCCCCATTGGCAATCTTGCACTGGAACTTGCCGATGCCAATGAAGCATTGCGTGTGCGCCTTCAAATCGCTATTGAAGAGCTCATCACACAGATTGAATCATGCCTGGAAGAGGCCAAGAATAGTCGGCTATTGCCGTCTGGACTCAATACGGGTGACACTGCGCGCTTTATCTTTCATGGATTAGAAGGCGCCATTCTGCATATGAAGGTTGTGAAGAGTATCGAACCTATCCGGACATTTCGCAGATACTTAAGTGCATACCTGAAAGGGAACAATAAAACAAATGCATGAACTTCCCATCACCGAAAGCATTCTGAATATTGTGATAACGTACGCGGAAAAGAACAACGTCCGGCAGGTGGTGGCCATTAATCTTCGGGTCGGCAGGCTCAGCGATCTCGAAGACGAATGGATTCAACGTTATTTTGACTACCTGAGCAAGGGCACTGTGGCTGAAGGTGCGAAACTCAAGATTGAACGGACGCCGATCAAGTTACAGTGTAATTCCTGTGCCACATCTTATGAAGTGGAAATAACAAATATTAGTGACACTGTCTGCCCGAGTTGCGGAAAGAAGGGCAGCAAATTGATTTCCGGAAGAGAATACTATATAAAGGATATGGAGGTGCAGTAGTGGAAGGTGTCCGACTGATCGAAGTTAAAGAAGAGATTCTGGCCGACAACATTAAAGTAGCCGCCGAGGTTCGTGAGCGGCTCCGCAATACAAAGACACTACTTCTGAATTTGATGTCCTCTCCGGGTTCGGGCAAGACCAGCCTCATTCTCCGAACGCTGGAAGGTCTGAAAGGCAGCGTGAAGCTCGGCGTAATCGAAGCGGATATTGATTCCACGGTTGACGCAGAAAAGGTGGCTGCCCGGGGAATCCCTGCTATCCAACTGAGGACAGGAGGATTCTGTCATCTCGATGCTACAATGGTTACCCAGGGCATTGATGCCCTGGCCGCAAGCGAATTCGACCTGATCATCATCGAAAATGTGGGGAACCTGGTTTGCCCCGCTGAGTTCGACACGGGCGCCCACAAAAACGTGATGATCCTGAGCGTGCCCGAAGGGGACGACAAGCCTCTTAAGTACCCGCTCATGTTTACCATCTGCGATGTCCTGATGGTCAATAAAATCGATTACCTGTCGCTCAGCGATTTTGATATGGCAGCCTTGCGGAAACGCGTCCTTGCGTTGAATCCCAAAATCAGAATCATAGAAGTTTCATGCAAAACAGGTGCGGGCATTGGGGATTGGGTCGCATGGCTTAAAAAAGAAGTAGATGCATTTCGTCTTGATAAAAGGAGCGTATAAAAATGTTCCAGGAGTTAATGATTTTGCTTGTTACGGCAGCTTTAATTGGTTTATTGCACACCCTGCTTGGTCCCGACTCTTCTACCTGTCAGTAGTGCTTTGCATCCTCTTTACTACCACTTCACAGCATTCATCACCCCGATTAAGATTTTTTGTATGCTCGATGGTGACGCCCATGTCTTTATCAAACAATCCCCTGATTAATTCCTGATAGCTCTGAACCGTTACAATACCACAGTCAGCCACGCCCGCTTTCGCGATGGCCCGTTGCGTTTCACAATTGGTTACCCTTACCGTAATTGTATCGGAATCAACTTTCACTTCCCGGCCATCCATCTTTAATACTCTGCTGAACATTTCTAGAGCATCTAAGAAACTGTCTGGCCAGGTGGGATTGCTTATATAGTTTTTTCGTATCTGCTTGCCAAGAAGATACGCAAGTTGTTTCCATGCGGCAACGTCCATTTCCCACGCAGTCTTAACGCCGAATTTCTTTGCCAGTGCCAAAAACCAGGCTCCATCCATGCGTATAAAAGCATATTGCGTAAGTTCTAGGATCTGATCGCTTGTTAGCTTCATTGACTTTATCTTTTCCTTAATCGATTTATGATGAATCTAGAGGGGGGCTACCATCGACTGTTGAGAAAGGTCAAAGGCCGGCTTGACCCCATTGCGTACCATCGCGGTACAATTCCAGCATAACGTAAACATCCTCCTAAACTAAGGTCTTGTTTTTATACTCATCAATTTTCCCCTGCATGAATTTGAAGCCGGGTGTTATGTTTTCCGTCAGACTCTGGGGCAGTAGCGTCTTGACGGGCTGACCCATATTCAACCGCCCTCCGGTTAAAAAAAGGTTAGCCGATACATCAAAGACAAGTTTTCCCGGCACACCGATGGCTATTTCATAATCATAAATGCCGGAAAATGCGCGGTCTCCCATGCCGGGTATTACAACCTGGGGAACGCCGGTGATAAAAGGGATGAGGCCACCTTTCAGGCACGATTCAGCGAACCCCTCAAAAGAAGAGTTAGGGAAGTTTTCTCCATCGTATGTCAATGCATGAATTATATGGGTGATGTTTTCACCGTTGCCAAATATCAACACAGTGTCCGGCTCAAAGCTGGCCTCAGATAATGGGCAGCAAATAAATCCGGCATATTGAGAAAGTCCGGGCAGGTTGGCTTCGCCGATCATATTTTTCCCATGCTCCAGGCGTTTTCTTTCCGCTTCCGCATTTCGGTGCCATTTCTGACGCAGTTGGCTCTCCATCAGCACTTCAAAAGGTATATCCACCCACCTGTGCATAACCGTGGCCGGCGTACAGAAATTATCGTCGGCAGTCATGGCGATCGAGAAGCCCAATCTCCGCGCATAAGTGAAGGCCTGGCACAGGCTGGCCTTCTGACCGAGCGATGTTGGTCTGAGAAAGCCATCTGGAATTTTGTCTTGGTCTCGGATGTATTTGATGGCTACCGGGTAGCTCGATAGATGGAGCCTGTCGTAGATATCCTGACCTGCTTTGCGATAACCGTCAATCTGCGCCATTGCATTCCCTCCTGTCTGTGTTTAATGTGAAGCTGCCAACAAAGAATCCTGAGTGCCTACCTTTTATCGCGATAGCTGAAGTCTTGTTAAATTTCGGTGAATTGTAATGACAGCAAATATTTTAGTCAAGGGATAAATATACGAGAAACAAAGCTCTCTTTCTATGTCATTGCGTCACAGGACAGAATCAGGAAAATAATCTAAGAAGGGGGGCGCATCACAGTGTGCCCACCCCCGATATGCAAGCGGGGGTTTTTAAAATGAGATATTTGGTGGACGATAATAAAGATTATTATTCGAACCGTGCACCCAGATGTTTCCCCAAACGTTTACCCAGAGTCACTGCGGTCCATATAACCGGCAACCCCAGGGCGGAAGGGAATACGCTAGCGTCGCAGCAGTAGAGGTTTTTGATCTGTGTCTCAAGGTTACTGTCCACCACGTCGCCGATTCTGCATGTTGCCGATGGATGAGCGCCTTGCGCGTTGAGAGCGAGGATACTCGCGTCTTTTGCGCCGGCTTTACGAAACACCTTTTTGATTATATCAACCCCCTTATCGAGCTTCATCTGGTCAACCTTGCTGACCTTCTTGGAGAAGGATACTCCCTTGTAAAGCTCGCCCGCCGTTTCATCCCGCACTTTCACCATGATGCCCGAGAGCTTCCAAAATCGGGGAAAGTTTGTCAGGTACTTCGGCCCCATAAAGGCGAGTGATGCCGCATACATTGCCCAGTTGGGAAATACCGGGACAATAGCGATGCCGTCAGATTCGTAGAACTCAAGCGAACCCACGGACATGGGCGCGGCACCGACGGTATTCATGCCGGGGATTTCTCCCCCCACGAATTGAAGCCAGTCGCAGCAGAAGCCCATACCAGCGCGCGAAATCCCGGCGCGGCGGAGTATATAAGCGTTGTCGAGCCCTGTTGAGAGCACAACGGATTTTCCGAAATATTTTACCGGAACCCCCAGTTTTGTTCCCTTTACCCCGATCACCCGACCGTTTTCAACGATTACATCCGTGACCTTGGTATGGAGATGGAGGTCCGCACCCTTACTCACCGCCTCGTCGCCGTAAACCCGGGCAGTCCATTTCGCGCCAGTCTTGCAACCAAGCATGCAGTCCCCGCTTCCGCTGCAACGTTTCGGATCGATGAATTTTTCCATTTTTCCCCAGTGGTACCCGATGCTGTTGGCGGCCTCCATGAGGCGCAGGTTCTCCTTTCCCACAAGGTCGTCGGGCTGTTCCTGTATCCACAGATCCTTCTTTGCCTCTTCGGCCTCCTTTGTCAGGTCAATTCCCACCGGGCCGAAAACACTTTTGGGTGGAGGCGCCGCGCATCCTGCTGCTATGTTCGACAAGCCGCCATAATTGTTGGCGAAGGTGACGGTATGCCCCTCCTTACTGCGCACCAGCCCGAAATACTTCAGGATCATGGCGACGGTCATGGTGTTACCCATCCATTCCCATCTTCCGCCCGCCTCGAGCATGAGGACTTTTTTCCCGCGATTAGTCATCTCCCGGGCGACTGTTGAGCCGCCTGTCCCGGTACCTACGACGATTACATCATATTCTTTCATGGATGTACTCCTTTCCTTTAGTTTTAAAATTCGGATTTAACTAGATCAATGTCAAGCGGTAGCGGCTTGGACGGATCCTGGTACAGGGAGAGTGCCCCTTCGGGACAGTGCTCGACGCATAGTTCGCAACCGGTGCAATTTTTACTATTGTACGACCAGCTTTTTTCAGGATCGACCGCAGTGGCTTCGAAATAACATACGGAGGCGCATGTCCCGCATTTTTTGCATTTTGTTTCATCGCGTCTGACCGAGTAGCCGGCATAAACGTTCATGGTGAAGTCCTTGTCGAATTTTTTCGCGAATTTCGTGGCCTGCAGGGAAACGCAGGTGTCCGGGTGACAATTGCAGATCACTCCGGTGCTGCCTCCGGTCGCGACCTTGAAGAATGCCTGGTTGATGTAGCCCATTTTCCGGAAGTGCTTGATCATATCCAGCGCCTCCTGCTGGCTGATCTTCCTAGCATTGTATTTTTTCGAGAGTTTGTCCAGCCAGAAGGCGCCGGTACCGCTCCCCACGAACAAACACGAGTTTATCGTATCGGGCGGTGCGTTCAGTATTTTTTTGCAGGGGCAGTCGATTGCCACGATATACTCCGGGTTCTGGAACAGGATCTTGTAAGCGTACTTGAAGGGGACGATCTGCTTGTTTTTTTCGGAGATCGCTCTTATGTCCTGGTCGAGGGTCACAATCTTTTTCACGTCTCCGCCGGACAGGATTTTTGCGTGATACCTGTTAAACGCCATATTCAGGACTGGATTAAGCGGTTTGAACCATGATAAATATTTTGAAAGAAATTTGAATAGATAATATACGGTTGCCACATACGGATAATAAAAAACGAAGTAAATATAATTATGTATTGCACGGTCGTACCGCCAGCCGTGCTTTGCCATAAGTATTCTCGTCGATTTTCTCATGTGCGTTACTCCTATAGTGTCATTGCATCGCATGGCCGTGTTCATGAAGCTGTGTCACATCAAGGGGGAGTCCCTTGGCAGGGCTTAGTTTCAGGGTGCGCACATGGTTCGGGCATTTCGATACGCATACGCCGCATCCCATGCACTTGTCCGGATCGACATGCGATTTGCCGTGGACCATGGTGATCGCACCGAAAGGGCAGCAGTCCAGCGCCGACTCGCACCCCTTGCAAGAATTATCATCCACAAAAGCGATATAGCCGGACGAGGTGAGTTGACGCACCCCCAGCCTCATCGATTCAAACCCGAGGCAGCAGCATGAACAACAGTTGCATATAACATACATCTGGTCATTGATGGCATCCTTGAACCATGCGTTATGAACAAGGCCCATGTCATGGAATTCCTCGAGCAATCTAAGTGCCTCATCGCGGGTGATCCTTCGGCTTGTCGCGGGATTATGGGGGAGGAGAAAATTGACAAGGGGTTTGCCTATGAGGATACACGACATGTACGGCTTTTCATGCATGACCTTGCATGGCTCTTTGCGCGATGCCTTGCAGCCGCACTGAAACAGGGCAAGGTCGTCGCCGGACTTGAGGACAATGTCCCGTGCCCGGGAGTAAGGGATGATCCTGTCCCCCAAGTCCTGGAGGGGGACATCCTGCTCGATGGTTATTATCGCTTTTGCGTGTTCAGGGGTTAATACTTTACCATGGTAGCGTTCCGCGATTATTCTATTGAGAAATGAAACACCGGGTTTCCAACGGGATAACTTTTGAAGCAGAAAACTGTTTGCTTTGATGTATGGGACTGTCCATCGGCCATAGAGTATTCCTTTCCAGCCGATGGCGAGGGTTTTTTTTAGACCCAACCATTTGAGTGCCTGAAAAGTGCCGGGTAGAATCAAGTGCCCTCGTTCTGTCCATATTAAAAAAACAATCACCAAGGACAAAAATGATATGATTATTATCCATATCGTGAACCCTGTTGTCATTATGCTCTCCTGATAATTTTTAAACCAGCCGCGTCAGGTTTAAAATGTTGTTTACAACAATTCGACTTCGGCCTGGACTTTCTGGAGAACTTCAGCCCCGGTTTGGTTGATGACCTGAAGATCGATCTTGGCGCGGCCTGCCTTCACGTCCGCCACGGTACCCTGGAATGAAATCGTGTCTTCCATCATAACCGGAGCGCTGAAGCGGCACTTTATTTTTTTCAATTTGCCGGGGTCGCCGGTCCAGTCGGTGACGGCTTTTGCCGCGAAGGCCAGGGTGCATAATCCCTGGAGTATTGTGCCACCCAGCCCCACCATCTTTCCAAACTCGGGATCGATATGTATCGGGTTATAATCGCCCGATGCGCCGGCGTAGTATAGCGCTCTGTATTTATCGACTTTTTCACTTCCGGTGAATGTTTGTCCTTTTTCAATTGCCATAGCACTTCTCCTCTATTTCCGTACTACAAAGGTATAAGTTCCACGGCTCACGTCTTTGCCGTGCTGGTTTTTTGAATTGAGCTCGAGGGAAATGACATCCAGCTTTTCCTTGTTCTTGATGTCACTAATCTTCGCGGTGGTGGTGATGGAATCGCCTGCCTTGACCACTTCAAAGAATTCCAGCTCTTGCTCGCCGTGCACGAGCATAGCCATGTTCAGGTTAAGCTCCTTGTCTATGAAGACCGGTTCAATCAAGTGCGCTCCAAATACAACCGCGAAGGTGGGAGGCGCGATAATCGTGCCGTATTTCGATTTTTTGGCGAACGCGTCATCGAGATAATGGGGATCGGGATTCTTAATCGCTTTCGCGTATTCTTTAATTTTTTCCTTTCCCACTTCATAAGTATGCGCCGGATATGTTTTGCCGATGAATTTTGTATCTATAGACATAGGTATTTCTCCTCCTTTTACGCTGCGTATTTTCGGATCAGATCCTTCGCGATCATCACACGCTGTATTTCCGAAGTTCCTTCGCCGATTTCGCCCAGCTTCGCATCGCGGTAAAGACGCTCCACCGGAAACTCTTTGATATAACCGTAACCGCCAAATATCTGCACCGCCATGCTGGATATCTGCGTGGCGGCTTCAGAAGCCCACACTTTTGCAACGGATGCCAGCACCGCGGACTCAGGGTTCTTCGTCTCTTTTGCCCATGAGGCCTGGTAGATGAGAAGCCTGGACACATCAGATAAGATCATCATATCGGCGAGCTTGAAAGAAACTTCCTGAAAACGGTTGATTGGTTTTCCAAAGGCATTTCGTTCCTTGGAATACTTGTTCGCGTGTTGGAGGCACTTGGCTGCTATTCCCAGGCAGACGGTTGCCATGCCGATCCTGCCGTATTCAAGGGTCTGCATTGCCTGAATAAATCCATTGCCAACTGCGCCGAGAACGGCGCTTTCCGGCACTTCGCAATCCTCAAGAATCAGTTCAGCTGTGGGGGAGCCACGGAAGCCCATTTTGTCGAAGGGTTTGCTCACTGAAAATCCCTTCGTTCCCTTATCGACGAGGAAGCAGGTGACCCCTGAGCCGGGGCCCTTCTCCCTGTCGTTGTAGGCAAAGACGAGGGCAACTTCTGCTATGGTCGCGTTGGTGATGAATGTCTTGGTCCCGTTGAGAATCCACTTATCGCCCTTCTTGACCGCTGTTGTCTTAATTGAAGCCGCATCAGAGCCGGCTCCGGGCTCGGTAAGGCCGAAGCAGCCGATGAGCTCACCCTTGATGATGCCGGGAAGATATTTTTTCTTCTGCGCGTCGGTGCCGAAGAGTTTTACCGGTACTCCGAAAAGCCCGCTGGAGGCGCCGCAGGACAGAAATGTGGAGGCGCAGGCAGCGGCTACTTCTTCCCCCGCTATCGCCTGGCTGATTAAATCGAGGTTCGTACCGCCGTAGGCTTCATCGTGCCCCATGCCAAGATAGCCAATGCCGGCCATCATTTTGATGTTCTCTTTAATCAGCTTATCCACTTCTTTATGCGTAGCTTCATCCAACATCTGGGCGCGCGGCTCTATTTCTTTAGTGCAAAACTTCGCAAAGTTTTCCTTTATCGATAATTGTTCCGGTGTTAAATCATAGTTCATAATATTATTCTCCTGTCTTATGTCTGGTTATTCTGTATTCGGGCACGAAATTAGAAATAGCTCAGAATACGGGAAATGATAAATCTCTGCATTTCGGAGGTCCCACCGCCAATCTGCCCCAATTTCGCATCCCTGAGGAATCGCTCAATCGGGTATTCATGAATGTAGCCGTAACCGCCGAATATCTGGACTGCTTCACTTGCGGCCTTCATGCCCCAGTCGCCCACGATCGCTTTCGCGATGGAGGTATGCATGTGGTTGAGAGGTTTTCCTGAATCCTTATCATGAGCAACACGGTAAACGGCCATCTTCGCGGCCTCTTGAATAATTTTGATGTCCGCCAGTTTGTGCTGTATCGCCTGAAACGAATTGATCGGCTTGCCGAACTGCACCCGCTCCTGAGAGTACTTGGTGCATGTCTCCATCGCGAACTGCATACAGCCGACGAAGGGAGACAAAAGAGCGCTCCTGTCCCAGGAGAGAGTCTCGACGGTATATTCAAATCCCTTGCCGACCTCGCCCAGCAGATTTTCCTCCGGTACTTCGCAGTTGTCCAGAATTACCTCTGATGTGGCGGAAGCACGCACGCCCATCTTGTGGAATGGCGCACTTGTCGAAAAGCCGGGGTAATCCCTTTCGACGATGAAACCGGTAATCCCGTTGTGCTTCAGCTTTTTATCAATAGTGGCATAAATAACACAGACGTTGCATACCGGCGCGTTGGTAATGAAGGTCTTGGTACCATTGAGAATCCACTTGTCGCCTTTCTTGACTGCCGATGTAGTTATCGACGCGGCATCGGAACCGGAACCCGGCTCTGTGAGTCCCATGCATCCGATCCACTCGCCCGAGGCGAGCTTGGGTATGTACTTCTTCAGTTGCGCGGGCGTTCCGTGTTTGTATATGGTATCCATGCACAGATACGTATGCGCTCCCAGCGCCAGCAGATGTCCCTGATCTACGCCGGCATGTCCCAGGGCTTCGCCCGAAAGACAACATGTTACAACATCGGCGCCTGATCCGCCCAGCTCTTCCGGGAATGGCAGTCCCAGAAGGCCCATGTCTCCAAGTTTTCGCCATACTTCCATCGAAAATTCGCTCTTGAGATCAGCCTCCTCGACAAGCGGCGCAATTTCCTTTTTTGCGTATTTATACACCGAATCTCTAAACATTAATTGTTCTTCTGTAAAACCGAATTCCATGAGTGCCTCCTTCAATGGATTATTTATCCTTTATGACTATGGAGAGAATCTGTTCTTTAATTCTTCCCGTGTACTCGCGGTAATCGAATGCACCGTTATCAATTACATACTGGATGATGGTTCCCTGAATAAGGGATATGATGATTACCGACGTAAGTTTCACATCCGTGACCATGAACAAACCCTTTGCTGCCCCCTCCTTAAGAATTGACGCGATCTCGTCGCGGTAGCTCTGGAAGAGCTTGACGTTCGCCTGACGGATCCGGTTGTTATGATTGATCTGTGCCCAAAAATAGATGAGTACGTAAAAATAAGCTTTTTCCTTGTCCAGCAGATCGAACGCCTGGTCGCAGAAGGCCAGCAGCTTATCACGCGGGTCCGAAAGCAAAGTGAGCGCCTTGTTGAGATAATGCTTGAGATTGGCGTTCATCTCCTTCAGCAGATTGAGCAGGAGATCCTCCTTGTTTTTGAAGTAATAATGGACCAGACCCGTTGACAGGCCTGCTTCCCGGGCGATGTCCCGTATCGTGAAATCGTAGTAACCCTTCTGCCCGACGACCTTGTACGCCGCCCGGATCAACTGGGACCGTCTCTGATTTATTATATCACTCTTGCTTCGTTCATTCATGGCTCAAGTAAACTCTCCATTAGTTAGTATGTGATACCTATGTGATCTACATCACCGTCACTGAACAAGCACCCGAATTCCCGCCCAGGCAAACACGTCATCATGGTCGTCCCACTGCCCGTCGGGCACCCATCGGTCATGCGATCCTGAGGCGTATTCCGACAGGTACTTTTGTTCTTCGTAAGGCCGTGTCCCGCCCATAATCACCGCCGCTATCCCGACCCGCTCCGTCCGGTACGGATCAATAATGATAAATCCGATATCATCATACTCGAACTTGCCCTTGTTCTCTTCAAGTATCCCGTGAATCATTTCACAGATGCAGTCCACCGGGTAATGTTCGAACACGTCGCGCGCGCCGCCGAGGAGCGACTGGCGCATACAGAACCTCCATATGTCATCAAACCCGTCCGTCGAAAGGAGTATCCTGATATCGCGGTCCGTCGTGCGGTACTGGGTCACGTCCGCGATATCCTTGCTCCTTCCCGCAAAATTCATGTCGCGTCCGGTCTGCTGGCTGATCTCCCCGGTGACGCTGTTCATCACCGTTACGGCGCTGTCGCCACCGTGCGAAATTATCAGACAGACGCCTTCCTCTTCGGGCCTGATGGCGACGCAGCTGAAGGTCGTTTTGTGCTGGTACTTCTGTTCAGAGTATATCTCCGTGTTCATCAGATTCTTCCAGCCTCGAACCGTGTCAGGCGAGCCGGTACGTGAAAGGCTTTCCGATAATCGATTTAAAAGATCACGAGACGCCCAGGGGAATCGCTCCGAGCCGTCAGCCACGGCGAAAACCAGGTGCTCAAAGTTAAAGTAAAGGCAGTCGCCGTTGCCGTAGCCGCTTCTGATTTTATCGGTTCCGGTACTGATTCCCCCACACACCGCCCCCGGCATTTTCAATATCCGCTTTGATGGATTTATCTCAACCGTCGAAGACTCCTTCATTCGTGAAACTCCAATTCTAATGAAACTCAGATATTACAAGCGCCGCATAGTAATATCTGTAAGTTGAATTATCCCGCAAAGCGGAGGGTATAATACACCGCAGCCTGCTTTCGGGTTCATACCCGTGATAAAATCAATCTATTACTTTAAAATACTCAATATCCCGTATGCTGCCCTTCCGATCCTTGGAGAATACTGGCTCGACCCGGGCGCCGATCTTGATCTTATTTTCGTCCTCGACGCTGATGTAGTGCTGAAACAGGGTATCGGCGCCGTCCAGTTTAATGAAGCCGTAGCCGTAGGGAACCGGCTTCTGCGCGCCCGTTTCCGGATCGATGAAAGCGAAACGGAGAATGGTAAAGGTGCCGATGACGCCTTTCGGGCCCACTTCGACCCAGTCTTTCATTTCGATGAAGCAATCTCCGCACACGCCACGCGGCGGGATATACACTTTCTTGCACCGGGGACATTTGATCGCCATGAACCGGCGGTTGTCCCGCGTCTCGGTGAAAAACTTGCTACCGTGCATCCCGACTGAATACTTAAATGGTTGTACAGCGTCGCCTGATTCTATGATTATATGTTCTTTCTCAGTCATAATCTCTACTCCTGTTAGGTCACTTCGGTTTTTTCTTGCCGTGCAGGATCATATCGGTCCACCAGCAGCCGCCGAAACCACTGCTGAAGGCGAAATTGACGTCAGGGACCTGCCGCCCTTCCGCTTTACCCATCACCTGCATCGCCGCCTCAGCGCACCGGATAAGACCAGTCGCCCCTATTGGATTGGTCGCTATAACGCCGCCCGACGGGTTGATGGGCAGCTCGCCGCCCATGTCGGTATTGCCGTCCCAGATATACTGGGGTGCCTCGCCTGGGCCTACGATGCCCATGTCCTCAATCCAGATCAGGCCGCCGAATGAATATGGTTGGTACAGCTCGATGACGTCCAGCTCCTTGCGCGGCTCTTTGATACCAGCCTTTTTCCAAAGTTCTTGCGAGCCCTCGTGCATGCTGGTAAGGCGTCCGTAATCGGCATCTCCTAGGTAACTGTATGAATGCCGCGCTGCAGTAGCCCAGATCCAGTCCGGTTTCGGGCAGATCTTTTCAGCGACGTCCTCACTGGCCATGATAACGGCACACGCGCCGTCGGAACGGGGGCACACGTCCAGCAGGTGGATAGGATCGGCCAGCATCGGAGAAGCAAGCACTTCTTCGAGGCTCACTTCCTTTCTGAGCTGCGCGTGGGGGTTGTTCATCGCGTGTTTCCGGTCCCGAACACTCACACGGGCGCCGTCGCGTTCAGATGCGCCGTAGCGGGCTATGTATGCCTGTGCCTCTGCCGCCAATCCTGAAATGGCTCCTGCAAACACCAGTCTGTCCCATACGGGATCAAAGGCAGTGGTGATTGCGCCGGTGGTGTCCGATTCTGAGTTCTTCTCCCAACCGATAATCATGACCCTGTCGAACATGCCCGACCCTACCAGATGATATCCACCTATGGCGACGGTACACCCGGTGGTTCCGCCGGTGGTCAGTTTTATAATTGGTTTCATCGTTCCGCCGGAGCCGTCAACGCTCCAGCAATCAACGTAATTGATTCCTTCAAAGTGGTCCATGTTTCCGATAACGATGGCATCGATGTCCTTCATCTTCAGGTCAGCATCAGTAAGTGCTCTCATGACCGCCTCGTTAATTAGCTCCTGTCCGTTCACGTCAGGGCGATGGCTTTTATGGAATGTCTGTCCAGTTCCTACAATTGCAACTCGTTTAGCCATGGTTCTTCCTCCTACTTGTCCTTATCAAGAATAAACACGCAGTGGGACTGGCCGCCCAGGCCGTTCACGCCGTGCACCAGACCAGTTTTCGCCTTTTTCACCTGGAAACCGCCCGCGTCGCCCCTGATCTGCCTGACCACCGCGGCCATGCTGTAAAGGCCGGCGGCGATAACGGGGTGCCCGGACAGCAACCCGCCGGATGCATTTACAGGCAGCCTGCCGTCAATGTTAAACTCTCCCTTTTCGAGGAGTTTCCCTGCCATCGCATCGTCGGCAAGCCCCATTTCCTCGAGCCAC